>Ga0066710_100004106_pt1 | contig 12741 bp, 11 predicted proteins | sample GraSoiAngelo_159_FD_79666 | JGI IMG/M metagenome (GOLD analysis project Ga0066710, IMG submission 79666) | Grasslands soil microbial communities from the Angelo Coastal Reserve, California, USA - 14_1009_16_40cm | ecosystem: Environmental > Terrestrial > Soil > Grasslands | place: USA...
CGCGTTGGACGGCCAGGACCTGCAGGCGGAGGAGCTGCCCCTGGTGATCACGTTGCGCGAACGCAGACCGTGCCACAACCAGTTCAAGATCACGGGACTCGACGAAACCGAGCGCGAGATCGAGGTCACCGCCCTGCCCTTGTTCGCCCGGACCGACGAGTTGGTGGGCGCGGTGGCGTTCTTCTGGGAGCTCGACCGGACGCCCCCTGGAGGAGGCGCGTAAGGGTGCGGGCCAGGATCTGGGGGTGCCGGGGTTCGCTGGCCGCGCCTGGGCCGGAGACGGTGCGCTACGGGGGGAACACCTCCTGCGTCGAGTTGCGCCCGTCCGACGGCAGGCTTCTGGTGATCGACGCGGGAACGGGGGCCCGGAACCTGGGACTGGCGCTCGGGCGGAACCGGCCCGACCGCATCGATATCCTCCTGACGCATCTTCACCTCGACCACATCGAGGGGCTCGGGTTCTTCGGCCCGGTGTGGGACTCGCGGTGCGAGGTGCACATCTGGGGGCCGCCCTCGCCGCTGCGGTCGCTCCGCGAGGACATCGCCAAGTACTTCTCGCCGCCGCTGTTCCCAGTCCACCTGGACGACCTTCCTTCGCACCTCGTCATCCACGACATCCCCGAGGAGGAATGGGAGATCGGAGTGGCGCGGATCCGGGCCCAGCCGGTCAACCACCCCGGCCCCACGGTGGGCTATCGGATCGAGGACGAAGGCAAGGTGTTCACGTACATCTCCGACCACGAGCCCGCGCTCGGCATCGACCTGCGCACCGTCGATCCGGACTGGGTCTCGGGCTATGCGCTCGCCTACGGGAGCGACGTGCTGCTCCACGATGCCCAGTACACGGAGGACGAGTACCCGGGCCGGGTCGGGTGGGGGCATTCCAGCATCGCGCACATGGTGACGTTCGCCCTCATCACCAAGACCCGCCGGCTGGTGATGTTCCATCACGACCCTCTGCACTCTGACGCCCAGCTCGAGGCGATGCTGGTTCGAGCCAAGGAGCTGTGGGGAGCGGACGCCGACGGCGTGTCCATCTCTTACGAGGGGATGGAGATCGAAGTCTCCTAGGCAGGCGTCCGAGCGTCTGTCCTACACTCCTTTCGGTCATGCTGCTGGAAGACAAGAAACTCCTGATCACCGGGGTCCTCACGCCGCAGAGCATCGCCTTCCACGTGGCCCGGGTCGTCCAGGAGGAGGGTGGCCAGGTCCTCCTGACGAGCTTCGGCAAGGCCATGGGGCTCACCGAGAAGAGCGCGCGCCGCCTGCCCGACCCGCCGGACGTGGTGGAGATGGACGCCAACGAGCCGGAGCACATCGAACGCGTGGCCGGCGAGATCGAGTCGAGGTGGGGCGCCGTGGACGGGTTCCTCCACGCCATCGCGTTCGCCCCAGCCGACGCGCTCGGCGGGGCGTTCCTGGAGACGCCGTGGGAGAGCGTCAGGACCGCGTTCCAGACGAGCGCGTACTCGCTGAAGGCGATCGCGGTGGGCCTGCTGCCGCTGATGCGATCGAACGGTGGCTCCATCGTGAGCCTGGACTTCGACGCCTCGGTGGCCTGGCCGATCTACGACTGGATGGGCGTGAGCAAGGCGGCCCTCGAAGCGATCACCCGGTACCTCGCCCGGTACCTGGGGCCGCACGGGATCCGCGTGAACTGCGTGTCGGCGGGCCCCCTTCGAACGATGGCCGCCAAGGGCATCCCGGGGTTCGACGCGCTCGCCTCGCAGTGGGGCAAGCGGGCCCCGCTCCCATGGGACATCACCAACCCCGATCCGGTGGCCCGCGCGGTCGCGTTCCTGCTCTCGGACTGGTCCAAAGGGATCACCGGCGAGATCGTGCACGTGGACGGCGGATATCACGCGATCGGGGCCGAGCTGGAAGACGGTGCGGAGGGGCGAAAGGACTGAAGCGGGGTTCACGTTTCAGCCGGTGACAACGACCCGGGCCACGAAGGACAGCGTCCGCCCATCCAGCGAGCCGGCGACCGCCGGTCCACGGTTGCGCCCTCGCGCTCAGCTGTCCCGAGAGCACCCGCCACCACGGGAACTTCACCGAGAGGCCGCCCCTGGCAGTCAGTCCAATCTGACCTCGGCCATGATCAGCTCGCTCGGCTCGTCGGCCTGCACGCTGATTGAAGGCTCGTCCTGGACCTTCGCCGCGTCGCCGGTCGAGAGTCCCTCACCGTTCAGCCGAACCGCCCCACCGATCAGGTAGAGATAGCCGCCTCGTGCCGGAGCGAACGAGTGCTCGACCGTCGATCCCGGGGTCAACGAGGCGACGAACACCGCGGCGTCCTGGTGCACCAGTACGGCCGGCTCGTCGCGTTCGGGCCCAGATACCACCTTCAGCAGCTGGTTGACCCGGTCCTCCTTCGTGAACACCCTCTGCTCGACCGACGGTGGCAGGCCTCGCTGACGAGGCATGATCCACATCTGGATGAAGCGCATGGGTTCGCTGTCAGAAGCGTTCTGCTCCGAGTGCCACGATCCCGAACCCAGCGTCATGCGCTGCGCCGATCCCGGCGGGAGGATCTGGAGCTGGTCGTCCCGTTCGAGGTTGTCGGCGTGCTTGAACGTCCCCTCCACGACGTAGGTGATCCCTTCGACGTCGCGGTGGGGATGCATTGGCCAGGCCACTCCTGGCACCAGCCGGTCGTCGTTGAAGACGCGGAGCGACCCGAACTGGACCCAGTCGGGATCGAAGTACTCGTCGAACGAGAAGTGCCATCGGGCGCGGAACCAGCCGCCCTCCTTGTCGTAGATCTCCTTGTCCCGCCGGATGTCGATCATTCCGTGGTCTCCTCTCCCCCGGGTTCATCCGGCGGCCGGTCGGCTCGCTCCGATCGTCGAAGCACCTCCATCATGGACCTCCGCCCCATGTCCAGCTCCTGGACGGCCGATCGTGGAACCGTGCGGCCGCCGTACCGGACATCTTCGTACGCGCGGGTCAGCGACTCGAACTGAGCGCGGGTCGCGGGGAACGCCCGAGCCACGTCCCCGAGGTACTCGCTCGGCGTGACGGCAGCAGGCTTGGCCAGGCCGCGGCGCTCCAGAAGCAGCAAGGCTTCGGCGTACCACCGCCTGACCAGGTCCGCCGGGAGCTCCCGCTTGGCGCGCGGACGGTGGAGCCGGGTTCGATGACCCGGCAGGCGCTCGGCCAGCGCGGGGGCGGGCTTGGCCGGAGCGGGGCCGGCGCGGGGAGCCCGACGAACCCGAAGCCGGCCGATCAACCAGATCACGCCCATGGCCACCACGGCCAGCACGGCAAGCCCGATGAGCCGCTCGACCCAGGGAACATTCACCAGCGGATGAGCGCGGGCCTGGGCGACGGGGGGGCGGACGAAGCTCCGGATCAGCCGTTGAAGCGGAGCCAGGCTGATGTGGAGCCGGGTGAGCACCCAATCGAGCGGCTGAAGGAGGATCCGGGCGGTCACATAGGCGAGGCCGAGGAGGGCCACGCCGATGAGCTTGGCGGCGAACCCCCCGATCGTGCGGAACAGGCCGTGGCGGCCGCCGAGTGGCACTGAGAGCGCCAGGACGGCGCCGAGGACGGCCAGCAGGACGACGGGTGACGCACGCCGCCTTCGCTCTGCGCCGGGTGACGGATCGGCCTCGCCGGCTCCGGCGAGCATCACGCTGGCGCCTCTCGATGCGAGCGATCCCGCGAAGAACACCACGATGACGAACGGAAGGAGCGCGCGCCACTCGGCGACCGCCGACCCGGCCGCCAGCACCTCGATCAGGGCCAGCGCGCTTCCCAAGGCGAACGACGTCTTGACCGGCTCCCGCCAGTCGCGGGCGGAAAGGCTCGTCATGCGGAGGGTCGCCAGCAGGCACAGCACGACCAGGAACGCCGTCCCGGGCGGGTCCCCGTCGCCCCACGCCACTGCTTGGACGACCCCCAGCGTCGTGCCCAGGGCGGCAGCGGTCCACAGATACAGGCGGAACCGCCGCACGGACAGCCCCGCGACGACCCCGATGACGAAGAGCGGCGCCACGACTCCGTAGGTACGGAGCGGCCCGCCCGATGCCTTCACCGATTCCGCCGAGAACTCCATCAAGGGGAGAAACAGCAGGCCGGCTTCGGCGAGCGCGGCAGATGCGGCCGCCTCCATGCGCAGCACGTGCCAACGGCCGCCCCACCGGGTCACGAGACCTCCAAGGGAGAGAGATGGACCACCTCGGCCCCCCGTCGCCGGAGCACCGTCATCTCGTGCCTGAGCCAGCGGCCGGGCTTGGCAGAGAGCACGACCACGGTCGCCTCGCGGCCGAGGTCCCGGCCGGTCACCCGGAGGATCGGAGCCAGGTCGGACGTCGCTTCGTTCGGCATCCGGGCGAGCGCCGCGAACAGGGCGGCCTCGTGCCCTCTGGCGGTCGACGCCGGCACCCGGATCGGGCCGCGGCCCCTGGACAGATGCGTGTTCGCGACCAGCCCGACCCGCCAGCCCGCGTCGATCGCCTGATGCGCCACGAAGCTGGCCCACCCGATGACGTCCTCGGCGATCTCCGGGTAGATCGAGTCCCAGAACGGCTCGCCCGTGGCCAGGTCCAGAGCCAGGTGGACGCGGGCGCTCCGGCTTGGCTCGAACAGCTTGATCTGCAGCCTGCCCGTGTGGGCCGAGACCTTCCAGTGGACCCGGTTGAGCGGGACGCCGGGTTCGTACGGGCGAACGCCGGCCAACCGCTCGCGGTCCTCGAACATCCGCTGCGAAGGGGCCGGCGCTCCGAACGGCAGCCTTCGCCGGATGGCCGCCGGGACCTGGATCCGCGGCTCCGGCATGACCAGGAGGTCGGTGTCGGGAACCAGCTCTCGGTGAACCGGCGCCAGCTCGAAGGGATCGGCCAGCTCAACGCGAATCCGTTCCAGCCAATACTCCCCGCGCCGCTGGGGGAGGACGGGGAGGTCCAGCGTGATCGCGGAGCGCCCGGCCAAGGACAACCGGCGACGGAACGTCCGGCTGGCCGCCGGCTCGGAGGCGCGGGCGGCCCGCAGCCCGCTCGGCAGCCACACCGACAGCCGCACCAGTGGGAGCGGCATCCGTTTCCTGTTGGAGATGTGCACTCGCAACATGACCGGCTCGTTCACGAAGGCCCGGGTAGGACGGAACCGCGCCGCGACGTCGACGCCTCGCCAGGCCAGGCGGGCCCACATGGCTGTCCCGCCGGCGATGGCGGCGGCGGCCGTGGACCACAACAGGAGTGCGGTGTTCCCCGCCGCGACGGCCACGATCGCCAGCAACGCCGCGAGGATGAGGAGCGCCTGGCGGCGGTCGCGGCTCTCCGTGGCCTACGCTCCCTGGAACTCCACGGGAACGGGGATACGTTCCAGCACCTCGTCCAGGACCTCCTCGACCCGGCGGTCCCGGATCCGAGCGTCGGTGGTGAGCACGAGGCGGTGGGCCAGCGCCGGCCACGCCAGCGCCTTCACGTCGTCGGGCAGCGCATACTCCCGGCCGTCGAGCAGAGCCCGGGCCCGAACCGCGTCGCCGAGCTGCTCGATCGACCTCGGGCTCGCCCCCACTTGGACGTCGGAGTGCTCGCGCGTGGCCCTGGCGACCTCGACCAGGTAGCGGCGCACGGGCTGTTCGATCCGAACGTCCTCCACCATGGCGCGTAGGCCGGACAGATCGGCGTCGGCGTGGCCCACCGGGCTGGGGAGGGACCGGCGCCCGCGCCCGGCCGTCAAGATCCGCTCCTCCTCGTCCTCGGACGGGTATCCGATCCGTACCCGAAGCATGAACCGGTCGAGCTGCGCTTCTGGGAGCGGAAAGGTGCCTTCGAGCTCGACGGGGTTCTGCGTCGCCAGGACGAAGAACGGCTCGGGGAGCGGATAGGTCACGCCGTCCACCGTGACCTGCCGTTCCTGCATCGCCTCGAGCAGGGCCGCCTGCGTCTTGGGCGTGGCCCGGTTGATCTCGTCGGCCAGGAGCACCTGGGTGAAGATGGGCCCCGGCCGGAATTCGAACTCGTTCGTCTTCAGGTTGAGGACCGAGGTGCCGGTGACGTCGGACGGCATCAGGTCGGGCGTGAACTGGATGCGAGCGAACCGCAGGCCGAGCAGGCTCGCCAGCATCCGGATCAGCGTTGTCTTGCCCACTCCGGGAACGTCGTCGATCAGGATGTGCGAGTCGGTCAGGATGCCGATCAGGACCAGTCCGAGCGGTTCTCGAACCCCGAACAGGCGCTGGTCGACGCGCTCGGCGACGGCGGCGAAGAACGCCCGAGCATCCTCAGGACCTGACACTGGTCCGACAGGATAGTTGCTGGAACGACGTGGTTCTCAGGCCAGATCTCGCACCGCGTCGGCCAGCTCCTTGCGGATGCCGGTGACGAAGGGCACTTCTTCTTTCGTGTACGCCCGAGCCCGGGCGTCGCGGAGGCGCTTGATGCAGTCCACGATCCGAGCGAGGTCATCGGCCTCGAAGGCGAGGATCCATTCCCAATCCGTCAATCCGAACGAGCTGGTCGTGTTGGCCAGCACGTCGGGGAACTCCCGGCCCATCTCGCCGTGCTCGCGCAGCAGTTCGGCCCGCTGCTCCGCTGGGAGGAGGTACCACTCGCCGGTTCGGACGTAGGGGTACACGCAGAGGTACCGCCTCGGCGGCTCCCCCCGGGCGAAGGCGGGCAGGTGGTCCTTGCTGAACTCCGCCGCACGGACCAGGCCCATGAACGCCCACGACAGGTCGAGCCGCCGACCGAGCGGAGTCCTCCGGAACGCAACCAGCATCTCCTGCAGGTCGTCGGGGGACCGTCCGATCCACCACATCATCAGGTCGGCGTCGGGGCGGAATCCGACCGTCGAGTAGGTGCCCCGAACGGCCACGCGGTCCGACCACTCCTTGAGCAGGATGTCCGCCTCGTGGGCCATCGAATCGACATCGGCTCGAGCACGCTCGGCCAAATCAGGACGGGCCCGGAACACCGGGTAGTACGCGAACGTCAGGTCTTCCATCTCACGAGCCTCCTCGGATCCGGTCGGAAGCGGGGCCGGAGATCCGTCCATCGCGGGCCGGCTGCAGTCGCAGGTAGTCGCGAGCCCGGACCGCCGCCTCCGACGCCTGCCGCACGCAATCGGCGATGCCGATGCCACGGTACGCCGAACCGGTCAAGAAGATACCGGGCGTTCGCGCGAGCGACGCGTCCACCTTCGACAGATGCTCGAGGTGCCCCACCACGTACTGCGGCATGGATCGCTCCCATCGAACCACCCGCCACGTCGCCGGAGGGGCGCGCAGGGGCAGGGCAGCCGTGACCTCGTCCCGGATCGCGTTCACCAGCTCGGCGTCGTCGAGCTCCAGTCCTCGCTCGTCACCCGCCCTTCCCACGAAGCATCGAAGGATCGCGCGGTCATCCGGGTTCTCCTGCGGCCACTTCCGGGACGTCCAGGTGCAGGCCGTCATCATGCCCTCCCCGGGCGGAACGACGAACCCCGTCCCGTCTGGGACCGCCTGCGCCGTCCGTGGTGGGTAAGCGAACAGGACGACCGCCGTCGAGGCGTACGGGATCTCCGCCAGCAACCGGGAGGTCTCGGGGTTCACGTCCGCCAGCTGCCTTGCGGTTTCGAAGGCCGGGGTGGCCAGGACGACGGCGTCGGCGCGGAGCGATCCGGTGGCGCCGTCGAGGAGATAGCCGCCGTCGACTCGCCTGATCCGTCCGACGGGGGCCGTCAGGCGGATCCGTGAAGCACCGATGGCGCCTTCGAGCGTGGCCACCAGCCGCGACAATCCCCCCCACACGGTGGCGAAGACGGCATCGCGTTCCACGACCCCGCCCGGACGAGCCCCTCCCTCGCGGGCTGCTGCGGCCAGGCGGGCCGCCCTCACGGCGCGCCGAGAGCCACGGATGAGGCTTTCCAGGCCCTGCTCCCAGCTCACCAGCTCCGGAAACGTCGCCCGAACGCTCAGGCGGAACGGGTCGCCGGCGTGAAGGCCAGCCAGGAGTGGCCCCACCAGGACGAGCAGCGCCTCCGGGCCCATCCGCCGGGAGATCATGCTGCCGATGGACTCGTCGGCGTCGCTCCGGCGAACCCGATGGAGGAACTCGGTGGCGGCGCGGAGGCGCCCGCGCGGGGACAGCCCCGGCCAGCGGAGGATCTCGACAGAGGAGGCGGGGATGCCGAACGCCGAGGGTTCCGGGTACCGGATCAGCCGTCCCCGCGTCCAGACGAAGGCACCGCTCGCGGCGGGAACGACGAGTTCGCCTCCCAGACCCAGTTCCTTGCACAGCTCCACGGCCCAGGGCTTCCTGACCACGAACGAGTCCGCGCCGGCCTCGACCGGGAGGTCGCCCAGGTCCACCGTCAGAAGGTCACCGCCGAGCCGGCCGGAGGCCTCCAGGAGCGTCACGTCGATGGGCCGGCCGTCGGCGCTTCGGATCAGCCGATAGGCGGCAGCGAGCCCGGAGATCCCTCCCCCCACCACGACGACGTGGGGCCGGGGGGCGCTCGGCTCGCCCCTCGCGTCTCCGGCCGGTGCGCTCAGTGCGAGCCTGCCCTCGCCAGATCCGCTTCGAGGTGCTTTCGGACCACCGCCGCCAGGGCCGCCACGAACCGGGGATCGGCGTTCGGCATCTCGGTTCGAACGAACGCCAGGCCGGCCCGTTCTGCCGCCTTCCGGGCCTCGACGTCCAGGTCGTAGAGGACCTCGAGGTGGTCGGACACGAATCCGGCCGAACAGCACACCACCGCCTGATAGCCGGCCTCGGCGAGCTCGTGGATCACGTCGACCACCGACGGCCCCCACCATGGATCGGCGGTCCGGCCCGCGCTCTGCCAACCGACGCGGTACGCGGACGGGCCCAGGCCCACCAACCCGGCGACCCGGTCGGCGGTGTTCCGAAGCTGCGCCGCGTAGCGGCACGCGTCCGAACACAGGAAGCAGGTCTTGCAGCGCAAGCTTCCGTCGTGGGCCGGACGAACCGGGAGGCTGTGCGCGGAGAAGATGACGGCGGCTCTGGTTCGCCGGTCCTCGGGGATGCGGTCCAACGCCGCCGAAACTCGGGAGGCCAGGAACCTCAGGAACAGCGGCTGGTCGTACCACTGGCGAACGTAGCTGAACGCCGGCCCGCCTCCTCCATCGGCCAGCGCCTTCTCCACCCGATCCACGTACGTCTCGACCGACATGCCGGACCAGTGGGGCGCCAGGACCAGGCCGACCGCCCGCTGGACGCCGTCCTCGCGCATCCGGGCCACCCCGTCGGCGATGAACGGCGGGGAGTGCTTCATCCCCAGGAACACACGGAACTCCCCGGCCTCCCCCTCGTTCAACTCTCGTTCCAGACCCCCTGCCTGTTCCCTGGTGATCTCGAGGAGCGGGAACCGGTTCCCGATGGCCGCGTAGCGCTCCTTCAGGCCGCGCAGATGTTCCGGCGTGGGCGGGTGGCCTCCACGGATGTCGGTGTAGTAGCGCTCCACGTCCTCTGCGCCGCTGGCAGTTCCGTAGGCCATGGCCAGCACGCCCACGTGCGATCCACCAGTCGTCGTCACGGCCATCTCCCGCTGCTCAGGAGGGATCTCCGCGCTCGTCCACCGCGGCCGACGTTCGTTCGTGCGCCAGCTCGACGAGACGTTGCAGCGTCTCGGGCGGCGTCCCCGGAAGGACGCCGTGTCCCAGGTTGAAGATGTGGCCGGGGCGCCCCGCTGCTCGCCGTAACACCGACAGCGCCTTCACCTCGACAGCCTCCCACGGCGCCAGACAGACGGCCGGGTCCAGGTTCCCCTGGACGGCGACGTCGAACCCGACCCGCTCCCACGCTTCGTGGAGCGGCACCCGCCAGTCCACGCCCACCACGTCGGCTCCGGCGTCTCGCATCAGGGCAAGCAGCTCGCCGGTCCCGACGCCGAAGTGGATGCGGGGGACGCCCGTGTCCGCGAGGCCATCGAAGATCTGGCGCATGGTCGGCAACACGAACAGGACGTAGTCGTCCGGGTCGAGCGCGCCGACCCAGCTGTCGAAGACCTGGACGGCCTGGACGCCGGCCTCCACCTGGGCCAGGAGGTACGCGAGGACGCTCTCCGCCAGGGTCTCCATGAGGCCGTCCCACGCCTCCGGCTCGGCGTACATGAACGTCCTCGTGCGCTCGTGGTACCGAGAAGGACCGCCCTCGATCAGGTAGCTCGCCAGCGTGAACGGCGCTCCGGCGAATCCGATGAGGGGAACCGTGAGCTCCTTCCGGAGCAGCCTGATCGCCTCCATGACGAACGGAACCTCTGTCTCGGGCTGCAGGGAGTGAAGCCGACCGATGTCCTCTTTGGACCGGATGGGGTCGGCCACCACGGGGCCGGCGCCCTCCTCCAGACGAACGTCCACGCCCATGGCCGCGACCGGGACCATGATGTCGGAGAAGAGGATCGCGGCGTCCACCTCCATGCGGCGGAGGGGCAGCAGAGTCGCTTCGACGGCGAGCTCGGGTGTCCGGCAGATGTCCATGACGGTTCGCCCCTGGCGGAGCGCTTGGTACTCGGGCAGATAGCGCCCGGATTGGCGCATGAACCAGACCGGCGTCCGGTCGACCGGCTCCCGCCGGCACGCGGCCAGGAAGCGACCGGCACCGCCGACGTTCAACGGCGGCGGGCCTCCGCGCTCATCCACGGCGGTGTGTAGCCCCGGTCGAAGTCGTAGATGACCGTGCCCGGTGGGGCGAGTTCGTCGATGGCGTCGAGGGTCTCGGTGTCCAGGCGGGTGTCGGCGCCGGCCAGGAGCTCGCGAAGCTGCTCCGGCGTGCGCGGGCCGATGATGGCCGACGTCACCCCGGGATGGGCCAGCGTGAACGCGATGGCCAGCTGCGTCGGCGAGATGCCGGCCTTCTCCGCGAGATGGATCAGGTCCTCCACCACGTCGAGCTTCCGCTGGTTCTGCGGAAGCGACGCGTCGTACCGGGCCGCGATGGGGCTCCCACGCTCCCGGTACCGGACGGCGCGCGAGTCCCGCGGCGCCTCCTGGCCTCGCCGGTACTTGCCGGCCAGCCATCCACCGGCCAGCGGGCTCCACACGATCACGCCCATCCCGTAGCGCTGGGTGACCGGCAGTACGTCCGATTCGATGGCCCGAACGAAGATCGAGTAGGGCGGTTGCTCGCACACGAAGCGGGCCAGGCCTCGGCGCTCCGCCACCCAGTGAGACTCGACGATCTGCCAGGCGGGGAAGGTCGAGCAACCCAGATACCTCACTTTCCCGTGGTGCACGAGGTCGGTCAGCGCGGACAGCGTCTCCTCGATGTCGCCCTCTGCATCGGGCCGGTGCACCTGGTACAGGTCGATGTGATCGGTCTGGAGGCGGCGAAGGCTGTTCTCCACCTCCCGCATGATCCAGAGGCGGGAGCTGCCCTGTTCGTTCAGCCCCTTCCCCATGACGCCGTGGACCTTCGTCGCCAGCACGACGTCCTCCCGCTGCCCCTTCAGCGCCGTGCCAACGATCTCCTCCGAGCGCCCCTCGCTGTACACGTCCGCCGTGTCGATGAAGTTCACGCCGGCGTCGATGGCCTCATGGATCATCCGGATGCATTCGTCCTCGTCGTTGTTGCCCCAGGGGCCGAACATCATGGCCCCCAGGCAATGGGTGCTGACCTTCACGCCGGTTCGTCCGAGCGTTCGGTACTCCATCCAGGCCCGCTACCGGAGGAAGAAAGGCGGGTGCCCACTGACGTGGCTCGCCACGATGGCGATGACGTAGCTGGCGATCAGGAGCATCCCGGTCGCCAGATGCAGCTGGATGTTCTTGGCCATGAACGGCATGAGCGCGTACGGCTCGTCGTAGTGCGCCCGGAACCCCCGGTACACCGTGAGTGCCAGCGGAGCCGCGGCCAAGGCGAGGATGGCCGGCCGAACCAGGAGCCCCGAGACGGCCCCGCCGAGGATGAGCCCGAAGGCCGTTCCGACCGCGGCGAGGTACGCAGCCAGCACCGCCGGCTCCGACAGGCGCACTGGGAGCGTGCGCTTGCCCGCCGACGCGTCGCCCGGACGGTCCGGCACCTCGTTCATGTACAGCACCAGGGCGATCAGGATCGCCACCGGCAACGACACGTACAGGGCCTCCCACGACCACGTCCGGGCCTGCACGTAGTAGGCGCCCAGCGTCATGATCGGCCCGAACCCGAGCGCCACGCAGATCTCCCCCAGGCCGCGGTGGACGAACCGGAACGGCGGCGCCGTGTAGAAGACGCTGATGAAGAGCCCCGCCGCCCCGATCCAGAACAGCGGCCAGAACGCGCGGGTCACGGCGAGGTAGAGCCCGATCCCCACGCCCACCGCATACAACCCCAGCATCAGCAGCACCATCTGGCGCAGGCTGAGCAGCCCGTACAGGATGACCCTGGACCCGCCGCTGAACTGGGTCGGGTTGACGTTGGCGGCGTCGGCGCCGCTCGTCGTGTCGAAGACGTCGTTGGCCACGTTCAGCGCGAGGTGCACGCACGCGCCGGCCACGAGGGTGAGGATGGCCAGCCACCACTGCCAATCGCCGTGGAGGGCCGCGACGGCGATCCCCAGGCCGATCGGCACCACGGTGGCGGTGAGGAAGGGCAGCCGTGTCGCGCGCAGGAACAGCCAGCCCGCCTGCAACCGCGGCTTTACCGGTCGCCCCAGCTCCCGCGACAGGCGCTCCATGTACCGGTGAGCTTGCGGAACGCCGCGCTCCGAGTATTCGAAGAACGACATCTCCTGCTCGTCCCAGTGTTGGACCCGGGCCGGACGAAGCTCGAGGTGGCCGTCGACCCTATGGAGGGTTCCCCAGAGCGAGACGTA
>Ga0066710_100004107_pt1 | contig 12739 bp, 9 predicted proteins | sample GraSoiAngelo_159_FD_79666 | JGI IMG/M metagenome (GOLD analysis project Ga0066710, IMG submission 79666) | Grasslands soil microbial communities from the Angelo Coastal Reserve, California, USA - 14_1009_16_40cm | ecosystem: Environmental > Terrestrial > Soil > Grasslands | place: USA...
CGGCTAGCACGAAATGAAACGTGCCCCCGCCGCCATCACTTCTCTGAGCGCCGCAAGCCGCTGCGCCAGCCGCCCGCCGAGCGATCCTTCAGTTTAATCCCCCCAAACCAAGAACCCGGTCAGAAATGACCGGGTTCCCCGCATTTACGGCATCTATCAGAGCCTGCAATTTTGTTTGACTCATTCCCTAAACTCTCCAGCTTTGTTCTCTCTGTTTAAATTGCTATAGCCGATTCGCAGCCAGTCGATTTCGACCACAGCTCGTTCGGTCAAAACGACGGAAATTGTCACTTCGACGGTGCCGCTTTTTGTCGATTGGCGGTGAAATCTGAGGTGTGCAGGGGCTCGCGCTCGCCGTTCTAAAAAATATTTTTTGCGCACATCCGCATTCGGATAATCCATTCCAGAAATCGGATAGCTTCACTGTGTGCTCTGAGGAGTTCTGTTAAACTTCTGCGTATGCAAGAAGCATTAGCGGTGGCCGCGCCAAAACGCACGCGGTTCCCTCTTTCGCTCACTATTATTCGCGCCAGCGTTCCGTCATTACGTGAAACAGCCCTGACTTTGTCTTCGGCTATTCTGCTCATTCTTTCTTTTCCGAACTTTGATTTATGGTGGCTAGCCTGGATCGGAGTCGCTCCGCTCATCATCGCGGTTTCGATGGCTTCCAGAATTCGCACTGCGTTCCTTTTGGGTCTTCTATGGGGAACGATTTTCTTTTACGGCACGTGCTGGTGGCTAACCTATCCGATGATTCACTATGGCCATGTGCCGGGATGGCTTGCGTATCCTCTCCTTGTTTTGCCTGTCATTCTTGGCGCTACGTTTCCCGCGCTGGCTTGCGCCTTCATTTCACAAACTGTATCGCGATTCGGCAGTAGCGCCCTTTGGGCTGCGCCCATTTTTTTGGTTTCGCTCGACTGGCTTCGTTACGCGATTACAGGAGAAGTCTGGAACGCGATCGGGTATTCGCAAGCCTTCCATCCGTTCTTTATCCAGCCGGCAAGATGGGGTGGAGTTTATCTGGTTACGTTTTTGATTCTCACAGTAAACGCGGCAATTGCTTTCGTCTTCCGTGACCGTACGCGCGTTCGGATCGGCTTAGCCATAGGGATCGTGTTTCTAGTGGCAATCTGTTCGACGGCCATCTATTTCAACAGGCCGGCGCACAGTTCTGATGACAACATTGCATTCATTGTCGCCGTTCAGCCGAATGTACCAATGGAGAACTCTGACGCTCGCGCGATGGCGCAACTACTTCAGCGGCACGTCGACCTAAGTAAAAAAGGCTTGAGGGTTGCGCCGAACAACAATGCAATTACTCGATTGGTCATCTGGCCTGAGTCGCCGATGAACTTCAGCTACACGCGCGATCCACAACTTCAAAACGTGGTTGGAGCTTTTGCGCGGGCAAATCACACGTTAGTGCTGCTCAATTCGTTGGAGTCAGCGCCGAATGACGGCTCGTACAATTCAGCGATTCTCGTAAATCAAGAGGGTCAGAAAGTCGCGCGTTATGATAAAATCCGCCTGATGCCGTTTGGCGAGTACGTGCCGCTGCCCCGCTGGCTACCGGGCTCGGGTTCGGTACGTGGAATCGTCGGCGAATTCACGCCCGGCAGTTCGTACACGCTGATGCCCCTCGGCGCAATTCGCGCCGGGGTTTTTATTTGTGTTGAGGCCATTCACCCGAGCATCGCGCGTACGTTTACGAACAATGGAGCCGACGTGCTGATTAATATTTCGAACGATGGCTACCTGGGACCAACAGCGGTAATGCGCGGGCATCTCGCGAACGCAGTCTTTCGAGCGGTTGAGAACAATCGCGATGTGATTCGCGTCACGAATAGCGGCATCAGCGCATACATCCGCGCCGACGGATCAGTTTCGGATGAGACAAAGGGTTTTCAGCAGGACGTTCGGACCTGGACTATCAGCAAAGGAGCAGGCGGCACAACTTTTTATGCACGTCATGGCGACGTGTTTGTTTACTTATGCGCATTGATCACATTGGGAATTGTTTCAGCGACATTAATGAGAAGGAGATCGGTGCAGTAGCGCGCGCGCGTAAGGAAGGGCGCGACTGGAGCGCAACCGTCCTCGGTTGCAATCTGCTAAGAGCAAGCGGGACGCTTGCCCTCCAGTCAGGCATCTATTGCCAAAGACAATGATTGAAACATTATCGATTCAGGAATTAAAGGATTCATTCGACGATTTAAGCAAGCGGGTTGAGCAACTCGGGAGGTTTCTTTGATGTCCCGGCGAAACGAACTGAGCTAAGTCAGATTGAAGCGCAGGCATCCGCGCCGGATTTTTGGTCAAATCAGGAAACAGCCCAGAAGCTCTTGCAACGGCGCAGCCGACTGGAAAGAGTTATCGAGCGACACGAAAAGTTCGAAACTGAAATCTCCAACGCTGAAGTGCTCTTTGAATTTGCGGAATCCGACGAAGGTTCATTGAATGAGTTGCGTGAGTTGCTTAATCGGCTCGAACATGAAGTCGACACCGCCGAAACTGAGATGTTGCTGTCCGGCGAGAACGATGCGCGCAACGCGATCTGCACGATTCATCCGGGCGCCGGCGGGACCGAATCGCAGGACTGGGCTGAGATGCTGCTGCGGATGTATCTGAAATGGGCCGAGCGACGTGAATTCAAAACGGAGATCATCGATTATCAGCCGGGCGAAGAAGCGGGAATCAAGAGCGTGACTTTCAAAGTCGAAGGCGAATACGCATACGGGTTGTTGGCGGCTGAGGCCGGTGTTCACCGCCTCGTTCGTATCTCGCCGTTCGATCAAAATGCGCGACGGCATACATCGTTTGCTTCACTGTTCGTTTACCCCGAGGTGGATGAAGACATCGAAGTCGACATTAACGAAAAGGATTTGCGCATCGACACTTATCGATCGAGCGGCGCAGGTGGGCAGCACATCAATGTAACTGATTCGGCGGTCCGCATTACGCATTTGCCCACCGGTATTGTCGTGTCTTGCCAGAACCAACGTTCGCAGCATCAGAATCGCGCGGTGGCTATGCAGGTCTTGCGCTCGCGTCTTTACGAACTGGAACTGGAAAAGCGAAAAGCCGAGACTGCCGAGTTGGAAGCCAACAAACAAGACATTTCGTTCGGCTCGCAGATTCGAAATTATGTACTCGCGCCTTATCGCTTAGTGAAAGACGCGCGCACTAAGTTGGAAAAAGGCGACGTTGATTCCGTACTCGACGGCGACCTCGACGATTTTATTAAGGAATACCTGCTGTCGAGGCAAGCAACTTAAGAGAAGTGATGAGTAATGAGTGATGGGTGACGAGTAACAGCGTAGGACCCAAGGACAGTAGGGCCGAGTTTTCCTGCCTACTGCTTCCTGCCTACTGCCTACTTATTTATGGCTGCAATCCACACTGAAATCGAAGTTCAATCGGCGCCGCGGAATTCACGCGCCAATGAAATTATTGTAATTGGCCTGGTCGCGACAGCCCTCTTGTTGGGGCTGTGTCTGGCTTCATACCATCCAAATGATCCATCGTGGAACGCAGCGGGTGAAATTACAGCGCAGAACTGGATTGGAGCTGTCGGCGCGAATGTCGCTGCAGCATTCTTTCAAGCGATTGGCCTCGCGTCATATCTGATTCCCTTCCTAATTCTCGCTGCCGCATGGAGGCGCTTTCGGGCGCGCCGCATCAACGCGCCCTTATACCGATTGTTTGGGCTGACTATCTTGGTGCTCTCTTCGGCAGCCTTGCTAACACTTGCTGACATTCGCCCATTTTTCGATGCGAGCTTCAACGCCGGTGGACTCAGTGGTGCTGTAATCTCGCGCGTTCTGGTTGCGGAACTCAATACGATTGGCGCGGCAATCCTCCTCTTTGCAATTGCCGCAACCGGAATCTTACTGACAACCAATTTTTCGTTTGCCAGGTTTTATGAAAGGCTTATCCAACTTTTCAGAACTCGATTTGCGATACTGCGGGCCATGCCGCAACGATTTCGCGCATGGCGAATAGCTCGTAGCGAGCGACGACAACTACGTCGCCGGCAGAAAGCTGAACGCGCTGCCGCAAGAAATAGTTTCGGGACTGTTACCGGGCCCCAGGTTGTAAACAGTGAAGGACGGCCCGTGACCGCCTCCTCTGGAGGTGCTGCTGACGTAATTCTCGAAGGGGCTGATTTGGCGTCGGCGTTCGAATCGTTCAGCGCGGCGACAAGAACGAAGACCATGGCCGCGGCTGCAGGCGCAGCCACTGCTCCAGCGAAAAAATCATCGTGGCTTGGCCGCGGGAAAGCGACTCCCTCGGCCGAGACCGCCCTCGTTCAGGAAATGATGCGCGAGGCGGCCGTCAAGCGTAAGACCGAACCGCCGGCAAGTGGCAGTTTGCCGTTCGACGGCCGTCGAATCGCGACGAAAGCGCCAGCGGATTATCAATTGCCCACCGTCGACTTCCTCAACGAGGCTCAGATGCGGCGCGAGCAGGCAGACGATGAATTGCTCAACATGGCGACGAAACTTGCTGAGAAATGCCGTGAGTTCAATGTTACGGGCCAAATTAAATTCATTTGTCCGGGACCGGTGGTGACGACCTATGAATTTAAACCCGATCCCGGCGTGAAGTATTCGCGCGTCACCGGCCTGGTTGATGATCTCTGTCTCGCCTTGAAGGCCGAATCGATTCGCATCGATCGGATGCCCGGCAAGCCGCACGTCGGCATCGAAGTTCCCAATCCACGCCGCGAAATAATCTATCTGCGAGAAGTAATCGAATCGCGGGCGTTTCGCGAATCAATTTCGAAACTCACGATTGCACTCGGCAAGACGATCGACGGCTTGAACTACGTCACTGACCTGACCCGGATGCCGCATCTGCTAATCGCCGGCACGACCGGATCAGGCAAATCAGTCGGCGTGAATGCGCTCCTGCTCTCAATCCTTTATCGCGCTCGACCAGACGAGGTGAAACTAATTCTGATCGACCCCAAGCGATTGGAACTCGGGCTTTACGAAGACATTCCGCACCTTGCAACGCCGATCATTACTGAGCCCAAACCGGCGGCGCGGGCGTTGCGCTGGGCGGTTGGTGAAATGGAGCGACGCTACAAACAGTTGGCGGGCTGGGGCGTTCGCAACATCGATGGTTACAACTCAGAGATTGCACGCCGCAATGCGATTAAGGATTTCGACGCGAACGGTGAGGAATGGAGGCCGCTGCCATACATTGTGATCATCATCGATGAACTGGCGGACCTGATGATGGCTTCAGGTCATGAAGTTGAGGATTCGATCACACGCCTGGCGCAGATGGCGCGTGCTGTCGGTATCCATCTGGTACTGGCGACGCAAAGACCTTCGGTTGATGTTATTACCGGATTGATTAAGGCTAACTTCCCTTCCCGCATAGCGTATCGCGTCGCTTCCAAAGTCGATTCGCGCACGATTCTCGACACGAATGGCGCAGAGCATCTGCTGGGCCGCGGCGATATGCTGTTTCTGCCGCCGGGATCCTCGCGACTGCTGCGCGTGCATGGCGCGTACGTCGACGAATCTGAAATTAACAAAATCGTCGCGCACATCAAGTCGCAGTGGCTGCCGGAATACGACGAAACCATCACGCAATCCGATGAAGAAGCGATGGGCCTGGAGGATTCCGGCGGCGAGCGTGATGAGTTGTTCGAAGAGGCCTTGCGCATCTGTGTTGAGATGAAGCGTGCTTCGACTTCCGTCCTGCAACGTCGCCTGCGGATTGGTTATGGCCGCGCGGCCGCCGTGCTCGATCAGATGGAGCGCGAAGCTTTAATCGGCCAGGCCGATGGCGCGCGCCCACGGGCAGTTCTGGGTCGCGCTTATGAAATTGTCGCGGACTGGGACGAGCAGGAACAGCAATAATCAGGGGACTCGCGAACACTCTGACATTGGTCAACCATTGTCGCATGAATCATCTTCCACACTTTCTGTGGAAAAGCTTGTGAAGATCGCACATCTCGCTGTCACAAGTTTTTGTCGTTGTAACAGTTCCAGCAAAATGCACTCGCCAGCGGCATTCGTTTAGAGCCTTTTCGATCAGTAACTTGCATCCATGAAACGACGTGTTGAGCAAAGAACGGAACGCTTCGATAGCAATTTGTTCTGAGTCCCGTTAGGGACGAAATATTTATAGACCTCAAGCTGAGGAGTGCTAATAGCTCCGTAATCGCGATTGGCAAGTATTCCGCTCCTACGGAGCTATTGATTTAATTTGTCTATTGCATCTATAACATTTCGCTCCTCTGGAGCTGTTTAAATGCGTCCCATCCTTCTGAATACTCGAGCAACTTCATACGCGGCACTGCTGCTAACCCTCATCTGCTCCATTTCCGCATGTGCCAAGCGGACGCGCGATCTGAACATTTCAAAGGCGAATAACAAGCAATCGGTTCAGTCTTCCGAGACGAATTCAAGATCAACCGCGGAATCGCATGCGAAGCTAATAAATATCAACACAGCGTCGGCAACGGAGTTAGAAACGCTCCCTGGCATTGGAAAGGCTCTGGCGGAGCGCATCGTCGAACACCGTACAAAGTTTGGTCCATTTCGCAAACCTGAACACTTAATTACTGTCCGCGGAATCAGCGACGGGCGGTTTCGCGCCTTGAGGTATTTGATAACAGTTGAGTAACTTGGGCGGGATGGTCAATCTCACGCAACTTCGAATGGCCGCGCGCGAGATTTTCGATGAAGCGCTGCGCGCCGTCGATGCAGGAGTTGCTGTGAGCCAAGCAGTTGCTCTGGAAGGCTCTCGCCTGCGCGTTCGCAATCGTTCTTTCGAGCTTCAGCAGCGGAACATCTATTCAATTGCGATTGGAAAAGCCGCATTGCCAATGGCCCTGGCGGTTGAAGATATTTTTGGCACTAACTTCGTGGCCGGGCTGATCGTGGGCCCGATTGCCGGTCAGCCTCTCGGCCGTGAAATCGCGATGCCCCCGAGAAAACTCAGCACGCACTGGCAGTGGTGCGAAGGCGGACACCCTTTGCCTAACAAAGCTAGCTTGCTGGCGGCCAAAGAAGCTTTCGCTCTCTTGGAACGCGCCAACGAAGAGCTCGCACCAATAGTCTTTCTGATCTCCGGTGGAGGATCCGCAATGCTCGAACAGCCAATCAATGAGGACATCACCCTCAAAGATTTGCGTGATGCAAACAAGGTCCTGGTGACGAGCGGCGCCTCGATCGTGGAAATCAATTCAGTTCGCCGCGCTTTTTCTGCGACTAAAGGCGGTCGTCTCGCAGCGCTTGCCCCAAACTGCGATCAAATTACACTCATTGTTTCTGATGTTCCCGAAGGTGAAGAACGAAATGTCGCTTCCGGTCCCACATTGGCGCCGGCCGAGAATGCGCCTGATCCACGCGACATAATCGCGCAATACGACCTTCGTTCAAGGTTGCCACCGTCCATCACTCGAGCGATTGAGAACACAAAATCCTCGGACAGCACTTCTGCGTCGATGCGCGAATACTTCGTGCTGCTAAATAACCGCGATGCTGTGGAAGCGGCGGCACAGGGCGCGCGACAACGTGGTTTCATGACTGAAATCGCCAATGACATTTCTGATCAGCCGATCGAAGAAGGATGTCTTCGATTGCATGAACGACTCGAGTTGAGGGCCAGGTACGGTAATGCCGGGGTCAATCGTTTAGAGGCGGGACTTGTCCCGCCGGTCGGCACAAGGGCTGACTCTAAACAGAACCACTCTAGTGTCTGCTTGATTTCCGGTGGCGAGTTCGCTTGTCCAGTGAAAGATAACGGAATTGGCGGCCGAAATCTGGAGACCGCGTTGCGGCTGGCATGTTCGACGAACTTTAGTTTGTCGGACCGTAGTTTCGTTGCGCTTTGCGCCGGAACCGACGGCATCGACGGTAACAGCCCGGCAACGGGCGCAATCATCGACAATACAACCATCGAACGCGCCCAAAGAATCGGCCTCGATGCGCAGGACTTCTTAGATCGCAGCGATGCTTATTCATTTTTCGTCGCTCTGGGTGACGTGATCACGACCGGCCACACCGGAACAAACGTCCGCGATTTGCGAATTCTATTAAGCGCCGGCTAGCCGGAACGAGACGAGTTGCTTGACTGCGCTGGCAGTCGCGACTATAAACCTAAACACCGTGCAGACGATCAAGGCAAGTGATTCAGAGCCCGCAGCTCCTGCCTCTCGCTTTTCTTTCAAGTCGTTAGCTGAAGCACTGCAAGCGCTCAGTGCCATTCCTTCACTCGAAGACGTCTATAAGCTAATCGAAGCTACCAATTTTTCGCCGGATGAAGTCGCCCCGTTCCTCGGCTTCAAGACCGGCAACTACTCGCGGCATCGGGTGATGAAGAATCAATTTGTCGAGATGCTCGTGCTTTGCTGGAAGCCTGGCCAGCGCACCCCGATTCACGATCACAATGGGTCGCACGGCGCGGTGTTCGTTCACGAAGGCATACTGTGGGAAACAACTTTTGAATACGATCAGGAAGCCGGCCTGACCTACAAGCGTCATCGTGAGCTGCGCGGCGGCGGCTTGACCGGTTCGGAAGTGCCTGACATTCATCAGTTAGGCAATCCTGATGTCAGCGGGCGAGACCTGGTTACCATTCACATCTATGCTCCGCCGCTCGGCGTCTTAAAGACTTACAAGCTGGGCAGTTCGACAATCGATCTTTACACGCCCGCAGATCCTGATTTTCTATAAGCTCCAGTTCACGGTCCTGTATCTTCACTGGCGGCGCGCGTCTCTTTCATTTATCCTGCGCCTTCCAGCACGATCGCTCGACGCATGTTTACGCCGACCATTCTGCGCATTGACTCAGTTGATTCGACAAATCTTGAAGCCGCGCGACAAGCAAAGGCAGGCGCAGCCGAGGGACTCTGCATTGTCGCGCGTGAACAGACAGCCGGACGAGGTCGTCTCGATCGTCGCTGGCTGTCGCCAAAAGATGCAGGCCTTTATTTGAGCATCGTTCTGCGTCCGCAGCTTGAATTGAGCGATTGGCCACTGATTTCTTTGGTTGCGGCCCTTGCTGTCAGCGACGCACTCCTGCAAACCTGCGATTTGAAAGTCGACATAAAGTGGCCGAACGACATTTATGTCAGTGAACGAAAACTCGCCGGAATCCTGGTTGAGACCGTTGAAACCGGGAATGGACCCGCGGCTATTGTAGGGATCGGAATCAATCTAACGAATCAGGATTTTCCTCTGGAAATGAGCGTGTCAGCGACATCGGTTGAAGCGGCAACCGGTTCAGTTCCGGATGCCAATCTCCTGCTGCAAGCTTTGGTCAAAGCGATGCAGGAACGATATGAGTCCCTGCAAGCTGAGGGTGGAATCGAACACGCGACGCGCGAATGGTGCGCCAATTCCACGTATGCTTATGATCGGCGAGTGCGCGTCTCGTCGAACAACGAGACGTTTGAGGGAATGACGCGTGGTCTCGCGAACGATGGCGCGCTGCGCGTCGAAACACACGACGGCAGAATTAGAGTCGTTCGCGCGGCTGATATAACCGCTTTGCGCGCGACACGGTAGAATTCGTTACAATACACGCTTACTTCTATGTTGTTCGTAATCGACGTCGGAAATACCAATACGTCGCTAGGCGTATTCGATGGCGAAAAACTGAAGGCGCATTGGCGTCTGACAACGGCGCGTGCCCGCACCGTTGACGAATGGGGTGTGCTCACGCGAAATCTCTTTGCGCTGGCAAACGTGGACTTCAAATCAATTGACGCCATCGCTATCGCCTCGGTCGTACCGCCCCTTAACTTCACGCTGAAGCGGATGGCTGAAGGTTATTTCGACGTGGCACCCCTGTTCATCGATCATTCGGTCGACACGGGCGTTCCGATTCTCTATCAGCCACCGTCGGATGTCGGCGCGGATCGCATTGTGGATGCGGTCGCGGCCATTAAGAAGTACGGCGCGCCTTGCATCGTTGTCGACTTCGGCACGGCTACGACCTTCGATGCTATCAACTCAAAAGGTGAATACCTTGGCGGCGTGATCACGCCCGGCATTACGATTTCATCTGATGCATTGTTCGAACGCGCGGCTAAGTTACCCCGCGTTGAGATCAAGCGGCCACAGAAAGCAATTGGATCGGCAACAGTAGAAGCAATGCAATCAGGTCTTTATCACGGTTATGTGGGACTAGTCGATGGCATCTTAAGAAAAATGATCGACGAACTCGGTGGCTCGCCACGCGTGATCGCGACTGGGGGCTTGGCGCCTCTAATCGCGACCGGTTCTGAGTTCGTAGAATTAGTTGACGAGACGTTGACGTTGGAAGGTTTGCGATTGGTTTACGAACGAACTAAGTAGGTTTCAAGTCTCAAGTTTCCGGTTTCAAGTGTGTCTAATCGAACTTGCTACTTGAAACCTGAAATTTGAAACTCTGGCTTTGAATTACTTCTCTTATTTCTCAGAAAACGAATACACCTTCATTCGCCGGCGCGGCAAGCATCTGCTCCTTAGTCCTATTGATTGGGCGCTGATCGAGAGTTGGAAAGAACGTGGCGTGCCGCTGCATGTCGCGCTGCGTGGCATTGAACATGCGCTTGATTCGCACGAGGCGAAAAAGCGCAAGCGCACCGTTAAGTCCCTTCTCTATTGCCAGGAAGAAGTGGAAGCGCAGTATGCCGAGTGGCTTGAGTCACGGGTGGGCGCCGCAGCCGAAGCCGTTAAGGATGCCGAAGAGAAATCGCCATTCCCACGCGATGTTGTGCTGGCCTACTTGGCCCGCTCGCACGATCAATTGACGAAAGCTTACGAGAGTCGGCGGTCAAAACAAGACGATTTAGCCATTGCCCTCGCTCGTGCGATAACGTTGCACAGCGAAATCACCGAGGACTACTCGACAGCGACAGCGCCCGATCCACGAAAACTTGAAGCGTCACTAACCGGCATCGATCGCATGTTGGACGATGCGATCCGCATAGCTGGTTCGGTTGAAGAATTGAAAGCGGTCGCTGCGGAAATCGACGCTCAACTCAAACCCTACAAACGTCAAATGGATAAAGCCACATTCAGCCAAACACGCGAAAATCTTCTGCGAAAGCGCTTGCGCGATCGCATCGGGATACCGCGACTTAGCCTGTTTTATTTATGATTTCTGACGTTTTTGCCGCGTCGAAAACCCTTCCAACTCCCATTTGCAGCCCCGGAAAAAAGCTTGAATCGCCTCACCGAAAAGAGTATCGTCACGCCGTTTCATCAAGCCATTGTCCCAGATCGCGCTAGCGGCTTCGTCGGTCTTCCAGACTCCAACTCAGTTCCAGGAGACGCCCATGTCCTACAACATGAATGACGACCTACCTGCTGAACGTCCCTTAAAAGCTTACGCATTCGATCCCTCAAGCGGTCGCAACCTTGGCAATTACATGACTATCAATGTGCGAAACGAGAAGTTAGCTCCAGGTCCGGTCGGCGAATACATTGAGGTAATCGATTACGATAGCAGCAATAACGTTTATTACGACCCGGTCAATCTTGATGATGCCAAGGTGATGCTGCGTGGCGGCCTCGATCCGAGCGAATCGGATCCTCGGTTTCATCAACAGATGGTTTATGCCGTCGCCAGCGAAACGATTCGACGATTCGAATTCGCACTTGGGCGCAAGGCCCGCTGGCGATTCAGTCGCGCCCGCAATCCGAACGAGCGACGCCTGCGAATGCTTCCCCACGCGATGCAGGAGGCAAATGCCTTTTATGCGCAGGACCTGCGCGCGATAGTATTCGGCTACTTCCCTGCCAGCGAGACAGACCCCGGCGACAACCTGCCACGTCAAACCGTCTTCACGTGTCTGTCGCACGACATTGTCGTCCACGAAACAACGCACGCGCTCATTGACGGGCAACGGGAGTATTTTCTTGAAGACACTAGTCCGGACACGCCCGCTTTTCACGAAGGATTCGCGGACATCATCGCGTTGTTTCAGCACTTCAGCTACAAGGAAGCATTGATAGAGATGATCCAGCGCACCGGCGGCCTGATTTACCGGCTAAAGGTCAGGCCTGAAGTCCAACCTGGAGATGGAGGTGCGGTAATCCAGGATGAACTCTCCACCAGCAACCCGTTGGTTCAGCTGGCACAACAGTTCGGCGAAGCCATGGGAATGCGTGCCGCGCTGCGACAAGCGCTGGGGACACCGCCGAACTCAAAGGCTTTGCAAACTCTGTTTGAAGCACACGACCGCGGCGCGATTCTGGTGGCGGCTGTCTTCGATGCCTTCTTCAGTATCTATCTGCGACGCACCAAAGACTTGATACGAATCGCGCAGGCTGGCGGGACAGTGATTACACCAGGCAATCTCAACTCGGATTTGGCCAACCGGCTGGCCACTGAAGCGGCTAAAGCCGCACAGCATTTCGCCAACATTTGTATTCGCGCGCTCGATTACTGCCCGCCGGTGGATATTCTGTTTGGCGATTTTCTGCGCGCGATGATCACTGCCGACTACGATTTGGTTTCGAACGACAAGTACGGTTATCGCGCGGCGCTGATTGAAGGTTTCCGCTTGCGAGGCATCCGTCCCGAAGGCGTGGTCTCGTACGCAGAAGAGTCTTTGCGGTGGTGCCCTCCCTCAGTAATGAAAGGCATTACGCCGCCGAGGTGCAAAGGACTGATATTCGAGCCGTTCGAGCCCGATGTTCCCAATGAAAAAGATCTTGAGGCGAAGCGAAAACGAAATAGCCACAACGCCGCTCGCTTAAATGCCTTCGCCGAGGGTAAC
>Ga0066710_100004108_pt1 | contig 12738 bp, 9 predicted proteins | sample GraSoiAngelo_159_FD_79666 | JGI IMG/M metagenome (GOLD analysis project Ga0066710, IMG submission 79666) | Grasslands soil microbial communities from the Angelo Coastal Reserve, California, USA - 14_1009_16_40cm | ecosystem: Environmental > Terrestrial > Soil > Grasslands | place: USA...
GGAAGCACATGCTTCGACCATTTCCTCTGTGCGATCGAGGAAGTTAACCGGGTCAACGCCCATTAATGAGGCGGGAACTAATCCGAAGTTAGAGAGCGCGGAGTATCGTCCTCCAATACTTGGTACGCCATGGAAAATGTGTCGGAAGTGATCTGCTTCTGCTACCTGCTCGAGCTTCGATCCCGGATCGGTGATAGCGATGAAGCGGCTGCCAGCCTTTTCCGCGCCCACGGTCTGCTTCACGCTTTCAAAGAAGTATTGTTTGAAAATATTTGGTTCCAGCGTACTTCCCGATTTGCTGGACACAACGAACAATGTATTCGCCAGATCCACTTTCTGCGCGAATGCCTTAACCTGCGCGGGATCAGTGGAATCAAGAACGTACAACTTGGGAAAACCAGAAATCGGGCCGAATGTCAGGGCCAAGACCTCGGGACACAAGCTGGATCCGCCCATGCCCAGCACCAGTACATCGCGGAATCCTTCTTTCTTAATTACTTCCGCAGTGCGACGGAGCTTCTCGACCTGCTCGATCTCCTCTTCTGTAATGCTCAGCCAGCCCAACCAGTTGGCTTCATCAGTTCCAGTCCATAGTGATGCATCGCGCTGCCATAAGCGGCGTACTTTACCGCCCGCGCGCCAGTCTTCAATGTGGTGTTTTACCGAAGCGGTGAGTGTTTCCGGCAGCTTGTAGGTCTGCCGGTTTACCTTGGGACTGGTTTCGGATTTCGTGCTCTTTTCTACTGCTTGCAGAAGTTTGTCGAAAGCTTCTTCAAACAGGCGAACCCCATCTTCCGTGAGCTTGCTGGTTATTTCATCGATAGGAATGCCAACCTTGGCCAGTGTTTCCATGGTCTCTCTGGCAGATTCCACGTCTTCAGTAAGGCTCTGACGTATATGTCCGTGATCACGGAACGCATCTATCGTTGCCGGCGGAATCGTGTTTACCGTGTCCGGCCCGATCAATTCTTCAACGTAGAGAACGTCGCGGTACGCAGGATTCTTGGTGCTGGTGCTCGCCCACAGTACTCGTTGCGTCTGTGCTCCCTGGGAAGCCAGATTCTTCCAGCGAGCACTGCTGAAGATGGACTGGTAGAGTTGGTACGTCTGCTTACCGTTTGCAATCGCTACTTTACCCAGCAGGCTCTTCAGTTGTGCTTGCTCGCGCGCATCTTTCGCTTTTTTTAGACGGGTTTCAATTTCTGAATCCGCAAGCGTATCGATTCGGCTAATGAAAAAGCTGGCGACACTGGCCATCCTGCTGACGTCGCCTCCGCTTCCCGCAAACTTCTCCAAACCGGCCAGATATGCTTCTGTGACCTGCACGTACACTTTCTGCGAGAAGAGCAGGGTGATGTTGATGTTGATGCCTTCACTGATCAGTTGCTGAATTGCCGGAAGGCCTTCTGGTGTGCCAGGAATTTTGATCATTACATTTTCCCGCGCCACCGCTTTCCAAAGTCTTCTCGCTTCCTGAATACTTCCTTCTGTGTCGTGGGCCAGATATGGTGAGACCTCGAGGCTTACGTATCCGTCGCGACGTTTGGTTTCTTGATAAACCGGGCGCAAAAGATCCGCAGCATCTTGAATGTCACGAATGGCAAGAATTTCGTAGCGTGCCTTGGCGTCGAGGTCGGTTTTCGATTGCAGCGACTTCAGCAGGTCCGCGTAATCGTTGCTGCCCGAGATTGCTTTTTCGAAGATAGCGGGATTCGACGTAATGCCCCGCAAGCCGTCCTCATCGATCAAGCGTTGCAATTCGCCGCTCGTGATCAGGTTGCGCCGGATGTAATCCAGCCAAACGGATTGGCCGAACTTCTGGAGATCTCTTACGGGATTAGTAGCCTTGGCGGTTTCGAGAATTCCGGTGGATTGCATTTAGGATGCCTCTCTGTCGACAAATTTTCTTTGACCCAAACCCAAAATCAAAAACTATTTCGAACGCGCAATCGCCTCTCTTGCCGCCTCGACTACCTTATCCGGCGTGAACCCAAACTTCTTCAGAAGCTCTTTCAAGGGAGCCGAGGCTCCAAACGTCTTCATGCCGACGACTTTACCTGTGGGACCGACATATTGCGCCCATCCAAAAGTAGAAGCCTGCTCCACAGCAACTCGTGCTCTTACTTGTGGCGGCAGTACCTTGTTCCTGTAGGCCACATCTTGATGCTCAAAGATGTCCCAAGACGGCATGCTAACCACTCGTGCTTTAATGCCCTCGGACTTAAGTTGTTCGTAGGCGTCCACGCACAAGGAAATCTCACTGCCGCTTCCCATAAGGATGACTTGCGGCATCCCGTCGGACGCATCCGCAAGGATGTAAGCGCCCTTAGCCAAACCCGACGCGGAAGAGTACTTCGTTCGATCCAGTGTCGGCACAGCTTGACGTGTGAGCACCAAAGCCGCCGGCTGTTCGCGAAGCTGCATGATCACTTTCCACGCCTCTACCACCTCATTCGCGTCTGCCGGACGCAACAATACCAGCCCCGGAACCGCTCGCAGGGCGGGCAGCTGTTCCACAGGCTGGTGTGTTGGGCCATCCTCACCGAGGCCAATGGAGTCATGGGTGAAAACATATATGACGGGGAGCTCCATGATGGACGCCAAACGAATGGCCGGTCGCATGTAGTCACTGAAGTTGAAAAATGTACCGCCGAAGGGCCGCAGCAGCGAAAGCGCCATCCCGCTCAAAGCGGCGCCCATGCCATGTTCACGGACACCAAAGTGGAGGTTTCGTCCGCCATAGTGACCCGCCTGAAAATCTCCGGCCCCCTCGAACTTAAGAGTGGTTTTGTTGGAAGTGGCGAGGTCAGCCGATCCGCCGATCAGCCATGGCACATTTTGCGCCACGATGTTGAGAACCTTGCCAGAACTTTCACGGGTGGCTACGCCTTTTGCATCCGCCGGAAACGTCGGCAGGTTTTTGTCCCATCCGTCAGGCAGCTCGTGGCACTGCATGCGATTGAGTTGATCCGCTAGATCTGGATATTTCTTGCCGTATTCGTTCAATCGCTTTGTCCACTGTTGATGCAGCTCCGAGCCACATCTTCCGATTCCTTCGCGGAAATGTTCGCGTACTCCTCCTGGTACCAGGAACTTGGCATCTTCAGGCCAGCCGTAAAACTTCTTGGCCAACCGAACCTCGTCTTCACCCAGTGGTTCGCCATGAGCGGCACTGGTGTCTTGTTTATGTGGAGCGCCGTAGCCAATATGGCTATCCACAATAATCAGAGTGGGGCGATCTTTCGTCTGCTGAAAATTGCGATAGGAATCGCTGAGCATCTCCAGATCGTTGGCATCAGTTACATGAGTTACGTTCCAGCCATATCCCTGGAAACGCAAGCCCACGTCCTCGCTGAAAGACCACTCCGCGGGACCATCTAGAGTCACGTGGTTGTTGTCGTAAATCCAACACAGGTTGGGTAGCTTCAGATGAGCAGCCAGGGATGCTGCTTCGCTAGCCACGCCTTCCATCATGTCGCCATCACCGCACATGGCATACACGTTGTAATCGAAAAGCTCGAAGCCGGGACGATTGTAGTTCGCAGCCAGCCACATGCCGGCCATCGCCATTCCAACGCTATTGCCCACACCTTGACCTAATGGCCCGGTTGTAGTTTCCACGCCCGAGGTTAGGCGATATTCGGGATGTCCAGGAGTCTTGCTGTTAATCTGCCGGAATTTCTTGATGTCGTCCAAAGTGACGGCGAATTCATCCTGCCGTTCATACTTGGAACTCACCGCACGAACGCCGGCCAGGTACAGGAGTGCATACAGCAGCATCGAGGCATGGCCGTTCGAGAGCACGAAGCGGTCACGGTTGGGCCAGAGCGGATCTTCCGGGTCATAACGCAGGAACTGCTGCCATAAACAGTACGCCACCGGCGCCAACGCCATGGGGGCACCGGGATGACCGGAGTTCGCCTGTTGCACGGCATCCATAGCCAGGGTGCGGATCGTGTTGATGCTTAAGGTGTCCAGTTGCTTGCTGGTCAGCAACGTCTGTTCGCTTGCCACCATAGCGTGTCCCTTTCGACGGCATCCGGCCGGTAGGAAACGCGACGGATGCACAAGGCGGATCGCTGGAAGATATGACAGAACCCGCGACGGGCTCTCTTCAATCAGTTTATCAAGTTCTGATGAGACGCGCTTTCGGCCAGAACCGATTCAGCAGAGCACGTCGAAACGCCTCCCTAACATCGGATGATGGGACCACCGGAAGGATTCAAAGGGTGGGTGTAATGTAAACATTGTCAAGAAGGATAAACTAGCGTTTCATCTGCGCTAGGTATCCGTGCTGGCGGGAATAGCCTTTAGTAGTGGTCTCGACGAATTTCAGGAATTCGCGTAGGCTCTCTCGCTCAGTGGGTTCCATTTGCGCAAACCGGATACGGATGCCGAAGGTGGGATTGCTCTTGGTGACAACGCCGGTAAGGATGATCCCTTTCACCCAAATCTTTCCATTGGCCACCCACAGACCAACCTCCACTGGCACACCGCTGGGCACAGGAGTGGCGGTTTCCACAAACGATCCGCCAAGGCTGGTGTTCGATAGATTGCCCCAGATCGGTGTGGGCGAGCCTTGTACTCTCAACTCGACCGCGACAAAGCATTTCATCCGGGGATATTGTCTACGATCCTGTCCCCAGGATGGAGTGAAAATGTCTGGTTCAAAGGGTGGTGAGGCTTCGGGCGAGGTTGCTACTGGTGCGGCCAGGGATCCAGTCGAAGCTGGCGCCCGGCCCTGAGCCGCGGTTCCCGCGCCACTCTTAATTTCCCGCATGGCCTCAAACAGAGCTTGATCGCGCTTCTCGGGCGGAGCATCGCGATAGGTCTGGAGCAGCTTTCGGAGATGCTTCACTACGTCGGGATCGGTAAGGAGCTGAGTCCAGTCCGCCCCCCGCGCAGATGTTTTCGCGTCGCTCATACGGTTGGACGAAAGAAGGCAGTCATCGCCCTGTACCAGTGTGAACGCGGTGACGCTTTGTAACAAGATGACGGTGGTTACTTTCGTCAGTAACGCGGCCGAGAGTTACTTTGCCAGGGTCAACCTGAGGGCCTATCGTCCCTCGCCGAGTCTAACGTGCCGACGCCGACTGGACCTCCTCTTTTCCATACGGCTAAGACCGCGACTAGCGTGAGGACACTTATTAAGATCGGGAACCAAACCTGAGAAACCCAGGGCACGGGTATCAGGAACAGCACATCCAGATCCTTCAATGATGAAGGCCAGCGCACGGTGACCCACAATCCCGCATAGTAGGTGATATCCCAAACTGCGAATGTCCACAAGAAGATTGCACAGCGTTCTCTTATCCCAATCCCGGCGAGCAATGCCACTGTCGTCAACATCACCATCGTGGCCGCCTCACGAAGTACTTCAATGTTGAGCAGGCTTTCTGGAAATTCGCTGAAGGATTCTTCTTGCTTGTAACTGTCGGCAGAGGACTGGCGAACGTCTGACAGGGTTCCGCGGTAGCCCGGGAGCAAACCGGTTGCAGCCCGTAAATAAATCACTACCGCGGATTCCACGAAACCAAAGGCGCTCGCAAAAACCGCTAGGAGAATGAGCTGCCGACCACTCACCACCAGGCGTTTTCCTCCCCAAACTGCCCAGGCGATAAACGGAATTAGGGCTAGCAGGTTGACCCACCAGGGCTGTGCCAGAGCTTGGAAGTGTTGCATTTGTCTATGAACGCTAGAATGTAGGGCGTCTCAACTCTACGTGAGAGTAGCTGCCCGTCTACATAGTTTAGTGTATGGACCAGAGTAGAAGCTTGAGTCAGGCTTCCAGCGCATGTTCTACTCTGGTTCTGGGGGACATATGCTGACCCTTTTCAGGATTTTGGTCGCGGACGATCATGAAGTTGTACGACACGGGTTACGCGCCCTTCTGGAAGCTCAAACATCCTGGACGGTATGCGGCGAGGCCTCGGACGGAAGGGAAGCTGTCGCCACGGCGATCGAGTTGAAGCCGGATCTTGTGGTTCTCGATATTGGTATGCCCGAGCTCAATGGACTGGAGGCCACCCGTCAAATCCTGGCTTCGCTGCCGTCAGCCAGAGTGCTTATTTTGTCACTCTACGAATCCGAACAGATGATCCAGGAAGTCCTGGCATCGGGCGCGCGCGGTTATTTGCTGAAGTCCGATGCATCCCGATATCTGGTCAAGGCCGCCGAAGCATTGAGGATAGGCAAGACCTTCGTCACCCCCAGGTTTGGCCACCTGATACTGGATGGAACCCTGCGGCCGCATAGTGCCACCAGAGCATCGGCACCTTCCGTGATCAGTTTAACGGCTCGCGAGCGTGAGGTCGTATACCTGCTCGGAGCAGGGAAGAGTACAAGAGAAGTTGCGGTCGCGTTGGATATGGCGGTGAAAACGGCCGAGACACATCGCGCCCATATTATGCATAAGCTGAACCTTCACTCCATTACAGATCTGGTTCTTTATGCTGTCCGCAATGGAATTGTTGCGGCGCCAGGATCTGTTAGTGAGCCGACTGGAAGCGGTCATGGACACTGCGAGCCGACATTGGCGACCAGGGTTCAGGAGACTGGGATTCCCCCGGCAGAATGCTGAGGTGCCCCCCAGCACCTCAATTCGCCGTAAGTTTGCCGTCGCGCAGCAGTAAGCGAAACTTAACACTGTAGATCAAAGCCTTCTTGACTGGCCGTTTTGCAGGCAATTAAACTTGTATGTCGAGGCGCATACCTCTGGCTCGGCAAGGTTAAGACGAATGTCGAAGAGTGTTGTGCTTTCCTCACAGATCTTGAGCCGTCCCTGGGCGCGGTATGCCGTTGCGCTGTTGGCAACGGCGATGGCGGTGCTGGCCCGCTTCGCCCTGAATCCAGTTCTTGGCGACTACCTTCCCTATATCACTTTCTTCCCGGTGGTTGCCTTCTCGGCCTGGTACTGCGGCGTCATTCCATCGATTCTCGTTACTATTTCTTCACTGATGGCGGCTCAGTATTGGTTCATCCCGCCTACTCACTCGTTTCGCATTCTCAATACGGAACAACTCGCGGGGATAGTTGCGTTCTCGTTGGTTTCGCTCGTCATTGTGGCAATGGGAGAAGCAATGCGCCGCAATGCCGAAGTTTTGCGCGAAGCGCAAGGAGAGCTGGAAGAACGGGTCCAGGAGCGGACGGCACAGCTCGATACAGCCAATCAATCTCTTCGCGAACTAACCGCACGCCTGCTGCAATTACAGGATGACGAGCGACGGCGCATTGCTCGCGAGCTGCATGACAGCGTGGGTCAGTTGTTAGCAGGTCTGACCATGAATCTATCCGCCGTGGGCGCCGATATTGAACGGCTCATCAAGACAGCCAACATGGTTACTGACAGTGCAGCTCTGGTTCACGAGATTAATAAGGAAGTGCGCACCATCTCTCATTTGCTTCATCCTCCTCTGCTGGATGAAGCTGGACTTGCGTCCGCTTTACGTTGGTACATCGAAGGATTTGCTGAACGCAGCAAGATCAAAGTTGATCTGGAGTTCCCCGAAGACTTCGGCCGCTTGTCACGCGAGCTGGAGACCGCGATTTTTCGAACCGTGCAGGAATGCCTGACGAATATCCACCGTCACGCGGAAAGCCCCATCGCGAAGATTAGGATCACCCGGACATCGAGCGATGTTCGAGTACAAGTGGCCGATGGTGGTAAAGGCATATCCCCCGAGAAGCAGGAAGAAATGGCGACGATTGGCACACCCGGGGTAGGGATCAGGGGCATGCGAGAACGACTGCGTCAGCTCGGGGGCACTCTGGATATCAACTCTACTGGTAAGGGCACCGTTGTGGTGGCGCGGTTGCCGATTCTCAGCAATTCCGCTACGGCCGCAGCCTGAAGCGAAAAACAACGAGGTCAACGTTTCCCATCCCTTAACGCTGGCTCATTGGTAGGTAAAGTTTAGCTTGTCCAGGTGCACGGAGTAGGGCTGTTGTTGGCTGTTTCCGTCCATCTGGTAATTGATGGTCAGGCCGTACCAGGTAGTCGGCGATGGATTGTCGTAACGATTCAGGGTGTCCGTCTTGCCGTTCAATGTGATGGACTTGAACAGCAGACGATTGTCCGAAGTCCTTTGCGCCTGAATCACCAGATGGTTCCACGCGTTGCTCACCGGATTGCACGGAATTCCACTCTTCACCCAGTGCATGTTGATGTTGTCCCAAGTGTCCCACTCGTGGCCGCTGGCAATGCGGCACTCGTGTCCCCAAATGAACGACATTCCATTGAAGAACTGATTAATGTCGAATTCCAGGGCCTGGGAAGTTTCCAGGTTAGTGCCGTAGAAGTACACATCGTAGGTGAAATTGCTAAGTGTCGGCACCATCTTTTCATCGGGCAAGTGCTTGGTGAACTTCACATTCCACAGAATATCGGCGAACGGCATGCCGCCCCCGATATCAAACTTCATGGAGCCACCATTGCTCAGGGCAGGCGACTTGATTCCCTGGGTGGTTCCCCAGGTGGCTAGCGGACCCGAGGGCGTGCAAGTATCACAGATGTTGTACCCCGACGTCGGGAGCAGAGCATATCCATTCCACCAAGTGCTCTGTTGCAAATCAGCGAATGTTGTTCCATTGGAAGTCTCGCCTCCGGCAGTGTTTGACCCGCCCGAATTCGAGTTGCTCTTCGGTTGAGCGCCGAGGCCGCCTCCGCAGTTCACCAAGAACAATACCAAAGAAATGATTACCAGCACCGTCAGGCCCTTGTACTTTCTGAAACGATGAATTGTGTAATGAGAATACGAAGCGGCGCGCATTTCCGGGGCGTAGGTGGGGACAACGGTCATCGTCGATTGCGACTATGTCACGGGGCACAAATAAGCGGGAGATTACGAAAGAACTCGTACCAGTAGTTCTGGCTCATCGGGAAACAACTACTGACAAAGACATTGAAGTTAGTCAGAATCAGGCTGGATTGAATGGACTGCGAGGTCAGGGTTAGCCGGAAAAAGAAAGACCCCCTCATTGCCATGAAGGGGTCACTGGTTACTTAAGCGATCTTTCTATCCTCATCGTTCTCATCTTCCTGTTCTTCACCAGGCGCGTGGCGCTTCTCTGGATCGTCCTGATATTCTTCTCCACTTCCGGGCGCGCGCCGTTTTTGTTCGTTGCCCTGTGACTCCTGCTCGTCGAACGGGTTTTGTTGCTTCTCGTTCGAAGGATTCTGCGTTCCCTGCTCCCCGTCAGATTGCTGGCTTTCATTCCTATCGTCTGCCATGTAAGGCTCCTACGGTCGAATTTCGTAACTTGGTTGAGATGAGGATTTCGCAACTTCCGGATGTATTCATTCGGATATCGCGCCGGCAGCCGGAGCTGCTCAACTGCCCTGGCACAGGCTAGCGCGCCCTTCGAGACCGGCTGGATGGGACAGGACTAGCAGAACCCTGGACATTCATCCGCGCCTTGCGGTCGGCGCTGAAGGTTCCGCGACGGCCCTGTCGCCCAGCATCGCACCCTAGTTCGTCCCATGTGAGCTGTCTTGCTCAGACACAAAAGTCTGCACCTGTCATTCTTTATTCTCCTGAGTGTGTCGAGAGAGCGACGACCGCTAATTCGTAGCTCCCATTCTTAGGTCGCTGCGGGTGATCCGCACTGTTCACATCCGGGCGACCACATCCAGTCCATTGGCATTGTGTATGCGTGTCTATGCCGCGGACCCTCCGACGGACACGATTCGACCCTAAAAGCTAGCGAACTATTTAGAACCAGGGCAACACCTCCAGGCGGATGAGGGGCGTTAGCCCGCGAAGAAGAAAGGTCAAAGGTCATGCCGTTAATTCAACTCCTGGAAGTTCTCGTCGTGGTGGGTATCCTCCTGTGGCTGGTGAATCGGTTCATTCCAATGCAGGGATCCATCAAGTCAATTTTGAATGGCGTAGTGGTGATTGCCGTGGTTCTGTGGCTACTGAATGTTTTTGGACTCTTTCATTCCCTTTCGCGGATCCACGTAGGAACGTGAAGGATGGCGTAAAAGAAATCAGTCAAGAAGAACACCAGATCAACGCAACCCGGCAGATATCTGCCACAAGGAGATACTTTGAAGACTAAGCTTTTGTTAGCAAGCGGAATCATTCTCAGTTTGAGCGCGTTTGCTCAAACCTATCAAACCAACATGGCCGTGGAGCCCATGAGTGTGACACCCGTCTTCCGGGTGAATGTAATCAGCCGAACGGCGCGGGCAGTCAATTATCAACACCGCGGTGGAGCTACGAAAGTGGACTTCGCAGGAACCGACCTGACGCCTCGGGCCAACGGTGAAGCGAAGGTCGAAAGCAAGAAGGGATACATCGAAATCGAAGTGGAATTCGCCAACCTCCAGAAACCCACGGTTTTCGGCAATGAGTATCCGACCTACATCCTGTGGGCGATCTCGCCCGAGGGCCGGGCAGTGAATCTCGGCGAAGTACTGGTAGGCGATAACAGCCGCAGCAAGCTGGACGTTACAACGGATCTTCAGGCATTCGCACTGGTTGTGACCGCGGAGCCTTATTATGCCGTGCGACAGCCCAGCAACGTCGTCGTGCTCGAGAATGTCATTCGCGAGGACACGAAGGGAACTACTGAAGCGGTCAATGCAAAATATGACCTTCTGGAGCGCGGCGGCTACATTCCCACCGGCTACAAATTTGACCCTGTGGTTCTGAATTCCAAGTTGCCGTTGGAATTCTTCGAAGCACGGAATGCGCTGCGCATCGCACAATCCGAGGGAGCCGAAAGGTACGCCAGCGATAGCTACCAGCATGCTGTTCAGTTGATGAACAATGCGGATGGATATGCTACGAGAAAGAACGTCCCCAAAAAGCAGCTAATCGCGGTCGCCCGAGAGGCAGTACAAACTGCCGAAGACGCACGCGCGATCGCAGTAAAAAGGATCGAAGCGGAGCGCCTAGAGAACGAGCGCCGGGCTTCGGCCGATGCACAGGCGAAATCGCAGTGGCAGGCTAATGACGCCAATCGACAGAAGGAGCAAGCCCAGCAAGATACGGCGAATGCCCAGACCGCCAAGGCGCAGGCAGAATCTGATGCAGCCAGGGCCCGGACCGACGCTGCGGATGCACAATCTGAGACAGCCAGGGCTAGATCCGATATGGCGGACAGCCAGGCTGCATCGGCTCGCGCCCTCTCGGCGGCCCAGACTGACGCAGACCAATCCCGTTTAGCCGCGCAACAGGCGGAAAACGACAAAGCGGCCATGCGTACGCGATTGTCCGAGCAGTTGAATAAAATCCTTCAGACTCGTGACAGCGCGCGCGGTCTGATCGTCAGCATGTCCGATGTTTTGTTTGACACCGGAAGATACTCATTGAAGCCGGGTGCACGCGAGAAGCTGGCAAAAGTCGCCGGTATTTTGCTCGCCTACCCTGGACTCAACATTGAAGTCGGCGGCTACACGGACAATGTAGGCGGCGATGACATGAATCAACGACTGTCTGAGAACCGTGCCGGCTCAGTGCGCGATTATCTGGTGCAACAAGGCGTAGCGACAGGTTCGGTTTCAGCCAGAGGCTTCGGCAACACTTTGCCGGTTGCCTCCAACGATAATTCCAGCGGTCGGCAACAGAACCGGAGAGTCGAGCTTCTCGTGTCCGGCGAAGCCATCGGCAATCCAGCCAATGCGACCACAGGAAGCTTGCGCTAGAGGATTAAATAGAAGCCATGAGCGCACGCCAACTTCGGCGTGCGCCTTGCTCTCTTCGTTGCGCGTGACTGAAGCAGCCTGTGATCGTCACACCTGAGTCTAGATGACCAGTTACTGCGCGGCACGGACCAGCACCGGCCGGTCGAGGAATGTTTCCAATGGATATCTCGCGCGGGCAATTTTTTCGGCTAAACGCCCTGCGCTCTGATAGCCCCAAGCCGCTATCTCCAGGTAAGTGCCGCGGTTGTGTACCGTAAGTTTGTGCACTTTTTCCTCACGCCCACAATCCATTGCATCGGCCAAACGCAAAATGCCGGCACAGGCGATCACGAAATCACGCTGTTCAGGAGAAAGGCACCGCAAGGCTGGCACACCCAAGGGGAACCTGCCGCGGTGATGCCGCACCAGAAGCGCGGTTGTGGCCAGATCATCGGCGCTCCAGCCGAGGGGAGCTTTTAGTTTTCGAATCAGGCCAGACGATGCCTTGTGATACTTCTTGCTGGTCTTGCTGCGTCCAATTTCATGCATCAAAGCGGCCGTACGAAGGGTCTCACGTCCGTTCCTGAAGAGAGGGCTGAGAAAACCGCTGGCACACAGTCCGTCGTATAACTCAATCGCCAGAGCCGCTACGTGTCGCGCATGCCCGGGTTGAGGATCGAGAGCTTTAGCCCAGGTTTCCATCCTCGCCAACGCCCCTGGGTTCGGCTGCGCCGGCAACTCGGTCCTCCACACATTCCACAACGACGTCTCGCCCAGCATACGTTCGCGGTATTCATCTACCCGCTTTTTTCGCTCCCGCTCAATTAAGGGCCGCCAATAGTCCATCGTCCGTTGGTCGCGAAAAGACTCCAACTTGAGCGCAGTCGCCCAGAGCAGATCCAGGTCATGAATTTCACCAAGATAGTCTTGCAGCTTTTTCAAGTCGTGCCCCCAGCGCTCATGGAAACCAGGAAGGAAATTTTCTACCGTGTACCGGAAGCGTTTGAGGCCAATGCGCAGGCGATGGTAACTGATCTTCGTGCGGTTCCTAAGGACAAGACGGTGGAGCTGACGCGCTTCCTCCCAACATTCCAACGCTAGATGCCGAA
>Ga0066710_100004109_pt1 | contig 12736 bp, 16 predicted proteins | sample GraSoiAngelo_159_FD_79666 | JGI IMG/M metagenome (GOLD analysis project Ga0066710, IMG submission 79666) | Grasslands soil microbial communities from the Angelo Coastal Reserve, California, USA - 14_1009_16_40cm | ecosystem: Environmental > Terrestrial > Soil > Grasslands | place: USA...
ATCGTCCGGCGGGAGGCTCCTACGAGGACCGCCACGACGGCGGGCGCTTGTCCAGGAAGGCGCTGAGGCCCTCCTGGCCCTCCGCCGAGACCCGCTGCCGCGCGGCCCGTTGGACGCCCAGAGCCCGCGCGTCCCGCGGCGTCAAACCGCGCTGGTCGAGGATCACCGCCTTGGCCCCTCGCGCGGCGGTCGGCCCCGCCGACAGCAGCTCGCCGAGAAGGGCGTCCACGCGCGCGTCGAGCGCCTCCTGATCGGGGAGCACCTCGTGGACGAGCCCGATGCGCAGGGCACGCTCGGCATCGAACCGCTCGCCGGCGGAGAAGAGGGCGCGGGCTTGCCCCTCGCCGACCCTGGCCAGCACGAAGGGGCTGATCACTGCCGGCATGATGCCCAGCTTCGTTTCGGTGAAGCCAAAGACCGCATCGGCCGTGCTCAGTACCACGTCGGCCACCGCGCAGAGGCCCATCCCGCCGCCCAGCGAGGCGCCGTGGACGCGAGCGATGACGGGCGCGGGGCACCCGTCGATGGCCAGCAGCATGGCCTGCAGCCGAGCGGCGTCGGCCTCGTTCTCCTCAGCGGAGAGGCCGATCGCGGCCCGCTGCCACTCGACGTCGGCGCCGGCGCAGAACGCCTTGCCGGCTCCGGCCAGCACGACCGCGCGCAGCGCATCGGGTGCTTCGACCGCCAGCTCTGCGAAGGCCCGCTGCAGGGCCTCGATCAATGCGGCATTGAACGCGTTGCGCACCTCGGGCCGGGTGAGCGTGACGCGCGCGACCGGGCCGTCGCGTGAGACCGAGAGCACCTCGCTCACCGCCGGCCTCGCCGGTAGAACGGCTTGGCGATGGCCCGCACCGAGGCCAGGAGGGGCTCCTCGAGCCAGACGACGTCGGTGCCGTCGGGAACCTCGACTGTCGCCGACGTGCCCTCGCCCCCAAGGAGGCCCAGCATCAGGCGCCCCTTTCCAGCCTCCTCCGACTCGACCAGCCAGGCGGCGTCGACCTCGGTCGCGAGCAGTTGCTGCGCCAGGCTGGCCTCAATCGCGACCGCCTCAGGACCCGGCAGCCGGAGGCGAATCGAGCGGCGCTCGACTTCCGCGAAGAGCGGCTCGTCGGAGCCCGGCGCCCGGCCACTGGCGAGGGCCCGAAGCTCATCGGGCTCGAAGCGATAGGGGATCGGTCCGGCTGGGTCCATGATCGCCGGAGCACCCGATGCGGCCATGTTGGCGATCGCGATCCGGGCTGGCAGCGGCAGGCTGGCGGTCTGCCGCGGAGCCCAGGCGGCGAGCGCGGCAACCGACGCGAAGCAGACGCTGACCGGCTGCCCATCGGCGTCGGCGGCCAGCAGGACGCTGACCTCGACCTCCTCCTCGTCGTTGACAGCCGTCTCGAGCGCCGCCTTTGCCTCGTCACCGTGCCCCGGCGGGACCGGCAGGAGCAGCGTGCCGCCCATCAGCGTCCGATAGAAGTTGCGCAGCGCCGGGCCCCGCGGCTCGCCCCGAGCCTCGGCATCGCGGGCCGCCATCATCGCCTCGAACAGGTCGGCCGAGCTCTCCTCCAGCGCGCCGGAGGGGGTCGAACGATCGTGGGAACCGGGTGCCGGCGCGTCCAGAGCCATTCGTCGCAGGCTACCACTGGTCCGGCTAGGATTCGGGGCATGCCGAGCGCGATCGATCACCTCGCCGTCGCGGTCCCCGATCCCGCAGCCGCGGCCGACCTCCTCGCCGAGCGGCTGGGGATCTCGTTCAGCAGCGGCGGCCAGCATCCGGGGATGGGCACCGTCAACCGGGTGGCGTTCCTCGGCGACCCCTACCTCGAGCTGATCGGCGTCATCGATCCGGGACTGGCCGACGAGTGGCCGATCGGCCGGGCAGCCCTTCGAACCCTGGAACGCGGCGGCGGGCTGGCGACCTACGGCCTGGTCGAGGATGAGCTGGAGGCAGCGGTCGCCCGGCTGCAGGCCGCCGGCAGCCCCATCGATCCGATCACTCGAGGCAGCCGCCAGCGCGCCGACGGTGAGCTGGTCGAGTGGTGGAGCGCCAGCCCACCGGAGCTCGGGCCGGATCGGCCTCCGTTCCTGATCAAGCACGCCCGTATCGGCAGTGAGTGGGGACCCGAGGCCCTCGAGGCTCGTCGCGAGATGCGCCATCCGATCGGCTCCCCGGCGATCCTGGTGCGCCTCGACATCGCCACGCCTGACCCGCCCGCCCTGGCCGCTGAGTATCTTGCCCAGATCGGCATCGAGTTCTGGGCGGTCGCCGACCTGGCGGTGAGCACCGTCGGGCCGCACACCATTCGGCTCGTCCCGTCGCGCGAGATGGAGGTGCCAGCGGTGGTGGTGATTGGCGCCGACGTTGCGGAGCCGCGGACCATTGAGGCACTCGGCCTGCGCTTTGACGTGGAGCCGGTGAAGCTACCCGCGGTCCTGCCGACGGGCTGACCCCGCCGGGTGAGCGGCTCGCCTACCAGCGGCGGCGGCGCCCCCAGCGACCGCGCCAGCCGCCACGCCAGCCGCCACCCGGACCGGGTCCTGGTCCCGGACCGGGGCCGCCGGGAGGGCCACCCCAGCCACGGCGCCACCCGCCTCCCCGACGCCTGCGGGCGAAGATCAGGGTGATGAGGCCGACAGCGGTGACGATGATCCCGCCCCACGGCTGATAGGGCTCAAGGGCGTCAATCGGAACCCCAATGGTGGGCAAGATGAGTCAGGCGACGCCCAGGATGACGAGGATGATGCCAAGGCTGAACATGGCCGGTTCCTCTTGCGGGTCGATGGGCTGCGGTCGAATCGATTCTACATGCGGAAAACGCCGAATCGGCTCTCCTCGATCTCCGCGTTGAGTGCGGCGCTGATCCCCATGGCCAGGACGCGGCGCGTGTCGAGTGGGTCGATCACCCCATCATCCCAGAGGCGCGCAGTCGAGTAGTAGGCCGATCCCTGGCGCTCGTACTCGGCCAGGATGGGACCCTCGAAGGCGTCGCGCTGCGCATCGGTCTGGACCTCGCCGCTGACGGTCGAGAGGACTCTCGCCGCCTGGGGCCCGCCCATCACGCTGATCCGGGCGTTCGGCCACATCCACAGCTGTCGCGGGGAGTAGGCGCGGCCGGCCATCCCGTAGTTCCCCGCCCCGAAGGACCCGCCGATGATGACGGTGAACTTGGGCACGGCCGTGGTGGCCACCGCGGTGACCAGCTTGGCGCCGTCCTTGGCGATGCCGCCCGCCTCGTACTCGCGACCGACCATGAAACCGGTGATGTTCTGCAGGAAGACGAGGGGAATCCGGCGCTGGCTGGCGAGCTCCACGAAATGCGCCCCCTTCAGCGATGAGGAGCTGAACAGGATCCCGTTGTTGGCCAGGATCCCGATCGGGTAGCCCTCCAGGCGGGCGAAGCCACACACCAGGGTCTCGCCATAGCGCTCCTTGAACTCGCGGAAGTCGCTGCCGTCGACCAGGCGGGCAATCACCTCGCGGACGTCATACGACTGGCGGGCGTCGGCCGGGATGACCCCGATCAATTGGCCCGGGTCGAGCGCCGGCGGCGCCGGCTCCGACCGCTCCCATGGCGGCACAGGCTTGCGCCAGCCAAGGCTGCGCACGATCTCGCGCCCGATCGCCAGGGCATGCTCGTCGTCGAGGGCGAAGTGGTCAGCGACGCCGCTCACCGTGGTATGGACCTCGGCGCCCCCCAGCTCCTCGGCGCTCACCTCCTCGCCGGTGGCAGCCTTCACCAACGGCGGCCCGCCGAGGAAGATGGTTCCGATCCCCTTGACGATCACCGTCTCGTCCGACATCGCCGGCACGTAGGCGCCACCGGCCGTCGACGATCCCATCACCAGCGCGATCTGCGGAATGCCGCGCGCCGAGAGCTGGGCCTGGTTGTAGAAGATGCGGCCGAAGTGCTCCCGATCGGGGAAGACCTCGTCCTGCAGGGGCAGGTAGGCACCTCCTGAATCGACGAGGTAGAGGCATGGCAGGCGGTTCTCGAAGGCGATCTCCTGGGCACGCAGGTGCTTCTTGACGGTCATCGGGAAGTACGTGCCGCCCTTGACGGTGGCGTCGTTGGCAACCACGAGGCATTCCACCCCCTCGACCAGGCCGATACCGGTCACGATGCCGGCGCCGGGGGCCTCGTCCTCGTACAGCCCAGCGGCCGCCAGGGCGGAGAGCTCCAGGAAGGCGCTGCCCGGGTCGATCAGGCGCTCGATCCGCTCGCGGACCGGCAGCTTGCCGCGCTCACGGTGCCGGGCGATGGACCGCTCGTCCCCTGCCGCCCCGCGGCCGCTGATCCGCATCGTCCGTTCGCGGAGCTCGGTGACCAGTGCCCGCATGGCAGCGGCGTTGGTCGCGAACGCATCGGAAGCGGGATCGATCGCGGAGCTCAGGAGGGCCATCGGTGCGGCGATTATCGCCGCGTGATGCCCGACCGGTGGGCGGGGTCCGCCTCAGGCGAGGGTGACGAGCGGGATCAGCTGCGTGACGTGTGCGGTGTTGACGATGACCACGCTGACGACGTGCTCGAAAGCCGGGTCGCCGTTGTGCAGGATGTACGCATCGGTCAGGGGCAGGAAGTGCCGCTCGGTCAGGAGGTCCTGGCTTGGCTCGCCGTTCTGGGGCAGGTGCAGGTTGCCGGTGACGCTGAACGGGCCTGCGCTGAGCGCCACGCGGCGCAGCTTGCGGTGCAGGCGAAGCTGACGGGCCGCTCGCCACTCAGGCGGCATGGCCAGGATCAGCTGCTCGGTGGCCAGCGACTGCCATTCGCCCTGGTCATCGGTGGCCGGGGCGGCGTCACGGGCAGAGGCCGGCTCCACCGGCTCGGCGTTGGGGCTCGGGTGTGGCCGCCACAGGCGCAGCTCGTCCTGCTCGTTGAGCAGGTCGGTGACGCGCTGGCCGTTGGCTGCGATCCAGCCCACGATCCGCGCATCGGCGGTGTAGAGCTCGATCGGTGCCAGGTCAGTCCCGGTGAGTGCCAGCGCGGCCGAGCCGGAGGTTGCGGCCGGGGCGAGGCCGCGTCGCCAGTTCCAGAAGGTCACATCGTCTCCGAGCTGCCATCCGCCCGCGCAGCTGCGCCGGCGTCGTGGCGCTCACGGTAGGGGCCGGCGACTCATCGGCAAAGGGCCCGAGAGTACTAGCGCGGGCCGCACCGATTGGGACCCATCGACCGTTAACATCTGAGCACACGATGCGTTACAACTGGCACATGCACCGCTACCTGCGCCTCATCGTCCCAGTCATGGCCCTGGTCCTGCTGGTGGCCGGCATCACCTTCGCTGACCGCGGCAAGTCCGGGGAGCACCCGTCGCACCAGCCAAAGGCCGAGACTGATTCCGAGAACAGCAGCGAGGCCATCTCCGATCAGCTTCTCGATCGGATCGTGGCGTCCCTCGCCGACCAGGGGATCAGCACTGATGCCGACGCGGTTCGCGGCCTCGCCGAGAAGTACGGCGTCGGCGGCGCCGTCCGCGTGCTGGTCTGGGCCGATGCGAGCGGCAAGGATCCATCGGAGATCGGCGACATGTTCGACTCGGGGATGGGCTGGGGCGAGATCGCCCACAAGCTGATGGAGGCCGATGCGTCGCTCGACCTGTCGCCCGGCATCGGCAAGATCATGAGCAACGGCCACGCGCATGGTGGCGGAGCCGGCGGGAGCCACACGTCCGACACGGCCGACAAGGCCGACGAGGATCAGCCCGGCGACTGAGCAGCCTGCTCGCCGCCGAAGGCCCGGCCCGCCGGGCATTTTGGCTGCTAGGGTGCATGCATGATCGAGTTCGATGACTTCGCACGGGTCGATATGCGGGTCGGTCGCATCACCGCCGCCAAGCCACTGGAAGGTGCACGCAAGCCGTCCTACCAGCTCCGGATCGACTTCGGCCCGCAGCTTGGCGAGCGTGACAGCGCGGCGCAGCTGACCGTGACCTACCCCGATCCTTCCGCCCTCGTCGGCCGCGAGGTGGTGGCGGTCGTCAACTTTCCACCGCGCCGCATCGCCGGGTTTCCCAGCGAGGTCCTGGTGCTCGGCGCCATGGGGGAGGGCGACCAGGGCGGGGAGGTCTGGCTCCTCGAGCCGACGCCGGAGGCACCGCTCGGGACTCGCATCGGCTAGGCGTGCGCGCGGTCGACAACCCCTGTCGCCCGCGGGCAGACTACGGCGGTGACTGACTCGATCATCGGGGCCGCGCCGGAGGGGATGCCCGATCCGAACCTGACGCCGCCGCAGATCGCGCGGGTCGGCGACCCGTTCGCCTCAGTTCGGGTGGTCCACTTCCTTGCGCGCGTGAAGCGGAACACGACCCACCAGCTGCGGGACGTGGTGGCAACCCTGAACGCCACCTACCTGGACTGGTACTTCCCGGAGAAGATGGTGCTGGCCGAGCTGGTCCAGCTGCAGGCCAACTGGGCGATCAGCTTCCATGGCGAAGATCGCATCGTGCTGGATCGCAACGAGCGCGGGCACACGCTGCTCATCGTCGACTCGACGAAGATGACCCCATTCCTCGTCGGCCAGGCGACTCGCCTGCGCGACGAGGCCGAGGAGGAGCTGCGCCGTTTCTCGCTGGGCGACGGGGTGACGACCGACAACTAGGCCGAGCCCTTAGACCCGGTCGGCGCCTCCCGCCTGCCCGATGGCCGCCTCCGGCGGCTCGGCATGGTGCAGCGGCATCGTCTCGCCTTGAACTTCGCCGGTAGCCACGGGGATCGGCACCTTCCGCGGTCGTGGGCGGAAGGGCGAGGTCTCGGGCACGATCGGTCCATCGGTCTCGGCCAGGTTGCCGGCCCGATAGGCCTCCCACACGGCCATCACCGTGTCGCGGTGGGGTCGGATGCGGCAATGCTCGTCCCGGTTGCCCATCTCGTCGCAGTAGCCGAGTGGCACGCACTTGGGGGCGAGGAACGAGCCGAAGAACGGCGAGACGCGGAAGATCTCGTGGCGGATCTGCTTGAAGAGCTGGCGGATCTCCCACTGGGCCATGGTGCACAGGCGCAGCCCCGACATGTGGATCAGCTCCCGCAAGTTGACGGTCATGACCAGGTTGGTCTGCATCGCGTTGGGGAAGATGAAGCGCGCGTCCTCGGCGGGGACCTCGGCCTGGAGGAGCTGCCCGTAGAGGTCGAGGTTGTCGTCGACCGCCTGCTGGAAGCGCTGGGCCAGGTCATCGGGCAGGTCGCCCTTGGTGATGCTGTCGGGGATCGTGTAGTTGTCGCGTTTCTTGAAGGCCACGTAGCGCTGCGACTGCTGGTCGAAGGCCGTCCCGGCCCGATGGCGCACCAGCTGGTGGGAGAGGGTCCGGGTTACCCCCGAGATGGCGAAGGTGAAGTTCACGTGCTCGATCGTCGAGCCGTGGCCCGACTCCATCACCTTGCGCACCAGGCTCTGCTGCTTCTCGTCGGCGACCTGGCGGCTGACCGCCTTGTCCCAGATCTGGTCCGGAACCTGCTCGGAATAGCAGGTGCGGCAGGCCGTGTAGATGATCGGGAGGTAGTACTCCTCGACGATCTCCTTCGTGGGGAAGATGAGCTTGGCGGAGAGGGCGGAATCGACCGGCATGGTCGGTTCAGAATAGCATGGCCGACCCTCGATTTGGCGGGCTTATCCACAACATGTAGCGGTGTGGATAACCCGATGCCGCTATCTTGTATCGTCCGCCGATCTGTCAATAAGGGCGCTTTGCCGCCACAAGACAGCTCCCGCCACGACTAGCGCGGCGCTACCAATCAGCCCCAACCAGGCTGCGCCCTCCCATGGGTAGATGTAGCACATGAGGAGGTCGTAATCGTTGATGCAGGTTTGTCGAGACGGGAAGACCAACCCCGGCGCGACGATGTTTGCGAACCCCGCGACCAGCCCGACAACTCCCACGACCAGCAGGAATCGCCCGATCCAGACCAGCATGGCCGTCATTCTGCGCTACCCGGCCGAGCGGTCACCCGCGTCCTGTTTATCTATCGCAGGACGCTCCTCGAGGCGCGCCAGCCCATGGAGCCGATCGAACGCGATCCGATTTCCACCGGCAGCCCGGGCCGAGGCGAGCGCCTCTTCGACGGCGGCCAGCAGCTCCTCGTCGGAGAAGCTCATCCCCGGGCGCATGAGAGCGATCCCGATCGAGACCGAGACGGTCACCTCTCCGGTGGCGCTGGCGAGTGGGCGGTCGATGACCCGGCTGCGAAGGGCCTCGGCCAGGCCGGTTGCGCCGCGCTCGTCGGTATGCGGCAGGATCGCCAGGAAGGCGTCAGGCCCCACGCGCCCGAGGGCATCGGCCTCCCGGGTGCGGAGGCGCATGCGCAGCGCCACCTCGCGCAGGAGCGCGTCACCGGTCTCCAGACCGTGCTCGTGGTTCAGCGCGCCGAAGTTGTCGATGTCGACGAGGACCAGCGCCACCGGGTGCGCGTAGCGGCGGGCCTCGGCAGCCTCGATGTGAAGCCGTTCCAGGATGGTGTCGCGCCTCGCCAGGCCGGTCAGGGGATCCATCCGCGCGGTCCGTTCCAGCTCGGCCCGCTGCAGGTCGACGATACGCCGGCTCTCGATGAGCTCCTCGATCGTGCCGCGCAGCTCGCGCGCCAGCCGAGCCTCGGACTCGTGCTCCGACTCGAGCGGCGCGGCGGCGAGGCCCGGAAGAAGCGGCGGCTCGGCCGGCTGTTCCGGCGCTTGTTCGGCGGCGGCCTCGCGCAGCACGAGCTGCCAGCCCAGCAGCGCCGCGCCCAGCGCGATCCCGGCTGGGCCGGCCAGCGATCCCACGCCGCCCGGCGAGGCGAGCGCCTGGGCCACGGCCGCAGAGGTCAGGACGCCGATCGCGGTGGCCCGCTCCGGAACACCCAGGCTCGCGGCCCCCGCCGCCAGGAAGAGGACCGCCGCGGAGGGCGCCAGGAGCGTCTCAAGCCGGGGATCGATCCCGCTCGCACCCATCAACAGGATCCCCGCCAGCGACAGCTCAGCCAGTACGAAGATCACGACCGCGCTGCCCCATCGGGCACGCGAATCGTTGAGGACCGCAGCGCGGCTCAGGGACCCGACCAGGAAGGCGACGGCAGCCAGCGCCAGGCCGGCCGGTGCAGCGGTCGCATTGCGAGGATCCACCGCGATCACACCCAGCATGGCGGTGAGCACGGCCAGACCGGTCGCGTCCGCCAGGTCGCGAAGGCGCCCGCGGTGGAGCGCAGCCGCGGCGATCGGCACCAGGGCAGCGCCGGCGAATGCCGCCGCCACGGCCGAGACCGCAGGGATGACCCACGACTGGAGGTGTGCAGTGTCGGCCGATGCCAGCCGCACGGCGGCGAGGGCAACCAGCGGCAGGAGCACCGCCACCAGGCGGGCTCCGGTGCGGAGTACGGCGACCGCGCGGGATCGATCCAAGGCTGCCGTTCAACGGTGCGGGCGTGCACCGCGAGTCTCGGTGGCCGATCGAGGAGCCAGCAATAGTACGAAGGGGCGCGGCGCTCCCGGGCCGCGCTATCCTCGCGAGCATGCCAACCCCTCCCGCCAGCCGCTCGGTGATGTCCCGGCGGCGATTCCTGGTGCTCACCGACCAGCTGATCGCCGACGGCGAGGCGATCCTGGCGACCCCGGACTGGAACCTTTTTCGGGCCTGGCTCCTCAACTCGGACGAGCTGCTCGAGCGTGTCTGGGGCCGGATGGACCGATACCACCTCGCCTGGCTGAACGTGGGTCGCGACTCGGCGGCTCCCGGCTCGGCCCTGGATGCGCCGGGGACCGACCGCTTCATGGCGGAGGTGGCGAGCGCCAAGCTGGCCGTGCTGCGTACGATGAGGAGCGCCGTCGAGCAGCGCGGTGCTTCGATGCTCAGCGACGACCCCGACCAGGACGAGGAGGAGCGGTGACCTATCGCCCCGACGAGGAGACCGGCGGCCTGGCCGCGATCTTCGCGCACCCCGACGATGAGAGCTTCGCCTGTGCCGGGGCCATGGCCCTGGCCCATGACGCGGGGCGCACGGTTCGCCTCCTGCTTCTGACCCGCGGCGAGGCGGGCACCGAGGACGGCACTCCCGACCTTGACCTCGCGGAGACCCGCGAGGAGGAGATGCGCTGCGCCGCCGGCAAGATCGGGATGGCCGAGGTGACCGTCATCGACCACCCCGACGGGCGCCTGGCGGAAGTCACCTTCTCACTGCTCGTCGACGAGATCGCCGCCTGGCTCGCCGACCGCCGCCCGGACGCGGTGATCACCTTCGGCAAGCACGGAGTGACGAACGACCCGGATCACGTCGTGGCAGGCGCGGCCACGCGCTGGGCGATCGAGCGCCTGGCCGAGTCGGGGCTTGCTCCCAATGCGGTGTACGTCGTGGCTCCCGTCTTCGGCCCCGGCACGAAGCGCTACGACCTCTCGGCGGAGGAGGGTGCCGCGACGCATCGGATCGACATCACCCCGGTCGCCGGCCGCAAGCTCGGGGCGCTTGCCTGCCACGCCAGCCAGGCCGATGCCGCGGCCGAGGTGCTCGAGCTGCGTGCCGCGATCGACCGCGAGGGTGCCGTGTACGAGGGCTTTGCCCGCGTCCGGCCACCGGTTCCCAACCCCCATCCCAAGTTCGACACGAGGCTGGTGTAGGGGCTTCCCGGGAATCCTTGCTAAACTGGTCGGGATATGACCATCGACTCCAACCTCGCCAAGGTCGACGAGGTGATGACCGCGCTCTATGACATCCACGATCCGGAGATCGGGATGAGCATCGTCGACCTCGACCTGATCAAGCACGTCGAGATCGGGGCCGATGGCACGCCCACCGAGATCAAGATGGTGCTCACCACCCCCTTCTGCCCATGGGCGGGGGAGCTGATCCAGACCATCAAGACCAAGACCGAGGAGGTCGTCGGGCCGCCCGTCAAGGTCACCCTGCTGGCCGATCGCTGGGAGCCTCCGCCCGGCCTCTTCTAGATCGGTCGCACCCGCGCCCGATCACGGACGTCAATTTGTCGATACCGCCCTGGCCTGTTCGACGTGGGTATGGGTGCCGGCAAGCGCCAGGCAGATGCGCAACCCCGCCCGCCAGCCAAGGGGAAGACCATGCGAGTGATGATCATTGCCACGACCAGCCCTGAGTCGGAGACCCAATCCGCTCCGCCGCCCAGCCCGGACGGCATGGAGGCGATCAACCATTTCCACGAGGAGCTTGCTGCCGCCGGCGTGCTGATCGACGCGGGCAGGCTCCAACCCAGCTCGAAGGGCGCGCGAGTCCGATTCAAGGGATCTTCGCGGAATGTCACCGACGGTCCCTTCCTGGAGGCCAAGGAGCTCGTCGGCGGCTATTGGATCTGGCAGGTCGAATCGATGCAGGACGCGATCGAGTGGCTCAAGCGAGCCCCATTCGAGGGCGGCACCTTCGAAGTCAGGGAGATCGCCCAACAGCCGAGTTAGCACACGCCCCCGGCCATACAAACAGGGTTGGTGAACGGACGCTGAAGGAGCTGGTTCGGCGTCGCCTCACCAATAGTGCTGGTGAGCTGTTGCGCCAGGGCAGTCATCGGCGCAGATCCACTAATGCTGTTTGTGGGCCGAGCGGTCCCGATTGCGACGGAGCGCCGCAGTAGCATCTCCCCGATGCGCATTTACACCAAGAAGGGCGACACCGGCACGACGGGGCTCCTGTACGGCGGTGACCGGGTCAGCAAGGCCGACCCTCGGACCGATGCCTACGGCACCACCGATGAAGCGGTCTCCGCGCTGGGCCTGGCACGAGCGGCGATCGGTGCCGCCACAGACCGGACCGAGGCTCAGCTGGCGACCCTCATCGTTCGGCTGCAGCGCGAGCTCTTCGTGGTGGGTGCCGAGCTCGCCACCCACGTCGATCGGCGCGACCGGCTGACCGACGGCACGACCCGCGTGACCGCCGAGATGGTCACCTGGCTGGAGGGCGAGATCGACGCGATCGAGGCTGGGCACGGCAACGACATGCCCGCCGAATTCGTGCTCCCCGGCGAGACGATGACCGGTGCCGCGCTGGACCTGGCCCGCTCGACGGTGCGTCGCGCGGAGCGCAGAGCGGTGGCTTTGGTGGAGGCCGGCGAGCTCCCCGACTCCCAGGTGGTGCCCTACCTCAATCGGCTTGCAGACCTGCTCTTTGTGATGGCCCGCGCGGCCGATGGGGGCTTCCTCCCCGTGCGAGAGCACGAGTAGAATCGCCCCAGCCGACCCGACCCGCCTCCCGGGCGGGGCTCCACCGCGGCAGACCGGCTCTGGCGTGGAGACTGACAAGGAGACCCACACGATGAGCTATGCCGTGACCAATCCCGCCACGGGCGAGACGGTCAGGACCTACGACACCGTCACGGCCGCCGGGCTCGAGGCCGCGATCGCCGCAGCCGACGAAGCGCACCGCACCTGGTCGAGGTCGAGCACGGTCGAGGAGCGCGCGGCCCTCATCCGCCGCGTCAGCGAACTGCACACCGAGCGCCGCCAGCAGCTGGCGCAGCTGATCGTGCGCGAGATGGGCAAGCCGATCAAGCAGGCGCTCGGCGAGGTCGACTTCGCCGCGGCGATCTACGAGTACTACGCCGACCACTCGCCGGACTTCCTGAAGGACGAGCCGATCCAGCTCCTCGCGGGCGATGGCTCGGCTGTCATCCGCCGCTCGTCCCTCGGGGTGCTGCTCGGCATCATGCCGTGGAACTTCCCGTACTACCAGGTCGCCCGCTTTGCGGGCCCGAACCTCATCATCGGCAACCCGATCCTGCTCAAGCACGCCCAGCAGTGCCCCGAGTCCGCCGCCGCGATGCAGCAGATCTTCCTC
>Ga0066710_100004110_pt1 | contig 12734 bp, 4 predicted proteins | sample GraSoiAngelo_159_FD_79666 | JGI IMG/M metagenome (GOLD analysis project Ga0066710, IMG submission 79666) | Grasslands soil microbial communities from the Angelo Coastal Reserve, California, USA - 14_1009_16_40cm | ecosystem: Environmental > Terrestrial > Soil > Grasslands | place: USA...
CGCCGCCGGCATGGAAGACACCGCCCTGGTTGAGCCGGACGCGCCACTTGCCGGTGTACACCCAGTCGAGCGTCGGATCGTCGAGACCGTTCCACACCCGATCCGGCAGCCCGTCGCCGTTCAGGTCGACGAGGTCGTAGATCGTGCCCGACTCGTTCTGGCGGCCGGCCACGCGGACCGTCATGCGCACCCAGCCACCAAGCAGGGTGTCCTGCCCCGTGGTCGCGAATCCGGTTCCGGTGTTCCAGAAGACGTTCAGGGCGGTGCCGTTCGAATTCAAATAGTCCGGGTAGCCGTCACCGTTCAGATCCATGACGGTGCTGATCGTGTACGCGGAGGTGTCGCCGTTTGGATCGGGAACGTGGGACTTGCTGACGCAGCCGGTGGGCGCTTTCCACAAGGTGGCGGTCGTGAAGTAGTTGCTCGCGTCGCGACCCTGGTTGAAATAGACGTTCCAGTAGCCGCCATTGCTGGCCCAGCTGCCGACCGTGACGAGGTCCGCGAGGCCGTCGCCGTTCAGGTCGACGAACTCGCGGTTGTTGCAAGAATCGTCGTCGCGGAAGCTCTGACCCTTCACGTCCTCGTTCCGCAGGCTCGGCGCGAAGTACGTCAGCGAACCGCTGCTGACGGGGAGATCGTTGTAGGCGAACTTCTCCGCCGCACGCGTGATGCCGTCGGCTTTCACGAGGTATGCCGTGCCGCGCCCCAGGAGCTGGATCTCCTGCAACGCCGGGAACTGCGAGCCCGGCTGCGGCGCCCACACCAGGTCGTACGTCCGCAGGCGGGTCGTCCCGGCCCACACTTCGACGGCGTCGAGCTGCTGGCTGAACTCCCGGCGGAAGCCGGCGTTGTACGACACTTTGTAGGCCGACGCCGACTGCCATTGCAGGTTGACGGTGTAGGGACCCGCCGTCGTGCCATGGCCGGTGTAGTTGATCGTCGCCGGGCGCGTCACCCCGGTTCCCTGCGTGTACGTGACGGTGATGGTGTTGTCGTTGAGATCCGCGACCCGGGTCAGATACCACGCGAAGGTGTCGCTGAGGGCCGCATTGCCGGCGCCGGGGTTCTGCCCGATGCGGGCAGCGCCGACGTCGCCGAAGGTGTAGCGGCGTCCGCCGCGGTCGCGCAGTGTCCAGGAGTTCTGCGCCGCATTGTACGTGACGGAGAAGTGGGCCGTGTCGACGCGCGCCGCGTACGCGCTTCCTCCGAGCGACATGAGCTCGACCGCGCCGCCGGGAAGTATGACCACGAAGTGGTCGTTGGCGTCGTAGCTCGGGACGCCCCACGCGGTGCTGCGCTCGATACAGCCGAGCGGGATGTCCCAACCGAGTCCCCACGGACCTGCGCCGTTTTCGCCCACGTACACGAGTTCGAGGTCGGGCTGGACGTTGTTCCGTCCGGCCGGCAGCTCGAACGGAAAGCGCGCCGTGGCCGAGCCGGTGAACAGCATCGCCTCGGCCGAGAGCCCCATGCCGGGGAGGGCCGCACCCGTGTCGCCGGAGCTCGAACCCGGCGGGCCGTCGCCACCGCCACCCGCGTGCGCGGTTACGGCCATCGCCAATCCCAGTGCCAGCGCGAGTCGGCGCATGACTTACTCCAGCTCGATGTCGGGAGAGACGATGAGCGCCTTGTACGGCGTCGGGCCGGTCCCCGTGCTCGGCTCGAGGATCTGGATGAGCGGGTCGACGTAAATCTCGTCGCACCGGCTGTTGCCGTCGAGCGGTTTGACGATGAAGCGCAGCGTGTCGTTCGTCTGCAGGTCAAACTCCAGCACCGCGGGAGGGGACGACGCGGGTGGGTAGGACGCGCCGGGCGCGAGGAGCTGGTCCACCGGCATCGACTGGGAATGCGAGCCGCGGTAGTGGCGGATCCTCACCTGCACTCCGTTCCCGTTCCCGCCGGAGCACGTCGCCGCCGCATCGACGAACCGGACGGTTGCGCGCACGCGCCCGGTGATTGGCGATTTCCAGAATCGTGCGGCCCCCGTTTCGCCGGGGACCTGAGTGGCGGCGGACACCTTCTGGCGCTTGTTGCCGGCGGAATCTCCCGGGCCGCGACGGTAGCCGTCCTGATACGAGTTCATCTTCCACCAGCCGCGGTACGCCGCGTAGTAGTCCCAGTGGTAGTAGCGATACGACCAGTACAGCGAGTTGACGTCGCCCGAGTTGTAGCCGCCGGTCGCGATGAATTCCGTGCTCGCCTGATGGTCTTCGGGCACGAGCACCGTGTGGACGCCGGTGTTGTCGAAGCACCTGGAGGGACCACACATCGTGAAGCTGATCGGCCAACGTCCCGCGCCGAGGGAGGCAGGGGGCGCCGCCGTGAAGGTGAAGGTACGGTCGCTCACCTGGCACATCCCAGGTGGATACCGTACGATCTGCTCGTTCGAGCCGAGGCACGAGGCCCCGGGCGTGAACGCGAACGACCCCTGGGGGTACATGCAGTACGAGCTGTTCCAGGCGGTCGTGCCGTCGTTCCGGACGAGCACACTGAACGTTCCGCCCTGGTTGATGCGCAGCTCCCCGGGATTGGAGAAGCTGAGCGTATAGAAGCTGTCGACCCCTGCCGTGTTGATGCATTTCGTGACCGGCGTCCCGAACCAGCCGACTCCTTCCTGGTAGAGGGCAAAGCGGAAGAGGTAATTCGCCGTGCTCGAGGGGATCGTCACCGGCACCGGGAACGACTTCGTGCAGCACCGGAAGTCTGCCGGACAGGCGCCGCAGGGTTGCACCACCTCGCCGGTTCCCAGATCGACTCGTGTCGTTCCCCAGCGGTTCGTCGTGAAGGGGCACCCGTTCTCTTCGGGGCTACCGGTCGCCAACGGATATTCACGGAGACTCACGGTCGAGCGGTCCCAGTTGTAGGATCCGAGGTTCAACCCTTTGACGGTGAACGTACTCGGGCTCCCCTGGACGATCGGCGCCGGGACGGTCGGTGAAAACAGGAAGCCGTTCCATACGCCGCGGACCTTGATCCGCGCCAGGATGCTCTGGCTGGCGTATCCGGTCACGAGATCCTCGACACGCCACTGGAACCGATAGCCGAGCTGGTCGTCGGCGGTCTGGGGCGCGGTCGCGTGGATGCGGAACGTCCCCGTTTCTCCCGGATTCACCTCGGACTCGACGAGCGTGGCGACCGCAGAGAGCGCATTCGTGCTCACGGGCGCCAGGCGATGGGTCGCGCTGGTCCAGGCCTTCGTTCCGGCATTGAAGAAGTGAACCAACACGTCAGCCTGGTTCGGATCGCCCGCGACCAGACCCTGGAGCCCCTCGAGATCCCAACCACGGAACACGGCCAGATCGTTCAGCTCCGAGGCGGCATACACGTCGAGCGCCGACAGCGCGGTCGTGGACGGTCCGGCGGTACACGGGTGCGCGGCCGGGCAGTTCTCGGGCTGGCGGACGCCGGACTCGATCAGCAGGTTGTCGAGGAGAAAGCTCCCGTTCGGCATCGAGAGCTTCGCGTCGATCGTGGGCTGCTTCGCGCGCAGGATCGCGGCCGCGCCGGCCACGTGGGCCGCGGCGGCATCGGAGCCGAACCACGTCCCGCCGGCTGTCCCCGGTGCCAGCAGATCGGGGCGGAACGCCTGCCCGTGCACGACGCGGAATTGCTGCGTGAGCAAGGTCGAGCCCGCGACCGACACGGCCTGGCCCCGGTCCACCGCGACGCCATCGTTGTCGGGCTCGTAGGTGAACTCGCCGGGCGGCGGCGGGTTCGGGACCGGCGGGTAGCCGGCCACGGTCCCGACGACGAGATGATACGCTCGATCCGGAGTCGGCGGCGCGCCGGTCGAGACCAGCGACGTCCCCAGGCCCGCGACGGCCACCGTCGGTGGCGAGGACACCACGCCGAGGAAGTTGTCGTAGATGGCGGCCGTGACGACCGCTTCGTCGTAGTCCGTCGTGCCCATGTCGACGCGGATCTGGTCGTTCGCCACGAGTGGCGCGTTCGCCGCGTCGAACACCATCGTGAATGCCAGTGTCCGGTACCGCCGTCCGTTGGCGATGGTCGATCGGTCGGCGGCCAGCGAGACGGTCCGCGTCGGTGTGACCGTCACGGTGGGCGTCGGCGTGATCGTCGACGCGGACGCGACTGCGACGCTCACCACCAGCACGTGCGGGAGGGACGCGGCGACGACGCCGTCGGCGAGGAGCGTGACGGTGCGGGGCGGAGCCGCGGTCCCCGTGCGCGCGACCGCCTGCGTGCCGATCAGCGTGTCGAAGTCCGGGCGCCGCTGGACCGCGAGGTCGACCGCGACGGCATGCCACACCGCCGGGGCGGCGCCCGTGAAGGTCCCCTCGACCAGCGGCCGCCCCATCGAGGGCGTCGGGACGTCGACGGAGCAGAGGCCGGCGCCCATGTTGGCGGTCGCATCCGGGGTGCCGTTGTTGTGGGCGGCGATCCCCATGGCCTCACGGTAATTGGCCGGGCTCCGCACCGGACCGGTGTCGTCGCCGACCGGGAACACCGGCAGGATGCCGACGCCGCGCAGGTTGGCAATCACGCGGTGCAACGTCTGCAGCTCCGAGCACGCGTTCTGGGTCTGCGCGATCCGCCAGGGAAAGACGACGACGTCGGGTGCGCACGCGGGACGCATCGCGGGGACGTCAAGGCGATCGGGGTTGTCGGGATCCAACATGAACCGCGCGCACGCCGAGAGCCCGTCCAGGGTCGCGATCTGGCCCTGCGCATTGAGCGCCTTGCACGCCACCCAGCGCGCGTCCGGAGCCATGCCGGACCCGTTCTGGGTCGAGGCACCGACGGCCACGCGCAGCATGGTGGTCCCGTGTCCGTTGTCGTCATACGGCGACGCATTCCCCTGCACGGCGTCGCGCCAGTACGGCTGCAGGCAGACCGACACGCTGTCGTGACATGCGCCGGTGTCCTTGCAGAGCACGCGGCCACCGAGCTGCGGGTCGTTCGGGCTCACCCCCGTGTCGACGATCCCGACCGTCGTGTCGGCCCCGCGCGGACCGCTCAGCAGGTTCGCCCGGGTGTGCACGATGTCGGCGCCGCTCAACGTGCCGGCGACGGCGTCCGTGCCGACCGGTCCGTTGTACTCCGCGAAGGTGACGTCGGCCCGGGCCGCGACCGAGCGCACGACCGCCGGCACGCAGGAGGCCGCGATCCCGATGCTCGCCCAGTCGTAGATGCCGATGCCGGTGCATCCCCCGGCGGTGAGTGCCTGCGCGATCGGTGGCAGGACCTGCTGTGTGACGCTCTTCAAGGCGTCGACCCCGGCGGCGCGCTGCTCGGTACCGGTCAGCCCGGCGACGGCGTTCGCGACGTTGAACGGCATGCCGTCCTCGTCCATCGGCGGCTTGGCGAGGAAGAACACCTGGATCCGCGTGGTGGCTGGCGTGGCGTTCAGCCGCTGGTCGAGATCGGTCGAGACGGTCCCGCCCCAGGCGAGGCAGGCGGTGAGCGCCACTGCGAGGAGCACGCTCCACGCCGCGCCGCGACGATACCCGCGAGGTGTTGCCCGGACCTCCGCCATGGTCTTGTCTCCTGACGTCACAGGTCACAGGTGAGATCGATCTGATCGACGTCGACGTTCCCTGCGTCGTCGCTGATACGCACGGCGACGGCTTTCGTCGTGTTGCGCGCGACGTCGAGACGGAACTGACCGCACACCTCCGCCTCCACCGGCGGGGTCGCAATCCGGACGGGGTCGCTGCCGCTGACCGCCGCGCCGCCCCAGCGCGACAGCATGGTCTCGAACGCGCCGAGCACGGTGGTCTGGTCGGCGGCGGTCAGCTGGGTCGAGCCCGAGAGACTGGGGCCGATGAGCTCCACCTGGGCGACCCCGTTCCAGGTGCAGCTGCCGCTGAACAGCGGATTGTTCACGCAGAAGTAGAGCTGGAAGCGACAGCTCGAATCGCCCGACGGCCCGCGGTCGCAGGGACTCTGGCCGTCCCGGCAGTGCAGGGTCGGCCCGATCGTGGAGGAGGCAGCGCCCCACTCGAGCGCGCAGACGTCCGCCTGCTCGGTGCCGCCGCCCGCGTAGATGCGCTCCCAGCCGCAGAACGCGCTACAGCCGTCCCCCGCCGTGCGCCCGCCGTCGTCGCACGCCTCCTGGGGGGCCTCGATCGTCCCATCGCCGCACTCGTCCTGGCAGGTCGACGAGCAGCCGTCGCCGTTCAGCGTGTTGCCGTCGTCGCACAGCTCGCCCGGGTCGAGGTCGCCGTCGCCGCAGCGGACGCATGGGGTGTAGTCGACCCGGCAATCCGGCCCGCACCGCGGGGCCCCGCTGGTGCTTCCGGCCGGGCAGGTGGCGCCACCGAGCTGCGTCCCGTCGCATTCCTCGGTCCCCTCCCGGCTGCCGTTGCCGCAGGCATAGCAGGCGTTGAAGTTCCATCCGCCGCAGCTCGCGAGGCAGGTGACATTGCCCCCGCGGAGGCAGGACCCGCTGCCGAGCGCCGACCCGTCGCAGAGCTCCCGCCCTTCGATGCGGTTGTTCCCGCAGGTGGCGCAGCCGCTGACGTTGAGCGTGCAGTCCGGGTTGCACGAGAGCCCGCTTCCCTGCTGCGTGATCTGGCCGCAGAAGTTGCCGCACGTGAGGCCGCGGAGGTCGCCGCCGTCGCACTGCTCGCCTGGGTCGGCGTGGTTGTTCGGGGTTCCGCGGCAGGCGGCACTCGCCGTGCCCGCGAACAGCAGCATGATGGCGACGCCGAGCAGCCCGCGTGCGATCGGGCGAGCGTCACGACGAAGTGTCGGCCTCATGGCGCGGAGCGGATAGACCCCATTCGTTCCGGCAACTCGGATCCGTGGGTCGATCGCGCGTGCGGCCGCGTCTAGCGCGGGTTTTCGGAGCCGTCGCAGCGCTTCCAGCTCGACTGGCGTGAGCACCAACCCGTGCTGTCGGCAGGTATCCTGGGGTTTCAGAAGGAAATCATGACGGAACCTGTCGTCGCACAGTAGCTTGCCGAGGACGATCTCGACCGACCGTTGCGCCATCGAACACGCACGGTCCAAGAATCGCGCCAGTCAAAATACCGAGGCGCACGCGTGAGAGGCGGTAATGTCGGCCTCGGTCAGTTGACTGAATGAGCCACGCAGGGGCTCAAGCGCGGCTCAAACGCTCAACCGGTGGAGCCCGTACTTCTTAATTCGATAGCGGAGCGCCGGCCGTGTCATGCCGAGGAGGCGCGCCGCGGCGGAGACATTCCCATCCGTCCGCTTCAGGGCCGCTGTCACGAACCTCCGGTTGAGCGAGGGAAGGTCGATGCCGTCCTCGGGCAGCTCCCCGAACACATCGCTGAGAGGCGCAGGCTCGGCATCTGGCTCGAGAGGTCGAAAATCCGCGGACGTGAGCAGGTTACCGTCGCTCACGATCACCGCGCGCTCGATGGCATTGCGGAGTTCGCGCACGTTCCCCGGCCAAGGTTGGGAAATGACGAACTCCATGGCTTCTTGTGAGATGCCGGGTACGCGCTTCCCGACCTCCATCGTCAGGTTCTGCAGGAAGTAATGAACGAGCGGTAGTATATCCTGCGGGCGCGCCCGGAGGGGACGAATGTAGATCGGAATCACGGAGAGGCGGAAATAAAGGTCGCGCCGGAAGACGCCGGTGTCCACTCGCTTCGCGAGGTCGGCATTCGTTGCGGCGATGATCCTCACGTCGGAGCGGGAAGGACGTGTGGCGCCGAGTGGGAAGTACACCCCATCCTCGAGGAAGCGAAGGAGTTTTGCTTGCAACAGAAGCGTCAGCTCTGCGATCTCGTCGAGGAAGAGCGTCCCACCCTCCGCCGAAGCGACGAGTCCGGCCTTGTCCGTCTGGGCCCCGGTGAACGCGCCGCGTCGATACCCGAAGAGCTCGCTCTCCATGAGCGTGTCCGGTAGGGCCGCGCAATTGAGCGACACCATCGGCCGACCGCTTCGCGGGCTGCGCGCATGAATCAGTTGGGCCAAGAGTTCTTTCCCCGTGCCACTCTCGCCGGTGATCAGAACCGGCGTACCGAGGGGTGCAAGTCGTTTGGCCATAGCGACTACGAGGTGCATGTGCCCAGAGCGAGCGACGATCTCGGACGGAGCGTGACGTCCGGTTGCCGCACTTCCGTCCGACGTTCGCCGGCGGTCCACTGGCCGGGAGGCTGTGCCGTCACGCGGCAAGCTTCCGTGCCCGCGATCCTCGATGACCTCGCGGAGCGCTTCCATGGCCGCGCTCATCTCGTGCTCGCCTTCATTTGGCTTCCCTCCGCGTGGGACCCGGGGGAGGCAGGCTAAGGCACGACAACCGGGGGAAAGTTGACGTAACGTCCGAAGTCAGACGTTCCCCCCGACCCCCCCTAAGAAGGCGTGACCAGACGCGGAACGGGTGTTCAACCGAATTGAACACCCGCTGCGGGGCACGCCCGAGCTCTATGCCGTCCAGGAGACGACGGTGCTCGCGTCCCGCCCGTAGGAGCAGAACGTCCCGGTCTTCAGCGTCCTTGCGAGGTGCGCGCCCAGGGCCGGGTGGCTCTCGGCGACGCGAGCAAGCGTCCTGTTGATCGCCCGGGTCACATTGAGCCGCGCCCGCTCGGCGGCTGACCCCGCGCGTCGTGCATGGCCGCCGAGCCCGAGCGCCCCCGTGAGCTCGCGCGTGAGGCGGTCGATCTCTTCCTGGATGGTCGCGGTGCGCCCCGTGTCGTGAAAGGCGGTCAGCTCCGCGAGCTCGCTGTGGAGCTCGCCGAGGCGCGCCTTGTATGCGGCTCGAGCGCGCGCGTCGGGGAGGCTTCCGGCGTCGTCACGCCCCCCGAGGTGCAGGCCCGCCTCCCCCTCGCGGCAGCCCGGCCGCGCGCTCGTGAGTCGGTCGGGGTCCGGGCCATCGACGAGGGCCATCAGCTCCGCCGCATGGAACTCGCGCCCCGGATAACGCAGCAGCTGAGCCAGATAGGCGAGGCCCCGGGCGTCCTTGAGCCGCAGGACCGCGCCGGCATAAGCGATCGTCCAGTACTCCCCCTCCTTGCGGAAGACGCCCTCGCCCGGTGCAGCGACGCATGGCGGTGTCGGGTATTCCGTTACCGCTGCGGGGCCAACGGCTGCGGACGCCGTGAGCGCCTCGACGTTCGTCGCGACGCGCGTGAGGCCTAGCGCGGACGTCGTCTCTCTCGCCGACGCGAGGAGCGCGTGGGCCCGCTCGGCGTCGGCCGGGTCACCGCGGGCGAGCAGCATGGCGGCGAAGGCGTAGGCGGTTTCCGCTATCCAGAGCAGGGACCCCGTGCGGGCGGCGATCGCCAGCGCCGCCTCGAAGTGCGTCCCTGCGTCGTCCCAGCGGTGCAGGGTGGTCGCCAGCAGGCCCAGATAGCGCGACACGGGTCCGCCGCTGATCGTACAGCCGACTTCCGCGCTCCGTGCGGCATAGGGGCGCAGGAGCTCGTAGAGCTGAACCGCACGCTCGCGATCCGCCAGGTGCGCGGACACCTCCGCGAGCGAGCCCAGCGCGGCGAGCCATGTTGTATCGCGGGGGAGCGACGCGAAGTCGTCCGCTGCCAGCCGGTCGAACTCACCGCGTGCCTCGGCGTCCCGCCCAAGCTCGGCGTACAGCCGCGCCAGCTGCACCCGCCACGCGGGAATCTCCGGATGGCACTCCACCAAGTGGCGGAAGGTTGGCTCGAACATGTGCACGCTGCTGCGCTCGCGGCGCGCGATGTAGGTCTGGAGCGCGTGGGCGCTGCGGGCGTTCTCCTCGGCCGCGTGCTGCCCCGGCACATGCAGCGCCAGCGCGAGCGCCTCGTTCGCAAGGTGCTCGCCGTCGTCGAGCCGTCCCTGGAAGAGCGCGTGCTGCGCGCGGCAGATGGTGTTCAGCCAGAGGTCGAACGGCGCGCGCAGCTCTCGGGCGAGGCGCGCGTGCTCCTCGAGCTCGCAGTCCAGGGCCGTCATGTCACCGACCTCGAGGAGATCGTAGAGGCTGCGAGCGTGGCCCCGGAGCATCAGCTCCTTGCTGCTGCTCTCGCGGGCCAGGCGGAAGATCTCCTCCACGATGACCCGCCGCTCTTCCAGGTGATCGGGCCCGAGAAGGACCTCGTGATGGGCGCAGAGGGTGTAGGCGAGGGTGGGGGTGTCCCCCAGCGTGCGCGCCAGGGCGAGCGCCTGGCGGCTGAGAGTCTGACCGCGCGCGCGCCCTCCGGAAAAGCACAGCTTCAGCGCGAGCCGCGCCGTCACGCGCGCCGCGAGGGGGCTCTGCTCATCGCCGAGCGCGGCGCGAGCCTCCTCGAGCAGGTCGAGGAGGTGGTGGTCGACAGGGGGGGCGGAAAAGGCGATGGACCACTGGTCCCCGTAGCCCAGCGCGGCGCGGCCCAGGAGGTCGGCCGAGCCGAGCGCGCGTGCGAGCTGCGCGGTACGCTCGAACGTACCCTTCGCGCCCTCGCTATCGCCCGCGCGAGCCTGCGCCTGTCCGAGCGCGAGCAGGAGCTCGCAACGCCGCCGCTCCTCGGGCGGCTCGAGCTCGAGCGCCTGCAGCGCGCGCTCGTAGTGGGCCACGCTCTCCTCGTAGGCGAGGAGCCGCAGCGCCCGGTCGCCGGCTCGCGTCGAGTACCCGACCGACTTTTGCGCGCCGCCGGCAGCGGCGGCTTGGAAGAAGTGGTGCGCCAGTTCGTCGAGGTGCCGGTCTGGATCGGCGGTGTGCAGCTCCTCGAGCGCCTCGGCGACACGCAGGTGGAGCCCCAGCCGGCGTGCGGGTGTCAGGTCATCGTAGAGGCAGTCGCGCACGAGTACGTGGGAGAAGGCATAGCGCCCGAGTGCCGCCGAGCGCTCAACGATAATCGCTGCCCCGAGCGCCTCGTCGAGTGTCGCGCCGAGCGCGTCAGCTGAGAGGCCGGCCACGACCCCGACACAGGCAAGATCGAACTCCCGGCCGGCGACGGCCGCGATGGTGAGGATCGCTCTGCAATCGGCCGGAGGGCGGACGGCCCGCCGGCGGACCGCCTCGCGCACCCCGTCGGGTATGCCGCGGCGCTCAGGCGAGGCGCTGCAGCCGAGCCGTCCGTCCGCCGCGAGCAGGCGCACCACCTCGTCGACGAAGAACGGGTTACCGTCCGTCGCGTCGTGCACGCTGGCGACAACGGCGTCGGTGGCCGAGTGGCCGTACGTCCGCTCGATGAATCGGCCCACCTCGGCCCGGCCGAACCCGCGGAGCGGGAGATGATGCGCCTCGGTGGCGATCTCGCCAAGCGCCGCGGCGACCTGGGGCGTCCGCCGCGCGTCGATGTCTCGGTAGCTGCCGACGACGAGGATCCGCGCCTCGTGCACCTCGCGTGAAAGAAAACGCAGGAGCTCGAGCGACGGCAGATCGGCGCCGTGGAGGTCGTCGAGGACGAGCACCAGCGGCTCGCGCGCGGCGGCGCCTTTGAGGAAAACGGCTACCGCGTCAAATAGGGCGAAGCGTGTGCGCTCGGCCTCGAGCGAGGGCGGCCGTTGCTCGACGCCGCCCACGTCCTCGCGCAGCTCGGGGACGAGCTCCGCGAGGGCAATCCCTCCTGGTCCGGCGGCGGCGCCATGACATCTCACACCCCGCGCCTGCACGTACGCCCGGATGACCTGCACCCACGGCCAGTAGGCTGGCGCCCCGCCGCTCTCCCAGCACTTCCCCCAGAGCACGAGGAGGCCGCTCTCGCGGACGCGCGCCGAGAACTCGTCTAGGAGCGCCGTCTTCCCGGCACCCGGCTCGCCGACCACCATGAAGACGCTGCCCCGGCCGGCGACCGATCTCTCCAAGCCGCCGCGAAGCGCATCGAGCTCGCGCTCTCGGCCAACGAAGGCGTCGCGGGCGAGCCGAGACGCCCGGACCTGCTCGTGCGAATTCGGCTCGGCTGCCGCCGCGTCCATCGTGGCCTGGAAGGCGCTCTGACCCTGGCGTGCTTACGCCAGATGTCTTTTACGCGTCAAGACACAACCGCGCGCCGAAGGATTCAGCATCACATAGTGGGCTGCTCCAGAAGATCGGGAAGTGAGTCGAGTCAGGTCCCGGTCCGCGCCAGGGCGACGGGCGCGGCGGGGAGAGTCACCCGGAAGGCGCTGCCCCGCCCGGGCGCGCTCTCCACGGTGATCTCGCCCCCGTGCTCCAGCACCATGGTCGGCGGGGATGCCGGGCCCGTCGTCCGCACACCGCGGGCACGCGGGGGTGGAAGGTGGCCATGACCTGGATCTCACGCTTGCGCGCCGTCGACTCCATCAGGCGCACGACCGGCTCGAGCGTCGGCCCGGCTCGACCGAGCGCCGCTCCGCCGTCGTCGCCTTCCCGAGCGCGAGGAGATCGGCGATGAGGTCCGTCACGCGGCGTAGCTCGCCCAGGCTGAGCTCGCGGAATTTACTCGTAAACTCGTGAGGCTGTAGGTGCGACAACCGGGGAAAGTAACGTCCGAAGTCGGACGTTCCCCCGCCCCCCCCCGCGCGGCGGTACCTTGGCATGGAAGTGCACGCGAAGTCGACGGTGTGGTGCTTGTTGAATAGCTGCGGGGCCGTCCCCGCCGCGGTCGACAGCAGGACACGATGACCTGGAGAATTGCGCTTCGGCGAGTGTCTTGACGTTCACTCCGCAGCCGGCGGAAGTGTTCGAGCAGTGCTCGGATACCCAACGGCGTAGTCACTTCATGAGGATGGCACACGAGCAGGTGCGCTTGTAGCCGCGTTACGTCGTCGTCTCCAATGCGGGGCACGAAAGCGACGCATGGGCGAAATGGTCAGTCCCCCGTCGTCGCTGCCGTTATCCTCCCGGGAAAAGGCAACTTCCTGGAGGCGGGCACTCACCGGAG
>Ga0066710_100004111_pt1 | contig 12734 bp, 10 predicted proteins | sample GraSoiAngelo_159_FD_79666 | JGI IMG/M metagenome (GOLD analysis project Ga0066710, IMG submission 79666) | Grasslands soil microbial communities from the Angelo Coastal Reserve, California, USA - 14_1009_16_40cm | ecosystem: Environmental > Terrestrial > Soil > Grasslands | place: USA...
ATCGCGAGATAGTCGCCGCGCAAACGCAGCACCGGCAAGCCCAAGAGAGTACCCGTCAACGCGCCAACGCCGATGCTGAGCAGGAGGAAGACAAAAAACCAGTTGGGCGAGAGCGGGAACAGGCCGCCGGCGATAAATTGGTTTGCTTGGGGCGAGCCGAAGATCGCCCAAAGATAAGCGCCAATGGCGTAAAAAGCGACGAAGCCGAGATTGAGCAAGCCGACGAAGCCGACGACGATGTTCAATCCCAACGCCAGAGCGACAAAGATGCCAATCTGGATGGCCACTTCCAGGTAATAACCATTAATGAAACCCAAGATCGGCATCAGCCAGAGCAATACCAAAGCGCCTAACCATAACTTCACCTTCCGCTGGATCGATGAATAGTAAATAGCGATTAGCGAAGCTTCGAATAGAAGGAAGGCAAACAGGGATTGGGGAAACCATATCGCTAGCAAAAAGCTCGACAGGATCGCTGCCAATAATCCAATCATCGCACCGACGCTTTTCACGCCTTGCCCTCCCGCACCGTCTCACCGAGCAAGCCTTTGGGGCGAAAGATCAAGATCAGGATTAAGACTAAGAATGCGACAACGTCCTTATATTCGGCGCCGAACGCGCCGTCGGTCATTAGAGAAAGGTAAGAGGCTGCAAACGCTTCCAGCAGCCCGAGCATCATGCCGCCCAACACAGCGCCGGGTATATTGCCGATACCGCCAAGCACCGCGGCGGTGAAAGCCTTCATGCCCGGGACAAACCCGCTATAGGGATTGACCAAACTGTAATGAATGCCGAACAGTACTCCGGCGAGTCCGCCCAGGGCACCGCCGACGAAAAACGTCAGCGCAATCACCCGGTTCACCGGCACACCCATGAGCGACGCCGTGTCCGGGTCCTGAGCCACGGCGCGAATTGCCGTGCCCAACTTAGTGTGGTTGACGAAAAAGTAGAGCCCTGCCAAAGTCAGCAATGCGGTGACAATGACCAGCAGTGACTTCACCGGGATGACCAGGTTTGCGGTCACGGGCAAGTTGCGCTCGAAAAATTCCAGACTCGGATAGTTCAAGTAAAACGTGTTGCGCCATAGGCTTTCGAAAAGTCGCAGACCGTCTTGCAGAAAAAAAGACGCGCCGATCGCCGAGATCAGCGCGACGAGACGAGGACCGCCCAGTAACGGACGATAGGCGACGCGCTCCAGCGCCATGGCAGCAACTCCGCTGACGACCATTCCGGTGATAATGACCAGGAGCAGTATCACCGCGGGATGAAGTGTGGCCAATTGCCCCGCGCTCTGCAGCAGCAACAAGACTTCGACCCCGACGAAGGCGCCGAGCACAAAGATCTCGCTGTGGGCGAAGTTGATGAACTCCAAAACGCCGTAGACCATCGTGTAGCCCAAGGCGATCAGGGCGTACATGAATCCTAAAACGACGCCATCCAATAGGACTTGTGGGAGGATTTCCAGTGCGAGTTCCAAGTCGATGCTGACCCTTCAGAGGCCGTTATGCTAACAAATAGCCGTTTCCCCCGCCACTGTTCGAGCGCTGGATGTGCAATTTTCGGTCGGTTTTGCTTGGTTGATGGCGCCGTCAATGAGAAATTTCGGACTGATACATGTACCTGAGCCTTGAATGATGTTGGCTGCATGATAAGAAAGGCAGTCGCAATCATGGAGAACAAGAAGGGGGCGTCGTGTAGGCCCGTGTGGAACGCGACTGTTCATTTCGCAACGCTCCTCGATCGCGTATAATACTCGTCCGAAACGGTGTGAAGCATGTCTGAAGAAGTCGTCTCATCGCCAGCTTTAACCCTGCCGTCGTGGTTGTACAAAATCAAAAAGGCGGCGTGGATCGGCGTGGCGGCAGTCGGGCTTTTGATCACGGCGATCTTGGTCGTGCCGCACTTCGTTGACCTGGGACTGTTCAAACGCACCTACTTGCCCCTTGTCGAGGAAGCGCTTAACCGGCGCGTGGATGTCGGCGAAGTCCGGCTCAGCCTCGTCCCCACGCCGTCGATCCGCTTGTCGAAGCTAAGAGTCTCCGATAATCCGGCATTTGCAGACAATACTTTTTTCTCCGCGCAGCAGGTCCAGCTACGGGTTAAGTTCTTGCCGCTCTTGAGGGGCCGCTTCGAAGTCACCGAACTGGTTCTCGACAAACCGGTTTTCAATCTGCTCAAACAACCCGACGGCACATTCAACTATGCCGATATCGCCAATAAGAAAACTCCGGCCCACGCCCGCCGAGAAGCGAGGAAGCGATCCGAGGGAACAAGGGCACCCGATGCCTCGCCCGCACCGCTGGTGATCCCGAGCAGCATGCGCATCCGAGACGGACAGCTCAATGTCACTACCAAAGGTCAAACGCCGGTCGTTATACGAGGCATCGACCTCTCGGTGAAGGAATTTTCGGGCGAAGCACCCTTCCCGTTTGAAGCGGCTTTTAGCTATCCGGGGCTACACACGATATCGCTGAAAGGAGAGCTTTCCTATCAAGAAGAAAAAGCGCTTCTCGAGCTCAAGAATAACCGTCTTAAGATCCAAGACCTGACCTTTCCTGTGCAAGGCAATATCAGCAGCCTCTTTACGACTCCCCGGGTCCAGCTGGATTTGCGGAGCGACAATGTCGATGCTCAACCCGTTTTCCGGATCCTGTCCGTTTTTAACTTGGCGCCACGCGACACTGAAATTTCCGGTCCCATGGGTCTATACATGAATGTCAGCGGTCCGTCGAACAGCCTCGTCACGCAGATTCGCGGACTATTCAAGGGCGTCAAGGTTAACGGCAAGCGCGCATTGAAAGGCAATTTGAGCGGGGAAGTTTCCATCCGCCTGCCGCTCGGCGGTGGGTCGGTCAGCAAACGGTTGCAGGGCAACGGCAAACTCGTCGCCCGCGACGGCGAGCTCACCAATGTCGATTTGATCAATAAGGTCCAGCGGGTCACGGGTATGATCGGCCTTTCGAAGGACGAACGGCGCGAAGCCACAACGTTTCGCACGATGGAGGCAGACTTCATCATCGGCGGCGGCTTCGCTGAATTCACCCGACTCTACTTGGTGAATCCGCAGTTGGAAGTGAACGGAAACGGCACCATGACCATAGAACAACCGACGCTGAATCTCACTATCGACACCAGCCTATCGCCTCAAGCATCGGCCCGCGTCGGCCGCGGCCACGCGTCGACATTCTTCAAAGACAGCCACGGCCGCGTCGTTGTGCCGTTGAAAGTGACCGGACCGGTGGAAAATCCTTCGGTCAATTTGAATGCTCAAAAGATTGCCGAGACCGGATTGCCACAAAAAATGGACAAAGGATTCAGTTCCTTTTTCAAGCAGCTCTTCCGCAACCGCTGAGGCCGTCAGCGAACTTCAGCGTCGCCCGTTCGGTGGACTAAGGCGGAGAATAAGCCCCTGCAAATTTTTTCCTTCGAGGATCTTGGTGCTGGACTGATCGAGATCGAGAAGCAGCCCGTTGATCTCGCTTTCCTCTCTGCTTCGCTCGCCTTGAAGTTTTACTTTTCTTCCCGAGTTCCTCACACAATCCAGGATCTCCTTGACGCCGATCGTTTCAGGATCGCGGCCTAACACAAACGTCTCCTCATCGGCCAACGGCAAGACCAATTTGGCTTGTGCAAACATCTCCATAAATTCTTTGACCATACCTGCGGACAAGCGTAAATGAGCGGCCAACTCGGACAGGCTCATCGGGTCGAGCCCATGGTAAAAATTACGCCCGATGAGCAGCATCAGATGCAGCGCGAGCTTCTCGCGGCCCGCCGGGCTCTGCGCCAGCAGCTCTCGATCGCCTTGGAAAACATGAATATTCTGATGCGCGTACGTCACTTGCGCGCCCAGTAATACAATCACCCAGCCGATGTGGAGCCAGAGAAGAAAAAGCAACAGAATCGCAAAACTCGAATAAATTGCGTAATAACGCGTCGACGAAGCGACGAAGACGGCAAAGCCCCAACCGACGGTTTGCCAAAGCACCGCGGCCACCAAGCCGCCGACCAGCGCGGACTGAAGTTTGACCCGCGTGTTCGGTATAAAGATGTAGACAAAGGTAAAAGCGCCCCACAGAGTCAGATAAGGGACCAGTCGCAGTAATATCAAAATCACTGTGCCAAGCGCCTGCAGCGAAAGCAGCGCCTGAACGATCGAATTGTTCTGTAGAGTCGCCGTAATCGTGACTGCAGCAAAAACCAGCACCGGGCCGACGAGCACGGCACTTAGGTAATCGCTGAACTTACGAGTCAGTTTTCTTGGCGCCTTGACGCGCCAGATATGATTGAAAGCCTCTTCGATCGTTCCCATCAACGACAAGACGGTAACGAACAACGTGACCAATCCGACGGTGCCGAGCGCTCCTGCCTTCATCTTGTCGACAAAGCCAATCAGATGCTCGGTGATCTCTACGCCCTTTTCACCAAGCGGCGCGAGCGCTTCGGCCAGGGCCGGTTCGATGCGATTGTGCACGCCAAACGCTTTAAGCAGTGAAAAAACGACTGCCAAGAGTGGTGCCAGAGAGAGCAGCGTCTTGAATGCTAAAGCCATCGCCTGGAGTTTCACGAGGTTTTGAAAAAAATCGCGGCCGACCATGAGCGCGATTTTGACGGAGGAATGAACCAACCTCCTAAACTGCTTCAGTTCCGAAAGCTCGCTATCGAGAAATTGATCGAAGACTCTGGTCTTCATTTGTTGAAATGACCGCTTTGGCTGCTGTGTGGATGGGCTCATGGCAGATTCGGTGCTGTTTCGGACATAGGGGGAATTTAGCGGGGAGTCTACCAGCTTTACTCGCAAGCGACAAAGCAATCCTCGCTTCAGTCTAGGCGACTCGCGTAATTGACAAGGCTACCGACGGATCGATATGCTGCGCCATTCGCATTCTAAGTATCGCAACCGTTTCCCATGCCGACATTCGCTGCGCGAGCGTATCAACCCCCTTCTCAGGCCTTACGCCGCGGACTCAATCTGCCTGGCCTGATCGCGCTGACATTCTTTTGCGTAGCCGGTGGTGCTTACGGATTGGAAGACGCGATCGGCGCCGGCGGGCCGTTCGTCGTTCTTTTAGGAATCGTAATTCTGCCCTGGCTCTGGAGTTTTCCTACCGCGCTGATGACCGCCGAGTTGTCGACCGCGATGCCCGAAGACGGCGGCTATGTGGTTTGGGTCGAAAAAGCCTTCGGGCGATTTTGGGGCTTTCAAGAAGGCTGGCTAAGCTGGCTCTGTAGTTTCGCCGACAACGCGCTCTATCCCGTCATGTTCGTCGATTATCTCGCTTACCTCCGTGGCGACATGTCGCCCATGGAGCGCTGGCTGATCGGTACCGCTATGATCAGCCTTATTACCTGGCTGAATGTGCGCGGTATTCGCTTGGTCGGCTTGAGCTCGATCGTCTTTCTATTCATCGTACTCGCGCCCTTCGGAGTCATGGTTGCCTTCGGCGCACCACAAGTACAGGTATCGAACTGGTTCAAGAGCACGGACGGGATCGACTGGGCGCTGCTTTGTAGCGTCTTGCTCTGGAATACCTCCGGTTGGGATAACGCGGGTTGCTGCGCCGCGGAAGTCGCCAATCCGAACCGAACCTATCCGCGCGCGATGATTATTACCGTATTGTCGGTATCGGCCGTTTATTTGTTCCCGGTGGCGGTCGGCGTCGGCGTCGATGCCAATTGGGCTGCGTGGAAGGAAGGTTATTTTCCCAAAGTCGCCGCGCAGATCGGCGGTCCGTGGCTCGGATCTTGGCTCACGATCGCTGGCGTGGTCAGCGCCGCGGGATTGCTCAATGCTCTTCTGTGCACGTCCGCGCGGGTGCCATTCGCCATGGCGGAGCGTCATATGTTGCCGCAACCGCTGCGCCGATTGCATCCACGTTATGGCACCCCGTGGCCGGCGATTTTGTTCAACAGCATCGGCGTCTCCCTGTTGATCCCGTTTTCTTTCCAGGACCTGATCGAAGTCGACATGTTCCTCTATGCGGCGGCCCTGATTTTGGAATTTGCCGCGCTGATCTGGTTGCGAATACGGGCTCCGGAGCTCCCCCGTCCCTTTCGAGTGCCGTTTGGCACTGCCGGAGTCATTGCCATCAGCATCCCGCCCATCGCATTATGTCTAGCCAGCATCGCATTATCCGACGAGGCTACGAGATACGTCAGCATTGGCGGCATCGCCCTTGGGTTGATCATCTTCCGCTGGCAATCGAGAACGAGCCCGTCATCCGATGTTGAAAGTGCGCCGACGGCTTGAGGAACGGAGCAAGGCCGAAATTTATTTACAGTCGCGCGAGATATCTTCGGCCGCGCCGTAGCGCAAGCGCACCAAGCCATCCTCGCCGGCGGCCGGGGCAAAAAAGAGCAGGTCTGAGAAAACATTCTCACAGATAGTGGGTAAGCGCGGCCCGCCCAGTGCACCAATCACGCCGGTAACCGTGATGTGGCCGACAACCAGTACCGTCTCATCTTTATGTCGGCGCACCGCGGCGGCGACTTCCTGGATATTCTCGAGAGATTTTCCTTCGTAGAGTGGAACCACTTCCGGCGTGATTCTCAGCAAACTCGCCAGAGGCCTGGCAGTATCTCGGGTGCGTCGCCATTGAGTTGTAATGATTGCCGTCACCCCTGCGTCTCGAAGCGTCGCGGCGAGCGCTTGGGCTCGGGCTTCCCCCGCCGCAGTGAGCGGCGGATCTTCTCCGTGCCAATCTCGTTCCGCGTGTCGCACAAGTATCACAAAGCGGGCCGAAGCGAGATTTGGTCCGCCGCGCGGGCTCGGGCCGGTGGCGCAGCCAAGCGAACTCACAGCGAGGAGAAGAGCGAGCAACAAATGGCCAAGCGGCTGGCGGAATCCTTTGACGAGATTCCGACGAATTGGTTCGATCGTTGACTCGAGTCGGATCACGCTAAATTCGTTGTCTTGCCGCAGTTGGGACAAGCTCGCCACTCTGCACTTAACGCATAGCCGCATGCGGAACAATGATGGCGCGAAATAATCCGTGGCGGAGGTTGCTCCAATTGTGGCCCTTCAGCCCAGTAGATTCCTGTGAATAGGCTCGTTTTGCACGTCGTCGATACGGTCTGTCCTGAACGATCGACATAGGTGACTTCATAGTGGCGCTCGTTTTTTTCAAAGAACCAACCGCGCGCAAACGGATTCCACGCTATTGAAACAACCCGCCCGCCCTTCGACTCGATTTCGTCCTTAATTCTATTCTTGTCGACGAAATGCATGACGATGCGAATGGCCAAGCCTACGAAGATGGCGGCGACGATGAAATTCATCGAGTAATTCATAGCGGCCTGTATTTTCGCCCACCAGCGGTTTGGGGGCAAGCGCGCGCCCATGGCGCAAAAGCTCAAAACTGAAATCAAACGGCGCGGATTTGTCCCGCGCCCAAAATTGCATGGAACAAAGAGCGCTCTTGAGATAGTCGTGACGTAGATCTCATAGAGACGCGTGTCTACGTCGAAACGGCCATATAATTTGGCCGATTAGATCAGCCGGGACAGGATCCGGAACACCAAACTCCTTCGGCCGTTTTCCCGGCATATAGTAGGTGCCGAACGATATATCCCACAGCGGCAACAGGCTCGCGAAGTTTTTATCCTGCCCTCCTCAGCGAAGTGTGATGCCAGCGGTGAAACGTCGGGCTGGCGAGCACGGCGCGCAACGGGAAATACGAAACACTGGGTGACCTAAAAGCAGATTTTCCTAAACAGTAGTTAAATCCGTCATTCAGAAAATTTCGAAATCCATCCAAAGGCTTCGCTCCGTCGACTCGCGCGGAGCAAATCTCAAACGTCGATCGATTTAAAGGGAGCCATTTTTTTCATCTCCCACCGGAAAATTAGGTAGTTTGCAAAAAATGCCGGCGCTAACCAAAAATACCAAAGCTCGTCGGCGATCCAAATCCTTAGAACCGCATGGCAAGCATTGATCGCAATATAAAGCCGGGCGGCCCAGAACGCATGCCAAGGAAGTGGTTTTTGACGTATCCAGATCGCCGCCTCAATGATTGCCGGGAAAAAGGCTACCTGATCATAGGTCCAGGCAAAGAAACTGCTCACCACTGAAACTAGAACAATAAGCGGCAGTTGTTCACACCACTGCCACCCGTGCTTGTACTGATGCCAATAATAGAGAACCCACGCAATGGCGACGACGGACGGCGCAAATTCCAGCCACGCATGACCTGGCCCAATAAAAACTCTCACCGCACTTCGGAAGGTCGGAGTCAGCCAATCCAGGGGCCTCGGTATATCGGGAATTGTGTAAAGCGCGAAATATTGAAAGTAGATTTGCCGGTCGAGTAGAAAAGGAATGAGCGCCGCGCTCAAGCCAATCAGCACCGTCCCTGAAATTACCCGCCACTGCCGGTTTTTCCAAATCCAGAGCACGAAGACAATCCAAAACAAGTATAGAAGATGAGGCTTGATTGATAGAACCGCAGCAGACGCGCCCATGGCAAACCATTTTTGCTTTCGCTCGAAGTAAAGAAACGCCGTTAAACCTGCCAGGATGACGGGGCTAATTTGGCCAATGATTAGAACAGAAACCGCTGGCACGTACGTCAACGCGAGCAGCCATGGCAGCCGGGAGGGTGCTGTTGTATTTCCGTAAATCGACCAAAGTTGTTGCACTGAGATGAGAATCAAAGAAACATGGGCCAAGAGCCAACAAAACTGACCGGTAGTATAACTGAATAAACCGAACGGCAGTGTGAACAATAGAGTCCACGGCGGATTCCACATGATAACGGGCGCGGCGCCGCCCCACCCAGCCGGTTGTTGTAGGCTGAAAAGCGCTTCCGGAGAGTACGGGTTGCCACCAAACACAAGTAAACGGCTAGCGGCCCAGTATTCCATGAAGTCCCGTGCCGCCGAATGATCAGAGGACGAGGACGTTTGAGCAAACGCAAACTGGGCCCCTACAAATCCAAAGAGGCAAAACACCGCCCAGCCTTTGGATCGAATGATATCAACCGGTCTTAAGGACAGATGGTTCTCGTGGTTTGCGGTTCAGTTGATGTTTCCGTCGGCGAAGCTCGCCGTTTTATTTGACCAGCAACTTGTGTTTGCCCGATACTCTAGCAGATTTCAAGCATTCTAACGGAGCGAGCAACGCCTTTTGCCACAACCTAAACGGCTCAGTGCACACACTCGAAAGCAGCGGTTGAATTGGTTGGTTGTGCAGCGCGGAAAGTCGGCCTTGCCTTAAATCGTATTTGTCAGCTCTGTTGAACGCCGTAGCGACGCGCGAAGAGATAATAGATGACCGCGATGGAAACCAAGATCACCGTCCAGATCACGCCGAAGGCGGCGAGCTCGCCGACTTGAGCATTTTCCCACAGCTCGAAGATCGCCACGGAGACCACCGGCGTTTGCGGGCTGACGAGCAACACCGACATCGATAGTTCCTTCGCCGATAGGAGAAAAATAAACGCCCAGCCGCCGAGAAACGACGGCGTCACGAGTGGCAAGACGATGCGTCGCATACAGTTCGACCATGTCGCCCCAGCGGTATATGCGGCCTCTTCCAATTCCTTGTGCAGCTGTAACAAGCCCGAATGAGTGTAGCGGATGCCGTAGGGAATGTAACGCGTGACAAAAGCGATGAGCAAAATCCACAACGTTCCGTAGACCGGAATCGGCACGAATAAGTAAAAGCGCAGTATCGCGAGTCCCATGACGATACCTGGAAATAATAGCGGCAGGGTCGTCAATAGATCGAGCAACCAGCGCCCGCGCATTTTGGTGCGCACCAGCAACCAAGAGGCGAGCAGCGTCAGCGCCATTACCGCGCTGGCGCTGCCGAGTCCTAACAGGATACTGTTCTTGATCGAATCGGTGATCTTCGGGAAGTGAATCGCGGTAACGTAATTCTTCGCCGTGAACCTGGACAACGCTTCGATCGAAGGTTGCATGTAAAAAGGCAACAGCGAAGCCCAGAGAATGATCAGAAAAGGCAGGACGAGCAGCACCAAGGCATAAGCCAGCAAACCAGCGCCGGCGAGGTAGCGCCAGCGGCCTAGATGGATGAGCGCCGGTCGATACCCCTTACCCGTTATGGTATGAAAGCGGTCGCCTTCGCGCGTGACGCGGAAGTAAAGATAAAGCGTACCGGCCACTACGAACATGAGCAGCACGGAGAATGCCCCGGCGCTGCCGTAACGCGGCGGGAGCTTTTGCGCGTCGAGATAGATGGACGTCGTCAGCACGCGAATGTCGCCCGGCAGCCCGACCAGAGCGGGAATCTCAAAGGACTCAAACGAGCGGATAAAAATCAGCAGCACCACGGAGAAAAACGCCGGCAGCATCAAGCGCAGCGATACCCGGCGCATGGTTTGCCAAACCCGCGCGCCGCAAACTGCCGACGCCTCTTCGAGCGACGGGTCCATGGACCGAAAGGCCGCCGCCAACATGAGAAACACGAATGGCGACCAAAGCAGCGATTCGATGAAAATCATGCCCCACAACGAATAGATATTGATGACCGGCCCCGGTTGATCGAGAATTGTTTTCAGCCAGAAGTTCACTGGTCCCGCTTTACCCAGCAACAGTAGCCAGCCAATGGTGTACAAGATGAACGGCGTGCCAAAGGACGCAAAGGCGGTGAAGTAACCCAAGCCGCGCAACGGCGTATCCGTCCGCGTGACAACCCACGCGATGGAACCGCCGAGCAATGTGGCAAATAGCGCGCTACCGGCCGAAAAATAAATCGTATTCAGAAATGGTCCGACAACCTGCAGTTCCCGGATGAGATCTTGGTAGTAGCGAAAAGTAAACTCGTCGATCTCGCCGGTGAGCTTGGTGGTGAAGAGACTGGTTTGAATGACCGAATAAAGCGGCGGCAAGACGAGATAAGCGGTGACTAACGAGACCCCGATCATCACGCCGGTGGCGGCATCGAAGCGTAAAAGCGAGCGGAAACGGAAAACCCCCGGCGCCGCGCTGGTATCGGCGGATTTTATTGGAAGGTTATAGGCTCCAGATGACGTTTGTTTCGCCACGGCATTCGACGAGCGTCTTCACTGCTTCACGAAGACGTTATTAAAATAGTCGACCCACTCGTTGCCTTTGTCGTATTGCGCGTCGGGGTTGATGTAGTAGGCCCGCTTGAACTTCCCACCCCCGGGTTTCAAATCGATTTGCTTGGCGGGCACCTTCGGATGTGACGGCAGATAATTGGATTGCTGAAAAACTTTTTGTCCCTTCTCGGACATGGCGAAGTCGATCAATAGCATCGCCGCGTGCGGATGCGGTGAATTTTTTGCAAGAGCGATCGTTTGAATCGTCGCAGTCACGGGCTCGTGCGGCATCCAGTCGACCGGCGCGCCCGCGGTTTTGCTGATATAGGCGTGATGATTGAATATCTGCAGCGCGAGCGGATATTCGCCGGCGATCGTCAGGTCCAAAACTTGCCGGTTGCTCGCGGTGCTTTTGGCGATATTTTGTGCCTTCAGTCTTTGCAGATAAGTTTTACCCGCTTCTTGTCCCATCGTGTTGAGAATCGTGCCGACGAAGATGGGCGCGCCCGAGCCCCGGCTCGTTGACCACATCATTTGCCCTTTCCAGCGTGGATTGAGCAAATCCTCGTAGGTCTTCGGAATCTCGTTGAGTTTGACCATCTTCGTGTTGTAGCCGGTCGCGAAGAAATAGAGATTGGTCGTGCCCCAATATCCTTGGGGATCCTTGAGATCGGCTGGATATTCCGCGAGCACCGGCGAGTAAAAGCGCTGAAGATAGCCGGCACGCCGCACCATGGTCGGCGACACGGTGCCATCGATGATGTCGACGTCATATCTTTTGGCCTGATATTCGGCGAGCATTTTTTGCACAAGGCGCTCGGCGTTACCGCGGAAGAACTCCACTTGAAGAAAGGGATACTCCTTTTCGAAAGCATCTTTGACTGGGCGAACGACTTGATCGACAATGAGCGTGGTATACCAGGAAATTTTGCCTTCCTTTTTAGCACCCTCGATGAGAACCTTTTGCCGATCGGCGCGACTCATGAGAGCGATTTCTTCGACGGTTGCCACCGCGGACGATGGCACCAACCCGATCCCGGCGCCAAGCGCGAATAGGATGCAGAAGGCGGATAGCCGTTGGCTCACGAGCGACATGCGGAGCTCTCCTTCGACACTGAAAACGATTCGATCTGCCGCGAAGCTAGTCTGAGTTGCGGCGGCTTGTCAAGGTATAACGCGTGGAGGCCGATCAGCGAAGCCGCGTTCGCGCAGCTGTCTCATTTCAAGAAATTCTTCTCGAAATAATCCACCCACGCTTCACCCTCGTTCATCTGCGCGTCCGGCGTGAAGTAGAGCGCCCGTTTGAACCGCCCACCGCCCGGTTTGAGATCCGCTTGTTTCGCGGCAACTTTTGGATGAGACGGCAAATAATTGACCGCTTGAAACACTTTTTGGCCTTCCTCCGACAAGATGAAATCGATCAACAGCATCGATGCGTTTGGATGGGGCGACCGTGTTACCGGAGAAATCGTGTTGATGGTCGCCGACGCCGGTTCCAGAGCGTACCAATCGACGGGCGCGCCCGCAGTCTTGCTGATATGCGCGTGATGATTGAAGATATGCAGCGCAATCGGATACTCGCCGGCGATGACCAAGTCTAACAACTGGCGGTTACTGGCGGTGGTCTTGGCGACGTTTTGTGCTTTCAATTTTTGCAAGTAGGCTTTTCCCGCCTCTTGTCCCATGGTCTGAAGAACGTTGCCAATAAAC
>Ga0066710_100004112_pt1 | contig 12733 bp, 14 predicted proteins | sample GraSoiAngelo_159_FD_79666 | JGI IMG/M metagenome (GOLD analysis project Ga0066710, IMG submission 79666) | Grasslands soil microbial communities from the Angelo Coastal Reserve, California, USA - 14_1009_16_40cm | ecosystem: Environmental > Terrestrial > Soil > Grasslands | place: USA...
AAATCATGTCCGGGCAGGCGACGGATGCAGAAATCGCGGCATTCCTCATCGCTTTGCGGATGAAGGGTGAAACGGCGGCGGAACTGATTGGTTTTGCACGGGTGATGCGCGAGAAGGCGGAACCACTGTGGGATGGTGAGGTTCTGGCCGTGCTCGACACGTGCGGGACCGGTGGTGATCGATCCGGCACGTTTAATATTTCGACTGCGGCGGCGTTCGTGGTTGCCGGCGCCGGGATACGCGTGGCGAAGCACGGCAATCGTTCCATGACAAGCCGCTGCGGGAGTGCCGACGTTATGGAGGCGCTTCGAGTCGACATCCAAATGCCAATCGAGCGGCTTCGCCGGGCAATCCGGGATGTGGGCATCGGATTCTTGTTTGCGCCGCGCTTCCATAGTTCGATGAAACACGTCATGCAGGTGCGCTCGCAGTTGAGGATTCGTACGGTGTTCAACATTCTCGGTCCGCTGGCGAATCCTGCCAATGCACGCTTTCAAGTCGTCGGCGTTTTTTCACCGGCGGTCATGGAGTTGATGGCGAATGCGCTTCATGGCCTGGGTCTCGATTCTGCTTTTGTGGTTCACGGAGCCGATGGCGTCGATGAGATCTCGATCTCCGGAGTGACTGAGGTCGTGGAAATGCGGCGGGGCCAAATAAGGAAGTTCGCCATCCATCCTGAGGAATTTGGGATTCCACTCGCTCCGGCCGAAGCTGTCCGCGGCGGCGATCCCCCGGCTAATGCGAGCATCATTGCGGCGGTCCTCTGCGGAGAAAAAGGGCCTCGCCGCAATGTGGTTTTGCTCAACGCGGCGGCCGCAATTCTCGCCGGCGGTGGCGCCGCTACCTGGAAGGAAGCCATTCGTGTGGCCGGGCATTCCATCGACAGCGGCGCGGCGGCGCGGAAATTGGAGGAACTGAGGGAATTCGTTTGAACTGTAGGCGCGGTCTATGACCGCGCGCTCTTCGTCGCAAATTCGACGTTTTGCGGCACTTGCTGGGAAAAGCGCGCAGTCATAGACCGCGCCTACAGTTGAGATCTGTCGACCATGAAACATCTGGATCGCACGCACATATTGACGCGAATCGTCGAAGCCAAACAGAAAAGGCTTCAGGTCGCGCGTATGCGTGTGCCCGAGGCCGTCGTGAAAAGGATGGCGGCAACGGCGGCGGCTGGTCCTTCGTTTCGAGAGGCGCTGGAAACACCGCAGCGAGTTCGTCTGATTGCTGAGATTAAGAAGGCGTCGCCATCGAAAGGAGTGCTGAACCCGAATCTGGACGTCGAACGGCAGGCGGCCATCTATACGGAGGCTGGCGCATGCGCGATTTCCGTCGTCACAGAGGAAGATTTTTTCGAGGGCGACCTTGGCTGGATCAGCAGAATCCAACAGGCCTCCAGCCTACCCGTTCTTCGCAAGGACTTCATTTTTGATACGTTCCAAATTCATGAAACTCGCGCCGCCGGGGCGAGCGCGATTCTTTTCATCGTCGCGATGCTCGAGCCCGCCGAGTTGAAGGAATTTGTCGCGCTTGCTCGCGAGCGGAACCTCGATGCGCTGGTCGAGGTTCACGATGAAGCGGAACTCGGAGAAGCTCTCCAGGCCGGCGCATCCATCATTGGCGTCAACAACCGTGATCTGAAAACCTTCAACGTTGATGTCCGGATCTCGATCCGGCTTGCCCGGCTCATTCCGGAAGAGTGCTTTTTCGTAGTGGAGAGCGGGCTCAATGGCAGAGACGATATTGAGCGGCTGCTCGAAGCAGGCGCTGACGCATTTCTCGTCGGAGAATATCTTGTCGCTTCAGCCGATCCGGCCGCTCGATTGCGAGGTCTGTTGTGACGCGCGTCAAGATTTGCGGCATCACCGAATTCGAAGACGCGCGCGACGCGGTCTTGCTTGGTGCTGACGCGATCGGTTTTAATTTTTATCCGAAAAGTTCCCGGTACGTTCATCCGTCACGGGCGGCAAAGATTATCGAGAAAGTTCCGCCATTTGTGACCATCGTCGGTGTCTTCGTGAATCATCCCGATCCACAGGACCTGGAGGACTTCGCGGTGTCCATCGGACTTCACGCGGTGCAGCTTCAAGGCAGCGAAACGCCGGACTACTGCTCCATGATCCAGCGCGTGAAGGTCATTAAGGCCTTTTCAGTCGACTCGAATATCCGGGTTGATACTCTTAAGAATCACGGTAGCGGTACGTTTCTTCTGGATGGTTGCTCGCCTGGAACGGGCACGGGATTCAACTGGAACCTGGTGTTTGGCGCGAACGCGTTTGGTTCGATAATTATCGCGGGCGGATTGACTGCGGATAATGTATCCGGAGTGGTTACGACGCTGCATCCGTTTGGCGTCGATGTGGCAACCGGAGTGGAATCGAAACCCGGCAGAAAAGATTATGACAGAATGCGGCGATTTATTGAGGCGGTCCAGCGGGCCGACGTCGCCATGTTTGGTGATTCATGAAAGGGCATTTTGGAAGCTATGGCGGGCAATTCGTGCCTGAAACGCTCATGCATCCTCTGGAGGAACTGGAATCCGCCTATGAATCGGTCCAACGCGATCCCGAGTTTCACGCGCAACTCGACGAGCTTTTGCGCAACTATTCGGGCCGTCCAACACCGCTCTACTTTGCCCCGCGCCTTACCAAGACGTGGGGCGGGGCGAAGATCTACCTCAAGCGCGAGGATCTGAATCACACCGGCGCCCACAAGATTAATAACTGCCTCGGCCAAGGGCTTCTGGCGCTGCGTATGGGAAAAAAGCGCATCATTGCCGAGACCGGGGCGGGTCAACATGGCGTTGCGACCGCCACGGTTTGCGCTCTTTTCGGCTTACCATGCGACATCTACATGGGCGAGGAGGACATCCGCCGGCAGGAGATCAACGTCTTCCGCATGAAACTGCTGGGCGCGCGCGTGGTGCCCGTATCTTCGGGAAGCCGGACGCTCAAGGACGCCATCAATGAATCCATGCGCGACTGGGTTACGAATGTGCGCACAACGTATTACATGCTCGGCTCTGTTCTTGGTCCGCATCCGTATCCTCTTATGGTTCGCGACTTCCAATCCGTCATCGGACGCGAAGTCCGCGCGCAGATTCTGGAGAAGGAAGGCCGCCTTCCGGATGCGCTCGTCGCTTGCGTTGGTGGAGGGAGCAATTCGATTGGCCTGTTCTTCGACTTTGTTGGGGACAAGCACATCCGAATGATCGGCGTCGAAGCGGGTGGCCGTGGGCCGACACTCGGCGATCATGCGGCGCGGTTTTCCGGGGGACGGCCGGGCGTCCTGCATGGGACTTTTTCCTACATACTACAGGACGGGAATGGTCAAGTCGTCCCGACACACTCTGTCGCCGCAGGTTTGGATTACCCGGCAGTCGGACCCGAACACGCAACGCTCCACGATACAGGCCGTGTGACGTACACATCGATCGACGACGCTGAAGCGCTTGCTGCCTTTAACGAGTTGAGCTTGCTGGAAGGCATCATACCGGCCCTGGAAAGCGCTCACGCCCTGGCGCAAGCAAAGAAGCTGAATGCACCCGATGGGCAGGTTGTGGTGATCAACCTTTCGGGAAGAGGCGACAAAGATGTGAACGAGGTTATGAGGTTGATGAACTCGTAGCCGCGAATGGCGCCAATTGCGCGAACTGAATTGGCGGATTTGGCGTCATTGGCGGCCGATAAGACATGACACGAATTGAAAAGCGCTTCGTCCAGCTCAAGTGTCACAATGCAAAGGCATTTATCCCGTATCTGACGGCCGGAGATCCGAGCTTGGAGGTCACTCTCGAGCTCGCCCTTGCGCTGGAGAAGGCAGGGGCGGATGTGATCGAATTGGGAGTGCCTTTCTCCGACCCGATTGCCGATGGGCCGGTGATTCAGCGTGCGACCGAGCGGGCTCTGAAGAACGGTGTCACGGTTCCGCAGGTTTTGGCGCTGGGCGAGAATATCCGGAAGCAGTCGGGGATTCCGCTGGTGTTGTTCAGCTATTTCAATCCGCTGCTGAACTATGGTCTTGAAAGGCTGGCGGCAGACGCGGTAAAGGCCGGTTTTGATGGCGTACTTGCGAGCGATCTCACCGTTGAAGAGTCTGACCCATTCGTGCGGACCATGCGCCACTCCGGTTTGGACACGGTTTTCCTGGTGGCGCCCACCAGCTCACCGGAGCGCATGAAGAAAATTGCGGCGGCATCGACCGGCTTTTTGTATGCAGTATCGCGGACGGGCGTTACGGGCGAGCAGCAGGAACTCGCGACCGACCTGAAGCAGTTCCTGGAAACGTTGCGCATGCACACAAGAATGCCGATTGCAGTCGGGTTCGGGATTTCGCGTCCCGAGCATGTCCAAGCGGTGTGGCAGGAGGCGGAAGGCGCGATCGTGGGCAGCTCCGTCGTGAAGGCAGTCGAGGAGAATATAGGCAGACCGGATCTGGTCGAACGCGTGGCCGCCTTCGCGGCCTGGTTGAAAGGTTCTCAATCGAAATGAGCATCGACGACTGGCGAGAGAAAATTGATGAAATCGACCGGAAATTGGTCGAGCTTTTAAACGAGCGTTCCCGGTGTGCGATTGAAGTCGGCAGGCTTAAAAGGTCTCTGAACATGCGCGTCTACGATCCGGACAGAGAGCAGGAAATCTTCCGGCGCGTTCGGCAAGAGAACAACGGTCCGCTCGACAACGCAAGTTTGCAGCGGTTGTTCGAGCGGGTGATCGATGAATGCCGCCGGATTGAACGAAAAGAAGCGGAGAGATAGATGCTGGGATCCAGCCGCGAATTGCGCGTCTCAATGGAGGCGCGGTCTATGACCGCGCGTTTTTCGTCGCAAGTTCGACGTTTTGCTGCACTTGTCCGGGAGAAGCGCGCGGTCATAGACCGCGCCTACAGTTGAGACGCGCAATTCGCGGCTAAAGGGGTTTTACATGGTTGTAGTAATGCAAGAAGGGGCAACGGAAGATCAAGTGCAAAGGGTGATCGATCGTCTGATCCAGATAGGATTCGATGTTCATCGCTCAACCGGCACATTGCACACGGTTCTTGGTGCGGTCGGTGGGGCACCCGTCGATCCGAGAGATGTCGAGTTGCTCGATGGCGTACGCGAGGTCGTCAAGATCTCGGCTTCTTATAAGCTGGCGAGCCGGGCCTTCAAACCCGATGGGACGATTGTGAAAGTAGGGCCTCCGGGGCACCAGATCGATGTTGGCGGCCGCGGCGTGGTGGTGATGGCCGGGCCATGTACGGTCGAAAGCCTGGAACAGATTTCCGCTATTGCCGGATTCATGAAGGAGAGCGGCATTCGGATCCTCAGAGGCGGTGCGTTTAAGCCGCGGACTTCGCCATATAGCTTTCAGGGTATGGGCGAAGAAGGCCTGAAGGTCTTGCGGCAGGCGGCGGACAAGAATGGGCTGTTGGTCGTCTCCGAAATCATGAATCAGACCCAGATACCCATGTTTCTTGAGCTCGTCGATATTCTGCAGGTCGGAGCGCGGAATATGCAGAACTTCGACCTGCTGAAGGAACTCGGAAAACTCCGCAAACCGGTTCTGCTCAAACGGGGAGCATCGGCCACCATTGAAGAGTGGCTGCTCTCGGCGGAGTACATCATGACCGGAGGCAATCAACAGGTCATCCTTTGCGAGCGCGGCATCCGTACTTTTGAAAGCTATACGCGCAACACGCTGGACATTTCCGCCATCCCGGTGATCAAGAAGCTTTCCCACCTTCCGATCCTGGTTGACCCTTCTCACGGCACGGGCCGCCGCGACAAAGTTCCGCCAATGGCTCGTGCCGCCGTGGCCGCCGGCGCCGACGGCGTTTTGATTGAGGTTCACCATGCTCCGGAAACCGCGCTTTGCGACGGAGCGCAGTCGCTCTATCCCGCGCAATTCCGCGACTTGATGTCGCAGCTAAAGATGATTGCCCCAGCGGTCCAGCGGACGATCCTGTGACGCCGCATCAAAGAATCTTTACTAGCGGCCTTTCTTTGTGCCTTTGTGTCTTTGTGCCTTTGTGGTTCCGCCGGCCACAACCCAGCGAGACATGAGAAGCGTCACCATCTACGGCACCGGCCTAATCGGCGGGTCTTTCGCCCTCGCCCTCAAACGCGCATTTCCAGCGATTCGCATTGCAGGTGTGGACAAGCCGGAGGTGCTTGCGCGCGCCGAACGCCTGAATATTATCGATGCCGCCGGTCCCGAACGAGCGGACTTGATTGTGCTGGCGGCTCCAGTTGGTAACATTCTCCAACTTCTAGATCAGTTCTCTGCGGATGACCCGCTCATCATGGACGTGGGCAGCACCAAGGCCGCAATCTGCGCTAAGGCAGAGCAGCGCGAGCTCCGCTTTGTTGGCGGGCATCCGATGGCGGGTCTGGAGCAGTCCGGCCCCGAAGCCGCAAGCGCGGACCTGCTCGATGACGCGCCGTTTTTCCTTTGCCCGGTCCGATCTACGCCCGATGCTGTGGTGGAAGGAATACAAGACATGATTCGGGCGATCGGCGCGCTGCCACACGTGATCTCTCCCGAAGACCACGATCGCCTTGTCGCCGAGATCAGCCATCTTCCTCAGATTATTTCCAGCCTCCTTGCTGATCACACTGCTCGGCATAAAAACTTTGCCGGGCCTGGGTTGCGTTCGATGACGCGCCTGGCAGGCAGTCCGTTTCATGTCTGGCGTGATATCTTTGAGACATCCGGCTTCTTGCCGCGCGAACTTCAGTCTTTCATACAGCGGCTGCAGCAGGTTTTGGATTCGATGCAGGCGGGAAAGTTGGATCAAATCGAGAGGTTATTCAAGCGAGGAGACTCCGAGTGAATAAGGTCGTGCGCGATGCGCGGGAGGCGGTCGCCGATGTGCAGGATGGCGCCACGATCATGATGGGAGGATTCGGGTTGTGTGGCATTCCGGAAAATCTCATCAGCGCGATCCGAGAGAAAGGCGTCAGAAATCTTACCGTCATCAGCAACAACGCGGGTGTGGATGGTTTCGGAATGGGTCTGCTCCTGGAGAATCGCCAGGTCTGGAAGATGATCTCCACTTATGTTGGTGAGAACCAGTTGTTCGAAAAACTCGCCCTTTCGGGTGAACTGGAAGTGGAATTGGTTCCCCAAGGGACTTTCGCGGAACGCATTCGCGCCGGCGGTGCGGGAATTCCGGCTTTCTTTACTCCGACCGGCTACGGTACTCTCGTCGCCGCAGGGAAGGAAATCCGTGATTTCGACGGGCGGATGTACGTGCTCGAGCGCGGACTCACCGCCGACTTCGCTTTTATCAAGGCCTGGAAAGGCGATCCCTGGGGAAATCTCATTTATCGTAAGACCGCCCGAAACTTCAATCCTGTCATGGCGACCGCTGCCCGCATCACCATTGCGGAGGTGGAGCATCTGGTCGAGCTCGGCCAACTCGAGCCCGATTCGATCCATACACCCGCCATCTACGTGCAGCGCATCTTCCAAGGAAAGAATTACGAAAAACGGATTGAAAGGCGAACGGTGCGCAAATGAGTGAGCTGCCCAAACGCGAGACCATCGCGCGGCGAATCGCGCGAGAGCTGAAGGATGGATTTACGGTAAACCTCGGCATCGGCGTGCCCACGCTTTGCGCCAACTACATCCCCGCCGGCATTGAAGTTCTGCTGCAATCTGAGAATGGATTGCTCGGCATCGGCCCTTTTCCGCTCGAAGGTCAAGAAGACCCTGACCTTATCAATGCCGGTAAGGAGACCGTCACGGAATTGCCGGGGGCATCCTATTTTTCCAGCGCGGATTCGTTCGCGATGATTCGCGGCGGTCACGTCGACTTGACCGTCTTGGGCGCGATGGAAGTCGACGAACAGGGTAACCTGGCCAATTGGATGATTCCGGGAAAGATGGTTAAGGGCATGGGTGGCGCCATGGATCTAGTAGCCGGCGCGAAGCGCGTCATTGTCGCCATGGAACACGCGACTAGGGACGGCAGACCCAAAATCTTGAAGAAATGTACGCTGCCGCTGACCGGTGTCGAAGTCGTCGACACGATTGTCACCGAATTGTGCGTGATCGAGGTTGCCGGGCACGGCCTCGTATTGAAAGAACTTCGATCCGACGTTAGTTTAGAAGAGATTCGGCGGTTGACCGAACCGCAGCTGCTTGTCGATGGTGAAATCAAGCGGATGGAGTCTTAAGTGGGGTTAATTCGAGGACAGACGTATAAATCACCTAATTACGATTCAAATGTCTTTGCTTGTAATTAGGTGATTTATACGTCTGTCCCCGAATTAACGGGTAGCACCATGAAGCTGAACTCGATCGTCATCGCTAGCCTGCAGACGCCACGAGAGCGTTTCTTTGGGCGCCTGCTCGACATCAGCACAGCTGGTGTGACCCTACGCGGTATCGATCTGAATGCGTTTGACGATTGGATGAATTGCATCTCGGATCGTGAAGAGAACGGCGTTCAGCCCACGAGTGTCTTTTTCCCTCTTCACCGAATTGAAAAAATCATCTTGGACGAAGGTATTGGCGCGATTCCATCCCTGGCCGATACTTTTTTGACAAAAGTCGGATCTGCAGTTCAAGACCATTTGGAGTAGCACGTTCATGAGGGCTGTCGTTACGGGCGGAGCGGGGTTTCTTGGAAGTCATCTGTGTGATTGTCTGCTTGAAAAGGGCTATGAAGTTCTTTGCATCGATAATCTCGTCACCGGCAACGCGGAGAATATCACCCACCTGCTTGGCGATCCTCGGTTCAAATTCGTGAAGCACGACGTCACGGAATACCTTTACGTCGAAGGCAAGGTTGACGCAGTCTTACATTTTGCTTCGCCCGCTTCGCCTATCGATTATCTGGAGATGCCTATTCAAACCTTGAAGGTCGGCTCGCTAGGGACCCACAAGGCCCTTGGATTGGCCAAAGCAAAGAAAGCCCGGTTTCTTCTGGCAAGCACCTCCGAAGTTTATGGCGACCCCCTGGTCAATCCCCAGTCGGAAGCTTACTGGGGCAATGTCAACCCCATTGGTCCTCGCGGCGTTTATGACGAGGCAAAACGGTTTGCCGAGGCCATGACGATGGCCTACCGCCGCTACCACAGCATGGACACTCGCATCGTGCGGATTTTCAATACTTATGGGCCGCGAATGCGCCCTAACGACGGCCGTGTCGTTTCGAATTTCATCGTGCAGGCCCTGGCAGGAAAACCACTGACCATTTACGGCGATGGCGCGCAGACGCGAAGCTTCTGTTTCGTTTCAGATCTCATCAACGGAATCATCTCGCTTCTTTCTACACCGCCGTCCGAAGAAAATGGAAAACCATTCAACATTGGAAACCCCGAGGAGCGCACCGTGCGAGATCTCGCCTCGAAGATTCTCGTCTTAACGGGCAGCTCCAGCTCAATTGAAACCCATGAACTGCCAGTCGACGATCCGCATGTGCGATGTCCTGACATTACGCGTGCGAGGCGCATTCTGGGCTGGTCTCCCAACGTCGGTATCGATCAGGGTCTTCAACTCACTATTGAATATTTCCGGAACCTCGTGTCGTGATACTCGTCACCGGGGGAGCCGGCTACATCGGCAGCCATACTGTAAAGGCGCTCAAGGCCGCCGGCCTTTCGCCAGTCATATTCGATAATTTTTCCACCGGACATCGATCTTTCATTAAGGCTACGCCTGCCTTCGAGGGCGATCTCTGCACTGCTTCAGATCTCGACCAGGTTTTCAGTGAATATGCGATTGACGGCGTCCTCCATTTTGCAGGCAAAGCCCTCGTAGCTGAATCTACACAGAAGCCGGAGTTCTATTACCAGACAAACTTGATTGGTGGCTTGAACCTTTTGCGGGCGATGCAAAAATGCGACGTGAGATTCTTGATCTTTTCTTCCACCTGCGCAACATACGGGGTACCTGAGCGCGTGCCGATCCCCGAAAATCACCCTCAGAATCCCATCAATCCTTATGGCGACACCAAGCTTGCATTCGAGCGGGCAATGCGATGGTTTCACGAAGCGCATAGGCTGGAATACCTCTCGCTGCGCTACTTCAATGCGGCGGGCGCGGATGCGGACGGCGAGTTCGGAGAAGATCACGACCCAGAGACGCACTTGATTCCGCTTGCACTTCAAGCCGCTGCCGGCCGCCGGCCGGATGTTCAGATTTTCGGCACGGATTATCCGACTCCGGATGGCACCTGCATTCGTGATTACATTCACGTCTCGGATCTAGCCCGCGCCCATGTTGCCGGATTACAAGCGTTGATGGAAGGACGCGTTCCATCGCAAGCGCTCAACCTCGGCACCGGCGGAGGCTACTCGGTTCGCGAGGTGATCGACAGTGTACGACGCGTCACTGGACGGCCCTTTACCGTGCGCGAAACAGCGCGCCGGCCAGGGGATCCCCCTCAACTCGTGGCCCTTGTGGATCGCGCGAAGGAATTACTGGGCTGGACCGCCGTGGAGAGTGATCTCGATAGGATTGTCCGCTCGGCCTGGCGGTGGCTTCAGCGAAACGGTCAGCCGGGGAGGCGACGGGAATAATTACTGTAGGGGCGGTCTATTTTTTTCAGGCTGCGCGCTGTCGCGGGGGGAGATGGGGGACGGAGACCGAATTCCCGAACTTCAGGAATTCGGTCTCCGTCCCCGAATTACCCCCCAAAAAAACAGACCGCCCCTACAGGGAAACCGATCTCACTCGCCGGTTTTAGACGTAAATATTTTCAGGATCTGGCTTACTCCGGCCGTGAACGAGACGATCGAGGAGGCCGGCTTTGCGACTGAGTCCTTCATTTTTTGGGCGCCGGCGGAGAGCTGGTCGCCTATCTTTTCCAACTGTGAATCCACCTTCACTAATGCAAGGCCATACCGCTCCTTGGCGTGCGCAAAGTAAGTCTCACCGTCCGCCATTTTGTGCTTTGCGATTTCCGTGACATTCACCGCATCTTCCGCGGCCGCTTGCATGGAACGGAGCCATGTCCGGGCCGCATCACTCGTCTCAAATCCCATGAGGGTCTCCGTGACCACGGACGCAGCAGTTGCGAATCTCTTGTAGGCGAACCAAATCAGCAGAGTGTTCGCGAAGACGGCGACGCTTGTGAATGCGAGGAAAATCACCAATCGTATTTCCATCGGGGCAGCATACATTGGGGACAATATCCGTCAATGGCCCGCTACAGTGGTCTGGGCCGCTTTCGGTCTTTTCATCACAAAAACAAGTGGTATCACAATCGCGAATACGAGCGCCAGGAGCCGGAATAGTTGAACGAACGCGACCATGACCGCCTGCTTCTGCACGATTCCGGCCAGGGCTGCGTACGCGGCATTTGAGGCGGTAGAAAAATCCATGCCTCTGGACATGAAGGCGGTGCGCATTTGATCCAGTAGCATGCGGACACGCATGTCGAAACCGCTGACATGCGTTCCCAGGATGTTGAATTGCGTCTGTGCATTGCGGCTCAACGTGGTTGCGATTACGGCAATACCTACGCTTCCGCCCAGGTTTCGCATGAGATTGAAGAGGCTGGTCGCGTTTCCCATTTCTTCCTTTTTGATCAGGCTCATGGTGACTGTTGTTAAAGGAACGAATATGAGTCCCATCGAAATTCCCTGGAAGAACTGCGGCCAGAAAATATTCCAATACCCAATTTGAAGGTTCAACGATCCCAACGCGAAAAGTGAGAGAGAGCCACCGATCAAGCCTAAACCCAGCAGCTTGCGCGGATCGATTTTAGCTGTAAGAAATCCAATCAAAGGCATCGCAATGAAGGATCCGAGACCACGCGGCGCCATCGCCACCCCCGCTTCGACCGCAGGGTAGCCCAGGACAGTCTGGAGGAATAACGGCAGAAGGACGAGACTACCGTACAAGACAAAACCTAGCGTGGTCATCAAAAGGACACCGGTGGCGTATGTTCTATCCTTGAAGACTCTCAGATGGATGACCGGATGTGCCGTTCGCAATTCATAAATAATGAACACCGTAAGCAGGACCGCCGAAAGAATCGTCAACGACGCGATCCAATTCGATGCGAACCAGTCTTCCTGCTGCCCTTTGTCGAGCACGAGTTGCAGAGAACCGATGCCCACGGCTAATAGCCCAATTCCCCACGTATCGACCTTGGCAGACGTCCGTCGGATGTAGAGTGGATCGAAAATGAAAAGCTTCGTCATGATGATCGAAACGATTCCAACGGGAATGTTGACGTAGAAAATCCATCGCCAGCTATAGTTATCCGTCAACCAGCCGCCTAATACAGGGCCGAGCATCGGCGCCACCACGATTCCCAGGCCCCAAAAGCCCATCGCCTTACCGCGTTGAGCCGGCGGGAACGCTTCAAGCATTACCGCCTGAGACACCGGTTGGAGAACCCCGCCGGTCAATCCCTGCAGGATGCGGAAACTGACCAGCCACGCCAGATTCGGCGCAAAGCCACAGAAAAAAGACGCCGTGGTGAAGCCGACCACCGAAGTCATCAGCAGGCGCTTTCTCCCAAAATAATTGCTAAGCCAACCCGTAATCGGCAGGACGATCGCGTTCGCCACTAGATAGGAAGTGAGCGCCCAGGTCGCTTCCTCCGGAGTTGCTGAGAGATTTCCGGCGATATGGGGCAACGACACATTCACGACGGTCGTGTCAAGCACCTCCATGAACGTTCCGAACATCACTGAGATTGCGATGATCCAGGGATTAACCTGGGGTATGGATGTGTCTGAGTTCACGTTTTCCGGTGTACCCAATGTTAGATGTGGAAAGGAACACAAAGACAC
>Ga0066710_100004113_pt1 | contig 12732 bp, 9 predicted proteins | sample GraSoiAngelo_159_FD_79666 | JGI IMG/M metagenome (GOLD analysis project Ga0066710, IMG submission 79666) | Grasslands soil microbial communities from the Angelo Coastal Reserve, California, USA - 14_1009_16_40cm | ecosystem: Environmental > Terrestrial > Soil > Grasslands | place: USA...
CCTTGTCCACTTCCAACAGCCGCCACCAGGCACACAGGATACACTCGGCGTCCGTTTCGAGGTTGGTGCGGCGGGCGACCAGGTCGAGGTTGGGCATGTTCGAGCCATGGCCGTTTAAGAGTACGATCTTCTTGAAGCCGTGGTAGGCGAGCGATTTGGTGATATCGAGAACGCTGTGAATGAAATTCTCATAGTGGCCGTTCATTGTGCCGGGGAAGTCCATGACGTGACCGCAGTAACCGTACCAGTATGGCGGCAGCACCAGCATCTTATCAGAGATCTGTTTGCCGGCCCCGTAGGCGATGCCTTGCGGACAAACGATGTCCACGTCGAGCGGCAGATGCGGCCCGTGCTGCTCGACGGAGCCGCACGGCACGACGCAGACCTTGCCCATCTCGATGGCGTCGTTGATCTCGGGCCAGGTCAATTTTTCGTAGCGATATTCGCTCTTGGCACGGCTGGTCATCGTTGCTCCTCGCGAGCTTGGTCCTATTACAATTCTCGGCCCAACGCTTGGGCCACCCTGCGACAGTCCGCCATCATCTGCCGGAACGCGGCCGGCGTCAACGCTTGGAAACCGTCGCTGAGCGCCTTTTCTGGATCGGGATGGACTTCGACGATGAGACCGTCGGCGCCCGCGGCAATCGCGGCGCGGGCCATCGTCGCCACCAACGCCGCCTTGCCGGTACCGTGACTCGGATCGACGACGATTGGCAGGTGCGTCTCTTGATGCAGATATGGCACCGACGCCAACGGCAGCGTGAAGCGCGTGTGATCCTCGAACGTGCGGATGCCGCGCTCGCAGAGCATCACCTGTGTGTTGCCCGTTTTCAGAATGTATTCGGCGGCGAGCAGGAACTCATCCATCGTCGCCGATGGGCCGCGCTTGAGCAGGATCGGCAGATTCGATTCGCCGACCGCTTCGAGCAATGGGTAGTTCTGCATGTTGCGGGCGCCGACTTGCAGCACGTCGGCATACTGCGAGACGAGCTCGACGTGCTCCGGCGCCATCACTTCGGTGACGATCGCCAGCCCGGTTTCGGCACGGGCTTCAGCCAATAGTTGCAAGCCCTTCTCCTTCAATCCCTGGAAGCTGTATGGGCTGGTGCGCGGCTTGAATGCGCCGCCACGAAGACCCGTGGCACCTGCCTCCTTTACGATATGGGCGACTTCCAGGATCTGCTCCCGGTTTTCGACGGAACAGGGCCCGGCAATGACGCCGACCCGGCCGCCGCCAATTTGCAGCTCCAGGATTTTCACGACCGTCCGTTCCTGCTTTACTTCGGTGCTGGCCATCTTGTACGGGGCCAAGATCGGGACCACTTTCTCCACCCCCTCTCCGGTTTCGAGGGCCTGCTTGGCGCCGTCGCGCTTTTCGCCGAGTGCGGCGACGACGGTCCGCTCGGTGCCGACGATCACATGGCTGCGCAGACCCAGTTGCTCGATCCGCTCGATAATGTGATCGACCTGCCGCTGCGAGGCCCCGGGCTTCATGACGACGATCATGGAAGAACTCCTTTGCCAGCCCGAAGCGCGAGCGAGGGCGACAAGTCCCCTCGCTTACGCGTCGGGCTCGGATGGTCATCAAACAAAAAGCCCCCGGAACCTCGCGGGTTCCAGGGGCTTAACCGTTGTCCGTATCGACCATTAACGACCGGCCGCCCTCCCGGAATCCCGCTTACACGGGGCCAAAAAACCAGTACCAGTACGCAAACTCACCGCCAAAGGCGATGGCAGCGGATCGTCGGGAAGAACGCCGAATCACGTTTGTCCTCAGGTGATAAGGGGAACCCCGGCGAGATACGCACCGGGGCTCCCTACAAGATTCGCGGCTGCACCGACGGCAGCCCGTCGGCGGCCTTAGGTCAGCCGCACCTGGTTACCACTACACACTGGACCACCTCCTTTCGCTAGACCTCCCCGCGTCGGCCGGGAACCAACTCGACCACCCGCGGGCCTCTAGCCCGTCACGCCACGGTAGCGTGAGCCATAATGTCGCATTTTAAGGGAACGGTTGGCGGCAAACAAGCAAGAACGAGCACGAAATCTAGCCAGCATGCGCGGCCATGACGGGTACTTCCATCAGTCCGTATTTCCGCATTTTCTTGTAAAGCGTCACGCGGCTGATTCCCAGCGACTGCGCGGCCCGGGCGCGATTGTAGCTGTTGCTCACCAACGCGCGCTGAATGACGTTCCGCTCCAAGAACTCGCGATTCTGAGTGAGCGAAGCGCCGTTGGTGTACACGTGGCCGTTGGACGGGCAACCATATTCGTGGATCGGCCGCGGCAGGTGCTGAATCAACAACTCCGCGCCCGTGCTCAGGAGAACGGCTTGCTGCATCGCGTTTTCGAGTTGACGGATGTTTCCCGGCCAAGGGAATGCCTCCAGAGCCGAGATCACGTCGGAACGGATCGAGAAGAGCGGTTTGCGGAACTTCTGGGCGAAGCGGGCGATCATCCCGCGGGCCAAGGGTGCGATGTCGTCAACGCGCTCGCGCAACGGGGGCAGATAGAACGACATGACGTTGAGCCGGTAAAAGAGGTCCTGCCGGAACTTCCCCTGCTCGACGGCTTCCTCGAGGTTGCAATTGCTGGCAACGATCATCCGGGCACGGCAGATACGCGTTTCGTTGCTCCCGACTGGCTCGTATTCGCCTGTCTCGATCACCCGCAGTAAGTTGGCTTGCTGTTCGAGGCCGAGAGTATTGATCTCGTCGAGCAGCAGCGTTCCTTCGCCAACCGCCTCGAACTTGCCCGTTTTCGGGCGATCCGCGCCCGTGAACGCGCCGCGGGCGTGGCCGAACAATTCGCTCTCGACCAGGTTGGCCACCAGCGCCCCGCACGGCACCACCAGTAAACGCTCCTGCCGCCGCGGCGAGTATTGATGAATCAGCCGTGCCAGGTGGGTCTTGCCGGTGCCGGTCTCGCCGGCGAGAAGTACGGTCACGTCGTGCGAGGCGGCCAGGGCCAGCGGTTCGGCCAACAAGAGGAGGGAAGGAGTGTGACCCATCAAGCGGCGAATGATCTGCGCTTCCAGCGATGGTTCCTGGGCAGCCATCGGCCGGCGTCTCCGGCCGAGGCTGTCTTTCAGCATGCCCAAGAGAGCGGGGGCCTGTTCGGGCCAGCGCAGCCGGCCGGCAACATACGGGTCCAAGGCGGCCAGCTCGCTCTCCGGCGGCAGCGGCTCCGATTCGACGATAATCAGCGTCGCGGGCCACTGGAGCAAGCGCAACTCTTGAACAAGTCGGGCTGCTTCCTTGGCATCCTCGGCACTGGCACAGGCCAGAACGAAAAATCCGCCGGGGTCGGGCCCTAGCTCATCGCGAACGCCCGTGAAGAAATGGGCCAGAGGGGGATGGCCCAATTGCTTGGTCAGAAAAGAGTGGAGTACGGTCGCCAAAGGCTGGTCGTCAGCGACCAGCACCAGCCGGCTGCTCGACATAGTCGGCACCTTTTCGAGCCGCCAGTTGCCGGCCTCCGCGATGAACCGGCATAGATCTGCCTGAAAACCCGCCGCCGATCTGGCAAGCACCAAGGGCGATCCACCGGCGACGGCCACTCCGTCCGTTGAGCGGGCTCCGAGAGACTCTTGCCTGTGGTTCTCTGCTCGGTCGGCGACCGGATCACTGATCCGTCAATGCGTCTTGAGGAGGGCCCCAAGATGCCCAACATGTCAGGCCGGTGTGCCCTCGGCCCGATGGCCGCCAAAGGTGGGACGCCGAACCGCTGCGGCCCAGAGCGACTTTATTCGGGTTGGGAGGGCTTTGACGAAGTGAGCAAATGGCGTACCCTGAAATGGCAAATGGCGTACCCTGAAATCCACTGGGCCCGTTTGCCGGATCTCCGCCGTCCTATGTAATTGGTTTTTTGAGAGTTCCGGATTCCAAGATCGGTTAGGAAAACGCGCGGTCCCCACCAGGCAGCTTCAAGCACGCCGATTAAGCGCGATTTACAAAAAGTGTTAAGGCTGTAAAGACCGGTTAACACGCCACGGAACGGCTGTTCTCGGCTGTCAATCCTTCCAGTGACTCCTTTGCCAGAATATCGGGCGGCGCTAGTCGCAGTCGTCGAACTTTAGCCCGGCCTCGCTGAGACTGCGAGCCCGTCCGTAGGTCCTATTCGAACAATCCTCGCCACCGCCACGTCGTTCACGCGACCATCGGGGTGCAACGGCCCCCCGTCGGGAAGCCCGACTCCCTCGCCGCCGGCGTCCAGTTCCAGAAGTAGCTCGGCCACCTCGCTTTGCAGACGGCCAGTCTCTTTCCAACATGCCTGAACGAGAGGGTCCCGGACCGCTGGCACATGCACCTCGGCGTAGTCGTCGATGATCCGCGTCCCACGCTCGTCATCCTTGGCTTTCGAGCGCTCGACGGCGCAGGCGACGCGCTCCAGCATGGCGGGCAGCAACCGCAGAGCCTCGCACACATCCGACAAGCAGAATACGTCGTGGAGGATGCTGCGAGCATGTTCCCAACGCGGATCATCGGCCGGCTTACACAACAAGCCGTACACGGCGCTTGACGCCTCTTGTCTCTGTACTTCCTCGACTCGAGTCTTTAGAGCCAGCAGGGCATAGTACTGGGCATAAAACCGGTATGCCTCGATAGCCCGCAGCCGGTGGGTCTCGACCAAATAGTTCTTGCCGAGCCCTTCAATTTCCCGTTCGGTATAGCTATCCCGCGGACGCGATACCGCTTCGAGTCGGTGGCAGGCGTCGACCATCAGGTCAACAATTTCCGGCCGCAGGATATTGAAATCGAACTGAGCTCGGCGGGCGCGGTCGCGGGCGCGGAACTTGGCTTCGCTCCGTCGGATTGTGTACAAGTTGTCGGTCAAAAGCCAGGCGGGGATGATCTCGTTGTATGCGGGGGAAATGCCTGGATACAACGCCGACGGTTTGTTCACCAGCGAGAACGGAAACGCCAGTTTCTGCGGCAGCGTGGTTACGCCGCAGGCAATGATCGTGTATGGCGCCCGAGTGAAGTCCGACGGGAACTTGATGTTCACGCCGAGCCCGAAGAACGCGCCTTCGCCGGGCCAGAATTCTTGATCCGGGGCCTTCGAGGTGTGGTTCGAGCCGACATTGGCCCCGTAGCTGACGTTGCCCCGCCCTTCGGGCCACAGCGTTGCGATCAATAGCGCCTGATGGTGCGAGCTGACGAACGGCCCAAGCAAGCACGAGGTGACTTCGCCGGCGGCCACTCCGGTGTTCGGGCCCAGGATACTGGCGGTGACTTTTGCATGGCGCTCCACGCGCGCATGCTCGACCAGCACGGAGCGGTCCACGAGGGCGAGCGAAGATACCTGGCTGCCCCACTGGAGCAGCGACCCGCTCACGCAAGACCCGGATTGAACGACGGTCGGTTCGTCGGCGCTGCTCAGGAGGGTGCTCTCGGCCACGAGCGTGGCGGCTTCCACGCGCGCGCAGGGACCAAGATAGCTGTTGCGGACTTCGGGAGTGTTGCGGACCACCGCGCTCCTGGCGACGATACCCCGCCGTGAGCCGGCGCGCTCGCGGTATTCCGCCACGGCAGCCGAGTAGGTTTCCCGGAGCGCCCGCCCGGCTCCGGACCGGGCGACTTGAGCCGCCTGGTCGACGTCGAGCTCGGCGTAGATAGCGAGATCGCGGCCGCCGGTTTCGATGGCGATGGGCAGCGTCTCGCCGTTGCCGAAGTAAGTCTCCCCGTCGCAAACGATCCGGCCGCAATCGAACAGTTCCGCGCTTTCTCCCAAGACGTAATTGGCGAGTAATCTTACGTCCTTGACCAGCGCGTCGTTGCCGATGATACAGTTCGCGACGGTGGCATGACAAACGCCGGCCGGCACTTCCACGGAATCGACGAGGCGAACTGAGCGCGTAAATCGGCCCAGAACCACATCACCCTGAAATGCGGTATGGCGTACCCGTCGCCAATCGAAGCCATCCGCCACGCGGACCCGCGACCAGTCGGCCGCGATGTTGCCCAGGGACTCAAGCTGGGCAATTTCCTCGACAAAGAGGGGGCGCACCCGCAGGGCGCCGACCGCAAATTGCAGGCCGCCGTCTTCCCGAACCGATGCCACCGTGGCCAGGAAGTCCGATCGGGACAGATCGGCACGCACCTTGGCTGCCGGATCGATGCGCCCGGGCGGAATCTGACCACTGCGCTCCGCTGTCAAAGCATGGCCGTTGGCGCGCCCACTATGTTCCAAAGACGTTTTCACGTTGTGTCCCCGTTGCGCCCGCTCTAGCGCTGACCACTGGCGGCCTGCGATGTGGCGCCGGCATCCGCTGCTTGCTCACGCCGTTCTTCGATTTGCTCGGCTCTCGCTCCCGCAACAGGGAGTCGATACAGAGGCGCAGACCTTGTTTCAGATCGATCGATGGGCAATAGCCCAGGTCGATTTGCGCCCGAGAAATATCTGCGTGACTGTGGCGGACGTCGCCCGGTCGCGGGCTGTTGTAGATCGGTTTCAAATGGGTTCCGAGCAATTCGTTGATCGTGTCGAGCAGATCGAGGAGGGAAGTGCTGCGGCCGAAGGCCACGTTGTAGAACATGCCGGCGACGCGCGGCGCTTCGGCGGCCAAGAGGTTGGCCTGGACGACGTTGTCCACATAAGTAAAGTCTCGGGATTGCAAACCATCTCCGTAAATCACCGGGCTGCGCCCCGCCAGCATCGCTTCCAGGAAGAGCGGAACGACGGCGGCATACGGTCCGCCCGCAGATTGTCGTGGACCGAAGACATTGAAATTCCGCAAGCGGACTGTTTCCAGTCCGTAAATGTGCGTAAAGGCGGCGCAGTATTGCTCGCCCGCGAATTTCGCGACGGCATAGGGCGACAGTGGCTGGGTAGGATCCGCCTCGCGTTGCGGGAGTAGCGCCGAATTGCCGTAGGCGCTGGAGCTGCCGGCATAGATCAGGCGTCGAACTTGAGCGTCGCGGGCCGCCATCAGCACGTGGAGCGTCCCGGTAGCGCATGAGTGGTGCGTGCTGGGCGGGTCGGCCAGGCTGCGGGGCACCGAGGCCAGTCCCGCTTGGTGGAACACTAGCTCCACGCCTTGCATGGCTTCCCGAACCAGCTCCAGGTCGAGCAAGTCACCCGAAATGAGCTCAATCTGGTCCCAGGCGCCGGCGAGATTAGCGAGGTTTCCGGTGCTGAAGTTATCGAGCACGCGCACCTGATGGCCGCGCATCAATAGCGCATCGACCAAATGCGACCCAACGAAGCCGGCTCCGCCGGTCACTAAGCAGACAGCCATGACGGCCTCCCGCATGCCAGGCGTCGGGCAAGGGCCCTTCCTTGCGCGCCGGGCCTGCTACTCCACCGTGACGCTCTTGGCGAGATTGCGGGGCTTGTCCACATCGCATCCGCGCAGCAGTGCGATGTGGTAGGCCAAGAGCTGCAAGGGCACCACCGCCACGAGCGGCTGCAAATAATCGGGCACGTCCGGCACATAAATGACCTCGTCGGCCCGTGCCGCGACTTCCTCGTCCCCTTCGCAAGCGACGGCGATCACCGGTCCGCCGCGTGCCTTGATCTCTTCCAGATTGCTCATCACCTTGTCGAAAATCGCGCCGCGCGGAATCAAGAATACCGAGGGGGTATTGGCGTCCACTAAGGCGATCGGCCCGTGTTTCATCTCCGCGGCGGCGTACCCCTCGGCGTGGATATAACTGATCTCCTTGAGCTTCAAGGCGCCTTCCAGGGCGACGGGATACAAGTATTGCCGGCCCAGATAGAGGAAATTGTTCGCCTGGTAGTAGCGCTTAGCGATGCGGCAGACAACATCGTGACACTGGAAGGTGCGGCGGACGATGTCGGGCATGGCCTGGAGCTCTTCGAGCATGCGCCCGCCCTGGAGGCTCGACAGGTGGCGGATGCGACCAAAATAAAGCGCGAGCATGGTCAGCACCGCCACCTGCGAGCTGAACGCCTTCGTGCTGGCGACGCCGATCTCCGGCCCGGCGTGAAGATAGACGCCGCCATCGGCTTCCCGCGCAATGCTGCTGCCGACGACGTTGCAGATCGCCAGCGTCGGATGTCCTTTGCGCTTCGATTCGCGCAGGGCCGCGAGGGTGTCCGCCGTTTCCCCCGATTGCGTGATCGCCATGACGATGGTGTTCCGATCGATGGGCGGGTTGCGGTAGCGGAACTCGCTGGCGTACTCCACTTCGACGGGAATCCGCGCGAATTCCTCGAAGAGATATTCGCCCACCATGCCGGCGTGATAGCTGGTGCCGCAGCCCGTGAGAATCAGGCGCTCGGCCCGGCGCAGGTCTTGACTGTCGAGGTTCAGGCCGCCGAAATGCGCTGTCGCGTCCGCCACGCGGAGGCGGCCGCGCATGGTGTCTTCCAGGACTGCCGGCTGCTCGCAGATCTCCTTGAGCATATAGTGCTCGAAGTCGCCGAGCTCGGCGTCCTGGGGGTCCCAGTCGATCTCGTGAATCGGCGGTTCTACGCGGCCCTGTCCGGGATCGAGCACCTGGCAGCGATCCGGGGTGAGTACGCAGAGCTGGTGATCCTGCAAATAAGCCACCCGCTGGGTACTGCCCATTAAAGCCGCGGAGTCGCTCGCCAGAAGGTGCTCGCCGTCGCCAATGCCGACCACCAACGGGCTGCCGAGACGCGCGCCGACAATCATCTCGGGATGGCGCCGGCTCATCACCGCCAGGCCGTAAGTTCCCTGGAGCATTGCCAGGCTTTTCCGGACTGCTTCGACCAAGTCGCCATTGAGATGATGGGCGATGAGCTGGGCGATCACTTCCGTGTCGGTATCGCTGCGGAAGACCACGCCTTGCTCCTGGAGGTGGCGCTTCAGGGCGCTGTAATTCTCGATGACGCCGTTGTGGACGACGGCGACCAGGCCGTCGCTGCTGACGTGGGGATGCGCGTTCGTGTCCGTGGCGGGCCCGTGCGTCGCCCAGCGGGTGTGACTGATGCCGTGGCAGCCCGGCGACGGCCGGTCTTGCAGATAGCTCAGCAAGTTAGCGAGCCGGCCGGCCCGCTTCCGCACGTGCAGATGGTTGCCGGTCAACGTGGCCACGCCCGCGCTGTCGTAACCGCGGTACTCCAGCCGCCGCAGTCCTTCCATGAGGATCGGCTCAGCCTCCCGATGACCGACGTAGCCAACGATTCCACACATTGCTTCTTGCTCCGGGTTTCTCTTCGGTTGACCTCCGCCGCATGGACGCCGGCTCAAGCTTTCACGATTCGGCAACGCCCGGGGCCCAGTTTGGCGGTGGCGTTCCGGGTATCGACAAGCAGGCGGCAATGACGCACGATCCAGTCGAAGCGGTACGCCGAATGATCGGTGACAATGACCACGCAGTCCTGCACGCCCAAGAACTCTTCGGTGAGCGGCTCGCTGTTCAACCGCATATCGTGATGGCGCATTGGCGGCAGCGCCGGGATGTGGGGGTCGTTGTAAGAAAGGAACGCGCCGCGTTGCTTCAGCATTTCCAGAATGCTGAACGCCGGCGATTCCCGCGGATCATCCACGTTGCGCTTGTAAGCCACGCCCAGCACGCAAATTCGGCTGCCCCGGATCGGCTTGCCTTCCTCATTGAGCGCCTCGGCCACCCGGTTCACGACATGATGCGGCATGGCCGAGTTGATTTCCCCCGCCAGCTCGATGAACCGCGTATTCACGCCGTACTTTCGCGCCATCCACGTCAGGTAGAATGGGTCGATCGGGATGCAGTGTCCGCCCAGGCCCGGTCCCGGATAGAACGCCTGAAAACCGAACGGCTTCGTCTTGGCCGCTTCGATCACCTCCCAAATATCAATCCCCATGCGCTCAAAAACGACTTTTAGCTCGTTGACCAGGGCGATATTGACCGCGCGGTAGGTGTTCTCCAGGATCTTGCAAGCTTCGGCGACCTGCGTGCTGGAAACCGGCAGCACGTCGTCAACGACCGGTTTGTAGAGAGCGGTGGCCAACTCCAAGCTGGCCGGGTCACAACCCCCGACAACCTTGGGGATCATCCGCGTGGAATAATGGGGGTTGCCCGGGTCTTCCCGTTCCGGGCTGTAAGCGAGGAAGAAATCCCGCGCCACCCGCAACCCCGTTTGCTCCAGGATGGGCCGCACTAATTCCTCGGTCGTGCCGGGGTAAGTCGTGCTCTCCAGCACCACCAGCTGGCCGCGGCGGAGATGCGGCGCGATCGACCGGGCCGTGTTGCTCACATAGGACAGGTCCGGCTCTCGAGCCTCGGTCAAGGGCGTGGGCACGCAAATGACAATGGCGTCCGCTTGCGCGAAGCAGGCGGGATCGCTGGTCGGTTCAAACCGCGCGGAGCCGACCAGTTCGGCGATCCGGTGCGAAGAAATGTGGCCGATGTAACTCCGGCCCGTCTTGAGATTCTTGACCTTCTCGGGATCGATATCGAAACCCAGGACGGGGTACCCGGCCCAAGCGAACGTTTCCGCCAAAGGCAGGCCGACGTATCCCAGGCCCACCACGCACACTTGGGCCGTTCGCAGCCGTATTCGAGACAGCAGTTGTTGAGATGGCGAGCTGGTCGTCGTTAGTTCAAGGGTCACTCTTCCCACCCCGGCGTAATTGGGCGATTTGGACAACGCAGGGCTTTCGCAAACCTTGTGCCGCTCTCCAGAACAGTGCGGCGTACGGTACCGCCGTCACCTCAATCCTTTGCGACATAAGGGGTTCCGATTTTGGCCTGTAACCGCGAACGGACTGTGCCGACGCGGAGTCGCCATCGGCGTGTTTTGCTGAATGTCTCGACCCCATTACTTTGTAAAGCTGAAATGTAAACGCCCTGAAACACCGCATTGCTAAATCGAAACGAGCCGCTTCAAGTCCACGACTGTTAGCAGCCCGTCCTCGCCTTCGAATTTGGCGGTCGAGGGGCCGGCATTTCTTCTGGGCCGATGTAATCCAAGGGCCGGCCAGTGATCACGATGATCTGAGAGCTATGCTCCCGGACGCTCGCCCGAAGGCGGTCCCGGAACCAGACCAGGCGGTTCGGGTCGCAGGCCTATCATCGACTCGGTTCGGCTAGCGTCGATCTGCGATTGCCGATAGGATTCTACAAGGCTCAAAGCCTCACTCTGCGCATGGATGCGAAGAATGAAAAAAACCGATCCGGAATTGCTGGCCTGCGCGCCGCATCCACTCAATCCCAAGGGGTTCAACCAGAAAGCTGACATCCCGTACGGTTGCACGATCAAGCACATTTCCAGAGCGATGAGTGACTTGGGTAGGCAGCTGCAAAGTGGGTGGGACATTGCTAGTTTCGAGGGGGTGTAGGAAGGGAATCGGAAATTCATCCCCTTGGGACAGCAAGGAGACCGATCATGGCGGACTTGAAGCTCACCGCGGAGCAGGAAGCCGAAGCGCAGCGCTTGGCCGCGGTCATTGCCGAAAAGGCCAAAGAAGAGGCCTTGCGGATGGCGCGGCTGTTGGTCTCGAAAAAGGATCATGAGATTCTTGGCGCCACCGAGTTCGAGATACGAGATCGGGTGCACAAGATTGGCGCTCATGCCATCGAGGCCGCTCTCAATGAGCGGAAAAAGGGGGTACCAAGGGTCGAGCATGAGTTGTCCGCACTGCCAGGCTGCGGCGCGTTTCGTCGAGTATCGCCACAAAAGGTTCGTCAGTTTGCTGGGCGAGTTGCGGCTGGAGCGTGGCTACTATCATTGCCGTGGCTGCGGCCAAGGGACGTTTCCTTGGGACGCGATCCTACGTTTGACGGAGCATCGCTTGACGCCGGCGGCGCAGGAGATCGTCGGTTTGGCGGGCATTCAGGAGAGTTTCGGCAAGGCGGCCGACCGAACGCTGCGGAAATTGGCAGGTCTGCGGTTGAGCGAATCGACGGTGGAACGTACGACCGAAGCAGCCGGGGAGCGCTTGGGCGAACGGCTCCGCGATGGTGTGGTGTTCGGCTCAGACCAGTCCTGGCAATGGACCTGTGATGCCGCCGGCCAAAGCTGCGCTTACGTGAGTCTGGACGCAACGGGCGTGATGATGCAGGGGCCGGACGGGGCCAAGGCCGATGGTCGCATGGTTTGGGTAGGCATGATCTACAATCCGCAGCCGCGGGCGTTGGACGAAGATGCTTTGTCGAAGCCATGCGATGGCGCGCGTTATCTGGCAGGACTCTATTCGCTTGAGGAGATGGGCTTGCAGCTGCGTCGGCAAGGTGCGCGCGTGGGCATGAATGCGGCCGACCTGTGGATCGCGCTGACCGACGGCGGCAGCGGCCTGGAAGAATTCATCGACGTGAACTTTCCGCGCGCCGTGAAGATCCTCGACTTCCACCATGCCACGGTGCATCTGGCGGATTTCGCCAAGAAGTTCCGCACCGGCCCGCTGGCGGACCGGTTGTTGGCGGCGTGGTGCCATACGCTCAAGCAGGCCGGCGGCCAGCAAATGATCCGTGTTTTGGAACGGTTGGATCGCAAGAAGATGTCGGGGGAAATCCAAGCAGAACACGACGGACTGTTGAACTATCTGCGCAATAACGCGCATCGCATGGACTACCCCAGGTATCTCAAGCGCGGCTGGCAAATTGCCAGTGGCGCGGTCGAGTCCGCATGCAAGACAGTGGTGAATCAACGACTCTGCCTGGGCGGCATGCGTTGGAGCGCGAGCGGCTCCGACAACGTCGCCCACCTCCGCGCTTTGTATCGCAGTGATGCTGACGTCTGGGACGATTTTTGGGCCCGCGCCGCCTAGCCGGAGCACCCACGAATATGACGCTTACCCGCAACGGATTCCGAGAGGCGGGA
>Ga0066710_100004114_pt1 | contig 12730 bp, 7 predicted proteins | sample GraSoiAngelo_159_FD_79666 | JGI IMG/M metagenome (GOLD analysis project Ga0066710, IMG submission 79666) | Grasslands soil microbial communities from the Angelo Coastal Reserve, California, USA - 14_1009_16_40cm | ecosystem: Environmental > Terrestrial > Soil > Grasslands | place: USA...
GTGGCGATCAAGCGGATCGGAAAATTTGAAAGTACACCCCCGTCCACGATGATGTTGCCGGTTTTGGGACGTCCCAAGTACGTGCCCCACTCCTCCTGCCAAACCACCTCTTGCCACACGAAGGGAATGCTCATCGACATCCGAACTGCGTTGGCGACCGGAACACCGGGAGCAGTACGGTGGTTCAGAACAAGCATCTCCACGTCTGTCGTATCGGAAACCACCAAGGAAAGGTCAGCGCCCGTCTTCGCTGCAAACGTCTCGAGCGTGTCATCTCCAGCAATGTTCTTCGCCGCGAGTTTCTCCCGAATCCAACCCAGAAACGTCCGGCCCGAATAGAAACCGCCGCATTCGTTGAATGAGAACAAGCGCGCGAAGATCCGATTCTCAATCAAACGCTCCAGCAGAGCGGCATCGAACCGGCTTTCCAATAACTCGGGGATTCCCGGCACGTCGATCTCGCGCAGAACTTGCATTGTCATACTCGCTTCACGGGTCTGTGGCGGGAAGTCCTCGGTGGTAGGGATATCCATGAAACTGCTGAAACGGGGAGTGCCGTCGGCTTGCTTTTCTAGTGTGGCGTTCATCATTTCGGCCGGCGTGTAGCCAGCTGCGCAAAGCGTCGCGGTAATTGCTCCGGCAGATGTTCCGATGAAGCGCCGAAATTCATGATTCCGCTGTTTTAGCACCTCCAGCGCGCCAACGAACGCAATGCCTTTGGCGCCTCCTCCTTCGAAAACAACATCAAATTTGGCCATGGTCCCTCCGGGCGGACACTATAACAGGGGTACTTTGGGGACATACGCCAGAAAATGCAATTCAGGTGCGAACCCGACGGATCGAAAGGGAGGCGCGACCTTGTTCGGCCAGGTGATAACGGTCCTTAAAAATTCAATCGAGCGTTTACCGTAAATCGCCGGCCCGCGGATGCGGTGTTAATGCGGCCGAAACTTGTGGAATTGATATTCAGGTCCGGATTGCCGAAAACAGGATGATTCAGCACATTGACCGCATCCAGGCGGAATTCGAACTCTTTGGTTTCGGCAATCCTGACACGCTTGATTACATCGAGATCGAACGTAAGGCTAGCCGGTCCTTCGATGACGTTTCGGCCCAGAGTGCCGGCTTGTCCGGGAGCCGGATTTACAAGGATCAAATGGTCATCGGAAGCGACAACTGCCTTGTTGCTGAACGAACCGCTGAGTCCGTTCAGCGAAGACACGCCCGCGATTGATGGATCTGTGATTTGTTTCAGGCCGGCAAAGTACGTCGGGATGTTTCCCGGAACCTCGATGACTTTCCCCGCGCTCTTAGGAAAATTGCCGACAAGCACAGGAGTGTTGGCCGTACCCTGCCACACTGATGAGATCGGAGCAGTGACGCTGAGCGGGGCTCCGGAATCTCTTCTGAGGATTGCGCCCAACTGCCAGCGTTCCACCATCCGCTGCACCAAAGCCGGCGCATTACTGAGGAATGTCCGATTCGGGCCGAATGGCATTTCGACTGTGCCGGCTGTGTTAAAGCTGTGGGTGCGGTGAAAACCCAAGACCGATTTTTCCGCGGCCAGGTTGCGTGGATCACGAGGCGACAGCGTGAGGTCGGCATCCGCCAGACCTAGAGCACGGCTCCAAACGTATGTCGTTTGACTGGAGAAGCTGTTCGAAAAGCGTCGGGTCAGTTGCATTTGCAAAGAATGATAAGTGGAGTTGCTTGGGTTGCCGTGAACCGTGACAGCACTGAACTGTGGATTGAGTACAAAGAAATTCTCCGGGAACAACCCGCTGTTTCGAACGTAGCCTCCCCCTTTTCCCGTCACGCTCGTGCTGCGATTCAGAAAGTCCGCCAGCCCGCCGGCGTTACCGTTGGCGATTAAGGTGCGCGTGGACGTAAACGCGCGAAGCGCCGCGGATCCCGTCAGAGTCGTACCATTCACGATTCCGGCGCCAGGGATATTCAGGCCTCTCAGCATCTGGTCGAAAAGTACGGCGTTACCTCCGGCGCGGGTCATGTTGAATCCGTCAAGAAAGCCGTTGTTAAAGATGTCGACGCCGTTGATTGGAACACCACCCCACAGCTTCGTTCCTTTTGTGCCGACGTAAGACACAGTGAGCGACATGTTGCGCGCAACCTCGCGCTGAATTTCGACGTTGAAGTTTTGCACGTACGGTGTTGGACGATTCGTGGCGTACACCTGAACCGTATCGGCGCGGCTGCCATCTAATGGAATCGGCTGCAGCGGGACAAACTGATGCGGAATCGGCAGTGTGAGATTGGCCAGTGAAAGATAAGTCGGCTGCGTGTAAGTGATACCGGTATTGGTACTGCCTTCATAGGTGCCGGGAACTCCGCCCGCAACCTGGGTCAGGCCCGTGGACGCATTCTTCAGACTGCCACCGGTGTAGCTCCAGCCGTAGCCTGCGCGAAGGACGGTCTTGTCTTTTCCAAACCAAGGAAGCGACCAGCTCAGACCGGCGGAAGGAGCAAAGTTCTTCCAATCGTCATTATAGAGTTTTTGGTCCGGGTGCGTGGAGTTCTTGCCGACGAACTCCGCCGCCGTCAACGTGCCGCACGAGATTCCGCACAAGCCGCTCTCTCTGCCAAACACGGTTGCGGCCAGACCTTTTGCCTCGTACGGCACGCCGAACCATTCCCAGTGGATGCCGACGTTCACGGTGAGGCTCGGACGGAGTTTCCAACCATCCTTAAAGAAGCCGCTGAGTTCAGTCGAGCGCCAATCGCGGGTTCTCAACTTTACGCCGTCGCGATAACCGAGGAACACCGGGTTCCTAGGGTCGCGGATATCGAATCCTTCCACGATACTTGCGACGGAGCCGGAGAGATCGATCAGCAAATTTCGCGCGAGAGTCTGGTTGTTGCTGCTCAGACCGGGAATGGCGACGTTGTCGATATTCGCGACAGGCACTCCGCCCGCCCCGAGTTGAACTTGCGGAGTCATATTCGTGTCATTGCCCCCGGCAGTTTTCGCGAATCGCATTTCGCCGCCGGTCTTGAATGCGTGTTTGCCTTTGGTCCAGCTGAGCGTATCCGCAAAGCTGTACGTGGGGCTATTGGACCAGCGAGTGATCCCACTTTCATTCGTTCCCAGAAAGATGTTGTTCGGGAATAGCGTCATGATCGGGTGGTATGGAATGCCATTACTCTTGGGAAGAAGCTTGAATGCTTCCATTCCCTGAGGACCAGGCTCACCTTCGCCTTCCCGGCCGACATAAAAGTTGGCCCAACTGGATTGCTTCGTCCTCTTCTCACCCGCGCGAAATTCATTGACGGTGTTCGGAGAGACGGTGGAGACCAAGGAAAATGTCAATAGGTTCGGCCAGCGGTCATTTGCGCCGTAGAAGCCTCCGGGCCAATTGATGATTCCGGCCTGTTCGGTCATGTCGATATCGCGCTCGTACGTGTAGACGACGAAGAGCTTGTGCTTTGTGTTGAAGTTATGGTCGAACCGCAGGTTGAACTGATCGCGGTTCGTATCGTAACCATTGCCGTTGGACTCGTCGATGCCGTTGATGCGGCGCGTGAAGCGAATACCTGCAGTATTCAAGCCATCGCCTGCGGTGTAGTCATTCGGCAGCGGCATTCTGGACAGAAGTACACCTTGGACAAAACCGGTCGGATCGTAACCCGTTCGGTTTGCGTCTCGCCCGAACACGCTGAAAGATTGAAGATCGCCGGTTGCGTTTGCCGGTCTTACTGGAGCGCCGTTCCGATCGACGGTTGCAGTGTTGGAAGTGATATTTCCGTTGTCAGCGCCCGGGAAGAACCGATAGATCCCATTTCGCGCCTGCTCGGTCAGCACGGTGCCTACAAAGCTTTGCCGGATGATGTTGCGTTGCTCTTCCAACAAGACGAAGAAAAATGTCTTGTTCTTTTTGATCGGCCCACCGACGCGGACACCAAACTGGTTCCGGTTTGCATAGTCCTTTTTCACGCCGTTGAAGTTGTTGAACCAGTTGCTCGCGTCGAGTGCGGAATTGTGGTTGGTCCAGAAGATGCTGCCCTTGAATTGATTGGTCCCTCCGCGGGTCGCCATCTGCACCTGGCCTGCGCCGCGCCCCGCCTCGGCGTCAACGGGCGTGGTGATGACGCGCACTTCTTCCACCAGGTCCGGACTGACATAGGTGCCTGAAAATGCGCCGAAGTCAAATCGGCCGTCCGATACGACAAACCCGTCGCGGGTAGTGTTCACTGCGCTAATTCGTCCGCCTGCAAAGTAGCCCTGCACCGAACCGGTTGGACCTGCCCCAGCGGTCGTGCCGACCAGATCGAGCACATTGCGTCCCGAGAGTGGGAGATCGCGTACCATCGCGTCCGTCAGAACCGTGCCGACGGATGATGACGTCGTGGAGATTAAAGTATTCGCCGCCACCCGTACTTCGATCTCCGTCGAGACTCCACCCACTTGCAGCGTGAAGTTCATGCGCACTTGCTGAGACACTCCGAGTGCAACATTGTTGTAAATCTGCGTCTGAAAACCGGTGAGCTCCGCACTCAGTTTGTATGTTCCTGTCTGGAGGCTGGCAAACTGATAGGCGCCGGACTCATTGCTAATGACTGTTGTCATGATGCCCGTCGCCGCATTGGTCGCGGTGATTGTCACGCCGGGAATTAATGCGCCCGTCGAATCAGAAACAGTCCCGCCCAACGTGGCGTTGCTGGTTTGTGCAAATGTGCGTATCGGGAATACGAGACACAACGCGCGTGATGGCCGCCAATACTGCTTTTCTTTTCATGATGCACTCCTGGACGCGTCTGGGTGTGACTCCTACACAGACATCAATCGAAAGTCAACGGCGGGAACAGGGAAGGGCAGGGATGCGTCAAGGTCGCCGCCTGGAGTTTGGACATTTTTAAACGTACATTTCTGCGCGATAAATTAGCAAAACTGGAGTGTCGCTGAAGGACAGACGCTTCGGCGCCGCGGAGCGGTGCGAAATGTGCGAAATGTCCAAACCCCAGAGCGCCGGCTAAAGCCGCCGCGGGCTAAGGCGGGCTAAAGCCACGCGACTACATACTTGACTGCTGCCTGGTTTACAATTCAACAGCTATGAGCCGCGCAATTCGGCCTCTATTGATCTTTGTCGCCTTACTCTGGCTGGCAGCAGTTCAAGCCCAGACCAAGATCACCACGCCAAAGGAGCAGTTTGGGTTCAACATCGGCGACGACTACGTTCTGGTGAATTACACGCAGTATGCCGATTATCTGAAGAAGCTCGATCGAGAATCGGACCGCCTGACCGTGCAGGAGATCGGCAAATCATCCGAAGACCGCACAATGTATCTCGCCATTGTTACTTCTCCTGAGAACCAGAAGAAACTCGCTCGATACAAAGAAATTTCGGAACGCCTGGCTCATGCAGAGGGTCTGACGGATGATCAAGCGCGGACGCTCGCAGACGAGGGCAAGGCGGTGGTCTGGATCAATGGAGGCATTCACGCCACAGAAGTGCTTGGATCTCATCAGCTCATCGAAAATATCTATCAGCTCGTCAGCCGCACCGATGCGGAGACGCTTCGCTTTCTAAACGACGTCATTATTCTGAACTGCCTTGTGAATCCCGATGGCATGGAACTGGTATCCAACTGGTACATGAAGGAGCGCGATCCCCTACGGCGAACATTGAATGGTATTCCGCGACTCTACAACAAGTATGCCGGACACGATGACAACCGGGACTTCTACATGAGCGCGCTCGCGGAAACCGACGCGATCAACAGAGTCCTTTTCCGCGACTGGTTCCCGCAAATCGTCTATGACCACCACCAGACCGGGCCGGCCGGCGCCGTGATGTTCTCGCCGCCTTTCCGCGATCCATTTAATTACTTCTTGGATCCAATGGCCATCACGTTGCTGGACGAAGTCGGCGCGGCCATGCACAGCCGTTTCGTCGTGGAAGGCAAGCCGGGTGTGACCTCGCGTTCCGGCGCGAATTATTCGACGTGGTGGAACGGCGGCCTCCGGACGAGCCCGTATTTTCACAACCAAATTGGATTGCTGACTGAAACTATCGGTAGTCCGACACCAATCGATATTCCATTCGTACCGGATAAAGCTCTGCCGAAAACCGATACACCTTTTCCCATTGATCCTCAGCAAAAGTGGCGTTTCCGCCAGTCCATCGAGTATTCGATCACTGCCAATCGCGCTGTTCTCGACTACGCGTCGCGTAATAAAGACCGGATACTGTTCGACATTTATCGGATGGGCCGGAATTCAATCGAGCGCGGCAGCCGCGATACCTGGACAGTGACGCCGCGGCGGCTGAGAACTGCCAAAACACGCGATGAATTACGTACGCCCGCAGCGCGCGATGCGCGAGGTTACGTCATTCCGGCGGACCAGCCCGATTTTCTGACGGCAACGAAGTTCGCCAATGCGCTTATCAAGAACGGCGTGACCGTGCTCCGCGCAACTGCGCCATTGAACCTCGACGGTAAGATTTATCCGGCCGGATCGTATGTTGTGAAAACCGCGCAGGCGTTTCGTCCACAGGTGCTCGATATGTTCGAGCCACAAGATCATCCGGATGATTTTGCCTACCCAGGCGCGGCGCCGACTCCGCCCTACGATACCGCGGGCTGGACACTGGCTTTTCAAATGGGTGTGAAGTTTGCCCGGATTCTGGACGGCTTCGACGGACCCTTCGAGGTACTCCGGCAGGAAATCAAACCGCCTGCCGGCAAGATTACCGATGTTGCAAACCCGGCCGGTTACCTGCTGAGTCATGAGGTCAACGATTCTTTTATTGCTGTCAATCGGATGCTCGAAAATAACGAGGAGGTGTATTGGTTCAAGAGTTCGTTCTCGGCCAATGGGAAAACGTATCCTGCTGGAGAGCAATTCATTCCGGCCAAAGCCGGCACGCTCCGAAAGCTTCAGAGACTGGCACAAGAAATCGGATTGTCTTTCGATGCGGTCGCCGCAATGCCTCAGGCAGAAGCCTTCAAATTGCAGCAGGCGCGGATTGCGTTATGGGACCGGCCGGGCGGCTCTGTCGCCTCAGGCTGGACACGATACGTTCTGGAAAAATTCGAGTTCCCCTACACGGTCCTGTTGCCCGAGGCTCTCGAAAAGACAAACCTGGCACAAAAATTCAATGTGCTCATCCTGGTCGATGATGCGACAACAACACCGGTCCCGCAGCTGAAAAAATTTCTGGAGGATGGCGGAACAATCCTAGCGATAGGCAAGTCGACCAAGCTGGCATATCAACTCGATTTGCCATTCACCAACGCACTCGAAAATCTCACTCGGCGCGATTTCTATGTGCCTGGTTCGCTGCTACAGGCACGAGTCGAGAATGCCAACCCGTTGGGATACGGCATGCCCGAACACGCGGACTTCTTCTTCGATAACAGCCCAGCGTTTCGCCTGAAGTCGGGCGGCAATGTTATCGCCTGGTACGATTCCGCCGAGCCCTTGCGCAGCGGTTGGGCATGGGGTCAAAAAGTTCTCGAGGGTGCCGCTGCCGTTGTCGAGCTGAACGTAGGCAAGGGTAAGCTGGTCCTCTACGGTCCGGAGATCCTTTTCCGCTCACAGCCGCACGGCACCTACAAGCTGTTGTTCAACGGGATCTATCTCCCGCGCTAACACACCACGCGCACGCCGGCAGGGGTGCGAGGAGTCCGCGACACCCTTTCAGGGTGCGGATTCCAGAGTTGTCGACGTATTCCAGGGGTACGCAAAAAACGCGTACCCCTGGCTAATTTCCCAGCACCGCTTCGCGGTGCGTTGGGCTGTAGACCGCCCCTACAGTCTATACAGCATCACGTAAACGATCACGCCCGTAACGGACACGTACATCCAGACTGGAAACGTCCAACGGGCGATGCGGACGTGTTTGCCGAACCGGCCCGTCGCTGCAAGAAAGCCGGTCCTCAATACCATAGGCAGGACGACAGCCGCTAAAACGGTATGCGTGATCAGCAGCGGAAAATAGACGTCCCGCATCCAGCCCTGCTTCGTGAATCGCACGCTGCCGACGTTGTAGTGGTAAACCAGATAGGACGTGAGGAACAGCGCAGACACCACCATCGCCGCAAGCATGCATGCTTTATGAGCCTGGATATTTTTTTGCTTAATGAAGTAGAACCCAGTGCCGATGAGGACGGCGGCGGTAGCGTTCAGGCCGGCATTGACTGTCGCCAGATCTGCGATGCCGATCATAGAAGTTTTTTTGCGTCGGAAGCCAGTCGCTTCAAATCTTCTTCTTCCGTTCCGCTATAGTAGCCGCGGATCTCGCCTCGCTTGTCCACCAACACAAAGCGCGTGCTGTGCGTGATCGGCTCGGTAGCAGTTCCGCCTGAATCATCAACCGGAAGTTTGAAGCCGTTCATACAAAGCTCGTATAACGACTGTTTATCTCCCGTGAGGAACAACCACCGATCCGCGCTGGCGCCATGTTCCGCAGCATACACAGCTAGAGCTTTCGGCGTATCTCGACCGGGGTCGACCGTAAACGACACCAGGCGGATTTCTTTGGGCACCGTGTCCTGCAGCTTTCGCATTTTGTCGGTCATCATGGGGCATGTTCCGCCGCAGTTCGTGAAGATGAAGTCCGCTACCCACACTTTGTTCTCGAGATCAGCAAGCGTTACGGTCCTGTTCGTTTGATCGATGAGGGAAAAATCCGGAAGAGGGTAGAACCTGGTTAGTTCCTGCACGCGCTTGCAGCCGGAGACAACCACAGAGACAGAGAGACACAGGCTAAGCGCGGTGATTACAAAGTTCTTCATACTACATCTTGTCGATCATCATCAGGACGAGGAGAGCCGGCAGATACAGGACCGAAATTCGGAGCAGCCGATGCGCGTACGTGTTCGAGCGGAACAATGCCACAGCGATGCCATAGCCCAAATAGACGAAGCCCAGCAAAATTGCGCCGAACAGATATGTCATGCCTGTCAATCCGAAGAATGTCGGCAGTACGCTCACTGGAATGAGCGCGCAACAGTAGAAGATGATTTGCCGTCCTGTGCTTTCGCCGCTGGTGTGAATTGAGAAGCCGGCGCGGCCGTAATCGTCCGTGAAGATCCATGCTATCGCGAAGAAGTGAGGCATCTGCCATAGAAACAAGATTGCGAACAGCGATAGAGCGACAGCGTCGATTTCGCCGCGTGCCGCAGTCCATCCCATGACCGGAGGAGCAGCGCCGGGAAATGCTCCGATCAGCGTGCACAGCTTTGTTCGCGTTTTGAGCGGCGTGTACACAAGAATATATCCAGCCAAAGTCGCCACACCGAGCGCCGCCGTAAGGCCATTCACGAAAACCATCAGGTATGCAATGCCGAGCGCGGACACAACGGACGAGAAAATAAGCGCGTCATTCGCGAACAGACGACCATCCGGCAGCGGCCGGTTTCTCGTGCGCAGCATGCGCGAATCCAGATCGCGTTCGAAATATTGATTGAGTGCGCTCGCACCGCTCGCGACGAGGCCCGTGCCGAGGACTGTGTGAAGTAGCAGCAAGAGGTTGAAGCGATCTCGAGATGCCATGTAGAAGCCAACGACCGTCGTAATTAGAACGAGGAAGGTGATTCGGGGCTTGGTGAGCTCAACAAAATCCGAGATTGCCGGTTGTTGAAGGCTCATAGAGCGCCTCTATACTCGGCGGATACGCTCACGACTACCATCGCATAAGCCCTAAGGGTCAGCAAAAAAGACGTGCCGAGCACCAGCGCTCCTGTGAGAACGTGCGCGGTCGTTGGTATGACGGCCTTCGCTGTCCAGACTGTGATCGCGCCCAGTATGAGTTGAATGCCTACAAGAACGAGCATCGTCAGTGCGGGCCGAAACAGCAACCGATGATCCGAGTACGAGCGCGCGATGCGAGAAAATGTCCACACAATCATGGTAGCGACGACAACCGCTCCAACACGATGTGCAAAATGAATGACGATCTTATTCGAAGTGAATGGCGGAATGACATGCCCCAAGGCGAGCGGAAAGTCCGGAATCGCCAGACCTGCGTTCGTATGTCGCATTAGCGCGCCAAGAATCAGCTGCGCGTACACGGCGGCCGTTGTGACTGCGCACAACGTCTGCAATGGAATGCTTTCGGCCCGAGATTTCACCAGAGGTAAACCACGCTTCCAGCGCGGCGACGTGAACACGGCGAGAGCGATTACGGTGCAAAAGAACGTTTGCGCAAGGCACGCGTGCACGGTTGAGATCCAGGCAGGCAGAAGGAAAATGACGGTTAGCCCGCCGAGCACGCCTTGAAGTATGACGGCACCCAGTGCTGCGGTGCTAAGCCATCGCACCCATCGGCGCCTTTCCTTTGCCCACATCCAAATCGTCAGAATCACGGTGAGAAAGCCGACGAAGGAAGCCAGCAGCCGGTGGCCATGTTCATAGAAGATTCCCCCCACCCATTTTGAATACGGAAATGCAAACATGTTCCGACCGTACGTGGTAGGCCAATCCGGCACGCTAAGGCCGGATTGGGTACTCGTCACCAAGCCGCCCACGAAGATGAGAAGCGCGGTGCAGCACGCTGTGAACACGGCGAATCGGTGGAGAGCAATATTTTCGTCGCGCATGGATGATTTCCAGCCGCGGAGCGGCGTGGAGTTTTGACATTTCGCACCGCGGAGCGGTGCTGGGAAATTAGCCAAGGGTACGCGTTTTTTGCGTACCCCTGGAATACGTTGACGCTCTGGAGCCCGCACCCTGAAAAGGTGTCGAGGACTCCTCGCACCCCCGCCGGAGTGCGATCGTTGGTATATTTCACTACCAGGGGTACAGAAAGAACGCGTACCCCTGGCTAATCTCCTTGCACCGCTCCGCGGTGCGCATACTTAATCCGCGGTGCCTTTGTCGTTCGCGCTGAACGTGAAATTGACTTCCTTCTTATCGTTGTCGCCGACTTGGACCATCATCGTCTTTTTGCCGTATTTCTCGTGCCAGGCCGTGATCTCGTAATTGCCCGGAGGAAGCTTCAGCTCGAAGGTCCCGCCCTTCATGGAAACGGTATGGAACGGGTGGTCAAACACACCGACAAAAGCGCCCATCCACTTATGAACGTCGCATCGGATCGGTAGTGGAACTTCGGGATTCGAGAACTTCGTCTCGTTAACCATATTCTTCACCGGCTGTCCGACGTTGAACTGCGGATTCTTTTCAGCCCACGCGTGAATGTTGTGGAGAGTCGAGTCACTGTTCTTCACCTTCAATGGTTGATTCGTCATCATCGTGAAGACGTGAGGAATGTAGTGGCAGTTCTCTTGGTTGATCTCCTTCGAATCAGTCGGAGTCTGGTACTTCACGCCCGCAGGCAAGCCGGAACTTACGTAAACGATCACGTTCTCCAGGCCGCCATCACTGACCTTCACCGTTTCGACCGTCGGGTAATCCGCCGCGTGCTGCTGGCAGTAAGGATCGGAGGACATCTGAACCTTATCGTTCGGAGGAGGCGTTCCTTCGAAGCTGATCTTTCCACTGACGGTTGAATTCGCCTTCGAGATGTCGAAAGTATTGCCACCTGCAGGTCCTCCGCCCGGAGGAGGAGGTGGATTATTTTCGGTCGTTCCTCCTCCACCGCAAGCGGCAACCAGGCTCGAGACGAGAAGGAGCGCGCAGAAACAGAAAGCACGTCTATGCATGTTAGGATCTCCAGGTTAATAGTTGGAAAAACTACGGAAAATACAACTTATAAATATAGCACGTAGGCTTTGCGGGAAATGGGATCATCGCCACAAAAAGGCACAAAATTCACAACCCATTTCTTAGCGTCGGGCCCACCGTCCGGGTGATTTTGGTACACCGCTTCGCGGCCTACTCACTACCGGCCGGTCCCCCCACGCTCTTGTGAATCTTGTGTCTTTTTGTGGCTGATCCCGATTGTTAATTCGTGACGCTGCTGCTGCGGGTCGCCCGCTTGCCACCGCCGACCGTGATGAACAGATGATCGCGGATCGCTTGGATCTGCGCCTTCACATCGCCGCCGAGGATATCCGGAAATGGACTCACAGGCACTCCCTTGTCATTGGGCGGAAAGAATGTCGGCATTCGGGTTCCCGGGAAGATCTTTTGTGGATCTGCAACCCACTGCAACACCCAATCGGGTCGTAGTCGTTCATGTGCCAGTTGCAAATTGGGCGCGAGATCTTCTGGCGATTTGCCGGGCGGAATCGCGTTGCTCGTCGGATGGCAGCTCTGGCATTGCAGCTTTGTAAACAGCTCGGCGCCTACCTTGAGCCTTTCGGCATCCGTGTTGACATCCGTATTGATAAACGGATAATCCACTTTGTCCAATGCCGAGAAGTACCGCTCAATCGTCGCGGCTTGCTGTTCCGTGAAGTGGAACGTGGGCATGCGCGCCGTGAGCCAGGGACGCAGCTTCACAATCGAAGGATCTTTCAAGAAAGGATGCAACCACAGGGGCTGAGTTTTGAAGCCCTCAGTATTGAGGTTCGGCGGCCACTGCGCTTGTTCCTTTGTTGGACGTATGTCGCCACCTGCGCCCTCGATGATATGGCATCCCCTGCAATTCTTTTCCGCCAGCAGTTGCCGGCCATCGGCAATAGCTTGAGTGGTCTTGTCACGCATTTCGAGCGGGACCGGATCTTTCACCAAGCTGACGAGCACACCCGAGATAGAGTCGACTTCCTTATCACTGAAGTGGAAGTTCGGCATCTTCAAGAGTTCTTCAGGCCGCTTGACGCGCCCGACATCGAAGATGCGTGGATCTTTCAGCTTCTGCTCGTACCA
>Ga0066710_100004115_pt1 | contig 12730 bp, 9 predicted proteins | sample GraSoiAngelo_159_FD_79666 | JGI IMG/M metagenome (GOLD analysis project Ga0066710, IMG submission 79666) | Grasslands soil microbial communities from the Angelo Coastal Reserve, California, USA - 14_1009_16_40cm | ecosystem: Environmental > Terrestrial > Soil > Grasslands | place: USA...
CCGGTCGTCTCGGCCGCCTTCCACGCCCTCCGGCCTCGCGGCAGACTGGCTGTCTGGGTGTACGGGCGCGAAGGGAACACCCTGTACCTGCTGCTGGCGCGGTCGATGTGGTGGTGCACGCGCCGGCTGCCGCACGGCGCCCTGGCGGTGCTCGTCAGCGCGCTCTACCCTGTCTTCTGGTGCTATCTGCAGGCGGCACGCTGGCTTCCGTTGCCGCTCGCCAACTATATGCGCCGCGTCATGCTCCCGCTGACGCCGGCCAAGCGACGCGTGGTCATCTACGATCAGCTCAATCCCGCCTACGCGAAGTACTACACGCGCGACGAGGCCCGCGAAGCCCTCGCGAAGGTCGGCTTCGCCGACCTCCGCCTGCACCACCGGCACGGATACAGTTGGACAGTCGTCGGAACCAGGCCGTGACAGATCAGCCTTCTCGAACGCCCACGGAGGCATCGGCTCGACTCGTCAGCGTCGTCGCGCCGGTGTACAACGAGGCTGCAACGCTGGCCGAGTTCGTCAACCGGCTATCTGCCACCGCCGAGGAGCTCGCGCCGCAATACTCCTTCGAATTCATCCTCGTCGACGATGGGAGCATGGACCAGAGTCTTCAGCAGGCCAAGCTCGCCATTAGACGTGAAGGTCGGTTGAGGGTCGTCGAGCTGCGTCGCAACTTCGGACAGACGGCCGCGCTGCAGGCCGGCTTCGCCGCGGCGCGAGGTGCCATCGTCATCTCCATGGATTCGGACCTGCAGCACTTCCCCGAGGATCTGCCCCTGTTTCTCGCGAAGATCGAGGAGGGCTTCGACCTGGTGTGCGGCTGGCGCCACGACCGGCAGGAGGGGGTCCTTCGGCGCTGGCCGTCTGCCGCGGCCAACGTCCTGGTTCGAGCCGTGTCCGGCCTCAGCGTTCACGACGTCGGCACGACGTTCCGGGCGTACCGGGCCGACCTGGTGCACGAACTTCGTCTGCTCGGCGAACAGCACCGGTTCGTCCCCGTCCTCGCAGCACTCGTGGGCGCGAAAGTCGCCGAGGTTCCGATTCGCAACGTCGAACGACCGGCCGGCCGATCCAATTACGGGCTCGGGCGAACGGTCAACGTGCTCCTCGACATCCTGTATTTGTACTTCTCGCGGTACTACTTCACGCGCCCGCTCAAAGCGTTCGGCAAGATTGCCCTGTTGCTCCTTGGCACCGGCGTCGGGATCTCCGGATCGCTGATCGTGTACTCGTGGATCACGGGCATGCCGACGATCCGGGCACGGGGCGGGTGGTTCCTGCTGTCCTCGCTGCTGTTGTTGGGCGGGTTGCAGACGCTGCTCACAGGCATCCTCGCCGAAATCCTCGTCCGCATCTACTACGAGAGCGGGCAAACCCACCAGGCCTACGTTCGCCGCGAGTGGGACAAGGGCTCGATAGGCCCCTGACCACCGCCCATGTGCGGCATCCTCGGGTACTTCTGCACCGGCAACTCTTCGGTCGACCGTGAGCTTTGGCAACGCCTGGTGGCCCTTCTCGGCCACCGTGGCCCAGACGACAGCACGTTTTGGGATGGCGACCGTTTCTTCTTTGGTCACCGCCGCCTGTCGATCATCGACCTCTCGCAGGGCCATCAGCCCATGGCGACCGCTGACGGCGCCCTGGTGGTGACGTTCAACGGCGAAATCTACAACTACATCGAGCTACGGGCCGAGCTCGAGGGTCGAGGATGTCGGTTCCTGACCCAGTCCGATACCGAAGTGCTGCTGCACGGATACCGCGAGTGGGGAGTCGAACTGCCGTCGAAGTTGCTGGGCATGTTCGCCTTTGCAATTGCCGATCGCCGCAAGCTCGAGCTCTTCTGCGCCCGCGATCGGTTCGGTGAGAAACCGTTCCTGTACGTCGAGCACCCTCAAGGGGTCGCATTCGCGTCCGAGCTGAAGGTGCTCGCTGCCTTGCCAGCGACCAGACGCGAAGTGAACGAGCTGGCGCTCGCGTCGTACTTGTGCCTGAACTACGTGCCCGGTACTGACACCCTGATGCGCGGCGTCGTGCGCCTGCAGCCGGGAACGTGGCGGCTCTGGAGCGCAGGCGGGAGCGGACGGTCGGGAGTGTACTGGCGGCCGCCGGACCCCAACGGCCCGGATCTCCAGCTGTCGATTTCTGAAGCGGTCGAGCGGTTGGAGCCGCTGATTGACGCATCGGCTCGGCTCGCTCTGCGGAGCGACGTTCCCGTCGGCATTTTTCTATCGGGCGGTATCGACTCGTCGTTGATCGCCGAGAGCGCCGCTCGATCGGGTCGGCTCGCGGCGGCGTACTGCCTGACATTCTCGGAAGCGAGCTACAGCGAGTGGCCACGGGCCGAACAGACGGCCCGTCACCTCGGGCTCCCGCTGACCGAGGTGCGTCTTGGCCCCGAAGCCCTCGATCACTTCGTCGAGATGGCAGCCCACGCCGACGATCCGCTCGCCGATTCATCGGCGCTTGCCGTGTGGACGCTGTCGCGAGAGGTGGCGCGGCATGTAAAGGTGGTGCTGAGCGGGGATGGGGGGGACGAGCTATTCGGGGGATACCTGACCTATCAGGCCAGTCTGTGGCACGAAGCGGTGACCTCACGCTTGCCCATGGGGGCGAGGCGTTTCCTGGCTCATGGAGGTCGCTCGTTGCCAACGAGTGAAGGAAAGGTGTCTGCCACCTACAAGCTTCGTCGATTTCTCCGCGCCGCGAGCCTGGCACCCTCTGTCGCGCACTTCAGCTGGAACGGAACCTGGCTGCCCGAGGAGGCACGCACACTCGTAACACCTGAGCTCCGATCGGCCGCGGCCGGAGCCCTGGATCGGTTGGCAGCCGCTCACCGGTTGCCCGACCGGCCTTCGCTGAGGGCGCTCCAGACCGCTGACGCCACCGAGTACCTGCCCAATGACATCCTCACGAAGTCCGACCGGATGAGCATGGCGCACGGCCTCGAGGTGCGGTCCCCGTTCCTGGACCGAGAGCTGGCCACATTCGCGTTGCGCCTGCCCGCGGGGCTCAAGGTCACGCGTTGGGGCGTGACCAAGCGGGTGCTTCGAGAGCTGGCCACACGAAAGTACAACGTCGCCGTTGGAGTCGGCGCCAAACAGGGCTTCAGCATCCCCGTCCATGCGTGGCTGCGGGGGCGGGCGCGGCCGCTCGTCGAGGATCTGCTGTCGCCTTCGTCCGTCTCGTCGATTCCGTTCATCGACCCCCGTGGCGTTGCGGGCGCCGTCGCGGATCACATGGCCGGCCGCCGGTCGTACGGATTCGAGCTGTGGGGTCTGGCCGTGTTGGCCGCCTGGCACCGCACGTTCGTCGCATCGCCCATCGCCGTGCCCGATGGTCCGCGACCGCGCCCGTTGACGTTATGAGCCCCCGGACGTCGCGGGAACGGGAGCTGGCACACGACCGCCTCACGGCGCGTTTCGACGAGCTGATGGACGATTACGATCTCGGTCGGCGCGCCCACGTGCTCGTCGATCAGTTCCTCGGCTCGGTGGACATCCGGGGCGCACGGGTGCTCGACGGCGGCTGCGGCGTCGGGGGCCTGACTCGTGTCCTGACCGCCAAGGGCGCGCGCGTGGTCGCCCTCGATATCGGCCCTCAGCTCACAGCGGCAACGCGGCAGCGCTGTGGGTGTTCCGCGGTAGTCGGGACCTTGACAGCGCTCGGCTTCTCGTCAGGCACCTTTGACGTCGTGGTCTCGAGCGAGGCCATCGAGCACACAGCGGAGCCCGAGCGAGCCGTTTCAGAGCTGTACCGGGTGCTCAAACCGGGGGGGTACCTGGTGCTTTCGACGCCAAATCGCCTGTGGCAGGGTCCTGTGCGCATCGCCTCCGCCATTGGCTGGCGACCGTACGACGGGTACGAGAATTTCCTCTGGCCCGGCGAGCTACGCCGGATCCTCGAGCGGCAAGGGGGTCGCGTGATCGATCATCGCGGTATCCACTTGTGGCCTTTTCAAATCACGCCGCTTCGACGCCTCTCGACGTCAGTGGACCGCTTCGGGCGCAGGCTCCTCACCCTCATGATCAACCAGTGCATCAGCTGCCTGAAGCCGGATCGCCTCTAGGATAGGCTTCGGGCTCCAGGCTTCAGGCTCCAGGCTTTGGGCTTTCGCCAACTCAAGACTTACACCTCAAGACTTACAACTCAAGACTCAGAACTTATTTGAACACGTAGCCGACGCCGAATTTGAAGCTGGGGCTGTCGATTGCGCCTACCTTCACTTCGAAGAACAGCCCATCCTTGTGCGCAATGCCCAGGAGAATGTTGAACCCTCCTTCGGCGCCCCGGTCACCGCTGTAGATGTTGAGCGCGGGCCCCCCTCCTGCGTAGAGCTTCCACGCGCCCTTTGGTTCGGAAAACTTGTACGCAAACTCGAAGTTGAGCGCCGCGAGCGTCGTGTCGCCCCCGATGCCTATCTCGATGTTCGGTCGAAAGGTGAGCCGGTCGACCAGCGGCTTCGTTTCGTAATGCACCCCGAAGTAGAACTGATCGGGATCAGCCGAGACGCCGACCCGACCACCAATCGATTGGGCGGCGGCCGATGCGGGAAGCGTGACAAAGAGTGCAAGGAGCGACAGCGTGGCACAGGCAAACCGAACTCGGATCCACTGCATAGAAGGCAATCCTCCTGGGCCGTAGACTCGCGTCGTGATCCTAGAGGGCCTTCACGACCATCAGGGTCACATCGTCGTGCGCAGCCTCCGTGCCGCAGAACTCGCCGAGGGCATTCTTGATATCGGCAAGAATCGCGCTGGCGGAGAGACCTCGCGTCCGTAGTAGCCAGCTGAGCAGTCGGTCGTCACCCACTTCTTCACCTTGTGGATTGGTGGCTTCGGTGACGCCGTCGCTGAAGAGGACAACCACGTCGCCCGGTCCGAAGGGGACCTGTGCAACCTCGTATGTGCCTGTGTCGAACAGGCCGAGCACGGTGCCTCCAGCCTCGAGCCGGGTCACCCGGTCGCCGCTCAACAGAAATGGCGGATTGTGACCGGCGTTGGAGTACTGCAGCTCGTTGTTCGACCGGAGCTGGGCGTAAAAGGCTGTGACGAAACGTGAAGCGATGGCGCGGCGGCACAACGCACGATTGACGCGGGTCAACACATCGCCCGGATTGTCAGCCGTCTCGGCTTCGGCGGCGAACAGGCCCTGCACCACGGCCGTGAGGAGCGCGGCTGACGTTGCCTTGCCCGCGACGTCGGCCACGGCGAAGGACAGCCCGATGTCCTCCCGAACGTAGTAGTCGAACAGGTCTCCACCAACCTCGCGGCACGGCGTAGATGTGGCAGCCAGCTCGACGCGGTCGTCCGAGTAGTGTGAAGGCGGGAGAAGCGCCTGCTGAATCTCGGCGGCGATGCGCAGCTCCTGGGCAACGCGCTCTTTCTCGACGACCTGCTGATAGAGCCGGGCGTTCTCGATCACCACCGCGGCTTCGGCCGCGAGCGCATGGACAGTGCCGATTGCCTGCAAGTACCCGCGCTCCCGGCTGTCGAGATACAGGACGCCTATGCGCCGCTCCGCCCCCGCCGCATATTGGACGACGCGCAGCGGCGTGCACAGGACGTGGCGAATGCCGAGCGCGACCGTGCCGGCATGAAGCGACGCGTGCATCTCGTCGAGCAGGTCCGTGACCACGCGGTCGGTTCCGGTGGCGTAGACCTCCTCTGGAATACGCTGGCTGGTCTGGGCCGACGCCAGCGTGATGCCGCCGCGGGCACGGGCCAGGCGGAGCCGCAGCGCGCCACCCGCCTCCGCGAGAAGGATGAACCCTCGCTCGGCTCCCGTGACCTCAAGGGCGCTGTCGAGCACAATCGCCAGCACTTCGTCGAGAACCTGCCCGGAGCCGAGAGCTCGCAGCCCGGCGAGCAGCGCGTTGACGTGCCGGAAGTCGACGGCGCTCGTCTGGGTCGACGGATCGGGGCTGAACACCTTCAGCTCGGTCTGTCCGAGTCGAATGCGATCGCCGGGCTGGAGAATCGCCTCGTCAATCTTGTCGTTGTTGACGAAGGTGCCGAAACGCGAGCCGCAGTCCAAAATCTTCCAACTTCCGGAGACTTCGACGAGCCGGGCGTGGCGTCGCGAAACCTGCGCGTCGTTCAGCTGCAGCTGGTTGTCCGCGCCGCGGCCGATGGCGAACGGACCGTGTTCGACGACAATCGTCCGCTGGCCGGTAGACTCGGTAAGAAGGAGTTGGATCACTGCGCCACGGTACATACCTGCCGGCTCGAAGCGTGTCAACAGCGGAAGTCTTCCTCGCGTGCGCCTCAGTCAGGTCCCTCTTGACTGTCCTGTGCTTTCGTGCACAATGCTGAGGGTATTCCCGCCATCGGCTCAACGCGCCACGGTTGATGCCGAACGCGTCTCCAGTTCCCGCCTGTAGAGTCGCGATGAACTCGGTGGATCGACTGGCTGACCAATGAGCAACGTTCAGAGATTTCGCACCGACGACACGTCCGAATCGGTCGCCGCGGGCGCACAAGTCGCCAGCTGGTACACGCAGGGGCGATCTGACGGCCTGGGCGATCGGCTGCTCATGTTCGACAACACGAATGCGGCGTCGCTCGAGCTGTTACGATTTCGTTCGGCGTTCGCGGCGGTACCAGAGTTCGAGCTCGCACTTCGTACTCGCGTCGCGCAGCTGGCCCACTTCGATCACCCGGGATTTCCTGCCGTCCGCGCCGTCGAGCATCTCGACGATGGTAGCGGGCTGGCGCTCGTCTCAACCCACGTGCCGGGCCGGCGGCTGTCCGAGATGTTTCAGGGTCCGCAACCGCGTACAGGCCTGCACCCGGCGTTTGTCACGTGGCTCATCAGGCAGCTCACGACCTCTCTCGCGGCGCTTCAGGCGCAAGGCGAGGACGTCGCTCACGGCGCCATGAGCGCCGACCGCGTCATCGTCAGCACGGACGGTCAGCTGCTCATTGCCGAACACGTGCTCGGGTCGGCCCTTCGCAGCCTTCGGCTCACTCCGAGTCTTCTCTTGCACGAGTTCGGCCTGCTTGCTCCGCCGACGAAGCTCGGCATCGCTCGGCTTGACGCCCGAACCGACGTCATCCAGCTTGGGCTGACGGCCCTCTCCGTGTTGTTGGGTCGCCTCATCACCTACGACACGTACCAACAGGACCTCAGGCCGCTCATAGAGGAGTTCTCGAGCAGCGCCAAACAGCGATCGCCATTTCTCGCGCCGCCGTTGCGCCTCTGGCTGGAGAGGGCCCTTCAGCTGGACGCGTACGGGTTCTGCTCGGCCGCCGAAGCCAGAGACGGGCTCAAGGAGCTGCCCGAAACGACGTCACCGCGCGGGTTCAATGAGGCGCAATCGAGCATTCTCTTCGACCGAACTCGAGGTGACGCGCGAACAGCGGCTCGGGCGACTGGCCAATCCCAGCGCTCGGGCGCCGTTGTCACGGCGCCGCCGACCGCGCCGGTGGCGACTCGCGGGACACCAATCGCGCCCCGAACTACGCCGTCGATAACACCGGCCGCGCCACCACCCCCACCACCGCTCGCGGCACCCACCGCGACGCCGGTGACCGCGCCGCCTGCTGCAAGTGTTGGGACCAGTCGAGCCACACCCACCTCACAGCCCGCGGTGCCACTCCCGGCAGCGGGACGGGTCACGCTCGAAGCGCTCGACCAGGCGTCCACGAATGGGCCTCCCACGACGGCGCCCCAATCCAGCATGCCAACAGGCCGGCCTCAGCACACGGTAGAACCTCCAGTCCCTCCACCGTCGAGTGGCACGGAGGCCGCCAGTTTCCGGCGGAGCGACTTCTCGCGTGCTGATCGCCCGGTGCGCGACTTCAGCTACGACCCGACATTCCGGGCTGAGATCGGTGTCGGCCCGCGCACAACCGGGAACTGGCTGACGACTGCCGTCGCGCTCGTGGCGTTGATAGAGGCAGGCATCCTCGGACGCCTGCTTCTGTCCGGCCGCTCCGACGCGGCCTCGCTCCCTCCAACGGCGATACCCGTGGTGATCGAATCGACCCGGGCGGGCGATCTCGTGATCGTTGACGGCCGCCCCCTTGGCACCACGCCGGTGACGGTCCAGGTAGATGGGCAGATGGGCTCGATTCGAGTCGTACCGTCTGATCAGGCGCCGGTCGGCACGACAAGCGAGCGGCCGGCAGAGCCGGGAAGCCAGCCGGAAGCGGACAATCGGAGTGGTCGGCTACCTCAGACTCCGCCGCGCACCGGCTCTGGTGACATCAGGCTTCTCTCGCCCATCCCGCTGCAGGTCTTCGAGAACGAGCGTTTTCTGGGCTCGACTGGAGCCGGGCCGGTCTCAGCGCCCGTGGGCGTGCACGACCTCGAACTCGTCAACACCGAACTCGGCTACCGGACGTATCAGCGCGTGACGGTCGTCGAGGGCCAGGTCGTCCCGCTGACGATCACGCCCCCTCTCGGTCACCTCAGGATCACCGCGGTCGCCTCGACGCAGGTCTGGGTCGATGGACGGCTGGCCGGCGAAACGCCACTCGGAGACGTGACGCTTTCAGCGGGGGCTCACACGATCACATTCCGCCACCCCGAGCTTGGCGAACGAATCGAATCCGTTATGGTTCGGCCTGGGGCAGTGACTCAGCTGAGCGCGACGTTTCGCTGACAGACGCCGAGACCCTGTCGGGTGGCTCATCACGGAAGAGCGTGCACTTCAGAAATTCCTGCTTCGTCAGGGGGGCCAGGGTGGTCCCCACTGCGCCGACATTTCGAATGCCGGCGCTCAGGTGCAGCTCGGTCACGACGTCCATCGGCACCGGGGCGTCGTAGAGCACCAGGTTCTTCAAACGCAGGAGCCGGCTGAACCTGTTCGATTCGCGAATCAGGTCGCCCCGGTCTTCGAGCAGCATCGCCACCTGGGCGTGACCCACTACGCCCTTTCCCGGAAGAAAGAAGCACAACCAATCGTCGGTGTGAACGCCCGACTCCAAGCCGCCAGCGAAGCTCGCGCCGAGCACCTGCCGTTTGGCGATCACCGACTCGACGATCTGCTCCGGTGAGGCCATCGCGTCCCCCAGGACGAAGCCTACCCAGTAGTCCGAGCCCGAGCGGGAGGGGAGGGGGAACGTCAACGGGATTTGCACCTCGCCATTCGCAAGACGGTCGAGCATGTCCACCATCGGATCCAGTAGAGATGCCGGTGTCAGAAGCCTCACGACGTCGTCGTGCTTCAGCCGGCCGCTGCCGACCATGTCGGCCAGCCAGAGCAGCGACCGGGATGAGATGACTCGCAGATCCTGATGACCGTCGGCCGCGGGCACTTCCTCGAGCCGGCGACCCGCATAAAGCGGGGTGACCACGCACAAGCCGACGCGCCGGGCCTCAGGGTCGAGATGGGTGGTAAGCGTCAACGCGGCAAGCGAGCGGGCGAGCGAGTCGAGATCGGGCCGCGGAGTCTGGTCCGTCCTGACTTCGAGCACGACGTGCAGCCTGCGGCGGGACAGCCACTGGCCGTCGAACTTGATCGCGCCGGCGAGCCGCTGATAGGTGCCGAACTCGGTCTCGAAGCCGAGGAACCGCCCGAGCAGTGCAATCCCGTCCTGGAGCGCCCGGTGGTGCTGCTCGCCGATTGACCGCTGACACTGCTCAACGAAGCTCCGGATGAGGTGAGAATCGGTCACCCGGTCGATTAGAAATCGGCGGAAGCGTTCACGAGGTGTGTCGAACCCAGGGGTATCGTCGAGATGCCCGACGAGCAGAAGCAGCTGGCTCACGGTGACGCCCAGGGAAGCCGTCTCGCGCGTCGCGTCAGCCCCGCTGGCGGTGGGAAACACGCTACGGCATCCTGCTCAAAAGCGGCTCGGTTGAAGGCGACTGGCTGCCGCCCGACGGCTCTGTCGTGACGATGGCGCCGACAACCGGGCGTGGCACCCTCGGAGGTGTGTCGAGGTAAATGGTGATCCGGCCAGCGCTGTCGGGCACAAAGGTGGAGGCACTCACCGCGTCGACGCTGGTCAACAGCCAGACCTGATACGTCGAGCCAAACGGCGGCGAAGGAAGACGCGACGCGCTGAACACCAGCCCGCGCGACCGGCTCCACAGCAGGAGCCCTGACCTCGGCGGCGCTGTTTCCGGACCTCTCAGGCTGAACCGAACCAGGTCTGGAGCGGCCAGCACGTTGCCAATCGTCTGGGCGCTGGTGGCCGCCTCACGCGCCTCGGCGATCTCCCGCGCAGCGGCCTCCCGCGTCGCGGCAACTTCCCGATCGGCCGCCTCTCGTACTTGCCTCGAGCGCAGCTCGACCTCGTTGATCCGGGCGGTGGCCTGGCGTGACTGTTGGAGCGACTGCCAGGCCAGCCCGGCTGTGAGCGCGGCGCCGGCGGCCAGCGCGGCTGCAGCCCAACCCCAGGTTCTGGTGACCCGATTGGTTTTCGACGTGCTGTCGCGCAACTCGGTCTGCCCATCTGCCACGGCCCGTTCGAGCGATTTGAGGCGTTCGACAAGCTCAGCAGGTGCTGCTGGCAGGGCTGGGCGGCCCCCGGTGGAAACCGTGATCGCACCGTCGACTGGCTCGGCGGTCCCCGGCGTCCCGCTTTCGTCGCCGCTTTCCTGGCGAAGCTGTTCGTGCAGGCGAACGACACCGTCGAGTGGCCAGGCCGGTGTCGGGCCAGAAGCTGGCCAACCCTGGCTGTTGTGGCGGCCGCCGGCCACCACGGCGTTCACGTCGCGGGACAGCTCGCCCATCCATCGGTGCAGATCGCCCTCGATCGCGGCGAGTCGCGCTTCGGCTTTTTCAAAGCCCGCCTGCGCGGACTGCGCGGCAGCAACCGACACGGCGCCGAGATTGGCGGCCTGTTCGCGAAGCTCGCGCATCGGCTCTTCGTGGATGCGGCGGAGCTCCGTCCACTCATGCTCGATGATTCGTTCGAGCTGCTGGAGGCGCCCGGCGGCGTCCTGCTGCAGACGCGCCTCGGCGTCGTTCCAGGCCATCAGTCGGGTTTCGAGCTCGTTGACCACCTGGATGTGTCGGTCACCAGTCTCGGCCCATCGTTCGAGGATCTCGGTGCACTGGTCGGTAAGGTCCGCAAGCCGGCGCTCCATCGGCTGCAGATGGTCTTGGGATTGTCGCCAGAGGTGAAGGGAAAGGCTGAGTCGATCTATCTGCGCCTGGAGTTCGGTCAGACGCTGTTCTAGCTCCGGAACCTGCTGATACACGTGGCCGCCCTGTTGCGCGATGATACACAAAATTGCCCGGAAACGCCCGTTTTTTACGTTGACAACAAGGGGGTAGCTTGTACGATCGAATGCGCGTTCTCGTTGAGACTCGCGGGATTTTGAGCGGGGAAAAAATGGCAATCACGCGGGCAACACGGCTGATTGGGCTCGTCGTGGCGGGATGGTTGCTACAACCGGCCCTCGCTGCCGCCGAGGACGAAGCGCTCGTTCGCGCAAAAGATCTGTATCTTTCCGCGTCGTACGACGAAGCGCTCACAATTCTCGACACGTTGCCGACCGGGTCATCTGCAGACGGCCTGGAGGTCGCCGAATACCGAGTCTTCTGCCTCTTGGCGCTCAACCGGCGGGCCGAAGCCCAACAGGCGATTGAAGCGCTCGTCCGGATCAATCGTTTGTACAAGCCTTCTGAAGCCGAGGCCTCGCCTCGAATCCGATCGGTCTTCCTGGAAGTCCGCCAGCGCGTGTTGTCCTCAATCGTGCAGTCGGCATACCTGGATGCCAAGGCCGCGTTCGATCGACAGGACCCTCGCGCCGCGGCGCTGTTCGAGCACGTGCTCGACCTGCTCACGGATCCAGACATCGCAGCGTCGATGTCGGACCTGCGTACCGTCGCCATGGGATTCAGGGATTTGAGCTGGGCGGCCGCGGGAACGTCTCCCTCACGCGCGTCCGGTGAGGGAGGTGCACCGCCGGCTGCCCCACTCCCGCCGTCGTCCTCCCCGACTCCCGCGAGCCAGTCACAAGGCGGCGGCACGCGAGCGGCAGGAGGAGCGGCGCCTGCGCGCCCCACGGCCGGCACGATCGCACGAACCAGTTCGACCGCTTCAATCCCACCAGTGGGGGCTCGAACGGCCAGCAGCTCATTGTCGAGCGAGCCGGAGGGTGTGGTGCCCCCCGAGGCCATTTTCCAGCCGATGCCGACGTGGACACCGGCGAGCACCGCGGAGTCTACGCAGACCTACAGAGGCTCGCTGGAGCTGGCCATCGACGAGCACGGCAACGTCATGACCGCCAGGATGCGCAAGCCGGCCCACCCGCGTTATGACGAGCAGCTGATCAAAGCTGCCCAGACCTGGAGATTCAAGCCCGCCAGCCGCGACGGGGTCTCGATACCGTATCTTCGGGTCGTCGAAATCGAGCTTCGCCCTTATCACTAGAAGCGGGGTGCGCCCTCCTTTCGAGCCCAGCCCGCTTGCCAGACGGCGCACGCCCGAGGAGCGCGCACGCGACCGCGACCTCGGTTTCGGCTCCGTCGTCGGCCGCGAAAGCCGTCAGCGCCTGCTCAATCGCGACGGGTCCTTCAACGTCCTGCGCTCGGGCCTGAGCATCCTCGAAACGCTGGCGCCCTACCACTGGATGCTGACCATCACGTGGTCGGGATTTCTCGCGGTTGTCACGCTGGTGTACCTCGGGTTCAACCTGCTCTTTGCCCTGGCGTTCGTGGCGTGCGGCGAAAGCGCTCTGCTCGGGCCCGGCGCCGAGATGTTGGGTGGTCGGTTCAGCCGGGCGTTCTTCTTCAGCGTGCAGACCTTTGCCACGATTGGGTACGGCCAGATCG
>Ga0066710_100004116_pt1 | contig 12728 bp, 7 predicted proteins | sample GraSoiAngelo_159_FD_79666 | JGI IMG/M metagenome (GOLD analysis project Ga0066710, IMG submission 79666) | Grasslands soil microbial communities from the Angelo Coastal Reserve, California, USA - 14_1009_16_40cm | ecosystem: Environmental > Terrestrial > Soil > Grasslands | place: USA...
CACTTCCTTGAATCGCCTAATCCAAGGCGCGAGGTCAGGAATTCTGAGCCTCGTTGCTCTTCACTCTTTCCCCACCATGGCGCCGAGCTGGAGCTCCGCGCTCCATTCACGGGAGGCCTGCCGCTACGAAGGGGCCTGGAGGTGGACCTGCCGGTAACCGCCGATGGCCTTGAAGTAGAGAATAAGAACTAAATACCCGGCCGCCATCATGGCCGGCACCAGCGCCGTCCATTTCAAACTCATGCGGCCGCCGAAAATCCGGGCGGCCTTGACCGTTTTTTCCGTGGCGCTGAGTTGATCGTCGGGTCGGGCCATCACCGGGTCCATCTTCGAACCGTCCAGCCCGGCCGTTTTGGGAAAGACGAGGAATGACTTGGTGTCCTTTTCGCCGTCGGATTTGAGCGCCACGTACTGTTCGTAGGCGGCGGGGGCCTCGCGGGAGAGCATCTGTCCGGAATAATAATCCTGCACGTAGCCGATTCCCGGTGTGCCCAACAACCCGGCGGAGAGCGTGCCGATGCCGCCAATGGCTCCCAGGGTGATGGCGCCGCCGCGGGGAAACCGTTCCGAAACCACTCCCAGCATGGTGGGCCAGAAAAAGGTCTTGCCGACCCCATACACGGTTGCGGCCAGGAAAACGGCCAGGCCGGTCGTCGAATGACCGAGCCAGAACAACCCGATCATGGCCAGAACCGCGCAGGAAAACAAAAGGCCGAGAGGCGATATTTTGTGGACGATGGGGCCGGCGAAGAACCGGAGGACAAACATGATGCTGGCGGTGTAAACCAGAACCAGGATGCCTTTCATGTTGGCGATATAGGTCATGAGATTGCCGATCCAACTGTCGGTTCCCAGCTCGACGTATCCAACCAGGGCGTGCAGCAGCAGCAAGGCGAGCAGGACCGGTTGGGCGAACTCTCTCAACATAACGCCGAAGGTCACCCCGGCGGCCCGGGCCTCGGAGATCGGGAACGATTGCCGGAACATGAGCCAGCCGTAAACGAGGACGGGGACCAGAAAGAGCAGCCATTGGATTTCCCAGCGGACGACAACCTGGCCGTCGCGCTCGGCCATCAACCAGGAGAGCAGGCCGCCCAGGATCAGCCCCGCCGGCCAGCCGGCGTGCAGGATATTCAGGTAATGAGTTTTTTCTTTCGGATAGAGCGTCGCGGTCAGCGGATTGATGACCGCCTCACAGGTGCCGTTGCCCACCGCAAACAGAAACGTGCCGGCGTAAAGAAACCAGTACGTCGCCTCCTTCCCCTGGGCTTTGAAGACCAGCGTGGCGGCCAGAACCATCACGGCTGACAACACGTGCAAACCGAATGCGGCGGCCATCAACGGGCCGTAACCGACGCGATCGGCGAAGAGGCTGAAGAAAATGATGATGAGGCCAAAGCCGGTCAGGCCGCCGCCGGTGATGGTGCCCAGTTCGGCCTGCGTGAATCCAAAGTCGCGTCCCCAATCATCGAGAATTCCCCCGCGAATCGAAAAACCGATGCCGGCGGCGATCAGCGTGATGAAACTGGCCAAAAACAGCCTGCGCTGACCGGCCGCCGCGCTCTTCGCCGGGCTTTGCACGGGTTATGAAGCGGATTTTGCTTCCTGTGCCGCGCCGGCGATATGGACGACCTTGTAGCCGCCGATGGCTTTGAAATACAAGAGAAGCATCAGGTAAATGCACGCCATCGCGGCCGGAATCAGCGAGTCGGCGACCAGCGTCTTGCGGTCGCCCGTGATGCTCGCGTCGAGGACGGTTCGCTCTTCGGGCGAGAGTTTTGCCAGCGCGGCTTGCGGATCGGTGACGCCGGTTTTGGCCAATTCCTCCCGGGTATTTCCCAGTTTGTGCTGAACATCGCCGAGTTTCTTTCCGTCGATGGCGTAAACTTTGCCGAAGAACAGCCACCCTTTCGGCTCGGTCACCTTGTATTGGGTGTAAACAGCGGAATTGGTACTCTCCAACTCGGCGCTGGCGAACCGGTCTTTGGCATAGCCCAGACCGGGCGAGCCGACCAGGCCGGCGGACATCATCCCCAGGCCGCCCATGATACTGATGGCCACTGCGCCCGTGCGCGGAAAACGGTCGCTGGCCACCGCGAGCATGGTGGGCCAGAAGAAGGTTTTGCCCACCGCATAGACCGCCAGGGCGCCCATGGCCCCGCCAAAGGCGGCCAGGCCACTCGTCAAGTTCAACCCGATACAGGCCAGGGTGGCGCAGGTGACCAGGATGCCGACCGGTGAGAGGCCGATCTTCTTCTCGATAAAATCGGCGCAGAACCGCAGGCTGAACATGATCGCCGACGTGAAGACGAACAGAATGTTGCCCTGGAGCGGCGTGAGAATATTGCCGGTGATGCTCTGGATCCAGCCATCGGTGCCCAACTCGACCGCGCCAACCAACACATGCGTGATGAACAACACAAACAGCAGCCACGCGCCCATGGCCCAATGACTCAAATTGCTCAACGATAGCCAGACGGCGGCTCCCACCAGGATCGAGAAGTACATCCAGGCGTTGCTGCCGAAAAACTCGCTGCCGGTCAGACCGTTGAGCAGCGGTCCGAGCCCGTCTTTGACGAACAACCCGACAAAGAAACCGACCACGGCCGAACCGACGACTCCCACATCGTTCAACATCTCGCCGAGCTTGAGGCCTTTCTGCGACGCTTCCGACTTCGGGAAATGCTGGCCCAGGAACATCAGGCCGTAGATCGCAGTCGGAACGAGAAACAGCGCCAACTGCGCCTTCCAGCCCCATTTGAGGGTCTGGCCCAGAAAGGCATTGGCGGCACCACCCAGCACCAACCCCGCGGGCCAACTGGCGTGGAGAATGTTCAGGAAATGTGTTCGATTGTGGGGAAACAGCGTCGCCACGAGTGGGTTGGCCACCGCTTCCAGAGTGCCGTTGGCCAGCGCGAAGAGGAATGTCCCCGACCACAAATACACGAAGGCAGTCCGCGTCGCCATCCCTTCGGTCGCGCCGAAGGTCACGAAAGCCGATAGAAGGTGCAAGGCAAAGGCGACAATCACCAGTTTGCCATAACCAATCCTGTCCGCAATCAGGCCGCCAATTATGATGCCGAAGCAAAACCCGGTAAACCCGGCGCCGTTGATCAGCCCGGTCTCCAGTCCTGTAAACCCGAACTCGGCGGACCAGATGTTCAGAATATTGCCGCGAATGGCGAAACCCACGCCGGCAGCCAGAATGGCCGCGAATCCCGCCCAGAGGAGGCGGTTGGCATTCGGCGCGATCGCTTCGTTGCTGACTTGAACGTTGCTCATATTTGCTTTCGGGTTGTGGTTGTCTTCCGACTGAAATCAAATCGTGAACGCCGGCAGTTTCACAATCGCCCCGCCCTGCATCGCCGACTCATGCGCGCACAGGCCGACGCAGGTCCAGTTGGCCGATTGCTTCGCGTTCGGGAACGGGTCGCGGTTCTCCGCCAGCGCCATCACGAATTCATTCACCAGGTGCGGATGCGATCCGCCATGACCCGCGCCCTGAGTGAAGCTCAAATGGGTCTGCTTCGCCAGGTCATACACACCCTTGGTCGTGAACCGCCGGATGGCAGCCGGCAACAGCTTCGCATAATCCGGTACCTTGGTCTTTTTCGGTATCTTCGGCTCCGGCCGTTTCGCCGTGTGCAGCACGTGCGGTTCATGCTCGACCAGCGTCCACTCGAACGACTTTTTCGAGCCGTAAACATCGATGCTCTCCCGATACTGCCGCGCGGTGTCGAACAGCGACCGGATGATGCGCGCGCTCAGGTCGGAGTCTTTCAACTTGATGTGCGCCGTCTCGACGGCAAAGGGCGAGCCGTAGCATTTGATCAGTTCCTTGCGGATGGTGCCGGAGCCGAAGCAGGAGACATATTCGGCGGTCCCTTTGGTCAGCGCCAGCATCGGGCCGACGCAATGCGTCGCATACCACATCGGCGGCAGGCCCGGCCAGTAGTTGGGCCAGCCGTCCATGTCCTGCTGATGGCTCGCCTGCAGGAACTGGAGTTTTCCCAACTCGCCCTTCTGGTACAGCTCCTTGAGGTAAAGAAACTCTCGGGCATACACCACCGTTTCCATCATCATGTATTTCTTTTTCGTTTGCCGGACCAGGTCCACGATCTTATTGCAGTCCTCGATGCTGGTGGCCATCGGCACGGTGCAGGCCACGTGTTTGCCCGCCTGCAACGCCGCGATGGACTGTCAGGCATGATCCGGTATGGGCGAATTGATATGGACGGCGTCGAGGTCGGGATCTTCCAGCAACCGGTTGAAATCGTCGTATCGCCTCTCCACTCCGAACGCGTCCCCGATCGCATCGAGCTTCCTGCGGGTGCGCTGGCAAATGGCGTACATGTTGGCCTGGGGATGGCGCTGGTAGATGGGGATGAACTCGGCGCCAAAGCCCAGACCGACAATGGCGACGTTGGTCTTTCGCTTGCTCATGCGTGACTGATTCATGTCCCGCGCACCGGGCTGCAAAAACTCCTCCGGCGTGGGGAGCAAATGGATTCGGCAATGCGCTGAATGACACAATTCCCGCGGCAAACTGTCAACGGCAAAGTTCCACGAAGCCCCGGTTTTGCGTGATTTCATAGCTCGTGCGCTGTCGATAAAGAGGCATAATTTCAGGTCATGGCCGCGCGCAAAAAGTTGTTCCTCAGCGCATTCATCGCAGGCTGATGAGCGTCTTAATGCAGCCGCCTGGCTCGTGCGAATTGCTCCCGGCGAACCTCATGGCCTGGATGTGCTAACCGAATTTATCCAACAACCCACGGCGGGAACGGTGTACCGTGCGTTCGCGATTGACACGCTGGCCGCAGCGGGCGCGGGAGCCAGGGCTCCAATGCCTGCGCTCAAGCGGGCATTGAAAGATAATGACAAGGCTGTACGAGAACACGCCGCCGAGGCGATAAAGCGAATCCAATCCGCACCGGCCCAATGATCGTAGTGACGCAGACTACGTCCAGTTTCATCAACGGTGATGCCTCGAAATGAATGGAGCCTCCCGTGGGGGAAGAATGAAACCGGCAGGATGCCGGTTCTACTTTGGAGTCGGGTTCGGCCCGTGCGCCAACAGGAACGCCATCAGATCGTTGAAATCCGGCGCTGAAATGATTTCGCCGAAATTCTCCGGCATCAGCGACGTGTCCGAGGCGCGCCGCTCGACGACGTCCTTTTTCGGAAGGGAAACTTCCTTGCCGGTGCCGTCGGCCAGCACAATCGCTTCGCCTTCCTCGCGGCGGAACAGGCCCGACACCACGTCCCCCTCGCGCAAGGTGACGATGGTGCTGTGAAAGGCGGGGTCCACATTGCGGTTCGGGTCCAGCACATCTTCCAGCAACCGCTCGAGGCCGCGTCCGCCCACGCCGTCGAGTTGCGGGCCGACGACATTGCCAACACCGTCCACCTGATGGCAGGACCGGCAGTTCAGCGTGAAGATTTTTTCACCCCGGGCCGCCGAGGCCGAGGCGGGATCGAAATTCGAGCGGCGCTGATCGATCACTTTTTGAATTTCGCCGCTCGCCGGGACGGCGTCTTTGGTCAAGCGTGCGAGCCGTTCCTCCAGATTTGCCGGTTTGGCCGCGAGCAACTTGTCTTTGACCGCGCGTTCGAGCAGCACCGCCGCGGGCGCTTGCCCCTCCGCCACCAGTTCGAGCAAATGCTCCGCGCCCGTCGCGTTGCCGGCCAGCGCCGCCGCGAATTTGACCTGCAGCCGCCGCGGCAACGCGCGGAACGCCTCTTTCAACATGGCCGCCGCGCCGGACGCATCGCTTTCGGCAATCGACCGGGCGATCTGCTGGCGGAAGGCGGGAGCTACCGCGGGATCGCTTAGCAGCGGCGGGAGCACCGCCAGATTGTCGTCCGGATGCAAGGCGACCAGGGTTTGCGCGATGGCGCCGGCCGCTCCCGGTTCGGTCGCGGGATTTACCAGCGCCTGGGCGAGCTGCGGCTCGAGTTTCCTCAGCGAAAATGTGCGGACAAGTTCCGCGGCGCCCTGTTGTCGCTGGACGATTGCGTTCGGGCTGGTCCCGGGCACGGCGACGACCGGCGGATCAAACCGGCCGATCGCCAGCCAGGCATAAGCGTTGCCGTTGTCGCCGTCGGTGATTTCGAGGTAACCCTGCCGGCCGGCGAACCGGCTCAGGTCCCAAGTTACCGCCTGCGCCATGTCGTTGCGCGGCGGAAAGGTCTCGACGACAAGATCGTCTTCGGCCGGGATAGCGATGCCCTTGCTTCCGGCGTCGCTCGCCGCCTCCTTCTCCGATGCCGCTTTAATAAGCCCGCGCCCCTGAAGCAAACGCAGGCGGACGACGTTTTTCCTCTGCGCCGGCCGGTCCGGATAACCGTCGTGACCGGCGAGGAAGAAATTTAGCTTCGCCGGAATGCTGAACGGTTTGGAACGCAGAATGCCGGTCAGCGATTCGCCGCCGGGCGGCAGGCTGCACAAAAACCACGACGCGTTATCGCCGTCGGCCGAGGCGCGCTTTTGCACGAACCACGGATTCGTTGTGTTCGCCATGCCCTCGACCGGCGTGTTGCGCCAATTGAGCGAACGCTGGTCGGCGGAAGCCAACAACCGGTCCGCCAGCTCCGTGCCCCAATCCCGGACGCCTCCAGCCGCGGCGGCGCCGCGCTGTTCGGTGCCTTGCTGGATGGACTTGAAGAGGGCGAGTTGAAAATCGAGGTCATCGGCAAATTTCGCGCGCGTGAACGCGGCGAGCGCATCCATCTCCTTCTCGGGCGCGTAACGAGCCGCGTGGCGCAGATAGCTCGCCAGCGTCTCCTTGACTTCGGAATATTTCCGGACATATCGCAACAGGAACTCGCCTGCTTCGGCCGTGGGCACGGCGACGGCAACATCGGCAATCGCACGCGCGTCCTGTTCGCGGAGGGTCTCGCGCATCAGCCGCGCGAGCACGCCGTCGGCCTTGAGTTGATCGCGCAGCGCCTTGCGGACGACGTAAACCAGGTGGGTGTCCGCCTCCGGGGCGCGATGCCGCAGCGCCAGCAGAGGTTTGACATTGTCGAAAGAGGGACTGGCGCCGAGCGCCTCGGCGGCACAGCGTTGGACCAGGGCCTCGGTGTCGTGCAGCGCCGCGAGCACCGACTTCCGGAGCGAAGGCTTAAGCCCGCTCCCGGCCGCTTTCGCATCCGGAACGGCGGCGGCGCGAAGGCCGCGTTCGGTGAGGATGCGCAAGGCGTGGACTCGACCAATCGCAAGCGGCCACTCCAATGTGTCCTTGAGGTTTCGGTCATTGAGAGCACCCAACCGCTCGAGCGCCCAGAGGCCGTGCGCCTGGCTCCATCCCGGAACCGACTCCACCAGCTTGGCGGGGATAGAAGTCGGCCTGAAAGCCAGCAAGCCTGCGCTTTGGATCCGCGACGGCGCCTCTTTCGGGAACCGGTCGCAGATTTCATTCATCGCCAGCATTCTGCGGGTGAGATTCGGCGAGCCGAGTTCGCCGATGAGACCGTCGAGATCGTCCGGCAACTTCGGATTTCGGATTTCGGATTTCGGATTTCCGCTCCGATTTCCACCGGTGTAAACAATCCGCCAGATGCGTCCGCGCTCGCGGTCGCGGCCGGGATGAGTCAGCGGCACTTCGTAATGGCCGATGATGCGATTGTAAAAATCAGCCATGTAGAGAGCGCCGTCCGGGCCCAGTTGCAGGTTCACCGGACGGAACCAGGGATCGTCCGTGACCACGAAATCGGGCCGCTCGTTCGCCAGCGGTGTCGAACCGGTAAACGTCACGGCGTCGCGGTTGACCCGGCTGGTCATGACGTTGCCCGTGAAAACATTTTGGCGATATTCCTCCGGCCAGAGATCGTCCTGGTAATAAACAATCCCCGAAATCGCCGTCGAGCCATGCCCGTGAAAAATCATCGACGGCGCGAAGCCGAGGCCGTCGTGGGGCTTGCCGAAACTCGGATAGTAACCGCCGCGCAGGAGTTGATAGACCGGTTCGCTGTGGCAGTCGGCGGAATAGAGGTTGCCGAGGGCGTCGAAGCAGAGGCCGAACGGATTCACCTGGCCCCAGGTGTTTTGCTCGATGCGCCGGCCGTCGGGGGTAAAGCGATAGGTGTTGCCCGAATTCATTTTAACTTCATGACCGTCCGTCCCGCGCACGTCGGTGTTGTTGTTGTACCCGTGCGTGGCGTAGAGCCAGCCGTCGAAACCGCGTGTGAACGACGAGTCGTCGCCGTGGGTATCGCGTTCCCAGCCCATCGGCCCGTAGAGCTTTTCTTTTCTGTCGGCCTTGCCGTCGCCGTCGGTGTCCTCGAACAGCCAAATGTTGGGAATGGACCAGGCGATGCATTTCCACGTCTCGCCAGGCAGCCCGCGCGGTCTCGAGGCCGATTCATTTGTTCGCTCACCCAGGGACCCACCCCCAACCCCTCCAAGGGAGGGGAGCTTCGCTCGACGCCCAGTGACGCCGTTCCCCTCCTGGGAGGGGTTGGGGGTGGGTTGGTCGTCGCGGGGCCCGACCGAGCCGCGCGGGATTTTTCCGCCGCCGGCGGCTGCGGATGAAGCAGAGCGGAAGGGATAAAGACCGATGGGGATGTTCAGACCTTCGGCAAAGGCGGTGACCTTTCGAGCACGGCCGTCGGGGCCGAAGTCCTCGAAAATCATGATGCGATCGCGGGCGGGTTTGTCCAATGGCGCCGGAAACGGATACTCGCGGCTGGTGCTCACCCAGAGCCGCCCAGTCGCGTCAAAGGCCAGGTTCATCGGCTTGTTGATGGCCGGTTCGGCGGCGACCAGTTGGATTGCGAAACCGGGCGGGAGGTGAAATGATTTTTGTTCCTGCTCGGGCGTGAGCGCTTCGGTGGGTCGGACGTTCTCCGCGAAGGGATCGGCGCCGCAAACGCGGGCACAGAAGAAAAACAATCCGCAACACCGGAGAGAAAACCGCATCCGGACCGCGACAAAGGGCCGCTCCGGCCGAACTCGCGTGGTGCTCATGATGCGCTCACTTATTGCGTAAATCGGACGCGTTCAAAAGGAAAAGTTTTGCATTATCCACTCACGCGGCTTTTAATGACGTGTGGCAATTGCTTGGTCAGACCCGGCGATCCCTCCGGGCCACGCCGGTCGGAAACCGCGCCAACCCGCGCCATGAAACTGAAATGGTTGACGCTTCAGCAGCTCAAATCCAAAAGGCCTCAAACCCGCAGGCAGGCGGTGGAACGACTGGCGGCTGAGGCAGGTGGCCCAGCGGTCGATCATCTTCTGCCGTTCGCAGCCGATCCCGACTCCGACGTCCGCAAGGCAGTCATCCGGGCGCTAGGCCAAATTAAGGGCGATCAGGTCTTGAGTCCCTTGATGAATGCGTTGCGCGACCCCGACGGCGAAGTTCGGGAGGCCGCCGTGGTGTCGTTGACGGCCTTGAATGACCCCCGCGCCGTGGAACCGCTCACCCGCGCCCTGGTCGACCCGCGCCACGAAGTCCGTTGGCGCGCCGCCAAGGCGCTCGACGGATTGGGTTGGCAACCGCCCACAGACGAACTAATCGTCTTGCGCGCCATCGCGGCCGGCGAATTCGTCAAGGCGGCCCATGTGGGCGCGGTCGCCGTCGATCGCCTGGTGGCGGCGCTGCGGGACGAGCGCAATCCCAAGCGCCGCGCCATCGTCGAGGCGCTCGGCCGGGTGGGCGATGCCCGCGCCGTGAAAGCGCTGGTGGCGGCCGTAAAGGACGCGGACCCGACGGTGCGGGTTTACGCAATTGACGCCTTGAGCGACGTTCGCGATGGCGAGACCACGCGGAACCTGTTGCTGGCGCTCAAAGACAAGGACCAGCATGTGCGCGCGACGGCGGCGGGTGTTCTCGGCAAAATCGGCGACCCCAGCGCGGTCGAACCACTCCTCGCTCTGGTCAAGGACGCCTACTGGGCGGTGCGCAAAGCGGTCGCAGAATCCTTGGGCCGGATTAAAGACCGGCGGGCCACCGAGACGCTGACGACGTTGCTCAAAGACTCGGACCACGACGTGCGCGAAGCTGCGGCTGTCAGTTTGGGCGAAATGGGCGATGCGCAGGCGGTGGAATCCCTGGTTGTGGCGCTGGCGGACTCCCAATTGGCCGTCCGCCATTTGGCTTCCGTCGCCCTGCGCAAGCTCGATTACCAATGGGAAAAATCCGAGGCCGCCAAGCGGGCCGTCCCGAGATTGAAGATTGCGCTCCAGGACAACGATTATTGGGTCCGTCAGTCCGCCGCAGAGACGCTCACCAAACTGGACAAGACCCGTGCCAGCGCAGCGCATGGGGGCGCCATGGACACTGCCATCCGCCTGCGCCACCAGGTCGCCGTTGACGCGCTGGTAAAGGCGCTGAGCGATTATGACCCCGATCTCCGTCTGGCCGCGGCCGAGGCACTGGGCCGCATCGGCGACACGCGCATGACTCGAACCTTGGTGGACGCCCTCGGCGACGCCGACCCGTGGGTGCGCCAGTCGGTCGCGCGGGCGTTGCAAAGAATGGGCTGGACACCGGCGGACGACTCCGAACACGCGCAACACCAGGCTGCGCTACAGGCGCAAATCTGCCGGGCGTGACTGCCGACGGCCGGCGGGCGCAGCCGGACATTTTTCCTTTTTTCTTTGTGCCAAATGGTCTAGCTCTACACAATGACGCCGCTTGAGCCCCCAAACGTGTCAGGGTAGTGTCTCGCTCGTCGGTCGCGGCCCATCATGCCACCCAAACGCACAACAGTCTTGTTCGTCGATGACGACGCCGGCTTTCTGGATGTGGTCCAGAAGCTGATGCAGGCCTTCTCGGAAGGGTCGTGGGATGTGCTCACCGCGCCGGCCGCGGCCCACGCGCTGGCGCTGTTGCGCGACCGGAAAATCGACCTGCTGGTGATCGACGTCCACATGCCGGTCATAGACGGCCTTCAGTTCCTGGGATTGCTTCATCGCAAGTACCCCAATGTTGTCAAGGTGGTCCTGACCGGCAATGCGACCGAGCAATATCGCGCCACCTGCTTAAGCAACGGCGCGGAGTTGTTCCTCGAGAAGCCGGTCAGCCAGGAGGGCTGGCAGAACCTGTTTAACGCGCTCGACGAACTGCTCAAATTCCAGCCGGAGGAGGGTTTTCGCGGCGTGTTGCGGCGGGTCGGATTGCAGGACGTGCTGCAAATGGAATGTCTGGCGCGCAGTTCCTCGGTATTGGAGATCGTGACCGAGGAATTCCGGGGAAGCGTCTTCGTGCAAGACGGTCAAATCATTCACGCGGAGGTGGGCGAACAGAGCGGAGAAGCCGCCTTCAATCAATTGCTCTCGCTCAGTGGTGGAGAATTCAACCACAAGCCGTTCTCCGAACCGCCAGCACGGACGATCAGCGGTTCCTGGGAGTTTCTGCTCATGGAGGCGGCGCGCAAACGCGACGAGGCCAAAGACCCGGTGTTGGACCAGACCGGCGCGGACTCGGGCGTTTCCACCGCCGCGCAGGTCGAAGCCGATCAGGGCGACAGTCCGTTCGCCCCTCCTCCGCCGTCGCCCGGGGTGGCGGCCGCGAGCGCGGCCGAGCTCGAGGCCGTGTCGGAACCGGAACTCGTTCCCGCGCTCGAAGCAGCACCCCCGCAACGGCCGGTCCAAACACGGCGGCCGAAAATTGACGAGGTATTGATCTGTTCGACGCAGGGAGACGTGCTTTACGAATGGCAGTGCGCCGACGCCAACGCGCGCATTCGCTTTTTGCAGTTTCTCTCGCAGAAATCGTGGCAGTTGCGCCAGGGCCTCCCCATCGGCCAGTTTCAACGCCTGGAGATCGAGGGCGCGCTCAATCGCGTGGTCACCCAACTCGATCCCGACCGCGCCCTGTTTGTGCGCGTGAGCCGAACCCCGGTGGAAACCTCGAGTTGACACTCGGCGGATGAAAGAATTCCTCCAGCAATGGGTCAGTGGGCGCGCGCGATTGCCGGGCGTGCTCGCTTGCGGCGTGCGTTTTTCGGACAAGACCTCATTCACACAGAGTTGGTCGCCGGATTTTTCCGTCCAAAACCTGGACCATGCCTGGCGTTGCGCCAGCGACGCTTTTCAGGTGCTTAAAATCAATTTCTTCCCCAGCGAATACGTACGCTGGGTTTACGAAAAGGCCTTCCTCTATTGCGCCCGGCGCGAGGACGGCGTCTGCTTCGGCCTGTTCACGGCCAATGACCCCCAATCCTACGACCGGGCGGCGATCGAACGTCTGCTGGCCGAGTTTCGCGCCCTCGGCGGTGGAGCTTGACTTGCCAGCCTTTTTGAACAGGCGATGCACGGGGCGGGCGGGTGCGCCAGCGGCCTGGCCCGGCCAATGACTTCCAGATAATCGAAAACATCGCCGTCGTTGGCCATCAGCGCGGCGGTGGCTTTGCCGGCGTCGATGGCGCTCCCGCCGCCGAAGCCGATCACCACCGGCGCTCATCTTGCCGAGGCGCTCGTTTTCATTTCGGCGAAGCACCACAGTTGTTTGTGAGTGCGGAGAAAAAATTCACCGTTGGAGGGAACGAGCGAGGCGTTGGTCATCTCATTGCCGATCGAGTTGACCGCCACCACTTCAAATTTCGGGCTCGCTTTCAACACGATGACGTCGCCCGATTGGTTGACCGCGTAGATTCTATCGCCCACGAGCAGCGTGGAGGACCAGGATTCGCCTTTCGACCCCTGTCTGGGCAGCCGTTCCTCCCAGAGCTGCCGGCCGGTTTTCAAGTCGATGCACTCAACGAATCCTTCCATGTTCACCACG
>Ga0066710_100004117_pt1 | contig 12726 bp, 11 predicted proteins | sample GraSoiAngelo_159_FD_79666 | JGI IMG/M metagenome (GOLD analysis project Ga0066710, IMG submission 79666) | Grasslands soil microbial communities from the Angelo Coastal Reserve, California, USA - 14_1009_16_40cm | ecosystem: Environmental > Terrestrial > Soil > Grasslands | place: USA...
CAGGAGCAGCAGCCACCAGCCGATCGGCCGGTCGAGCCGCATGAGCCGTGCATAGGGACGCAAACCCCGCGGCATAGAGCGGTCGACCCAGTTATCCACGGGGGCATCGGCGACGTGATCGGTCATGACCGTCTGTTAGCCCGGTAAGAGGCTGCAGGCAAATAGGCCCATTGCGCGCAGCGCGCTGGGAAGGCTACGAGGTGGCGATGCGAGACACGCCGCGCCTTTATGTCGCCCAGGGGCTTGCCGACCGCGCCGAACATGTGCTGGCGCAGGACCAGGCGCATTATGTCCGCGACGTCATGCGCATGAAGCCCGGCGATCCCTTGCGGCTGTTCAACGCGGAGGACGGTGAGTGGCTGGCCTATCTGGGCTCGGTCACGCGCAAGGCCGTGAGCGTGCGGTGCGAGAGGAAACTCGCCGACGCGTCTGCCCCACCCGATATCGATTTCATCTTCGCGCCTTTAAAGCATGCCCGCCTTGATTATCTGGTGCAGAAGGCGACCGAACTCGGGGCACGCCGTCTGCGCCCGGTGCTCACGGCCCGCACCATTGTCGATCGGGTCAATCTCGACCGCATGCGGGCGAATGCGATCGAAGCGGCCGAACAGTGCAATCTAGTTTTCGTGCCCGAAGTCAGCGAACCGGAAAAGCTCGACCGGCTGCTGGCCGGCTGGGACGCGCGACGCGTCTTGATCTATTGCGATGAGGTGGCCGAAGGAGAGGACACGCTGGCGACCCTCAAGGCACTGAAACTTCCCGCCGCTTTGCTGGTCGGCCCGGAAGGCGGTTTCACGCCCGAGGAACGCGCGGCGCTCAAGCGCCTGGCCTTTGTGAAGGCCATCTCGCTGGGCCCCCGGATCATGCGGGCGGACACTGCGGGCACCACCGCTTTGACTCTCATCCAGGCTGTCCTTGGCGACTGGCAGTCATGAAATTCTGACCAGCACCCATCACAATCTTTGACTTGTCGTAATGAGGGCCGCCGCCTAAACCCGCTTTGGGCAACAAAGGATTTCACTGTGAGCGGACCTACACCCGACACCCCGGAGGCGCGTGCCGTTATCACCGGCAAAAGCCAACTGGTCGACTATATCGCCAGTGGCGAGAAGCAGCAGGCGCAATGGCGCATCGGTACCGAACACGAGAAATTTCCCTTCCTGACCGATACTCTGGCGCCGGTCCCCTATGACGGTCCGCGCTCGATCAAGGCGCTGCTCGAGGGCCTGCACAGCCGCTTCGGCTGGACCGGCGTCTATGAGGCGGGCAACATCGTCGCTCTCTCCGATCCGCATGGCATGGGCTCGGTCTCGCTCGAGCCCGGTGGCCAGTTCGAATTGTCGGGCGCGCCCTTGGCGACCGTCCATGAAACCTGCGATGAGGTGCACAACCATCTGGCCCAGGTGCGCGAGGTCGGCGATGCGCTGGGCATCGGCTTCCTGGGGCTCGGCTCATCGCCTCTGTGGACCAGGGCCGAAGTGCCGGTCATGCCCAAGGGGCGCTACGCCATCATGGCACCCTATATGGACAAGAAGGGCAAGCTTGGCCGCGACATGATGTTCCGCACGTCGACGGTGCAGGTCAATCTCGACTTCTCATCCGAAGCCGACATGGTGAAGAAGCTCAGGGTCTCGCTCGCCTTGCAGCCGGTGGCGACCGCGCTTTTCGCCAATTCTCCGTTCACGGAGGGAAAGCCCAACGGCTATAAGAGCTTTCGCTCGGCCGTTTGGCTTGACACCGATCCCGACCGGTCCGGCATGCTGCCTTTCGCTTTCGAGAAGGGCATGGGCTATGAGCGCTATGTCGATTATGCGCTCGATGTGCCGATGTATTTCGTCCACCGCGACGGCCACTATCACAATACATCGGGCGAGAGCTTCCGCGCCTTTCTCGAAGGCAAGCTGCCGCAACTGCCGGGCGTGCGTCCCACGCTCCAGGACTGGTCGGATCATCTCACCACGATATTCCCCGAAGTGCGCCTCAAGAAGTTCCTCGAAATGCGCGGCGCCGATACGGGGCCGTGGCGCACGCTCTGTGCGCTCCCGGCTCTCTGGGTGGGCATCTTCTATGATCAGACTGCCCTTGATGGCGCTTGGGACCTGGTGAAGGACTGGTCAGCCGAGGACCGGCAGAAATTGCGCGAGGCGGTGCCGCGCGACGCGCTGCAGGCCAAGGTGAAGGGGCGCCTGGTCCAGGACGTGGCGAAAGACATGCTGGCTCTGTCGCGCCAAGGCCTTGGCGAGCGCCGGATCGTCGGTTGCAAGGGCAAGACCGAGACCCGCTTCCTCGATGATCTCGATGACATCGCCGCTTCCGGCAGGACGCGCGCCGAGGATCTGCTGCAGCTCTATGAAACGAGCTGGAATCGCGACGTGCGGCGCGTATTCAGGGACTTTGCATATTAGTTCAGATCGGCACCGGCCCTTGTCTTCAGTAGCCTTTCGGCCTCTGCCGCGACCATGCGCACGATGTCGCCCGCAGGCTTGATGTCATGGATGAGATCGAGGCCTTCGCCGGCGAAGACGACCGATTTGCTGGTGTCGCCGGCACGCGCTGCCGTCCAATAGGCCTCCGCCTCGCGCACCAGATTCCGCTCGAGTTCGCTCTCATGGCCATGCCAATTGCGGCTGAAGTCATTGGCGATGGCGCGGCCCGAATAGCCTTCCGGCCAATCAAGTCCGCGCACGATATCGAAGACGCGGGTGCGCAGCGTATCATCGCTCCTGGCCTCGGTAAGGAGGCGCTTGGCGGCATCGCTGCCCAGGGCTTCGGGCGTCGCCCAGAAACGCGTGCCGACCAATATGCCGGAAGCGCCCAGCATCAAGGCGGCCGCGAGACCACGGCCGTCCGATAGCCCGCCTGCCGCAACGACCGGCACCGCACCTGCGATATCCACCACGGCTGGCGTCAAGGTGAGCGTGGTGCGCCCCGATTTGCCATGGCCGCCAGCTTCGGTGCCCTGCGCCACGATGATGTCGGCGCCGGCATCGAGGGCACGTTTGGCGCCGTCGATATCCTGTATCTGGCAGATAAGCGTGACGCCCGTCGCCTTGACGCGCGTGGCGAAGGGTTTCTCATCACCGAACGACAGGAAGAAGGCCTTTGGCGAGCGCTCCATTGCTTGATCGAAGAGTTCCGGAAAAAGAGCGAGCGACCAGGTGATATAACCCACGCCGATCTGCGCATTGCCGGCGGCGCGTAACTGCTCCTCCATCCAGGCTTTGCCGCCATAGCCGGCTTTCGGATTGCCATAGCCGCCGCCAATGATGCCGAAACCGCCAGCCTGGCTCACTGCAGCAGCGAGCCTGCCCCCAGCGATGCCGCCCATTGGCGCCAGAATGATCGGATGGGTGATGCTGAGCAGACGCGTCAGCGCCGTAGCGATAGCCATGATGTCTCTCGCAAGCAGGTTGGATCGAGCGCCGTCAATATGCGCCGCGCTCAGATCGCCGCGTCATGCAACTTTCAATTCCCACCTATTCCGCCGCCATCAGCTGGCGCGGAATGTTGGAGATGCTTTCCGAGATGTGATGGCTGAGCGCCTCGACCGCTGAACTGCGCCGGCCCGGCCGGTGCACGATGCCGAGCCGGAACGAACCGAGTTTCGGGAAGCCGTCCTTCTCCGACAGGATGCGCATGCCGGGCCGTACGCAGATTTCCGGCACGGCGCCGACCGCGAGTCCAGCGAGCACGGCGGCGTTCACCGCATTGGAATTGGGGCTCGAATAGGCGATACGGTATTTGCGGCCTTCGCGTTCGAGCGCACCGATCGTCAAGGCGCGCCATTCGCAGCCTGTATGCGAAATGGCGACCGGAACCGTGTCGAGCGTATGGACGCTATGGCGCGCCGATGTGACCCATACAAGCGGTTCGGTGCGCACGATTTCATCGACGGCGATCTCTGAACACGCGGTCACCAGCGCCAGATCGAGTTCACCATGCCGTGCCCGCTCGAACAGTTGCGGGCTCTGCCCGCAATCGACATTGACCGTCACCAGAGGATGGGTGCGCGAGAAGCGGGCCAGAATCTCAGGCAGGAAGCGGTCGGCATAATCATCGGGCGTGCCAAAACGAAGCGTGCCGGTGAGTTCCGGTTTGGTGAAGGCCGCGACTGCCTCGTCATTCAGATTGACGATGCGCCGGGCATATTCGATGAGTCGTTCGCCATCTTCGGTGAACCGGCTCTGCCGCCCGTCGCGCACGAAAAGCGGGCGCCCAACGAGCTCTTCGAGCCGCTTCATCTGCATGGAAACCGCCGATTGGGTCTTGTGCACTTCCTCGGCGGCGCGGGTGAAATTGCCGGTATCGGCTATGGCGAGGAAGGTCTTCAACAGGTCGATATCGAGATTGGGGATCATGGCCGTTATTCCATCAAGACTGCTGATGGATAATATAAGACATATTCGTTGGATTTATCAATAGGAGGGGCGCATATTCTGAGCATGCAATTGATCGTTTGGGCCACTTTCGGGTGGCGAAACAGCAAGGAGGGTGCTCTTTGCGTCATGGAGGATTGTGTCATGAGAGATTATGTCCTGAACCGCGCGATTTTCGAGGACAGAATTGGCAACCGCTCGATCTTTTCCAGGCTCTTTCACAATTGGAAGGCACACCGGGAAGTGAGCCAGTTGGCCCAATTCGATGACTTCATGCTGGCCGATATCGGTGTCAGCCGCGCCGATGTGGAATGGGCGACAAAGCTTCCCATCACCACCGACCCGACGCAGGCGCTCGAACACCGGACCACTTTGCGCCAGCGCCATGAACCCGCCCGGCCGCCCGGCTGGGGCGCCTATTGAACCCGCGTGATCGGACGGAAAGCCGTCGCCCAGTCCTGGTCACGCCGATAGCAGGCGATCTTGCGGATCTCCCCTGTCGCGCAAGATCGCCTGTATTCCTTATCTCTGATGCGTCACCCGGCCGAGCCCGTGACGAAGCGGGTGTGGGCACTGAAGTCATGCAGGAATCAGGTGCAGTTGGAGAGCTTCTTTGCGCAGCGCCTGGTGTGAGACGAAATGGTGGGTCTTCAGTCCAGCCATCCGGGCGCCATCGACATTGGATTTCTTGTCATCGGTGAACCAGGCATCTTCGGCAGCGATCCCGAGATGCCGCAACAGCCGGCGATAGCACTCGGGATCGGGCTTCTTGGTCAAAAATTCATAGGAGAAATAGCAGTCGGCACCGAATATCTCGGCCGCCTCGGGAAAGACTTCGGGCAGGCTGTCCTTCATCAGGGGGCCGTTATTGGTGAAAAGCGCCACGCGCTTGTGTGCCGCGATCTTGCGGGCAAGCACCAGCATGTCGGGCCACGGCACGATCGAGGCGCGCCGCGCCTCGACCCATTGCGCCCGGGTGATCTCATGGCCGAGGCGTCTGGCGAATTCGGAGAGATATTCCGGCGCCGTCCGATAGCGACCAGCATCGGCCGCGTCCTCGAAGCCCGAATCCCATATAGCGGCGCGGATGTCGCGCGGCATCTTGCCGGAAATCCGGGCCAGCGCCCGAAGTCTGGCGCCAAGATCATAGCGGCACAGCACGTCATCGAGATCGAATATGGCGATTTTAATGTCCATGCACTTTCAATTCCGTGTCCCCAAATCTGATTCTCAAGCTCGCTGAATGCTACTATGGTGCGATGCCTCTTTGACAGCGGCCCGCGGCTTGACTTGCCCTTTGGTCCATCATTATTTTCGCTCCCCGCGGGGGCTGGCTGCTCGAATGTACCGCAAGATTTTCTTTCTCATCCGCGGCGGATTCTTCTGGCATCCGCCTTCTGTTCAATAAATCTTTGAAAGAGAAGTGATGGCAATGGATCTCGAGCGGATCAGGGCCGACACGCCAGGCACCAAACGGCGCACCTACTTGCACAATGCCGGGGCGGCTCTGATGCCGCGCACGGTCGTCAATGCGATCAAGGACCATATCGATCTCGAAGCGGAGATCGGTGGCTACGCTGCGGCAAGGCAGGAACGAAAGCGCTGCGAGGCTGTCTATTCCTCGGTGGCGCGCCTCCTCAATGCCTCCAGCGAAGAGATCGCCCTGGTCGAGAACGCGACCGTCGCCTGGCAGATGGCTTTTTATTCGCTTCAATTCATGCCGGGCGACCGTATCCTCACCGCTGAGGCCGAATATGCCGCTAATTATGTAGCCTTTCTGCAAATGGCGAAGCGGACGGGAGCGGAAATCGACGTCGTACCTAGCAATCACACGGGTGAACTCGATAGCGGGGCGCTCGCACGCATGATCGACAAACGCGTCAAGCTCATCGCCGTCACCTGGGTTCCGACCAATGGCGGACTTACCAATCCGGCGGCCGAGATCGGGCGGATCGCCAAAGCCCATGGCATCCCCTTTCTGCTCGATGCTTGCCAGGCGGTGGGGCAAATGACTGTGGATGTTGAGGCGCTGCATTGCGACATGCTGTCGGCGACAGGACGCAAATTCCTGCGCGGGCCGCGCGGTACCGGGTTCCTTTATGTGCGCAAGAATTTGCTTGAGCGGCTCGAGCCGCCAGTGATCGATCACTATGCCGCACCCTGGGTTGCGCGTGACCGCTACGAACTTCGCCCCGATTTCGAGAATTGGGAGAATAACTATGCGGGCCGTCTAGGCCTCGGCGCGGCGATCGACTATGCGCTTGATATTGGGATGTCGGAGATCGAAAGGCGATGCCGGATGCTGGCGGGGAGGTTGCGGACAGGGCTCGGAGCCATTGCCGGTGTGACAGTGCTCGATCTCGGCCGCAATCCTTCCGCCATTGTGAGCTTCAATGTCGCGGGCATCGATGCGCGCGATGTCGTACGAAAGGCGGATTTGTCCGGAATCGCCATTGGCGCGTCCGATCCTGATAGCACGCGGATCGATTCCGAGAATCGCCGGCTTTCAGACATCGTCCGCGCCTCACCGCATTATTACAATACTGCGGAAGAGGTCGACCGGCTTGTCGAGCTTTGCACTATGCTCAAGTCGCGCGGCTAGGCCGCGGTACCGCCGACGGTGATCTGATCGAGACGCAGACTCGGCTGTCCGACGCAGACCGGAACGCCCTGGCCCTGCTTGCCGCAGGTGCCGATGCCCGGATCGAGCGCCATGTCGTTGCCGACCATCGAAATGCGTTTCAGGGCGTCCGCACCATTGCCGATGATCGTGGCGCCCTTGACGGGCATCGTGATCCGGCCGTCTTCGATGAGATAGGCTTCGGTGCAGGCGAAGACGAATTTGCCGGAGGTGATGTCCACTTGGCCGCCGCCGAAGGACTTGGCGTAGAGACCGCGCTTCACGGAACTCAGGATCTCGTCGGGATGCTTATCGCCATCGAGCATGTAGGTGTTGGTCATGCGCGGCATGGGACTGTGCGCGAAGGACTGCCGGCGGCCATTGCCAGTAGGCTTCATGCCCATCAGCCGGGCATTGAGGCGGTCCTGCATGAAGCCGACGAGAATGCCGTCTTCGATCAGCGTCGTCGAGGAACTGGGTGTTCCCTCATCATCCATGGCCAGCGATCCGCGCGCCCGCGCCACCGTTCCGTCATCGACGATGGTGATGCCGGGTGCGGCGATCCGTTCACCCATCAGGCCGGAAAAGGCACTGGTCTTCTTGCGGTTGAAATCGCCTTCGAGGCCGTGGCCGATGGCTTCATGCAACAGAATGCCGGGCCAACCCGGCCCTAGCACGACGTCCATTTCACCCGCTGGTGCCGGCTTTGCTTCGAGGCCTATGAGCGACTGGCGCACCGCTTCCTTGACCGCGTCCTGCCACTTCGTCTCGCTCAGATAGTCGCCATAGAGCCCGCGTCCGCCAAAACCGAAGGAGCCGCTGGCGCGTTCCTTGCCGTCGCTCGCCATGACGCTGACATGGAAGCGGACCAAGGGCCGGCTGTCGCGATAGACTTGCCCCTGGGCGCGCAGTATTTCGATCTCCTGCCAATCGCCGCTCAAGGAGACGCTCACTTGCTTGATGCGCGGATCGGCCTTACGGGCGAATTCATCGACGCGCTGCAGCAGCGCCACCTTGTCGGCGAAGGCGAAATGATCGGAGGGATTCTGCGCGACATAGAGTTCACGATTGGTGCGGGCCGGCGCTGCCATGACGGCCGAGGTAGATGCCGACACAATGGTGCGGCAGATTTGAGCCGCACGCGTCATCGCCGCGGCGGAAAGTTCGGTCGAATGAGAATAGCCCTGGGTCTCGCCGCTCACCACCCTGAGACCGAAGCCTTGGGCTTCATCGAAGCTTGCCGATTTGAGCCTGCCGTCGTCAAAGACGGCCTGCTCTGAAAGGCGCTGCTCGACGAAGAGCTCTCCGTCATCGGCACCCTTGAGGGCGGAATCGAGGATGGCGGAGGCCTCGTTCCTGCCGACTTCGGCCTTTTCAAGGAGCGAGATCATTGCCGGAGCCCGCCCGCCCTAGAGACTGCCGAGCGCCTTAAAGGCATCCGCGAAGCCATTGAGGGAAATCTTGATCGGCATGCCGATGCCGGGTGCCTCGTAGATGATGAAATTGGCGGCCGTGCCCTTGCGGAATTTGTCGAGCGTCTGGGTGCCGGCCTCGCCGAAGGCCATGCAGATTTGCGGTAGGCAGCGCATGAAAGGAATGCGGCCGACGGCGCCGCCATCGATCTCGAGCGCAACGCCGGTCGGCAAATAAACGCCGATCGGCGCCAGGATGCGCATCATTGTCACGTCCTTGCCATTCTGCTTGGCGCGCACGAAAACGGTGGTGAGGCCGACCTTGGCGTTCTTTTCGCTGCGCGCCATCTGCACCATGGCGCATTGCTTTTCGGTCTGCCCCTGGGCATCCGGCTTTGGTTGATTCTCGCACTGGATCTTCCAGTCGCCATGGGTGGCGATGACTTGGGGTGCCGGGCCCTGCTGCTGTTGCGCACGCGAACCTGGTTGAACCTGGCCTTGAACTTGCCCTTGCCCTTGTGCCTTCGGAAGGCGCGGGCCGAAATTGTTCCTTTGCGGCGCCTGAGCGTCCTGGGCGAATGTCGGTGTGATGGCGAGGAGGGCGGCCACCGTCAAAGCGGACCAGCATAGCGGGTGTTTGGATAAGGTTGGCACGGGGCTATCCTTGTTTTGTCTCGATTCGCGGGGCGGCTCTTAGCGCTCTCAAGCCTTTAAGACAATCGCGAAAGCACCCCGCGGCGCGTTTGTTCGCAAAAATTGAGGCGGAATTCCGGTTTCGGTAAAGGCCAGAGATCACGATGGCTTTTGATGGAAACCGTCAAAAGCCAGGAACGTGATCGATTTCTTAAATGAGAACGGGATTGTCGCGAAAAACCGGTAGCCACTTTTTCGCATCCCGTTCTCTGCAATGACGTTTTGCCGCGCCCGGTTTGGTTGCGGCGGCTTGGCGAATGTGGTTCACAATTGGTTCCAGATCACGGCAAAGCGAGGCTTCGCGCTCATTGTGCGGAGCAGCAAGGCATGAGGAAAGAGGCGGGAATGAGATTTGCGAAACTTTGGGCCGGCTCGGCAGTGGCTTTGGTACTGGGCGCCGGAATGGCCATGGCCGAGACAGGCGGTCATGCCGTGCCCTGGCAGATGGGCCTCCAGCCCGGCGTCACGCCGTCCGCCGAATTTATCCATTGGTTCCACAATTATCTCCTGCTGCCGATCATCACCGTCATCACGTTCTTCGTCTTGGGCCTGCTCATCTATGTGATGGTGAAGTTCAACGCCAAGGCCAATCCGGTTCCTTCCAAGACCACGCATAACACGCTGGTCGAGGTCCTGTGGACGGTTATCCCGATCATCATCCTTGTCGTCATCGCCATACCGTCCTTCCGCCTGCTCTATCTGCAGCGCGACATACCTAAGGGTGACATGACCATTAAGGTCATCGGCAATCCGTCCTGGAACTGGACCTACGAATATCCCGATCTCGGCACCAATGCTGATGGGTCGGCCAAGGTCTCCTTCACCGCCTTTCTCAAGGCGAAGGATAAGCTCGAGGCGAATGACACATGGCTCTTATCGACCGACGTTCCGGTTGTCGTCCCGGTCAACAAGGTGGTTCGCCTGTATGTGACGGCTGATCCCGAAGGCATCATCCATTCCTGGACCATTCCGGCCTTCGGCATGAAGATTGACGCCATTCCCGGCCGCCTCAATGAGGACTGGTTCCAGGCCACCAAGGAAGGCGTCTATTACGGTCAGTGCTCGGAACTTTGCGGCAAGGATCATGCTTTCATGCCGATCGAGGTCCATGTGGTGTCGCAAGCCGATTTCGACGCCTGGGCGGCCAAGATCAAGACCGCCGGAGCCGATGAGGCGCGCAGCTACCTGTTTGCGCTGCTCAAGGCCGAAGGTCAGCTGGCGCAGAAATAGGGGTACCCCCGGCGACGGGGAGAGGACATAGAGGTTTACCAACATGGCATATGCCGCAACCGCTCACGATGATCACGGCCATCCGACCGGATGGCGCCGCTACGTTTATTCGACGAACCACAAGGACATCGGCACGATGTATCTGTGGTTCGCCATCTTCGCCGGCCTGATCGGCGGCATTCTCTCGATTCTGATGCGTATCGAACTTGCAGAACCCGGCATCCAGATTTTCCACGGCCTGGCCGCGATGGTCTATGGCGGCGAGGCCGATGCATCGATCGATGCCGGCAAGCATATGTACAATGTGTTCGTCACAGCGCACGGCCTGTTGATGATCTTCTTCATGGTCATGCCGGCGATGATCGGCGGCTTTGGCAACTGGTTCGTGCCTTTGATGATCGGCGCACCGGACATGGCCTTCCCGCGCATGAACAACGTCTCTTTCTGGCTGCTGCCGCCGGCTCTGGCGCTATTGCTCATTTCGATGTTCGTCGAAGGCCCGGCGGGTGCTCATGGCGCTGGCGGCGGCTGGACGCTCTATCCGCCGCTATCGACGACCGGCCAGCCCGGTCCGGCAATGGACTTCGCCATCCTGGCGATCCATCTCGCCGGTGCGTCTTCCATCCTCGGCGCTATCAACTTCATCACCACGATCTTCAATATGCGGGCACCAGGCATGACGCTGCACAAGATGCCGCTCTTCGTCTGGTCGATCCTGGTCACCGTGTTCCTGTTGCTGTTGTCGCTGCCGGTTCTCGCCGGCGCCATCACCATGCTGCTCACCGACCGCAATTTCGGGACCAGCTTCTTCGTGGCATCGAAGGGCGGCGATCCGGTGCTGTTCCAGCATCTGTTCTGGTTCTTCGGCCATCCGGAAGTCTACATCCTCATTTTGCCGGGCTTCGGCATCGTCAGCCAGATCGTGTCGACCTTCTCCAAGAAGCCGATCTTCGGCTATCTCGGCATGGCCTATGCCATGGTATCGATTGGTGTCGTCGGCTTCGTCGTCTGGGCCCACCATATGTACACGGTCGGCATGGATGCCGATACGCAGGCCTATTTCATCGCCGCCACGATGATCATCGCGGTGCCGACCGGTGTTAAGATCTTCTCCTGGATCGCCACCATGTGGGGCGGGTCGATCGAATTCCGCACCCCCATGCTGTGGGCGATCGGCTTCATCTTCCTGTTCACCGTCGGCGGTGTCACCGGTGTCGTCCTCGCCAATGCCGGCGTCGACCGCTCGCTGCAGGATACCTATTACGTCGTGGCGCACTTCCATTATGTGCTGTCCCTGGGCGCGGTCTTCGCCATCTTCGGCGGATGGTATTACTGGTTCCCGAAGATGTCGGGCTATATGTATTCGGAGACCCTCGGCAAGGCGCATTTCTGGATCCAGTTCATCGGCGTGAACCTGATCTTCTTCCCGGAGCACTTCTTGGGTCTTGCCGGCATGCCGCGCCGCTATATCGACTATCCGGAAGTCTATGCCGGCTGGAACATGGTGTCCTCGATCGGCTCTTATATTTCGGCTTTCTCGGTATTGATCTTCCTCTATGGCGTGTTCCTCGCCTATGCGAGGAAACAGCCGGCCGGTGACAATCCATGGGGCGAGGGTGCAACGACGCTCGAATGGACGCTGCCGTCGCCGCCACCCTTCCATCAGTTCAACACGCTTCCGGTCATCCGGTAAACGACAGGCGAGGCCGCCTCGATAAAGGCGGCCTTGGCCGATTTGAAGGACAAGAATGAGCGACATTCAGGCCGATATCTCCGACACGAGCGCTGCCGCCCTGGGCGGTGAGGGCACCGTCAAGGACTATTGGACCCTGCTCAAGCCGCGGGTGATGTCGCTGGTCATCTTCACGGCCCTTGCCGGTCTTGTCGCCGCATCGAGCGACATTCATCCCTGGCTGGCGCTGGTGGCGCTTCTGGCAATCGCGGTCGGTGCCGGCGCCTCGGGTGCCCTCAATATGTGGTACGACGCCGACATCGATGCGCTCATGGCGCGCACCGCGAACCGTCCGGTGCCGCGGGGTGCCATCTTGCCCGGCGAGGCTTTGGGCTTCGGCCTCGCTCTCGCGGCTGGCTCGGTTCTGGTTCTCGGCCTCCTCGTCAATATCGTGGCGGCAGCGCTTCTCGCCTTCACCATTTTCTTCTACGCCGTGATCTACACGATGTGGCTCAAGCGCTCGACGCCGCAGAACATCGTCATTGGCGGTGCCGCCGGTGCCTTCCCGCCGATGATCGGCTGGGCCGCGGCGACCGGCTCGGTGACTCTCGCCTCGATCGCGCTCTTTCTCATCATCTTCATGTGGACGCCACCGCATTTCTGGGCGCTGGCACTGTTCCGCGAAGGCGACTATGCCCGCGCGGGCGTGCCGATGCTGCCGAA
>Ga0066710_100004118_pt1 | contig 12725 bp, 10 predicted proteins | sample GraSoiAngelo_159_FD_79666 | JGI IMG/M metagenome (GOLD analysis project Ga0066710, IMG submission 79666) | Grasslands soil microbial communities from the Angelo Coastal Reserve, California, USA - 14_1009_16_40cm | ecosystem: Environmental > Terrestrial > Soil > Grasslands | place: USA...
CAACTCAAGTATCAGCGTGACGTCGGAAACCCGCTTCAGATGCAGGTCTGGACTTCCCGGCGTGACGCCCTCGCCGCGTACGCCAAAACGAGTCCCGAGGCGGCACGGCGCGCGGGAGAAGTTCGGCGAAGCCTGGAGAATTCCATCAAGCGGCTTGTGGGCCAGCAGGAAGGCCTTCAAAACCAGCGAATGATGGCGCGCAAGGAAATGGAAGAAAAAGATCTCCGCGCTCAGATCGCTCGCCGGCCGGATCTTCAAAAAGCGCATGGTGGAGCATGGGATCGGATCGCTGCTGCATACGCCGGGCTGCCGGCGATGGCCAAACGCGGCGCGTTTACCACGATTGCTCCATCGCGTCTCGGCCAGATCGCTCAGACGCTGGTTCTCGATTCGGAAGAAACTCAGAAGCCGAACGACCGGCGTTATGACGAATTCCGCGAATCGAATCTCGAATCGCTGCGCTTCAGCCTGCTTTCGCCCGCGCCAATCTACAAAGACATGGAGGAAGCCGTGCTCGCGGCGTGGCTGGCCGAAGCACAGAAGACGCTGGGAGCGAATGATCCATTTGTGAAGGCGGCGATTCAAGGTTCGACGCCCGCCGGCGTGGCCAGGGCTGTTCTCGGCAGCACAAAACTAACGGACGTTGCGGCCAGGAAAGCGCTGCTCGAAGGCGGTGCGGATGCGATCGCGAAGTCCGATGACTCGATGATTCAGCTCGCGCGCCGGATCGTTCCGGTCTACCGCGAACTTCGCGCGTGGAACGAAGCGAATATTCAAAGCGTCGACACCAGCGCGGGACAGAAAATCGCGGAGGCGCGGTTTGCCGTCTATGGAAAGACTGTGCCTCCGGACGCAACGTTTACACTGCGTCTCAGTTACGGGCGAGTGTTTGGCTATGAAGAAGACACTACGTTCGTGCCGTATAAAACCACTTTTTTTGGTATGTATGACCGCGCCCGCAGCTTCGACGAGAAGCCGCCGTACAATCTGCCGAGACGATACAGGGAGGGAATGTCGAAGATTGACCTTTCCACTCCATTGAATTTCGCCTACACGGCGGACACCATCGGTGGGAACTCGGGCAGCCCTGTCATCAACCGAAACGCCGAAATTGTCGGACTGAATTTCGACAGCAACATCCAGAAGCTGCCGAATCGCTACTGGTATGTCGACGAAAGCGAAGGCGGGCGCGCCATAGCCGTCCACAGCGCAGCGATTATCGAAGCGCTCAGGAAGCTCTACGGCGCTCAGCAACTGGCGCAGGAGATTACGGGACGTTGAGGGGAACGCGGGCTGAAGACAAGAAGAATTAGCCGCGAATTACGCTGATTACGCGAATGGGGCGCAAAAAAGAATTCTTTTTTGCGTCCCATTCGCGTAATCAGCGTAATTCGCGGCTAATTCTTCTTGTCTTCAGCCCGCGCTGCTAATACTTTTCTCTATTCAGGATGTAATTCAGCCCGCCCACGCGGAACCACCGGTACCCATATCCCTCCAGCACAATCGTATGTTTGCCGTTTGATCCCGCCCGGCTCTCGTCTCTAACGAGTAAATTAACCAGGCGATCTCCTTCTTTGACGCCGACGTCGAGCAGGATGCTTGTCGGTTTGTCGTCGAAGTTGTGCAGGGTGAGGAGCGAGTTGTTGCGCCAGTCATAGCGCAGGGCGAGGACGGACGGAGAGCCGGTCTTGAGAATGGTGCAGGTCCCCCAGCCCACCTCAGGGCATTCCTTTCTGAAGCGAATCATGCGTTCGGTCCAGTTGAGCATGGAGTTGGGATCGCAGCGCTGGGCGGCGACGTTAATGAGATTGTAGCTCCAGACGCCCTCGTCGATGACGGGCAGTATCGTTTTCGGTGCGGTTGAGAAGCCGGCCTGCGGCTCGTCAGACCATTGCATGGGAGTGCGGACCGCACCCCTTTCCTTGAGTTCAAGGTCGTCACCCATCCCGATCTCATCTCCATAACGCAGAACGGGTGTCCCCGGCACTGACAACATCAGACTATATGCGAGTTCCAGTTGCGGCCGGCCGCCCAGCATGGGGGCAAGGCGCCGGCGAATGCCGCGGCCATAGAGTTGCATCTGTTTTTCCGACCCGAACTTCGAGAACACAAGCCGGCGCTGCTTATCCGTGAGGCGTCCCAGATCGAGTTCGTCGTGATTTCTCAGAAACGAAGCCCACTGGGCAAATTCCGGTATCTTCTGCGTCGCCCGGATGGCCTTGGCGACCGGTTCCGCATCGCCCGAGGCCAGCGCGTAGAACATGTGCTGGTTCACGTAAAAGTTGAACAGCATGTGCATGCGGTCGCCTTCGTCGCCGAAGAAATCCTTGTCTTCGGCGGGAACAACATTGGCTTCGCCCAGGAGAATCGCGTCGCCCTCACGCCATTGCAGGAAATTCCGCAGGCGCGTGAGGTATTCGTAGTTCAGGACACGCTTCTTTCCGGGCATGCGACTTTCGATCATGAACGGAACGGCATCGACTCTGAATCCGGAGACTCCGAGCTCGAGCCAGTAGCCCATGATCCGTTGGATTTCTGTTTGAACCTCGGGATTCTCTGTGTTCAGATCCGGCTGGAATTCGTAAAACCGGTGGTAGTACCACTCGCGGGCGATCTTGTCGTAGCTCCAGATCGATTGCTGGACGCCGGGAAACACCACGCCCTTGCGGTAATCGGCCGGCCGTTTTTTCGACCACACATACCAATCGCGGTATTTCGACTTCCTATCCGCGCGCGCAGCCTGAAACCAGGGATGCTGGTCGGACGTATGGTTCAGAACCAGATCGATGATGATCCGAAGGCCCCGCTGCTTTGCCTGATTTGCAAAATCGACGAAGTCCCCCGAAGAGCCATGACGTGGATCAACGCCGTAGTAATCGGTTATGTCGTAGCCCGCGTCGCGATAGGGAGACGGTTGAAAGGGCTGCAGCCATATACAGGTGACACCCAGCCCCGACAGGTAGTCGAGGCAGCGTGAGAGCCCCTCGAAATCCCCCACACCATCGCCATTGGAATCCATGAACGTTCCAACGTTGACACTGTAGATAATCGCGTTCTTGTACCAGAGATCATCGATCATCTGTGCTCTGCTCCTGTTCCAGAGTACCTTGAATTCCGCAAACAGCAGCTATGGTAGAGTGCTTCATCGAAATCACTGATGGCCACTGACCAATGACCAATGGACTTGAGCCATTGAACAATGGTCAGTTTTTAAATGCGCATTATTCAATGGTTCAAGTTCATTAGTCATTGGTCAGTGGCCATCAGTGATTTGCAGAAGGGGAAGACATGAAAACTTTCTACGCAGTGATAATAGCCGCTGCATTTGCGTTCGTCCTGATTACCATGACAGGCATCGCCCAACAGCAGCCGGCGCCACCAGCCCACCGCCCGCCCCGATGCCGCCGATTCTCGAGAATTACAAGCCGGTCACCGCCGATCGTCTGAAGAAGCCGGAAGACAGCGACTGGCTGATGATTCGGCGCACGTATGACGGTTGGGGCTACAGTCCGCTGGATCAGATCACGCCGGGCAATGTCAATAAGCTCCAGCCGGTGTGGGTCTTTTCGACGGGCATGGTCAGCGGACATGAGGCACCGCCGATTATCAACAACGGCGTGATGTTTGCAGCGACCCCGGGTAATCAAGTCATCGCCGTCGAGGGCAAGACCGGCCGGATTCTCTGGCGCTTCCGGAGGCCGGCGCCCGAAGGATCGCTTTTGCCGCATCAGACGAGTCGCGGTGTGGCTCTGTACGGCGACAAAGTCTTCTTCGCCGCCGGTGAAGCCGTGCTGATTGCAATCGACGCCAAGACCGGCAAGGAAGTCTGGGCCACGACGGTAGCCGACAACAAGAGCGGCTACTACATGACGCTGGCTCCGCTCGTAGCCGACGGCAAAGTTCTGGTCGGCGCCTCCGGAGGCGAATTCGGAATCCGTGGCTTTGTCGCTGCATTTGATCCCGACACCGGTAAAGAGGTGTGGAGAGTCTATACGGTGCCCGCGCCTGGAGAGCCGGGCAGCGACACATGGCCAGGCGGCGATCAGTGGAAGAACGGCGGCGCCTCGGTATGGGTCACCGGCAATTACGATACGGAAACCAACCTTGCCTTCTGGGGAACCGGCAATGGCGGTCCATGGATGGGCGATCAGCGTCCGGGCGACAATCTCTACATCTCATCGACAATTGCCATCGACGTGGCGACAGGCACGATCAAGGGACACCACCAATACGACCCCAACGAATCCTGGGATTGGGATGAAGTCTCGCCGCCGATTCTGGTGGACTACAAACGGGGCGGAAGGACCATCAAGGGTCTGATCGACGTCGGGCGCGACGGCTATCTGTGGTTCCTCGAACGCTCCAGCGGCAAGATCAGCTTTGTCGAAGGCAAACCGTTCGTGAGGCAGAACGTTTACAAAAGCCTCGATCCCGAAACCGGGCGGCCACAGGTCGATCCGGACCGCAAACCCGGCACCGGCAAAATGGCGGATTTTTGTCCATCGCTGTGGGGTGGTAAGAACTGGCCGCCCATCGCGTTCAGTCCGAAAACGCGGATGATTTACATCCCTGCCAACGAGAATATCTGCGGAAACTCGATAGGACTCGAAGTCCAGTACGTCCCGGGCCGTGGTTTCACCGGCTCGAGGGGCAATACCTATTTGCTCCCCGAGGCTGACCATATCGGCGAAGTCCAGGCCTGGGACGTGGACACGGGAAAGAAAGTCTGGACTCACAATTACGCCAGGTCTCAGAACTGGGGTCCGATGCTGGCCACCGGCGGCGGACTGGTTTTCAGCGGCGGGACCAACGATCGCATGTTCCACGCGTTCGATGCGAAGAACGGTAAGTTGCTGTGGGAATTCCCAACCAACTCCGGCATCACGGGCCAGCCGTCATCGTTCATGGTCGACGGAAAGCAGTACATCGCCGTGCAGTCGGGCTGGGGCGTTGACGCGAACGGAATGCAGGGCGTCCTCAACAGAGGGCGGCCGGGGGAATTCCCGGAGGTGCCGCAGGGCGGCGCCATCTGGGTGTTCGCGGTGAAGTGAGGTTGACTAATCACTGATGTCCAATGCCCAATGACCAATGGACTTGAGGATTGAGGATTGAGAAATGAAGATGAGAAATGGTCAAATCTCTCAATTCTCGTTTGTCAATTCTCAAGTTCATAGTCATTTCTCAATCCTCAAGTCCATTGGTCATTGGGCATTGGACATCAGTGATTAGTAATATGAAATACCAGCGAGGACGTTCTTCTGACCGACCTTGAAGTTCCTGTCTTGATTGTCGGTGGCAGCCTGGTGGGCATGTCCACCGCGCTGCTTCTGGGGCACCATGGGATTCGGGCGCTTGCCGTGGAACACCATCGGGGCACGGCCATTCATCCGCGTGCAGCACAGATCAGCCAGCGGACGATGGAGATTTTCCGCACCGTGGGCGTCGAGCAGATCGTGCGCAAGAAGTCGGACGAGCAGTTCGTTCAGGATGGCGCGATCATGGCGGTCGAGACGCTGGCAGGCAAGGAGATCGGATACTTCATCTCGAACCTGAACGAAGGCGTGCGCGACATCAGTCCGACCGAGCGCGTCTTCATCTCGCAGAGTCTGCTCGAGCCGCTGCTGAAGTCGCGCGCCGAGGAACTTGGGGCGCAATTGAGGTATGGGACTGACATGGTGTCGTTCGAGGAGGACTCGAACGGTGTCACGGCGGTCATCCACAAACGGGACGCCGGCAAGACACAAACCGTGCGGGCCGCCTATATGGTGGCGGCCGAGGGTGCGCACAGCCGAGTGCGCGAACGCCTGGGCATCGCCATGCGGGGCCGCGGAACTTTCTCGAACAGCATCACAATCTACTTCCGCGGAAATGTCGCGCCGCTCCTGCGCGGCCGGAATCTCAGCGTCATCTACGTCACGAATTCAACGTTGCGCGGTTTCTTCCGCTTTGAGAAGCCGTTCGATTCGGGTTTTCTCGCCGTCAACGCGCTGGGTGATCCGACAAACCCGATAACGGACGTATCCACCGGCCTTACCGAGGAACGCTGCCTGGAGTTCGTTCGCGTCGCCCTGGGCTCGGACGAAGTTCCCATCACGATCGAGAACATCATGCCGTGGAAAGCGCAGGCCGACGTGGCGGATCGTTTTCAGCACGAACGTATCTTTCTTGCCGGCGATGCGGCGCACGTCATGCCGCCAAATGGCGGTTTCGGCGGCAACACGGGCGTTCAGGACGCGCATAATCTTGTCTGGAAGCTGGCGATGGTCTTGAAGGGGAAGGCCGGGCCCGAATTACTCGCCACATATGAATCAGAGCGCCGGCCCGTGGCTTTGTTCACGGTGGAGCAGGCATATGCGCGCTACGTCACGCGAACCGCTCCGTATCTGGGGACCGGTGGGATTCAGGCTGTCGAAAACGATCTGAATGTGGAGCTTGGGTATTGCTATGGCGATGACCGGCGGGTTCACGAGAATCCCCGGGAGTCGAAAGGACGGCCGGGTACCCGGGCCCCGCATGTTTGGATCGAGTATGAAGGCCGGCGGATTTCCACGCTGGACCTGTTCGGCCATAACTTTGTCTTGTTGACTGGCCCCGAAGCGAAGCCGCCTAAAATGGATCTGGATGCCGATGTGCACCGGATCGACGATCCCGCGTTTCTCGAAGCCTACGGAATAACCCCGTCAGGGACGGTGCTGGTTCGCCCGGACGGGTTTGTGGCAGCGCGGACGCGATAGGAACGATTCTTAGCCGCGGATTACGCGAATTACGCGGATGGGCGCGCTATGAGACTTCATTGCAGTCGCATGACAGATTTTGCGCGCCCATCCGCGTAATTCGCGTAATCCGCGGCTAAGAATCGTTCTCATCACCCCTAAAGAAGTTGAAATTCTGAGTCACGCCGCTGAGAATCATTCCACACATTTAACTTTGGGAGGAAATATGGCTCAGAAGCTATGGGTTCTCGTTGTTGTTCTGTCGCTGATGGCCGGGGGGACGGCCGCTGCCCAGGATGCACGGGCGATCCTGCAAGCCGCTTCAACAGCCATTGGTGCCGGAAATGTGAAATCAATTCAGTATTCGGGGACGGGATGGAACGCTGCCACGGGGCGAGTTTCAGCCCGAATGACGACTGGCCGCGTTTCGACGTATCAATTCGTGAGAATCGTTGGCACGGGCAGTAACTAAACTGTAGCGGCGGTCATAGACCGCCGCTACAGAAGCAAAAGGAGATGAAGTATGCGGTCGGCAATAGTGCTTTTGTTGGTTATGGCTGCTGCGATGTTTGCTATGGCGCAGACGAGGACAGCGAAGACGCTGGACATCTACCTGGTGGATGTGGAAGGTGGAAACTCCACGCTGTTCGTTTCGCCGTCGGGTGAGTCCTTGCTCATCGATACGGGAAACGGCGGCGCTGCTGCCTCTCGTGACGCTGACCGCATCATGGCCGCAGTCAAAGATTCCGGTGTCAAACAAATCGATCACCTCATCACGACTCACTGGCACGGCGATCACTTCGGAGGCATGGAAGAATTCGCGCGCCGCATTCCGATTCGCGAGTTCATTGACCACGGTCCGAACGTTCAGCCGGCTCAGGCAGCCGATGATTTTATCCAGAAGGTCTATCCGGGGCTTTACGGCAAGGCCAAGCACACGATCGTAAAACCCGGCGACAAGATTCCGGTCGCGGGCCTGGATGTGCGCGTTGTGGCTTCCGCGAGCGAGGTCCTCAAGACCCCGCTGCCTGGAGCGGGAAAGCCGAACCCGTATTGCGCAACGTTCAAACCCCAGGAGATCGACAAAACGGAGAATGCTCAATCTGTCGCCAGCCACATCACTTTCGGCAAGTTCCGCATGGTGCATCTCGGCGATCTCACGGTCATGAGGGAATTCGATCTGATGTGCCCGGTAAATCGCCTTGGCACCGTGGATCTGTTCGTCGTGTCCCACCATGGACAGCCCATTTCGAATTCGGAGGTGCTGGTTCATGCGATTCAACCGCGAGTTGCGATCCTGAACAACGGCACTCGTAAAGGCGGTCAGCCGGAAGCAATGAAGGTCCTGTTTTCATCTCCAGGTCTCGAGGATCTGTGGCAGCTTCACTTCTCGTTGCTCAGCGGCCAGGAGTACACCGTGCCCGGGATGTTCATCGCCAACACTGTGGACGAGCAACCGGCGGCAATGCCGATTGCAGCCACGGCCGCTCCCCAGCCCGGCCCCGGGGCCGCTCCGGCTCCGGTCCACAATGGTGCTGCACACTGGATCAAAGTGTCCGCTCAGCAGGACGGCTCCTTCAGCGTTACGAATGGCCGGAATGGGTTCAGTAAGACGTACCGAGCCGGTAGAGGGCCTTCTTGAGGGAGGAAGCCAGAAGCCAGAAGCCAGAAGCCAGAAGCCAGAAGCCAGAAGCCAGAAGCCAGAAGCCAGAAGCCAGAAGCCAGAAGCTGCTACTCCTATAGGAAACTGGAAACCAGGATCGGGGAATCCCCATTCTGGCTTCTGGCTTCCTTGGCTTCTGGCTTCTTTTTTAGGACAATACCCTCCTATGCGATACGTCCTTTTCCTCTCCATCATGCTCGTGTGTGCGCAGGCCTTTGCCCAGGCCAATCTCGAGGGGGTTTGGGAAAACCTCACGATTCTCCACGAAGACTGGCCGGACCGTCTTTTCGGTCCGGAACTTGGCGACTATACCGGCATCCCGCTGAACGACGCCGCGCGATTTCGCGCTGAGGCGTGGGACGCGTCTCTCATCACGCTGCCCGAATATCAATGCCGGGTGCATCCATCCGACTACGTTCCGAGTTTTGCGGCGATACGAATCTGGGAGGAACGCGATAAGGACTCACAGCAACTCATTGCAATTCACACCCACCACTTCGCGTGGGGCACGGAGCGAACGATCTGGATGGATGGCCGTCCGCATCCTCCGGACTATGCCCTCCATACGGCCATGGGTTTCTCCACGGGCAAATGGGATGGCGATATCCTGACGGTCAGCACCACGCATCTGAAAGAAGGCTGGATTCGCCGCAACGGTGTTCCCCGCAGCGACAGGGCCACCGTGACCGAACATTTCATCCGTCACGCCGGTCACTTGATTCTGATGACCGTGATCACCGACCCGGCGTATCTGACCGAGCCGATGGTTCGTACGCGCGACTACGTTTATCAGGAGAACCAACAGATCGCCGCTTATCCTTGTGAACCGGTGGACGAGGTGATTCGGGAGAAGGGAACCATCCCACACCATCTGCCGGGTACGAACCCTTTTCTTGACGAGTTTGCCAACGCGCACAAATTACCCAAAGAAGCAACCAGAGGCGGCGCCGAAACCCTGTATCCCGAATACGAACAGAAACTGAGCGGCAAAAAATGAAACGAAAAATACCCGGCGCTTTCATCATCGTTCTTGCCCTGGCCGCATTTGCATTCGCGCAGCAGAACCAGAACCTGAATAACGTCGAGGTCCACCTTTTGCCGGTGCAGGGCAATATCTACATGCTGGTCGGTGCCGGCGGAAACATGACCGTACAGGTCGGCAAAGACGGCGTTCTGCTGGTGGACACGCAGTTTGCGGCCTTGTCCCCGAAGATCCTGGCCGCGATTCGGACGCTTTCGACCGGGCCGATCCGCTACATCATCGATACGCACTTTCACGCGGACCATACGGGCGGAAACGAAAATCTGCGCAAAGCCGGTTCCACGATTACCGGCGGCAACGTCTCATTCGATATTCGGGATGCGGGTGAAGGCGCTCAAATCATCGCGCACGAAAACGTGATGAACCGAATGCCCGCCACGCCGGCGGGCGCATTGCCGACGAGTACCTACATCGGCGATCTCAAGAAATTGTTCTTCAACGGCGAAGGCATTGAAATCATTCATCCTCCAGCCGCGCACACCGACGGCGACAGCATCGTATTCTTCCGCCGCTCCGATGTGATCAGCACCGGCGATATCTTCTTGACCAACAGCTACCCGATCATTGACCTGGCCGGGGGCGGCAGCATTCAGGGGACCATCGATGCGTTGAACCGGCTGGTGGACATGATCATTCCTGTTTACGGACAGGAGGGCGGAACGCTGGTGATTCCCGGTCACGGCCGTCTTTCCGACTTCGGAGACCTTCTTAATTTCAGGGAAATGACCATCATCATTCGAGATCGTATTCAGGACATGATCAAGAAAGGCATGACGCTGGAGCAGGTGAAGGCGGCCCGGCCGACCCGCGACTACGATCCGCTTTTCGGCACGAATACAGGCTTCTGGACAACGGACATGTTTGTCGAAGCGGTATACAAGAGTCTGAGTCAGAAGAAATAGGTCACTTGATGAGATACACAATTTCCGGAATCTTCCTTTTGGCCGTCGCCGTCCATCTTCATGCGCAGGCTCCACCTCAAGGGGCACGCGGAGCGCCGCCGACCCCGGAAGCCATGGCTCCGATCGATCTGACCGGTTACTGGGTGGCCATTGTCAGCGAAGACTGGCGTTTCCGCATGGTCACTCCGCCCAAAGGGGACTACCCGGATATTCCGCTGAACCCCGCCGGCCGCAAAATTGGCGAGGCATGGGATCCCGCAAAAGACGAAGCGGCCGGTGAACAGTGCAAAGCCTATGGGGCTGCCAACATCATGCGCATGCCGGGGCGGCTGCATATCACCTGGGACAACGATACGACCTTGAAAATTGAATTCGACGCCGGAACACAGACGCGTCTGCTTCATTTCGGACCCGCCCCCACCCCCTCTGCCGCCGCTCAACCCACGTGGCAAGGGCAATCCGCGGCCACGTGGGAAGGCCGGCTGTTTCCGAGAGGAGGGGGACCGCGGTCCGGCAGCGTGAAGGTCGTGACGACGCGCATGCGTCCTGGTTATCTGCAGAGAAACGGCGCGCCTTACAGCGCGAACGCGACCATGACCGAGTATTTCGACGTCGTGAAGGAACCGAACGGCGATCAATGGCTCGTGGTCGAGAGCGTCGTTGAGGATCCGGAATATCTGACTGTGCCATTGGTCCGAAGCACGCACTTCAGGAAGCAGGCGGACGCGAACGGCTGGAATCCCAGGCCCTGCAGCGCAAGATGAGTTTTACGAGTTCGGCAGCCTGAAACGGACCTGGTGATTGAAGCTCATTTTGTAAACGGACTTGTTCAGGACGGGCAGCGTGATGTAGGCATCATAGTGGAGACTGACGCTCAGTGTGTCTTCCTTGCCATTGATTAGAATGTCGTCACCGTGAATCGGGATCGAGAATGATTCCGCTCTCACAAGCAACAACGTCCGCAGATCCTTGGTTGGCCGGTTTTCCGTTCCCACAAGTTGAACGGCATGCTGGACGGACCGCAGGAATTCCTTGTCATTCGATTTGATCCCGATCCACTGAACGACCATGTGGGTATAGAGGACGCCCGCAACAAGCCACAGACAGAGGATCGCATAGCGCTTCAGGTGCTTGCCGACGTCGAGGGTTACTTCGTCTTGTTTCGACACTTCTGCCCGCGTAATCACGGGGGATGTAATAGCATGGCAGGTTCCGAAAGGGCGGGTCTGAGCGCTCAATGATTTACGGGTGAGAATGTCGTCCGTAACGGAGATGGGTTTCTTAATTGGGCTCAAAACAACCCATTCCGCAACGAGATTTTGAAATTGGACGAATCCTGCACCTCAAATCCGAAATCCGAAATATCAGATTGGACTAAGCCCGAGCTGCCCGTCCAATTTGCGATTTCGGATTTCGGATTTGAGGTGCAGGATTCGTCCAATTTCAAAATCTCCCTCCTCACTTCACATATAATACCGGCCCATCATGTCTACCGCCGTGAAGACCACCGTCGAAAGCTCGCGCGAGCAGGCGCGGGATAACTGGAACGCCGTCATTGCGTCGACGGTGGGATGGACGCTGGACTCGTTCGACTACTTCATTGTCGTGATGGTTCTGACGGAAATCGCGGCCGAATTCCACCGGACGAACGCCGAGGTCGCCCTCACCGTGACCCTGACGCTGGCGTTCAGACCGATCGGAGCCTTTCTGTTCGGCTTGCTCGCCGACAGGTATGGCCGGCGCATCCCGCTCATGGTGGACGTCGTTGCCTATTCTGTCCTGTCCGTGGCTTCCGGCCTTGCGCCCAACTTCGCGACGTTTGTCGGCCTGCGCTGCCTGTTCGGCATTGCCATGGTCGGTGAGTGGGGAGCCGGCGCTTCGCTGGTGATGGAAAAGATATCGCCGAAATGGCGCGGGCTTCTGTCGGGCGTCTTGCAGCAGGGCTACACGACCGGAAATCTCCTGGCATCGGTCGCATACTTCCTCATCGTCCCTCATTTCGGATGGCGCGCCATGTTCTTCATCGGCGGCGTTCCCGCGCTGCTCGTGCTTTTCATCAGGAGCAAGGTTAAAGAATCCGAGGTCTGGGAAAGGACACGCCGCAGGGACTGGAGCAAACTGTGGAACAGCGTGAAGTCCAACACCTGGATCTACGGTGCCCTGGGGATTCTTGCCGCCGCTCTCGCTTCGATTTCAGGTTTTGCCGCCTCGCCGCTGGGAATGATTTTGATTTTTATTGGTACCGCCATGATCTCCTTCATCGCCGACATGACATGGAGAGTTGCGGCAGGGCATCGACGGCTGTTTTTCTACCTTGTGCTGTTTCTGACGTGCATGGGTTTTAGCGGCCACGGCACGCAGGACATGTATCCGACGTTCCTGAAGACCCAGCACGGATTCTCGCC
>Ga0066710_100004120_pt1 | contig 12724 bp, 10 predicted proteins | sample GraSoiAngelo_159_FD_79666 | JGI IMG/M metagenome (GOLD analysis project Ga0066710, IMG submission 79666) | Grasslands soil microbial communities from the Angelo Coastal Reserve, California, USA - 14_1009_16_40cm | ecosystem: Environmental > Terrestrial > Soil > Grasslands | place: USA...
GGCGTCTATCAAGAGGTGCTCGACCGCATCAAAATCGACTATGTAACCGATCCCGATCTGAAGAAGGTGACGGACGGCGCCATTCGAGGCTTGCTCGAAGCGCTGGACCCTTACAGCACTTACTTTACGCCTTCAGAATACAGGGAGTATGTGCAACATCCGCAATCAGGTCCAGCGGACGTTGGGATGTTCGTTTCGAAGCGAGGCGGGTTTGCTACCGTAGTCTCAGTTCTTCCGGGAAGCCCTGCGGAGAAGGCAGGCATCAAGCCGGGTGACCTGCTTGACAGAATTGAAAACGAGTCGGCGCGCGATCTCTCGGTAGTCCAGATTCAGCGAATGCTGGCAGGCCCGGCGGGAAGTACCCTGGCGATGACGGTGGTCAAGGAAGCGCGTGGCGAGCCGCAGAAGGTTTCGATCGCGCGAGGAACCCTCACCTATCCCGCGGTGGTGGCGAAGTTGACGGACGACCAGGCTGCCTATTTGCGGTTGGCAACCTTCCACAAAGGATCGGCGACGGAAGTTTCAGCCAAGCTCAAGGAGCTCACTGAAAAAGGGGCCGACAAGGTAGTGCTTGACCTGAGAAATTGTGCGGGAGGCGATGTCCAGGAAGCCGTAAATACGGCGAGCCTGTTTCTGGATAAAGGGCTGGTGGCATACCTTTTGGGGCAGCGCTTTCCCCGCAAGGACCTACCCGTGGAAAATTCCGGCGAAGTGAACAAGCTGCCGCTGGCCGTCTTGATTAATCAGTCCACCGCCGGGCCGGCGGAGTTGGTAGCTGCTGCGGTGCTCCAGAACAAGCGCGGCGAACTGGTGGGAACACGCAGCTTCGGAATGGGTGTCTACCAGCAGTTGATCCCGGTCGAGGACGGCTCTGCCCTGCTCCTTTCAGTGGCTAAGTACTATGGGCCCGATGGCAAGGCTATTCAGGATAACGGTGTAGCTCCTAGCGTAGTCCAGTCCGAGTCCGCCGATACAGCCAACCTCGACGAGGATACCGAACCAACAGGACCCGAGCATTTCGGCGAAAAGGGCGACCAGCAGTTTCAGAAGGCCATCGAAATTCTAAAAACCAAGTCTATAGCGACGGCGAAAGCAGCCTGATTTGCTTTTGGTGTTTCCAGGCGCGACAGCCGGTCGCTGCCACCCAGCAACAGAAGGCAGCTACGCATGAGAATTCTGGCTTGTGGTCGGCCGGCTGCGCAAACTCACGGTAAGGAGAGTCGTGGCCGCCCGCCGAAGAAGCAGCCGCAGAAAATCTAGAAAGAAATTACAGCCTCGCTGGCTCTTGGCCGCTTCAGCTTCTCTGCTTTTCCTCCTTATCATCGTAGGACTGTTTCGCGAGAGCGGGTGCCGTCGTGGTTCCCAGACTGCTCGAAAGCCAGGCGCCGAGAAGGGACGCCCTCGCGGTACCGCTCCACCCCCCAACCAAAGTGTCGCGGTTCTCGCTCCCGCCGAACGGCAGGGAATTGCGCGTCGTTTGAAGCAAGCTGCCGACGGCGCGGGAGGAGCCGGAGTCTGGGTCAAAGATCTATCCAGGTTTTCCTCGGCGCCGCCAATTACCGAGCCGGACTCTGCGAAGGTCCCCGAAATCCTGGCCATTCCAGCCCGTTTCGATTCGGTGTTGTCTGGGATCAAGCGCGCTGCTCACGCGCAATCGCTTGTTACGGATATTAAGGTGGAGCACTCGCCGGGCGGATTGCGCCTGGCAGAGATCCAGGTTACCAAGGGCAATCAAACCGCGGGCAAGTGGCGATTGCGTGAAGTTCCCCGACTGTTCCGGGCGGCCATTGTGATTGACGACCTGGGACAAAATCGGAAGACAACCGATCAGCTGCTCGAAGTACCTTATCCGATCACCTTTTCTATCCTCCCGCATCTTCAATATTCAAGGGAAACGGCGCAGGAAGCGCATCGCGCCGGCCACGAGGTCATGCTGCATCTTCCCATGGAGGCTGAGGCAGGCGCGAGCGCTATTCAGGCCGACGGTATAATCAGGGTTGGGATGCCGGAACGGCAGGTGGAACAGCTGCTGAAGGCGGACCTGGCCTCGGTCGCCTACGTGCGCGGCGTGAATAATCACCAGGGTTCCCGCGCCACCACCGATCCCCGGCTGATGCTGGCCGTGATGCGAACCCTTGCGCAGCATCACTTGTTCTTTGTCGACAGCCGCACCACCGTGGACACGGTTGCCTTTGATGAAGCTCGTCGGGCTGGAGTCCCTACCTTCTTCCGCTCGGTATTTCTGGACGACAAGGCGGACGTCTCATATACGCTGGGTCAGCTTGAGCAGCTGCGGAGAGTTGTCAAGCAAAGAGGTGCAGCTCTGGCCATCGGACATCCCCATCCCTCAACTATCATCGCCCTCAGAAGGTATCTTCCCCAATTCGAGCGTGACGACATCCAGTTGGTGCCCGCCTCCGAGCTCGTTCGCTTGCCGGAGGTTGCCCGGCTCACCCCGCCGCGCCGCATGGCTCAGACCTCCGGAGGCAGCAAGTAAAAACCGCAGTCAGACTGGTACAGTCCGGAGTGCTGGGCTCGTCAGCCAGAAAACCACGCCGGCTCCACCCTCTCAGTTTCTTCCGCTGGCGCTCCACTAAACTACGGCTGTTGCCTCAATCTCCACCAGCATTTCGGGGTCGACAAGCCGGTTCACCCCGAGCATGCTGGTAGCCGGATGAATCTCGCCAAAAGATTCCGCGTGCGCCTTCGCGACTTCCTGCCAACGATCCATATCCGTCAGAAAAATGCGGGTCCGAACCACGTGCTCCAGTCCGAGCCCAAGCCGCTTGAGGGCATTTTCGATATTACGAATCGCCTGCGCCGTCTGCGCGTAAACGTCGCCCGGGGCCAGCACCTTTCCTGAAGGATCGGTCCCGGTTGTTCCCGAGACGTGAACCGTATCTCCTGCCTGGACCGCACGCGCATAGCCCACCAGTGGTTCCCAGGGCGTGCCGGAAAAAATCTTAGTACGTTTTGTTTTCATGAAAGTCTCCTGTTCCCTAGGCAGTCGTTCATGGCCGCCGCTCTGGACGGCCACGTGCCAACTTACATCCGCACACGCTCGCCGTTGTGGCGCAGAGCATCGCCAGCGGGGCCGATCGCTCCTGTGAGCTGCCGGCAACCGACCCTAGGCATCTGAATAGTGTTCTTCGGAAAACCGCTTATGCGTGCGTGCGGCGCTGGCCAGTCGCCGCCGGCGGCGTTCCAGCGCCTCGCGGTACCGCCGTCTTTCTTCCGCGTTCCGCACAATGAGGGGCGGAACCGAAGCGGGATGCCCTTCGGCATCGACCGCCACATAGGTCACAAAAGCTGAACTGGTCTGCCGGCGCTCCCCCGTCGTGTAATCCTCCAGATACACCTTCACTTCAACCTCCATCGAGGTGTGAAATGCGCGAGTAACACAAGACCGCAGTAAGATCACCTGGCCAATGCGGATCGGATGCACAAAATCCAGATAGTCGACCGAGGCAGTCACCACGTCGCTTTGAGAGTGGCGATGGGCTGCGACGGCGCCGGCGATATCTATAAGATGCATCACCTTGCCCCCCAGAATGTTTCCCAGAGGGTTGGCGTCATTAGGCAAGACCACTTCCAGCATTTCGGTTCTGGAATGGTCAACCGTGTTTCCCTTGGATCGTTTCATTCCCCGAAGTCTTTGTCCACCCAATCCCGGTGGCGCGGCAAACTACCCTGATGATGATTACACCACAAATGTAACGCGATTTTCGGTTCCCAGTCTTGACGGATGGGAGAAAACCCTCGTAAGCCGAAAGCAGATCCCCCGCCATCCCAGCTGTATGCTGTCGCTCCAAACACTTATCACTAAGCGTGTTGCGCCTTCCGGGCGCCTATACTATTCCACTCAATGGTTCAATGCAACTTATTCCCTGTCCCTCCGCGCTCTGCGGGGCATTCGGGACCCCCATCGCCCGCGGGAACCGGCACAGCCGGGCTTTGCGCAGGCTTCTGAAAAGTTCAGCTGTTCGGAAAACTGCCAGCCGTGATAGCCTGCTCACATAAGCTATGGAGAAGACTCGTATCGAAGCTCTGCGAGAGACTCTGTTGGCGAATCCGGATGCTGCCTTCGTTCGCTACGCTCTGGCGATGGAGCTCTCGAATGCTGGGCACTCGGACGAAGCCTGGCCGCATTTTGAGTACCTCTTGAATCGTCACCCCGAATATTCTGCTACCTATTTTCACGCTGCCAAGTTGTTGGCGAAGGTGGGACGGCGGCAGGAGGCCCGCGAAGTACTTGCCAAAGGCATCGAGGTAACCGGCAGACAAGGGAACACGCATGCTCAAAGTGAACTGCAGACCGCCCTGGATGAACTCGATAAGGTCCAGCCGATGGGATAGCCTCGGCTAACGTTTGCGCAGAGCAGGCGTCCAACCCTTGATGTGCTCGTCCAACCCCTCCAGTTAAGGGCAGTGGCCGCTTTGGACCTCAAGTTTCGAGGTGAATGAAATATGTGTAGAGCCGGAAAGTTTCGAGGGTTGCTACTCATCGCCAGCTTGGCTTTGTTCGCTGTCGCGTTCTCGGTCGTCACCGCCGCCCCTGGACGGAACTCTGACGCTGCCGCACCGAAAGCTCCACCCGTGGCTGCCGCCCGCCCCACCGCCGACGAATACTTCGGCACCAAAATCATCGATCCGTACCGCTACCTGGAAAATATGAAGGACCCCGAGGTCAGCGGCTGGCTCAAAGCGCAGAATGACTACACGCGGGGGCTGCTGGCGCAAATTCCCGCACGCAAAGCGCTGCTCGATCGGATCGTCAAACTCGACGAAGGCGCGCCGGCACGTGTGTATGACGTGCGCCGGCTTCCCAGCGGGCCGTATTTCTACCAAAAGAGACTGGCGTCGGAGGACGTCGCGAAACTCTACACGCGTGATGGCCTGACCGGGCAAGAGAAACTGCTGGTCGACCCCACTAAGTACGCTGCGGGCGGCCCCCATTATTCCATCAGCTACTATGCCCCTTCGCCTGACGGCCATTATGTGGCTTTCGGTGTTGCGCCGGCGGGTTCGGAGAACGCCGTGTTACGCGTGGTGGACGCTTCCACCGCGCATGAGACCGGCGAGGCTATTGATCGCACTCAATTCGGCAGTCCGGCTTGGCGTCCTGACAGCCGGTCTTTCTACTATAACCGGCTGCCGCAGTTGGCGCAGGGCGCGCCGGCCACCGACCAATACCTGAAGAGCCGGGAGTATCTGCACGTGGTCGGGCGCGATGCAAAGAGTGACCTGGCCGTCTTTGGGTTCGGTGTCTCGCCTGCCGTGAAGGTCACCCCTCCCGATCTGTCGATCATCGCAACCGCGCCGGGCTCACCTTATGCCCTGGGCCTCGTGATCCACGGCGTACAAAACGAGTTCACTCTCTACGCCACCAAGCTCGCTTCGTTCGACAATGCGGGAGTTTCCTGGAAGAAGGTATGCGATGTTGATGATGACGTGACCGGATTCGACGTTCACGGCGAAGACCTCTACCTGCTCTCGCACAAGGACTCGCCGCGATTCAAGGTGCTCCACACAAGCCTATCGACTCCCAGCCTGGCACAGACAGATATTGTGGTCCCCACCGGCGAGGCGGTGATTAGGAACATCGCCGCGGCTGAAGATGCTCTCTACGTACAGGAATTGGACGGCGGTGTTGGACACTTGTTGCGTGTGCCCTACGGATCGAAACCAGAGCCGGTGGCGTTGCCCTTCGATGGTACGGTAAACCTCTCTGCCACTGACCAGCGCAAACCGGGAACGTTGCTCGAGATGGCCTCCTGGACCAAGGCCAACAGGATCTACGCCTATGATCCGCAGTCAAAAGAAGTGACGGATACAAGACTGCAGCCCATCGGGCCATTCGATAACCCTGACGATATCGAGTCAACGGAGGCGAAGGCCAGGAGCTATGACGACACCATGGTCCCGCTTTCCATCGTTTACAAGAAAGGCTTCAAGCTTGACGGCTCCAATCCGGCTTTGATCGAGGGTTACGGAGCGTACGGTATTACCCTCGATCCGCACTTCGATCCCAAGCTGCTGGCCTGGATCGAACGCGGCGGCGTCTACGCGGTGGCGCACGTCCGCGGCGGCGGCGAGTATGGGGAAGACTGGCACCTGGCCGGGAAACAGCTCACAAAGCCGAATACGTGGAAAGACTTCATCGCTTGCGCGGAGTATCTGGTAGAGCACAAGTACACCTCGCGGACAAAAATCGCCGGCGAGGGAGGCAGTGCCGGAGGTATCACCGTCGGGCGCGCCTTCACCGAGCGACCGGAACTGTTTGCCGCAGCCATTGACGCGGTGGGCGACTCTGATACCCTGCGCTCAGAGCTTATGGAGAGCGGCCCCGCCAATATTCCGGAGTTCGGCACGTTCAAGAACCCCGGAGGATTCAAGGCGCTTTATGAGATGGACTCGTATCACCACGTGAAGGCGGACACGCCTTATCCGGCGATTATGCTAACCACGGGCGTGAATGACCCCCGAGTGGCTCCGTGGCAGGCTGCCAAAATGACGGCGCGCCTGCAGGCCTCCACCTCGAGCAGCAAACCGATTCTCTTGCGAGTGGAATACGAAGCCGGCCACGGCATCGGGTCTACCAAGACGCAGCGCCAGCAGGAGCTAGCTGATGAATGGAGCTTCTTGCTCTGGCAATTCGGTGATTCCCAGTTCCAGCCGACGAGGCAGTAATGTTAGCAGCTCCCGACCCAGTTCGACCGATCACGCAGCCAACTGCTTCGTTACGCTCAGCAGGATAGAACGGCCCCTCTTTAGAGCCTGCAAGGTTCAGTGCACTTTCGTCAACAAGTAATGGAAAGCAAGCCGGTCCTGCCGGGTCAAATGGTGCTCGCTGGGAGAACTTTTCTTTTGATATTTTTTTGCGCAATCAACGTTTGAGGGTAATCAAAGGATTAAGAAGATATCGACGCGAGAGGGTGAAGTGTACTGTTCAACAGAGACAAAACTTGTAGACGAATTCGCTGAAGCCGCGGCAAATTATTTCGGGGCTGTGAGTGAGTTATCCGCCGCTGTCGCCGGAAGCAGGGATGGCTTACCCCCATTCCATGATTGCTACAGGAGAGCCAGGCGAGAGCATGATAATTGTGAGCGTGCCCGCAGAGCAGTGGAGCGGCATCGCTTGGAGCATCACTGCCAGATATCCGCAGCCCTCCTGCCGACGTGATTTTTCGGCATCGCTGATGAGGACGGTACCCGCGGTCGGGCACCCCAGCCCGGTTCACGCGTGTGCCTCGAGATGAATAAATGTGACCAGTCCGGCGGCTTCATGGCGCGCCATGGAGACAATTTCACCCTGCGGACAGCACTGCGCGTGATAGGCACAGCACGGGACAGGCGATTCCTGTTGCGGGGCGGCCCACAACATAGTGGCCTGCTCTCCACAGTTGACCCACTGGGGCTTGCGATCATTTGAGTAGATCTGGCACATCATCTTTCAACCTCCCTCGGTCTGGAGTCTCACCTTTCACAGTGCCGTTCACGCCGCTCGGACTGAGGTCGTGGCTAGGGCGCATTCGCGGGCAGAGTAGAATAGGGGTGGCCTTGCCGCGAGAGCTGAAGCGAGCGGGATCGAGGACAGGGCAACTCGAGGTCGACTCGTGCCCCTTCTACGTGCCACGGCCGGCGAATGAAGGGCTTTGCAGCACGCACACCTGCATACCTCGCCGTCCTTGTTGCTCCACCCTGGCGCAATCAGAGCGGCATCGGGGGCTGATCAGGGCTGGGCCTCCAGATTCTGTCTGGCTTCCTCTTTCTCTGCCTCAAATTGCTCAGGGTTGCAGAAGTGCACCAGGTGATTTCCTACTTCGCAGACGACAATGATGCCGGTCCCGAATTTACCTGCACGAACGCTTGAGCCGGCGTGCCTCGGACAAATCGGAATGATGTCCTGTCCGCCGGGAGTCGAGTCCACGCGCGTCCAGGTAAGGGCTTTGAGCTTACACGTTTTTCCCATTTGCTTTACCTTTGGCGAAGAAGTTCGAGGCACCTCTGCCCCGACAGCGTCAAGCGACGAAGGGCATTTCGGGCTGCCGGCAGCAACGGCAATTGCCGGACGGGTCGAACCGACGATTTGGGCTTAGGGCGCGGCTCGATCCGCCGCAGACGTGTTCGATCTCGACAAAAACCCACGATCGCGCGGAACAACCACAACGGTCAGCTCCACTCGATCATGTAAGCGGATCAAAGCATAATGGGGAGTAGTGTGAAAGTCTTTGGAAGGCTGTGAAAAATGTCTGAGATAATTGTGACCAAGAAGGACTACGTGGAAGAGTAACTTGCTTCCTTCCAGTTAGATACCTGCCGCAGCGCGCAGTTCGCCGGAGGCCCCGCCCTCGGAGAAGTGTTATCGTTTGTTATACCTTTCGGTCGAGTATGATAACCAAACTGCAATGGCGAGATCCTCATCGTCCCTGGATTATGAAGCATTCCGGCGGTGTGGATAGCGCCGCCAAAGCACCGAAACCGAGTTGCCGCGCAGACTAGAGGGGGAGAGGTCAAAGCGAGCGTAACTCCTTCCAGTGGGGCATCATAGTGGAGAAGAGTCTCAGGAGGAGGACGGGTTGTGCTTGTGCAGAGCTTGAATGGACGAGAGCAAATCGCTTGGCGCCTCAGATTTCAAGACGAAGCCGCGGGCGCCCGCCTGCAGCACCTCGCGCATGGTTTTCTCCGACTCATGCATGGTCAGGATCAGGACTTCCGTCTCCGGCACCGCCTTCAGAATCTGCCGCGTGGCCTCGATGCCGTTGAGCTCGGGCATGGTGATGTCCAGCAGCACCACGTCCGGCTTCAGTTGCGCTGCTTTCTCCACGGCTTCGCGGCCATTCACCGCCTCGCCCACCACTTGCCATCCCAGGCGCGCTTCGAGCAGCGAGCGGATGCCCTGGCGCAGCAGAGCGTGGTCGTCGGCCACCAAGACCCGCACCGTCGTCATAAATGCACCCTCTGCACCGGCAAGCTGGCCCCTGCCAGAGTGCCAAGTTTCGAATAGACTTCGAGCTTCATCCATGTGAAATGCCTCCTAGTCTGCCTTAGACGCTTTCGCATGCCGGGGATCCCCCAACGCGAGGGGCGTACGCAAGAAAGCCGTGATTTGACGTCCCGAGCGGGACAATGCGTCTTCATTCTCGCAATCCGGGATTCTTCTTCCTTCAGCCTGCAAATCGGGCGTTGTCCGGCAGGCGCCAATCTCAACACCACTTTGAAGCCGGCTTTGCCTCCTCCGGAATCACCTCGGCGGCCCGTGGCGCAGGCAATTCTCCAACTGGTTTCGAAGCTGGTCAGCGTCCGGCGGCTTCCGGGTGAGAGCTGAAGCCCCGCGCTTCACTGCATCCGTAGCCTCCGGGCAGTCGAAGGAATCGGTCATGATGATGCAGTTCACGTCCGGAGCGCTGTGATGAATTACCTCAACCAATTCGGGAGCTGGCACTCGCGGTGTGTGCAGATCGGAAATGACCACCAGGGGCTCGAACGAGACAAATTTTTTCAGGGCATCGACCCCGTCGGCAGCCGTTTCCACCTGGTAGCCCCAGCCCACCAGCAATTCGGCCACGGTTCTACTCAGCAGCCGATCATCTTCAACCAGCAACACCTTCGTCTTTTCCCCGCTCAGACCTCCCGACTTTTGGCTGGACTGCCCCTGAGAGCAATACATAGGCACCCTCCTCCGTTCTGACGGGAATAGTGCCGTCCCCCTTCTCTCACCTGGGGCCGGTCCACTGCGTCCGTGGACCGGCTTAGGGGCTTTCTGTTGGGGGCTCGCATTTGCTTGAAGGTGGTCCATATAAGACCTATAATCGAGCCCTATGGCAGCTAAGCTCATCCGACCAGGCTGCCGGCCGGAAGGGAGCATAGTGCGCGTGGCTGTGGAAGTCTTTGGAAGGCTCTGAAAAATTTCTGAGATAGTTGTGAAATGGGTGAGACTCACCGAGCGGAGTAAACCCTTTTCAAGCTTAACCGTAGGAGAGTAATTCGTTCCGGCGGGACTGACGGTTTACTGGTGCGGCTCTGCTGCTGGAACCTCTGGTGCTGAGACGTTTTCTGAAAGAGAAGGCGAATTCAGGTCACTCCACTTGAAGCGTACTCCGGGCCTTTCAGGGTTGACAGCCTGAAGGCCCGGCCTCTATACGGCACAATCCCCTTCTGACCGGTAATCGTGAGATGCACACACGAGCTCGCAAGCGAGCCGAACACTTCTATGATTTCGGTCCTTTTCGTGTCGATGTGATGCAGCGCGTCCTGCTGCGCGACGGAGAACCCGTGGCGCTCACCGCGAAGACCTTTGACACGCTGCTGGTACTGTTGCGGAACAGCGGGCGGATCGTCGACAAGGATGAATTGATGAAGACGATCTGGCCGGACACCGTGGTGGAGGAAAACAACCTCAACCAGAATATCTCTGCGGCCAGGAAAGCGCTGGGCGAAGGACTGGACGGAAAGTCCTACATCGAGACCGTACCCCGACGAGGATACCGGTTCGTGGGAGTCGTGAAGAGCAGCGAATTTCCGGGTCCGAACGTTCAGAAATTATCCGGACTCGAGCTGAACCGGGAAGCAGGCGGCCTGGAAAACGGTTCGGAGGTAGCCGTCTTGGCGACCAGCCCACCAAGTGCGCTGAGCCAGTACGCCTCACGACCCCGACTGGCAGCCAGCCCAGTCCAACGCCGCTGGATGGTGGCTGCCGGGAGCGGTGCTCTGCTGCTCGGCCTGGCGCTGATCGTCGCCATCTCGGTCCGTCACCCCTCCGCTCCCCATGCCTTCCAGCCACCCGGCGGGGTCCCTGCGCTCAATCAAGGCAAGTATCTCGCCGTACTCCCCTTTCGAGTTGTGGGCGATCAGGCGGCGCTTGACTACGTTGCCGAGGGCCTGGCCGGGGCGCTCTCAGCCAGGCTGTTGGACTTGCGAGGTCTCCACGTTGCCTCCGCTATGGATGTCGACCGGGCGGAGAAAAAGGGGTCCTTGCAGAATACAGCACGGCAGCTAGGGGCAAATCTGCTCGTGCAGGGTACGCTGCAGGGAACTCCGGAAAAGATGCAGATCGTCGTAAACCTGGAGGATATCGCGGAGGGCCGCCGCTTGTGGACGGGAGAGTTCTCGGGAGCATCGCGAGACGTGCTCGCGCTGGGAGATGAAATCTACTCGAAGCTGACGGCTACACTCGAGCTCGAGCCCACCAACGTGGAAGTCGTGCGCGGCTCTGCCCGCCCCACGGAAAACATCGAGGCGTACGACCTCTACCTGAGAGGTGCGAACGCCATGCGCCACCGGCAGGACCTGAAAAACGTTGAGGCCGCCGTTCGCTTCCAGGAGGAAGCGCTCAAGAAGGACCCAGGGTTCGCTTTAGCGTACGCAGGCCTGGCCGACGCCAGTCTGGAAATGTACCAACGCAAGAAGGACAGCTTCTGGTCAGAGAAAGCTCTATTGGCCGCACAGCGTGCGCGCCGCCTGGATGCTGACCTGGCCGAGGTGCACTTTGTGCTGGGCAGCGTCTACGAAGCAGTCGGCAACGCCGGCGAGGCTATGGCGGAAGAAAAGCGCGGGTTGGAGCTGGCTTCAGATTCCGATGAAGGGTACCGGCGCCTGGCCTCAGCGTACCTGGCCATGGGTCGAAGAGATGACGCCCTCAAAGCCTATCAGAAAGCCGTTCAGATAAATCCGTATTACTGGCTCAACTTCAACGTGCTCGGCATCGCCTATCTTCAAATGGGAGACTCCGGGGCGGCGCTAAACGCCTTTCGCCGCGTCACGGAGCTGGAACCCGACAACGCCTTCGGTTACGACAACGTCGGGGCGGCCTATATCCGCCAGGGAAAATGGAGCGAGTCGATTCCTGTGTATCAAAGGGCGCTTCAGCTTCAACCGCACTTCGTCGCCTATTCCAACCTGGGAATGGCCTACTTTTGTCTGAAGCGGTACGATGACGCCACCAAAATGTTTGAAAAAGCCGCAGCTATGAATCCTAATGAGCAGGTCGTTCTTGGCAATCTGGCGGACGCCTACCGCTGGTCAGGTCAGGCCAGGAAAGCCATGGAGACGTACGATCGGGCCATCGCCCTGGCTTACAAAGACCTCCAGGTGAACCCGCACGAGGCCGGTGCGATCGAGAGCCTGGCACTCTATTACGCGAAGGAAGGCAAGCGGTCGCAGGCGATAGAATTCATCCGGCAGGCGCGCTCGATCGATCCTGATAACGTTCAGTTTATCTACGGCGAGGCTCAGGTGATGGCGCTGGCAGGCCGGACCGGCCAGGCCCTGGACGCGCTACGCGAGGCCTTCCGAAAAGGTTATCCGCCCGAGGAAGCAGTCTCTGATCCGGAGCTGAACGCACTGCGCAGCATTCCCCAGTTCGCAGAATTGATCAAGCGAGCCCAAGGCAAGAAAACCTGAAAGAGAAGGGCGTCGCGACCTGTCGCGGGTGCGGTAACAAGGACGGCTAAACGGGCAGAGCGAATTCGCACTTACAGATCAGGCAGCGCCCCATGGGTCCACTTATGTCCGTGCGTTTGGCAAGCAGGTGCGGCAGCCTTTGAATATCCCGGCTGCCGCAATACGGCCATCCTATTTCGCGATCGGCGCTACGTTGGCTTGGGGGAGGAGGGGAGAGCGGTGGCGCTTGCGGCCATCGTTCCTGTTCCTTGTGTGAGTGAGAGACTATGGACTCCGATCTTCGCCTCAACCGAAAGCGATGGCACCCACCACACTCGCATAA
>Ga0066710_100004121_pt1 | contig 12724 bp, 12 predicted proteins | sample GraSoiAngelo_159_FD_79666 | JGI IMG/M metagenome (GOLD analysis project Ga0066710, IMG submission 79666) | Grasslands soil microbial communities from the Angelo Coastal Reserve, California, USA - 14_1009_16_40cm | ecosystem: Environmental > Terrestrial > Soil > Grasslands | place: USA...
CAGATCGTCGGCGCGCCGCTCGCGATCCACGGCATCGGCGACCGGCGGGAGCGAAAGCGGCAGGTGCAGGAACTGCTCGAGAAGGTGGGGCTCTCGCCCGAGCACTACAACCGGTTTCCGCACGAGTTCTCCGGCGGCCAGCGGCAGCGCATCGGGGTCGCGCGCGCGCTGGCGCTCCGGCCCAAGCTCGTGATCGCCGACGAGCCCGTCTCGGCGCTCGACGTCTCGATCCAGGCGCAGGTGATCAACCTGCTCGCCGACCTGCAGGAGGAGTTCGACCTCACCTACGTCTTCATCGCGCACGATCTCGGGGTCGTCCGCCACGTCTCGGACCGGATCGCGGTCATGTACCTCGGGAAGATCGTCGAGCTCTCCCCGGCCGAGGAGCTCTACGAGCGGCCGATCATGCCGTACACGGAGGCCTTGCTCTCCGCGGTTCCCATCCCTGATCCGCGCGAGTCGGCGGCCCGTGAGCGAATCGTCCTCGAGGGAGACGTCCCTTCGCCGATCAACCCGCCTTCCGGCTGCCGCTTCCACCCCCGCTGCCGCTACGCGACCGAGGTGTGCACGCAGCTCGAGCCGCCGCTGGTGGACTACGGGAACGGGCACCTGGCCGCCTGCCACCACCCGCTGAACGTCGACAAGGAGACGCTGGCACGCGCCACGGTCGACGAGCGGCGGACACCCGTCGCGGCGGACGAGGCGGCGAAGCCCGTCGAGCCAGGTCGTGCCGGCGCAGGCGACGGCCGAGCCCGCTAGCTGTTCCGACTTCGTAAGGAGTTGAATTCCGGCCTCCTGGGCACAACTTCCGCGACCCAACGTCCTGGAGGGGAGAGAGATGACTCACAGCCCCCGTCGTTCGACTGCGCTGATGGCGCTCGCCCTGGCAGCGCTGATCGTCGCGTTTGCCGGCATCGGGTCGCACCCAGCCGCCGCCGCAGCGCCTGCGGCTGCGACCTTCAACCCGAACTTGCTCTTAGGACACAGCAACAGCGTCGCCGAGCCCAGTATCAGAACCGATCGCTTCGGACGCTCGTTCGTGATCGGCCCGACCGGCGTCCCCGCCGGGTGCAAGGCCTTCCGCGTCACGCACGATGGATCGGCTTCGAACTATCTCGGCTTCCCGGACGGCACGGCCGGGGGCGGTGACTGCGACTTTGCGATCGGCCCGCAGGAGACCTCGACCTTGCCGGGCTTCGGGGCAGCGACCGACGACGGTCTCGCCTACTCGAGTCTCACCGCGGCCAACATCACGGTCGGCAAATCGAACGACGGCGGCGCCACCTTCGGGCCGCCGAATCCCGCGGCCGCCCAGGTCTTCGGCGACGACCGGATGTGGCAGGCCGCCGATCCGAAGCTGAACAGCGGCGGCTTCGACACCGTTTTCATGACCTACCACGACGTCTCCGGGCCCGGGAACATCGAGGTCAGCATCTCGGCGGACGGCGGGCAGACCTACGTCCAGAGCGGCCCGCTGATCACCGACGTCCCGGTTGCGCAATGGCAGGGCGACCTCGCCGGGAACGCGATCGGAAACATCGTTGCCCGCCGTGACCCGGTAAGCGGAGTGCTGACGCTCTACTCGATCTTCCAGACGCCCGACAGCGCGCAAGACAACGCGAGCCAGGGTGCGAACGGGACGGCCAACTTCAACCGGATCTATGAGGCCGTTGGCACCGTCACCGACGTCGCGTACCCGGGCGTGCCGGTCGTGGTTTGGCACGACTACGAGATCTACCACGGGCCGATCGGCGCCCGGTACAACAAGCTCTTCCCGATCACCGTCGTCGACTCCGCTGGCAAGGTCTACGCGATCTGGACGGACGGCAAGAGCATGCTCTACAAGTCCGACGCCACCGGCACCGGCTGGAACGCGGCCGCTGCGCCGTCGGCGATCCCGAACCCCTTCGGGCTCAGCACGACCCTGATGCCCTGGGCCGCGGCCGGCTCCTCCGGCAAGGTCGACGTGGTCTTCTACGGGGCGACCGGCGGGGCCTCAGGGAACAACGACGACCCCAAGAACTCGTGGAACGTCTACATGGCGCAGACGATCGATGGCGGGTCGACCTGGGGCGAGTTCAAGGCCAGCGACCACGTCATCCATACCGGCTCGATCTGCATCAGCGGATTGAACTGCAACCTGTCCGGAAGCGGCGACCGCACCCTGCTGGACTTCTTCCAGGTCTCGATCGACCCGACCAACGGAGCAGCCGACATCGCCTACGCGGACGACCACGCGGCGCCCGGCAGCGCGGTTGTGTACTTCACCCGGCAATGCACCGGCGCCAGCGCGACGACCGGAGCGTCGCTCGTGAACGACTGCGTCGCGCCGGCGCCGCCCGTGGCGGGGCCGCAGGGAACCACCTGCCCCGGCCCGCAGATCCTCGACTTCACAGGCGACGCGCCCAACAACTACCCCGGCGGATCGGGCCAGAACATGGACGCCCTCGACATCACAAACGCCTCCTCCGGCTCGAGTGCCGGGAGCGCGAACGTCGACGCCATCCTGACAATCAAGGATCTCGAGGCGCCGCCGACAGCCGACAACCCGAACATCACCTCCGGGCTCTGGAGCGTCTACTGGCAGCAGGCCGGCACCGCCAACGCGCCCGGCGGCGCGAGATGGTGGTTCGCCCAGGCGAGCTCGACGGGCGAGGGCGGCACCGCGGCGATCAACTACAGCGACGGAACCTTCGACCCGAGCGCGGACGCCTATAGCGGGCGGCACACGATCACCGGCGAATTCCATCCGGGGCCGAACGGGACGATCGTGTTCCACGTTCCGCGCTCGGACGTCGGCAGCCCCGCGGACGGAGCGACGCTGACGAACACCTTCGCCGACACCGCCGGGGCGTACCTCGTCCTCGGGACCGGCCTCCGCTACCTCGCGCGCGGCGACCGGGCGCCTGACTCCGGCTACGGGGCGGACTACCACGTCGCCCAGACCTGCCAGGCCGATCTCTCCGTCGTTAAGACGGGATCGGCCACCTCGCGCGCCGGCCAGCCCTTGACCTACAAGATCGCAGTGCACAACGGGGGCACCGACGCGGCGCAGGGCGTGAAGGTCACCGACACACTGCCGGCGAGCACGGAGTTCAAGTCGGCGACGACGACCCAGGGGACCTGCATTACCAAGCCGAATCACCAGGTCTTCACCTGCAGCCTGGGGACGATGGCGAACGGTGCCGATGCCACCGTGACCATCGTGGCGAAACCGACCAAGAAGGGGACTTTCACCAATACCGCGTCCGTCTCCGAGACAGGCCCGGGCGATCCGAACTTAAGCAACAACACGAGTAGCGTCACGACGAACGTGACGTAAGGGGCAAGGCGACCGCGCTCGTCGCAATCGCGGCGGGCGCGGTCGCCCGCCGCGATCAACGGCGGCGACGTCGACTCGGGCATGATCCCCACGCATGAAGGTCGGGATCGTCGTCCCGTATTCGTGGTCGTTCTGGGGCGGCGTTCCAGAGCACGCCGAGCACCAGGCTCGGGCTCTGGAGAAGCTCGGCCTCGACACGCGGACCGTGATCGGCCACGACCCGCCGGGGCGGCTGACCAAGTACCTCCACCCGCGCGAGGGCCGGCACGAGCCGCCGCCGCCTCACGTGATTCCGGTCGGGCGCTCGGTGATCGTGCCTGCGAACGGCGCCCTGCCGAACATCGTCCTCAGTCCGAGCTCGATCTTCAGGATGAAACAGGTGCTCGAGCGGGAACGCTTCGACCTCCTACACGTCCACGAGCCGATGACGCCGGCGATCGGAGTCGCGGCGCTCTCGTTCGCGCGCGTGCCGCTCGTCGCAACCTTCCACGCCTCCGGCGAGCTGGCTTGGATGAAGCTTGCGACTCCGGTCTGGGGCTTCCTCGCCGAGCGGCTCGACCACCGAATCGCGGTCTCGCCGGACGCTGCGACCACCGTGCAGAAGTACCTGCCCGGCGCGTACGAGGTGATCCCGAACGGCGTCGTGATGCCCGAGGTCGCCGACCCCGGCGGACGCGAGAACAGGATTGTCTTCGTCGGCCGGCACGAGCCGCGCAAGGGCCTGCACGTGCTGCTGAGCGCCTGGCCGGAGATCAGGCGTCAGACGGGCGCGCGACTTCGCATCGTCGGCGCCGACCCGCTGCAGGTTCGGCTGCTGTTGACGCGCCACCGGATCCCGGACGAGGGCATCGACGCGCTCGGCTTCGTCTCGGAGCAGGAGCGGACAGACGAGCTGCTGAAGGCGAAGGCTTTCGTCGCCCCCTCGCTCGGCGGCGAGAGCTTCGGCATGGTGCTGACGGAAGCGTTTGCGTGCGCGACGCCGGTCGTCGCATCCGACATTCGGGGATATCGTGACGTGATGACGGCGGAGACGGGCGTGCTGGTACCTCCCGACGATCCACGAGCGCTGGCGCTGGCGATCGCGAGCCTGCTCGCGGACGAGCCACGAAGGCTGGAGCTGGGCGCGGGCGCTCGCCGCCGGGCCCGGGCGTACTCGTGGGACGACATCGGCCGCCGGCTGCTCGCGATCTATGAGCTCGTCACCGGGGAGTCGCCCGCGACGCTCGCGGCGGCGGGGTGAACTTCACTTCGCTGGCGCGGAGCCGCTGGCTTCGACTCGTCTTCGTTCTCGCTGCGGCCACCGGAGTCGGGGTGCTCTTTTGGTGGCGGGGCCCGGACTGGGGCCAGGTCGGAAACGCGTTCACGATCGTCCGCTGGCACTGGGTTGTGGTGGCGATCGCCCTCAACCTCGTCTCGGTGCTCGTTCGCGCGGTCGCCTGGAAGATCGTGATCGACCAGGCGCTGGACGAGCCGCATCCGCGCTTTCCACTCGTTTTCTCGGCCTTCTCGGTCGGGCTGTTCGCGAACGCGGTGCTGCCGGGGCGGATCGGAGAGCTCGCGCGGGTCGGCGTCCTGACCCGAAAGCTGCCCGGACGGAACGGCGCGTGGGCTTCGCTGATCGGAACCGTGTTCGCCCACCGGCTCTTCGATCTCATTCCGTCGCTCCTCCTGGTCACGTACGCGCTCTTGACCGCGAAGGTGCCCCACTGGGCGTACACGAGCCTCGAGATCGTGCTCGGAGTCGGCTTTGCGCTGTTCGCTTTCGGTCTCGCGAGCGCGCGGCGATACAGTCGCCCGGTCTTCGACGAACTCGGGCGAGTCCGGCGGCTGATCGCGATGGCGCGCCAGGGGCTCGGGGTGCTCCACTCGCCCTTGCCCGCGGTCGGCGCCGCGTTCTTCCAGTGCCTTGGGTGGTTCTGCCAGCTGCTCGCGGTGTTCTTCGCCATGCGCGCCTTCCACATCTACGAAGGCCTTCCGGCCGCCGCTCTCGTCCTCGTCCTCGTGAACGTCGCGACGATCTTCCCGCTCTGGCCCGGCAACATTGGACTCGTCCAGGCCGCGGTCGCGCTGCCGCTGATCGCGTACGGGGTCGCCAAGGCGCGGGGGATCGCCTTCGGCTTCGGTCTGCAGGCGATCGAGGCCTCCGTGGGCGTGGGGGTCGGGATGCTCTTCCTGGCGCGCGAAGGCCTCTCGTTCGCGATGCTGCGCGTGATGCCCGGCGCCGAGGCGGTCGAGATGCCCGAGGAAGAGGCGCCGGCCGCGGAATCGCGTGAGCGCGCTCGCATCTCCGGCTAGCCTCAAAGGGGTTCTCTCCGCTCGAGACGCGGCTGCGTCCTTGGCCGAGGGGTTTCGCTCTGGTGGGGCGGAAGCGAAGGAGCTGCCGATTGCCGACGGCGGCGAAGGGACGGCCGAGGTGCTCGGAGCGCGCGTTCGTGTTCGCGTGCGCGTGAGCGACGCGTTCGGGCGCCCGCGCGAAGCGCCGATCCGCGTGCTGCCGGACGGGACGGCGGTGGTCGAGGCGGCGGAGGCGATCCCGCTCGACCCGCAGCGGCTCGATCCGCTGGCTGCTTCCAGCCGCGGTCTCGGCGAGCTGATCGCGAAAGTCGAAGCCGGGCGCTTGCTCGTCTGCCTCGGCGGCACGGCCAACGTGGACGGAGGTGCCGGCCTCCGCGAGGTCTTGCGCGAGCTGCCCGCGTCGACGACCGTCCTTTGCGACGCGCTCGTGCCGCTTCGCGACGCGGCACTGCGCTTTGCGCCGCAGAAAGGCGCGACGCCGGAGCAGATCGAGCTGCTGGAGCGTCGGCTCTCCGCGATGAGAGAGCTCGCGCCCTACGCCGAGCTGCCGGGAGCCGGCGCCGCGGGTGGCCTCGGCGCGGCCCTTGCCGCGCTCGGCGCCGAGCTCGTGCCCGGCGCCCGGGAGGTCCTCGCGCGACTGCGTTTCCGCGACCGCGTTCGCGAAGCAAGCCTGGTGGTCACCGGCGAGGGCACGGTCGACGCGACGACAACGACCGGCAAGGCGCCGGGCGAGGCGCTGCGCATCTGCCTCGACGAAGGCATCCGCTGCGTCGTCTTCGGCGGCCGCGTCGTCGTCGAGCTTGCGGGCGCGGAGACGGTCGCGCTCAGCGGCGACCCGGCGCGGGCGGCGGACGATCTCGTAGCGCTCGGCGAGCGCCTATCCCGTCAGGCCTAGCCGTGCGACGACGACCGTTTCGGCCGCCTCGCTGCTGCTGGCGTGGCCGGTGACGGCGCCGAGGAAGGCGTTGCGGTCGAGCGCGTACAGCTGCGTCTCCTTTCGCGCCCGTGCGGTCGCGGTGCGCGGAATGTCGCGCAGCAGAGCGATCTCGCCGAAGTGGTCGCCGGGCCCGAGCACGTTCGCCTCTCGCCCGTCGATCTCGATCTCGATCTCGCCGGAATCGACGATGTAGAAGCGGTCGCCGTGGTCGCCTTGGCGGAAGACCGACTCGCCGGCCGGAACCGACACCCGTGTGAGGCTTGAAGCGAGCGCCTCGAGCGTGGGTGCCGGCAGGGGCGCGAACATCTCGATCGCCCGCAGGGCCTTGAGCTGTGCGGTCGGCACGGTGAGGGTGCGATCGATGCGAGCAAGCATCCCGAACGAGGGGATCGTGACCGCCGGGAGCACTGCGCCGGCCACGATCAGCGCGCCGCGGATCCCGAGCCAGCTGATCAGCGCCGGGGCGAGGATCGAGCCGATGCCCCCCGTGACGTAGAAGGCGCTGTGCAGCACTCCGAAAACCCGCGCCAGTACCTCTTCGGGAACGGCCCGCTGCAACAGCGTGAAACCAGCAACGTCGACGAGCGTCAGCCCCAGGCCGGCGAGCCCGATCAGCACGAATGCCGGCGCGGCCTTCGCCCAGAGTCCGATCACGAGGATCGGCCCACCCCAGAGGACGAGCGCGAGACCGAAGGTGAAGGCCAGCCTGCGGATGCCCACTAGCGCGACCGCGACGATCCCGCCGATCAGGCCGCCGACGCCGAGGGCCGCGTTCAGATAGCCGATTCCGGGCGAGCCGAGCCCGAGCAGCCGGATCGACGCGACGGCCGTGAGGACAACGAAGCCGCCGTAGACGAGCGTCTGGGCAGCGAAGAGCGCGATGATCAGGCGTAGGCGCGAGTCCCGCCAGATCGTTCGAAACCCCGCCAGCGCCTCGTGCTGCCAGCTACCTCTGGCCGCTTCCCCTCCTGGCTCGGGCTCTGGCAGCCGAATCAGGGCCAGCATTGCGGCCGACCAGAGGAACGCCACCGCCGTCATGACGAAGACGGTTTCGACGTTCGAGACGGCGAGCAAGACGCCGCCGAGCGCAGGGCCGACGAAATAGCCCGCGGCCTCGATCGTGCTGTTGGCGACGTTCGCCGCGGCGAGCTCCTCTGGCGATTCGGCGAGGGTCGGGAGCAGAGCCGACTCCGCCGGCTGGAACGCCTGCGACACGAGCATCACCAGGACGGCGAGCAGATACACGCTCACCGCCGGCGTGTCGAGGACAATCGCCCCCGCCGCCGCCGCCAGCGCGCCCGCTCGAACGAGGTCCGACACGACCATTACCCGCAGGCGCGGGAAGCGGTCGCCGATCATCCCGCCGAACGGAGCGGCGACAGCCGCCGGGAACCAGCGAATCAGGCCGACGAGCCCGACCCCGGCGGGGCCTCCCTGCCGATACGCATAGACCATGAGCGCGATGACGTAGCCCCAGGTGCCGACCGACGATCCGATCCAGGCGAGCTGCAGCCGCCGCAGGCGCGGGTTGCGGTAGATGTTCGAGAACGCGCGGAGCGAGTCGACGAGTTGGCGCCGCAAAGCCTGCATTCACCAAGGATCGCAGGGCCGATTGTGTTTTTGAAGCGGACCAGGGAAGATTCAAGGCAGAAACGGCGTCTAGTGGATCGACAGCAAAGTTTCGGAAGGAGGAGTAATGACGGACGAGCGACGTGACGAGAATCAGCCAGAGCCAGAGCCAGAGGACGTTGAGGCGCACAGCCCTCCGGTCGGCCTGCCTCCCATCGGTGAGGCGCACCGCGGTGAGGACGAAGACGTCGAGGCGCACAGCCCCCCGATCGGCCTCCCGCCCATCGGCGAGGCGCACCGCAGTGACGACGACGAGGACGTCGAGGCGCACAGCCCCCCGATCGGCCTTCCGCCCATCGGCGAGCCTCCGATCGGCTAAGAGCCCAAGATCGCAGTAGGTCGGGCCGGGATCTCCCGGCCCGACGTGTTTCTAGAACGAGACGTCCGCGCGGAGGACGTCGTCGAGTGCCCCGAGCAATCGCAGCACCGGCTCGCGCTGCTCTTCGTCCAGGTCCTCGAGAGCCGAAGCGATTCGCGCGATCACTCCGGCGTCGCCGCCGCTCTTCGTCAGCACCGCGCGTGCGTGGCGCGCGCGCTGGAGCAGGTCCAGGGCGATCGCGGCCTGGTTCGCGAACAGTCCGAGCAGCTCCATCTGGCCGAGCGAGAACTCGATCTCCTGGGAGCGGTCGAGCACGTTGAGTACGCCGAGCGCGCGCTCCTCATGGAGAAGTGGCACCGACATCATCGCCCTAGGCACGTAGCCCGTGCTCTCGGCCGTCTCGCGTGAATGCCGGGGATCTTGCTCGAGGTCGTCGATGATCAGCGGCTGGCGGGTGACCAGCACCCAGCCGCCGATGCCCGTGCTGGACGGGAAGCGCATGCCGACCAGGCGGTCCGAGCCTTCGCCCGCGACCGCCTCGAAGACGAGCTCGTCGGCCTCCTCGTCGTGCAAGTAGATCGACGCAGCCTTCGCAGAGAAGATCGCCCGCGCGACCTCGACGATCGACTGGAGCAGAGCACGATGCTCGCTCTCGGCAGACATCACCCCGGCGGAAACGGCTGCTTCTAGATTCTGGTCGGTCATTTGGCGCCTCCGACGTTCGAAGCGGTCAGGTAGAGAACACTCTTCAGCTGGAACGGGGTGAGCTCGGGGTGCTTGGAGAGGATCAGGGTGCAGATCCCGCTCATGTGCGGCGTCGCGAAGCTGTTGCCCGACGAGCGGATCCTCGCGCCGCCGATCCAGGCGACCTCGACGTTGACGCCGCGTCCAAAGAACTCGACCGGGGGCGAGGGGTTATAGAAGAACGTCAGCGGGTCGGCGTCCTCGTGGCTGCCGACCGAGATCACCGACGAGAACCGCCACGGATAGCTCTCGACCGGCATGTTGTGGGCCGACGCGACAAGCACGCTGCGCCGGAAGTAGGCGCTGTCGGCGAGCTCGTGCAAGAGTCCCGAGAACTGCTTCTTCGTTGTCGAGAGGCTCATGTTGATCACGTCGAAGCCCTGGCCGATCGCCCAGCGCAGGCCCTCCAGCAGGACTGACCCGCTGCCCTTGAAGCCGGCGCCGAGCACGCGGACGCTGAACAGCCGGCAGTCCGGTGCCAGCGAGCGCACGATTCCGGCACAGGCGGTGCCGTGTCCGCAGAGGTCGCCTTCGGTGTCGTCCTCGACGACGATCTCGCCGTCCTCGGTCTTGCGCAGCGCGACCGCGCCCTCGAGCGCGCCGACGAGCGGATGATCGGGCTGGACGCCGCTGTCGAGGATGCAGACCCGAATCCCGGCTCCGGTCGACCCGCCCAGAGCCCACTCGCGCGTGACGCGCTCCGGCCACTCGACCCCGATCCCAATCTCGGCCGACGCGGCGGCGGGCAGGCTCCAGGCCGGGAGCGTCTCGCCGGTGTACCGCTCGGGCTGCTCCTGGGGTTGGGCCATGCAGCGATCCTAATCAGCGGCCGCGTCGGCGACGTCCCGCCGCGAGGACGACGCCCGAACGGCCCCGGCCCAACGGCGGTGTCCGACACCGGTTTTTGTCAAGGGCAAATTGCGCCGAAAGTGTGACAATCGCCACGGCAGGGTTCGTTCGCCTACGAGTCGGCGAAGCGCCTGCGCAGCGCGTCGAGGAGCGGCCGCTCGGGCTCGTAGCCCTCTTGCGCCAGCGTCGCCTCGAGGTCGGCGATGAGCGCCTGGCGGAACTCGGCGTCGGCTTCCGCCCTGGCGACGATCCCGTCGAACTGACTGCGGGCGAGAGGGAGCTCCTGCGCGGCTCGCACCCAGGCTTCTGGCGCCGGCGGGAGGGATCCGATCAGCTCAGCCAGTCTGTCTTCATTGAATGCGCTCATACGCTCACCTGCCCACCAGACTGAGTTGGGACCGGTTTTCTTCCCTCGAGTTCGTCGCGCAGCTTGACAAGGCAGCGAGAAATACGGCTGGCGATCGTGCCCGCGGGCAACTCGAGCGCCTCGCCGATCGTTCGATAAGTCTCGTCGCGGGCGAAGAAGCGGTCGAGGATCTCGCGGCAGTTCTCGGGCAGCCCGGCCATCGCGTCGTGGACGTCGAGTGCCTCGTCGATCCGCGCGAGGGCATCCTCATCGGGGTCTGCCTCCAGCTCTGTCTCGTCGGTTGACTCCTCTCGCGAGCCCGATCGCAGGCGGTCGACGCAGACGCGCCGGGTGAGCTGAGCGATCCAGGGCTGGATCGCCTCGTCGCTGCGGAGTGAGTCAAGCCGCTCGTAGACCTTCGCAAAGACCTCCTGGAAGACGTCCTCGGCGTCGTGCTCGCGCAGCCGGAACCCCTGCGTCGCGATCGCGTAGACGTAGCGCGAGAACCGCTCCACGAGCGCCGCCCACGCCTCCTGGTCGCCGTTGCGGCAACGGGCAACGAGCTGCGCGGCCGAAACCGTCTGTGCCAAGGCGCAGCTCCTAGATCGAGATTTGCTGCTGCTCGGATTCGCGGAGCCGCTTGGCCATCACCTGAAGGAGCTTCCAGGCGATCTGGGCGTTTGTCTCGACGAGGGGCCGGAACTCCCACGAAGTGAGCCCGTAGCACGTGAGGTCGGAATCGGCCGTAATCGTCGCGGTGCGGCGGGCTTGGTCGTCGATCAGTGCGATCTCGCCGAAGTAGTCGCCCGGGCCGAGCTTGCCTCGCTGCTCGCCGTGGACGTCGACGCTCGCGGTTCCCTCGCTGATGACGAAGAAGCCGACGCCGCCGGCACCTTCCGCGGCAACCGTGTCGCCGGCGCTGACGCGGCGCTCCTTGAAGGAGCGGGAGATTCGCTCCAGCTCGCCATGCGCAAGGCCCTCGAAGAGCGGGATCTGCTCGAGCAGCTCGGTCGGCGCGTCCGCCATGGCTCGATTCTATGCGGGAAGTCCGGAAGGCACTAGGGCTTCGCCGCCTCTTTAGCGGCTGCTCGGGCACGCAGCGCCACTTCTCCGCTAGCCGGGTTGATACGGCCGCACCGGCGAAGCCGGCACGGCCTTTGGGTCGGCGTCGCGAGCGAGCGCCTCGGAACCGCGGGTAGCGAGCTGCTCGATTTTGCCCTGCGCCGAGTCCAGCTTGCCGAGGCAAAAGCGGTAGAGCTCCTCGCCTCGCTCCCAGAGCGCGATCGCTTCGTCAAGTCCGGTCTCGCCGCTCTCGAGCCGCTGGACGATCTGCTCGAGCTCGCGCTGTGCCGATTCGAAGGTCGGCTCACTCGACACGGGCGCCGAACCTTCCGTCGCTCACTTCGACGTCGATGCGTTCGCCGGCTTCGGCCGCCGCCACGGAGCGGACGATTGTCTCGCCCGCGCGCACGATCGCGTAGCCGCGGTTCAGGGTCGCCTTGGGCGAGAGGGCTCGCAGCCGCCCGGCGGCCTGCTCGAGCGCGGCTCGGCGGCGTTCGAGCAGCAGCGCCGGCGCACGTCGCAGTCGCTCGTGCGCATGCCCGAGGCGCGTGGTCTTCAGCTCGAGGGAACGCCGGGCGCCGCGGCCGAGGCCGCCGCGGGCGCGCTCGAGACGTTCGTGGAGCTCGCCGAGATCCGGGACGACGAGCCTCGCTGCTGCAGTCGGTGTCGATGCACGGACGTCCGCGGCGAGGTCGCAGAGCGGGGTGTCCTGCTCGTGGCCGACCGCGGAGACGACCGGAACGGGGCAGGTTGCGATTGCACGGACGAGCCGCTCGTCGCTGAAGGGCAAGAGGTCTTCGAAGCTGCCGCCGCCGCGGGCGACGACAACGACGTCGAGCTCGGGCACTTCGCAGAGGCGGCGCAGCGCCTCCGTGACCGCTCCTGCCGCGCGTGGGCCCTGCACGTAGGTCTCGGCCACGACGACGTGCGCCGGGGGGAACCGCGTCTGGATCCCGGTGAGGACGTCCCGCTTCGCGGCCGCATCGTTGCCCGTAACGAGCCCGATCTTGCGCGGCCAGACGGGCAGTGCCCGCTTCCGGTCGGCGGCGAACAGCCCTTCTGATGCCAGCTTCCGCTTCAGGCGCTCCAATGCTGCGAGGTGGTCGCCGAGCCCGAACCGCTCGAGCGAGAGCGCGCGCAGCCTGAACTCGCCGCGCGCGGCGTAGAGCTCGGGCCGGCCGTAGGCGTGAACGCGGTCGCCGTCGGCAAGCTCGAGCCGGA
>Ga0066710_100004122_pt1 | contig 12724 bp, 9 predicted proteins | sample GraSoiAngelo_159_FD_79666 | JGI IMG/M metagenome (GOLD analysis project Ga0066710, IMG submission 79666) | Grasslands soil microbial communities from the Angelo Coastal Reserve, California, USA - 14_1009_16_40cm | ecosystem: Environmental > Terrestrial > Soil > Grasslands | place: USA...
GGGCGTTTGGCCACGTCTCTCCACATGGCGGCAAGATCGAAAGACTGATCGGGACCAAGATAGGTGAGGAAGTGTAAACAGACGTAGAAAAAGGCAAAGAGGCCGAGCATCCGGCGGAAACGGATGAGATCGGAAAGATTCAGGAGCTTACGAAACGGTGTAATGCACAGGGTGAAAACCAGGAAACGCAACGTCCACCGGCCGGTGGTGAGTTGAATGAACTCCACGGGATTGGCGCCAAGGCCGTGATGAAGACCGCGCCAGATGAGCCCGCCAAGCGGAATTAGGCAAAGAAGGAAGAGGACAACCTTGGTCCACTTGCTGGTAAGGAGAGCGCGCACGCGGGAATCCCAGATCAAAAGTTTTTCTTCAGGTCCATGCCGTTATACATGCTGGCGACCTGATCGCCATAGCCATTGAACATAAGCGTGTTGCGCTTGAAGATTTCGCCGAGGCGGCGCTCTTTAGCTTGGCTCCAACGCGGGTGATCGACGTTGGGATTCACGTTCGAATAGAAGCCGTACCAATTGGGTACGGATAGATTCCAGGTGGTAGGCGGCATCTTGGATTGAAACTTGATCTTGACGAGCGACTTGATGCTCTTGAATCCATATTTCCACGGAATCACCATGCGCACCGGTGCGCCATCCTGATTCGGCAAAGTCTCACCATACATGCCAACGCAAAGAAGCGTGAGCGGATTCATGGCTTCGTCCAGGCGCAGGCCTTCAACGTACGGAAAATCGATCCCGGCCCCGCGTCCCTGAGGCATCTGGCGGGGATCATAGTAGCTTTGGAACGCCACGAATTGCGCTTTCGGCATAGGTTCTACGAGCTTGATGAGGTTGTTGAACGAAAAACCAATCCAGGGAACCACGATGGACCACGCTTCCACGCAGCGATGGCGGTAGATGCGCTCTTCGAGCGGGGCGATCTTGAGGATTTCGTCCATGGTGAACTTGCGGGGCTTCGCAACATCTCCTTCGACGGAAACCGTCCAGGGCGAGGTCTGGAATTTCTGCGCGTTCTTCGCAGGATCGGACTTGTCGGTGCCGAATTCGTAGAAATTGTTGTAGTGCGTAACATCCTCGTAAGAGTTTTGCTTTTCGGTTGTGCTGAGCGGGCTCTTGGCAAGGCCGCTGAATTTTGTCCCGGCAAAGACGGTCTGGGCAGGCGTGGCCAATTCGAAAAGGCTGCGACCCGCTACGGCCGTGGCGCCGGCAATGCCCATGGCACGGAGGAATTTCCGCCGATCCAGGTAGACCGACTTGGGGGTGACATCCACGTGCGTCAAACTCGGGGCTTTGCGAATCAACATCTTGCTCCTCCGAACAAATGCAGGCTGTGCAGCTTCCCTACTATTCTACGTACTCTACATTGTATTGGATGCAGAACCTCTCCGGGATGCCAATCCATCCTAACCGGGCTGGGCTGACACCGTTCCGCCGACTGATTGCTATGAGTCGCAAACCTCTGAAAAGTTACAGGCAGGATGAAAAGCATCTGCCTCCGCAATTTCCGGCCGAGAGGATGGTCAAGGTACAGCCAAGGCTTCTCAATCCCCTTGAAATTCAGAATCCATATTTGGCGATTACCGATTTTTCCTGCTTTGCGATGAGAGCGAGAGCGGCATGTTGCGCCGGGAGCTTGAGTGTCAATCGCGCTCCTGTGAGCCCATCGCGCAAGTCGACCAGCGTGTCATCCGCTTCCTCCGATTCCAGGATGTAAAGGACGGAATCCTGGAGTTCCGTGGAGTAAATCAGAACGCTGGGCGGGAGCGGTGATTGTAGTTCGAACATGGGCTTGATCTTGAGGGCCCCGAGAATGTAACCGTACAAAGCTGCTGCAGGCTCGAGCCCTTCCGCCAGTTCTGCGGAATAGGAAGACCAGAACACTTTCCCTTTGCCAGCGGAAGTCTCTTTCCAGGTCGAGCCGTCACTGAAACGAAGGGCTTCGAGCGCAAATTGTTTTTGCTGATCGAACGAGAGGGGAACAACCTTGCCGGGCAGATGAATTCCCGCGCCGCGATAGCTTTGCGGCTCGGTGCGAGCGCTTAATCCAAGGTCCTGAGCCCGGTCGCGAAATTGCCAGTGCTCGTCGCGCGAAACGGGACCAGTGATCAGCAGACTGCCACCAGCTTTTACATAAGCGAGGAGGCTTTGCCAGGTGTTCTCGTTCAAGGACTGAGGAGAAGGAAGAATGACGAGCTGGGGGGAGCCTAGCCTGGCAATCTGGTTTTCGGCAATGACGAAAGGAGAGATGTGCAGGCCGTAGGCGAGAGCGCGAACGGCCTTGTGTTGCCCTTCAAGTTGCAAGTCGCCGAGAACCGAGAATTGGGCAGCTTGCGATGTAACAATCGCAACGGAGGGCTGCTTCGGATTTTGCAAATGGTTCTGGAAAGACTTTGCGAAACGAGCGAAATCGCGCATCACGGTCGCTTCGGGCTTTTCCGTGCTGTCCGCGCGCAACGCGCCAATGGGCGCCTCGTTGGCCTCCGTCATATAGCAATTGGTGTTCCAGAGCCATTCAATGGCACCGGAGCCCTGCGCGAACGAGAGCGCGACTTTGCGTTCAAACAGGGACGCTTCCTGCTCGGGAGTGAGACGCGCGGATTCGTCCAGATTGATTTCGCGCTGCAGCCCGGTCTCCTGAATCAGCATGGCGACGCCCGGCTGCTTGGCGGTAAGAGAATCCCATAGCAGCGAATCGTTTCCCCACCAGGAATGGTTAGTGGTGAAATCGACGGTTGGCGCATAGAAAGCCGGTGAGAGGCGGTCCGCGACGCCGCCTTCATCCTGGCCCACCGTGATGAGTTGTTCGGAGCCTGTTTCACGAATTTTGTCGCGCAGGGCGCGGACCCAGGCGAGAAAAGTTTCCTGCGCGAAAAGATAATAATCGTAAACGCGGAGCGAGTTGTGGCCGACATACATGCCGCGCGAACTGAATTCGATTTCCTGAGGAAGGGAAATGGTCCCCGCGATGGAACTTGGTGGGACGTTCCACGCGGCAGCCAGCGCTGCACGGTCGGGATAGCGCTTTGCCAGCCATTGATTCCACGCGGCTAGCTCGATGGGATCGCCGTTCGGGCGCGTCATCCACATGTGCTGCGAAATGCTGGGCTCGTTGATGAGGTCCCACGCCAAAAATGGAACATCGTGAAAGCGCGCAACGACCGTGGAAACCAGCGTTTGCTGCTTGCGAAGGGCCTGAGGATCCAGATAGGAATTCACGCCGCCGAGGACTTCGGGAAGGAAGGCGAAGAAATTGAATTGCACGGGGAGACTGTGTTTGCGCGCGGTCATCAGGTAGGCTTCGAGAGTGCGCAGCGTGCGCTCGTAGGGCTGGCCGTTCTCGTCGCAGAATTTGTCCCAGCCCGTCCACCAACCGGTGCGCAGCATGTTGAGGCCAACGGCTTGGATCTGCGCCATGTCGCGGTCCCAGACATAAGCGTTGGGGTGATCGAAGTAGAGGCGCTGGACTTCGCTGGACATGTAGGTGGTGCCGACGACGGCGAGCGGATGACCGTCGATCTCGAAGAAATCATGATTGACCGTCAGATGCGGACCAGAGCGCAAGAACTCCATGTCGCGAATCCAGAAGCCGGAGCGGTAAGTGGCGCGGACTTTGCCGCTATCCAGGAGCTCGGCTTCGATGACGTGAAAGCCTTTTTCTTTGGGCGCCGGAAACAATATGGTTTGCGGCACAGACGAGTTTACGGTTTGCACTTGTCGCTGCGAGGGGTGAGCCTCGGGAGATTCACTGATGCGAACGGTGAGGGGCGCGGACGGCTTTTCGGCAGCGTGCCACAGAACTTCTAGTTCCACGGGTTCACCGGGAAGATAAAGAGGAAGCGTGGGGCGGGCGGTGAATTCTTCGGAACCGTGGCGGGCGCGCTCGGCAAGCGTGCGAATCAGGGTGACGGCGTCGCCGCTGGCGAGAAATTGTGAGTCGAGTTCTGCGGGCAGAAAAATCCAGCGGCCGCCATCGAAGCCATTACGCAGGTGATCGATTTCCATCGCTGGAGCGGCCAGCTTGCGGCCATCTTTCACGCCCCAGGCTAGTGGGTCGAGCCGCGCGTCAATCGAGCCAGCCGAGCCGCCACGATTATAGAGGTCCACGGCACTAAGCCGGATGATGGGACTGGAGGCGTGTTGCCAGGAAAAGCGCGGCAGAGAAAGTAGGACGTCGGGATTGTCATGGAATTCCAAACCCGCAGAGCCGGGCGTGGTTTGGAATTGATCGATGGAAAGTTGCCGGATGAAACGAACGCTGTAATCGCGGAGATGCCAGCCGGAAGAATCACGATACGCGGCCCGCGTAAACGGGCGGCCACCGAGTGCCAATAAGTTTCCACCTCGCTGGAGAAACGCTTGAATCGCTGACCAACTCTCTTCGGGAAAAGCGGAACCGTAGGGCAGCACGAGCAGACGAGCAGTGGAATCGGCCAAGAGCGATTCCAGTTGTTCTACGGAGACGAAGCGTGCACCCGGAAGAGCCCGTTCCAGTTGCTCCTTTGGGAATGCGGCGGAGTCGGCTGCGGGCAGACCGGCCTCGTGGAGGACAATGACCGTTGAGGAGTCTTGCGCGGGGAGAGGCGCCGCGTGGAAGAAGAAAGTTGCGGAACAGAAGGCCAAAGCCAGGAACTTAGCCGTGTTCATTGTCTGCTCAACACCTATAAAATATCGATTCTGCAAAACCTTATACCACTCCTAAGGCAGCGCGTACATTTCACAAGAGGTTTTTTATCCGCGACAATTATGTCATTATCCTGCGCGGTTCAAGAGCGATGGTCGCGCTTCCAGCGCGGCTGCAAACAAAGACCCGCGAGCTTCGGCGGATCCTGCAACAAAATGGACGTGACCTTCGATGGAAAACGTATCGGTTGGAAGTCCAACAGTAACGAGCAGCACGACGGTGAACTATAGCGGTCCGCTGGCGATTCTCACCACGCTTTTCTTCATGTGGGGTTCGCTCACGTCGTTAAACGACGTGCTGATCCCGTACGTGCAGCATGTTTTCAAAATCGAACTGGCAGCGAGCATGCTGATCCAAACGGCGTTTTTTTCCGCCTATTTCGTCTTTTCGATTCCGGCGGCGAAGATCATTGATTGGATCGGCTACAAGAGAGCCATCGTGGTCGGGTTATTCACCATGGTGATTGCCTGCCTGGGCTTCTTTCCAGCGGCAAAGATTCCGTCGTTCCCATTCTTTTTGGTTGCTCTAATTCTTTTGGCCACTGGGATCACGATCCTGCAGGTGGCGGCGAATCCTTACGTCGCGGTGCTGGGAAAGCCGCAGACGGCATCCAGCCGCTTGAATCTTACCCAGGCTTTCAATTCTCTCGGCACCACCATCTTTCCCTGGATCGGCGCCCACTTGATTCTCCGAACAACTGCTGTGGCGATGGGCCAGAGCGCCTCGCAGGCAGCGGACGCGGTGATACGGCTTTATGTCTATTTTTTCGCCACGGCACTGACGCTGCTCGCCATCGGAATCGGACTTTCCAAACTTCCCAAGATGGAATCCGCCGGGCACCACATCGGCGAGAAGATTAGCGACTCCGTCTGGAGGCATCCGAATCTTGTCTTCGGCGCGATTGGAATTTTTGTGTATGTCGGTGGAGAAGTCGCGATTGGCAGCTCCATTGCAAATTATCTCGCGTTGGACAACATCGGAGGCTTTCTTTCGGCAGCCGCAATTCCAGACGCAGCCGCGCGGTACCGGGCGGCATTGGGTGAGGCCGCCAAGTACATTTCGCTGTATTGGATGGGAGCCATGATTGGCCGCTTCATCGGGTCAGCCCTGCTGCAAAAAATCAAGCCGGGAAAGCTGCTGGCCTTTGCCGCGATGATGGCAGGACTGTTGGTCACCACCTCGGTGTTGACTAGCGGGCACGTCGCGATGTGGTCCATTCTGTCAGTCGGATTGTTTAACTCCATTATGTTCCCTTGCATCTTCACCATGGGAATCGCGGAGTTGGGGCCGCTGACGGGTGACGGGTCGGGCATTCTGAATATGGCGATTGTAGGTGGGGCAGTGATTCCCTGGATTGTCGGTAAGACGGGCGACTTGATCAACCATCATTACTATCCGGGGATGATCCAGGGTGAGACCAGTTGGGGCCAGGGAATCCACTATGCACTGATTGCCGCAGCCTTTTGCTACCTTTACATTCTCTTCTTCGCGGTGAGTGGCTCGAAACCGAATAGCGAGCGCAATTCGAAGGCCTAGCAGATTGGCTCCCGTAAAATGGAGACGACCAGGTTGGAAGCAAGCGCGTGGGCAATCGGCGTGGATGTCGGCGGCACGAAAGTGGCGGCAGGTTTCGTCGATCCGCGGGGAGAAATTCATCAGCACACGCGCGTGGCGATGAACTCCCATGGCACGGCGGCCGAAGGGCTGGCCGCGGTGACGGCCGCGATTGACGAACTGCACCGACGTGATCATTGTTGGCGGCGGCGTTGCGGCCATGCTGAGTCCCTTTTTCGGGGAGATCCGCAAGCGCATGCCTGGTTGGTGCTTGAACAAACGCTGCCTGGAGATTCCGATTGTGACCGCGCGTTATGGCCCAGAAGCAGGAATTGCCGGCGGCGCAGCCCTCTGCACCATTCCTGCCGCTGATTAGTCTCCCGTCAGTTTCGCCGGTGCGCCGGGGTTTAAGTCTGCCCAGACGAGAACAGCCTTTGGTTTTTTTGAAAACGCAAAGAATCTATTTGAAATCCACTTTTTGAACCAATGGCAGGTTCTGCGACGAACCGCCCACCATAAACGCATAGCTGCCTGGCAAGAGCTTCCAACTGTTCGAAGCTTCGTCGTAAATCGATAGATACAAGGGTTTGACCGCCACACTCACTTCCTTGCTTTCACCGGCGTTCAAGTACACCTTGCTCCAGCCCACCAGACGCTTTGGCGGTTCGCCAGCGCTGGCCGGGAGCGCGGCGTATGCTTCGGCAATTTCCTCTCCGGCGCGGCTGCCGGTATTCTTCACAGCAAAACTGACGGTTGTTTCGCTACCCGGATTTACCTTCAGGCCGGAGTAGCTGAATGTCGTGTACGAAAGCCCGTAACCGAACGGAAAAAGTACCGGCTTGTTTTCCGCGTCGTACCATTTGTAGCCGACCTTCAACCCCTCGTCGTAGTGCACTTCAAAGGTGGGCTTGGCTTCGCCCGTCTTCATGACTGCGGAGCGGTCCTGCGCTTCCGGCGGCGGCATCACCAGGTGCGTATGCGGGAGGTCCGCTTCGCTGCGCGGAAAGGTCATCGGCAGCTTTGCATTCGGATTCACTTCCCCAAACAGAATGTTCGCAACCGCATCGGCGCCCTTGCTGCCTGCGTACCACGCCTCGAGAACGCCGCCCACTTGATTGAGCCACGGCATGGTCACTGCCGTGCCCGTTTCGAGCACGACGATGGTCCGAGGATTGGCGGCGGCCACCTGCTCAATGAGCGCATCCTGATTGTCCGGCAGGGAAAGACTGGGCAGATCAAAATCCTCACTCGTCCATTGATAGGCAAAAACAATCGCGACATCCGATTTCTTCGCCAGCGCTGCCGCCGTGGATCGGTCAACGCCGGAGTCATATTCCACGGTCACTCCCGGCGCCTTTGCGCTGATGGCTTTCAGCGGCGATGTTGGGAACCAAACATGTTCTTTCCATTTGGTAGCGGGGTGTCCGGGAGGATCCACCTGTGCGGAACCGCCGCCGGAAATCATGCTGGTGTTCGCGTTGGGTCCGATGACGGCAACGGAATGCAGTTTTGCGCGATCGAGGGGCAGTATCCCCTGGTCATTCTTCAGCAAAACGATGCTTTGCTCTGCGATACGGCGAGCGGTTTCGAACCCACCCTCCACATCCACCACACTCTTTCTTACCGGGTCATCAACAATGCCGCTTGCAAACTCCGAACGCAGAATGCGATGCACATGCTCGTCCAGTTCGGACATGGGAACTTTGCCCGACTCCACGGCCTGCTTCAACTTTTCGCCAAAAAAGTCATCCATCGGTTCCTCGTGATCCAGTCCGGCAGCGGAGGCCTTTACGGTGCTGTGTGTCCCACCCCAATCCGAAAGGACGAAGCCTTTGAAATTCCAATCCTTCTTCAGGACATCCGTCAGCAGGTACTTGTTTTCGCAAGCAAAGTCACCGTTGACCGCGTTGTAAGAACACATCACTCCGGCGGGATCGGCAATCTCAATCCCGATCTGGAAAGCCAGCAGGTCGCTCTCGCGCATGGCGCGCTTGCCGATGATCACGTTGACTTCGTTTCGTCCGCTTTCCTGATCGTTCAAGGCATAGTGTTTCATGTCGCCCATCACGTGCTGGGCCTGCTCGCATTTCATCCGGCTGCCCACCAGTGTTCCGGCCAGGATCGGATCTTCGCCCTGATATTCAAACGTCCGACCGTTGCGGGGTTCGCGCGTCAGGTTCACACCTCCGCCGAGCGTCATGTTGTAGCCTTGCGCGCGTAATTCACGCCCGATTAGCGCGCCGTAGGCACAGGCCGCTTGCACGTCCCAACTGGAAGCCGCGGCAAGATTGGAGGGCAACGCCGTGGAGTAGCGGCCGTTCTCCCCGCTGCTGCGTACCCCGTAGGCCGCGTCACTCATCTGGATCATCGGAATGCCCAGCCGCGGAACACCGAGGACAAAACCGGCGCCACCATTGCCGAGATAGGCATTGGGCCTCGGCGACCCCCAGCCGGGCATGCCGTTTCCGTGGACGAAGCCGATTTTTTCGTCGAGCGTCATCTCCTTCAGCACCAGGTCCGCGCGGCGGTCAGGCGACAGTGTCTTATCCATCCACGGGCGATCCACAGGTTGGCTATCTGCCAGGGCACGCAAAGGGCATTGCTCCAGAACGGCTGATACCACAGCGAGGAATACGATTGCTGCAGAGGGTGCGAGAGTCCCGCGACAGAGTTTATTTATGTTCACAGTAGTCATCCTAGGTTCGTAAGTTTGCGGGCACCATAATATCCCGTTCGGGCCAAAACTGTGCCTCGCATGATTCCTGAGGAGCCTCTTGGAGACAAACCGAGACCCCGCAAATCGCTCTCAGAGTAAGCTAGAATTGGAGGCGGAGGAGTGAGTGAACGGATGAAACTGGCGAGGGAACTACCGAAGGAAGGTTTGAAGAGGGAGGTGGAACGGCATCTAACGAGGAAGGAAACGGGGCGCTGGGAGATTATCTACTTCAAGTTTTATTCGTGGAGCATTCAGTTAAGCCCTTGCAGCGGACCCCTGCACGGATTCCCACTTCGTTTCCGCAGCCTTCAGCTTCGGATGGGAAACCAGAAGATGCCAGATCAGAGCTTGAAAAGATTCGGTGTGGGGTGTGATAGTTGAGGGGTTCACGACCGGGACTAGAATGCAAGCATCTGCAACCTGAGCAGTGTAACCTCCGTCGCGGCCGACAACACCGCAAATCGTCGCGCCAACCTCGCAAGCATATTCAAGGGCTCGCACGAGGTTGGCGCTAATGTTTTTTGCGGCGTCTCCGCCCCCGACGGAGAGCGCAAAAACCATGTCGGCATTGTTCAGGTGGCACCCACGCAGCCAATTCGCGTAACAAGACTCCCAGCCATCATCGTTGACGCGGGCGGTGAGCTCGGAGACGTTGTCGGAGGACGAGTAGGCTTCGATCTGCGCGATTTTGCGGAAGTCGCAGACAGCGTGTGAGGCGTGACCCGCTCCGCCGCCGACCCCAAGGAGGAACAGCCGGCCACCTCGCTCGCGGAGTTCAAGAAGCAGGTCCGCGGTTCGCTCGATGGCTGAGCGATCCAACAGACCCGCAATCTCGATTACTTCTTGAAGGTACTGTGCCACGTAGTTCATGCAAACCGTCTCCTCAAATCAAGGGGAAAATTAGACTATCGAGCTTCGGACCAAGAGGTCATGCTCGGGCAGAGAGGCACTTGTAGGAGGAAGTAATGGGCCTCGTTCCCCGCATTTCCGCTTGGATGAGAAGGGCAGCGTCCCAGAGACTCTCCGCTATGAGAGCCGCGTGGACATGCGGAGCCTCGGTGAACTGACAGACCTCACATTTCCAGCGGCCGATGAAGATAGTGCGGCAGCCGGCCCGCGCTCCAGCCAACAGGTCCGGTATGCCGTCTCCAACCATGTAGCATTCCAGGAGGGATACCCGCAGATCCTCAGCTGCTTGCTCGAGCAGGCCAATCTCCGGCTTGTGGCAACGGCAGCGCTGCCGGAGTTTGAGCACTTTTGCCTCCGGATGATGCAGGCAGTAATAGATCCGATCAATATGCCCACCGGCCGTGCGAATTCCAGAAAGCATTCTGCGATCGAACGTCTTCAACATTGCGGGCTTTAGGTGCCCCTTGGCGATGCCCGGCTGGTTCGACACAACGGCAACCTTCAAGCCCATATCGTTCAGCAGCCGGATCGCTTCTGGGACACCCGGAAGCAGCTTGAACTGCGAGGCCCTGAACGGCGAGTCGATCACCCCTGCATCCTCGTGATAGACGAGGGCGTTAATAACACCGTCGCGATCCAACAAAACGGCTTTCATATCCGGGGCACCTCAAATACGAGTTGGCTGTAACTTCCTTGGATTTTTCAAATGGTCGTTTGGGTCAAAACTGTAAACGGGTCCCAGAATCCCTAAAGACGGGCAAGTGGGCACAAGGGTGGAATAGAGAGCTAGGCTGAAACCTTTGCTGCGAAAGCGAATCCGTTTTCCTGACCATTCTGACGCTGGATGTGTGCCAGGCGTCCATCGCGGGAAACGACATCGAAGATGACCTTACTCCCTTCAAAATCGAAGCGGAAGTTCAGCTCCCTCAGCCCGGCGCCGCGCATGGCTTCGCGAAGCCGGGGCTTGTTCTCCTCGCAATACAGCGTTAAGAAGCCACCGCCGCCCGCGCCGGAGATCTTGCCGCCAATTGCACCATTGCGTTTGGCCAAATCATACCAAGCATCAATCTGAGGATTCGTCACGCCCGCAGCCAGATGCTTTTTTGCTTGCCAATGCGCGTCCAACAATTCACCAAACCGGCGGAGGGCGCCGGCAGCGACAGCGGTTTCGATCTCAAGCCCGATGTCCTTGATCTCCTGCAGGGCCGAAAGGACAGTCCGGTCATTGCGGTTTGCGCCGTGATTCTGCTTGCTGAGGATCGTGGTCGCATCGCGTGTATCGTGTGTATAAAACATCACCACGTTGTGCTCGAGGGCTTCCAACACTTCCCCATCGATCGCTACTCGCCTCACCTGCACACGACCGTCGCGGGCGATCTCGAGCGCCGTGAGTCCGCCATACGCGGCCATGTACTGGTCCTGCTTCCCGATTGGTTTCTTGAGAACTTCGAGCTCGATGCGGCAAGCTTCCTCAGCGAGTCGCTGGGGACCAGCGGGGCACTGCGTGAGCGCGTGCAAGGCGTTCAGCAACCCAACCAGATAGGCGCTGGATGAGCCGAGGCCGGTGCCGGCGGGAATATCGGCCAGCGAGACGATCTCGATTCCGCGAGTCACACCGAAATACCGCAGCGCTTCGCGGGCGAGGGTGTGCTCCACCTGATCGGTGTGGTCAACCAGCTCTGATTTGCTGTATTTCACGCGGATTTTATCGTCGACAATCGGTGTATTCACGTTCAGGTACATATACTTGTCGATGGCGACAGCCAAAATGTAGCCCCCATGCTCGCGATAGAAAGAAGGCAAGTCCGTTCCGCCACCGCCCAACGTGATACGGAATGGTGTTTGCGTAATGATCATGGCTTGCTTTTCCTCTTCAAGGCCGCAGCGAGAAATCGTCCCTACTTCGGGCCGGTTTCTCCGTCAACTCTTGATTTACCTGCGAAGGGAGTCTTGAACGGCAAAGAGTCCAAGAGCACGGAGAACACGAACTCGGTGCCATAACCGAGGTAGCGCCACCAGAGGCGTCGCGGTTCCTGGAGCAGTCGGAAGAGCCACTCGAGCCCGTTCTCACGCATCCAACGCGGGGCCTGGCGAGCCACCCCCGAATTGATGTCAAACGCCGCTCCGACACCCACCAACACAGGCGTGCGCAGGCAGTTCCGATGCTCGGACATCCAACGTTCCTGCTTGGGCGTGCTCAGACCCACCCACACCACGTCCGCAGCGGCAGCGTTAATCAGGGCCACGACTTCTTCGTCCTCCTCCGCGGTCAGCGGCCGGAAAGGTGGCGAGTAGGTACCAGCCACACAAATTCCAGGAAAGCGTTGGGCCAACATTTTTGCCAACTTCCCTGCTACGCCCGGCTTTCCTCCATAGAAGAAATGGCGACGGGCGTTGGCGGCGCTTTGTGCGCAAAAGGCCAGCATCAATTCCGGCCCATACACTCGGCGCCTCAACGCGTGGCCATGAACACGGCTCAACCAGACCAGCGGCATCCCGTCGGCCACGACGAGGTCTGCCGCGTTGAGAACATCTTTGAAGCCTGGATCGTGCTGCGCCTCCATCACGCCGTGCATGCCCGTTACCGCAATGAAATGGCAACCCTCATCCTCACAGATCCACCGCTCCATCGTCGTAATGACCTTCGGTATGTCCACGGCATCCACGCGCACTCCCAGCACGTGAAAACACGCTCTGGACTGCCGATTTGCCAGCGAGCCAGGGATCGCGTTTACGACTGTCGAGGAGGTTTGGCTGTCCATGAGTAGAGGAGGAGCTTTCGCGAAGCGGCGATGCCAACCAAGACGGGCATCACGAGATGCTAGACAGCTCGCTTCAGCTTGAGCTTCA
>Ga0066710_100004123_pt1 | contig 12723 bp, 10 predicted proteins | sample GraSoiAngelo_159_FD_79666 | JGI IMG/M metagenome (GOLD analysis project Ga0066710, IMG submission 79666) | Grasslands soil microbial communities from the Angelo Coastal Reserve, California, USA - 14_1009_16_40cm | ecosystem: Environmental > Terrestrial > Soil > Grasslands | place: USA...
CGGATCGCGAAAGAGGACACAGCCGCAGCCGTACGGCTGCAGGCCGTGCTTGTGCGGATCGATCACGACTGACGCGGTCTCGGCGATCCGGCCAAACGCGCGACGCGTCTCCGCGGCGAGATCCTGGACGAGCAGGAAGTAGCCGCCGTATGCGGCATCTGCGTGGATGCGGAAGTCGTGACGGCCACGCAGGTCGACGATCGCGTCGAGCGGGTCCACCGCGCCGGTCGCTGTCGTCCCCATCGTGGCGACGATGGTGCCGACACCGCCCGCTGCCAGACGGCGCTCCAGCGCGTGGACATCCATGCGCCCGCGGCGGTCGCACGGGATCGTTTCAAACGGGATGCCGAGAACGCCCGCGATCCGCTGATGCGTGTAATGCGCCTGCGACGACGCGATGATGGTCTTGCCCGGATGCAGTTGGCTCGCGATCCACAGCGCCTCGAGATTCGCCATCGTGCCGCCGCCGCAGAGGTGGCCGAGGTGCGTGTCCCCCCCCCAGCCGATCATGCGCGCGAGATCGGCGACGGCTTCCTTCTCCATCGCCGAGCTGGCGTGTCCACCGTCGAGCGCGTGGTTGTTGGGATTGATCTTGAGGGCCATCTCGTACGCGAGGCGCGCGACCGGATGCGGGGGCTTCAGCATCTGTCCGGCGTACAACGGATCGCCGTATGGGTAGTTGTCCTTGAGGCGTTCCGCGACTTCCTGTAGAACTGCGTCAAGATTGGTCTTCAAACGCCCTCAAATACATCCTGTCCCAGGCGGCGGGGATGCTCTCGCGCGGCGAGTAGGGACCCGGCGCGTACACGCGCGACCTGATGCCAAGCTGGCTCTGCTCGCAGATGTGCCAGTCCTGCCGGTTGGTGCGATCCCAGAATTCTTCGGCGTCCTGGATGTTGTAGCCCGCCGCGGCCGGCGCATCGGGATGCACCATCCATTCGCAGGCGACGCGGGACTGCAGCGGGCCGACCGGCCAGACGGTATAGAACACGGCGTAATCGGGATGCAGGCTGAGCATCATTGTCGGGAACAGCGCGTAGTAAAATGCGCGGCGCTGATCTTCGGCGGCGAGCGTCCCCAGCGGCAGCGCGCAGGCGCGGCCCGTCATCGTCGCGCTCTCGTGCGGCGCCTTGATCTCCATGTAGCCGCCGAGGAACGGTCCGTCGCTGAGGTCGTTCGCCCCGCTCGTGTACGGCAGCTTGGTCGACAGCTCCGGATGAATCGTGGGGCAGTGCAGGCACTCGTTGTAATTCTGCAGGATCAGCTTCCAGTTGGCGCGCACGTCGTACTCGATGCGCCGTACCGTCCGCAGCAGCGGCAGGTTGTAGCGCGAGAATCTTCCCGCGAGTGGCGCGAACCACGTCGCGGCTGGCATGGCCTGGGCGGGGGGATCGAGATTCACGAACAGGAATCCTTCCCACTCCGCGAGCGCCACGGCGTGGAGCGGATACGCCTTCTTGTCGAAGCCCTCCACCTCGTGCATGTGCGGTGCGCCGATCAGACGGCCATCGAGCGCGTACGTCCACGCGTGATAGGGGCACAGAATCGTCTCGGAGAGCCGCCCCTTGGGTGCCTCGCACAGCCGCGTGCCGCGATGACGGCAGACGTTGTAGTACGCCCGCCGCTCACCCGATTGATCGCGCAGCACGATGATGCTCTCACCGGCGATTTCGACGACGCAGTAGTCCCCGGGCGCCGCGAGCGACGCGTCGCGTCCAATGCAGATCCAGTGGCGCGCGAAGATGCGTTCCTGCTCGCCGGCGAACACGTCCGGCGCCGTGTAGTAACGGCCCGGCAGCGTGCGCGCGCCCTGGCGATAGCTCTCGACGGTTTTGAGAAAGCTCATAGGATCTCGCGCGCCGCATTGCGCCCGGCGGCGCCGGGAATCCCACCGCCGGGATGAGTGCCCGAGCCGCATAGAAACAACCCCGCGATAGGGGTACGGTAGCGGCTCCAGCCGGGGACGGGACGCATGAAGAGAATCTGATCGAGAGTGAGCTCTCCGTGGTAGAGGCTCTCTTCGGCTGCCTGCAGTTGCAGCTGATCCGGCCGAACTTTGAGGACCTGCGCGACGCGCTCCGTCAGCCCCTCATGGGTTCCCGGCGGCACGTATTGGACGTGGAGCTCCAAGCGGTTTCCATCGAAGCGCTGCACCTCGACGTACGGGGCCGCCGAGTCTCGGCCGTACTTGGCGTCGTCGTAGGCCCGCTCCAGGTAGTCGAGGGATGGCGCGATGCAGAAATTCGCATAGCTCGGGGGGGGCGCCCGATCGAGGGTCAGCGTTCCGCGCGCGACAACGCCACGCCCCTTGATGTTGCGCACCGCCCGCGCGAATTCCGGGTCCAGCTCGATCGCGACAGGGTCCAGCGTGCCGCGGGGGGAAGCGCTCGACACGACGAGCGGCGCGAGAATCATCTCGCCACTCTTTTCCAGCACGACGCCCGTCGCGCGGCCGTTCTTTGCGAGCACGGTCGCACGATTGCCGCGCCGCACCTCCACACGCTTCATCTCCTCCAAGGCTTGCGTCACGTTCGACCGCACCGGGCGGAACACGCCCGCGGGACTCCCCACGTGGTGATGCAGGAAGTTGAACGCGGTGCCACCCGAGCGCGGTCCTTGCTTCAGGTGCCAGATCCCGAGTGCGCCGAGGGCCCCCTTCAACACGTCGCTCTCGAACCAGTCGTCGAGCAGCTCGGCGATCGCCATCGGGAGAATGCGGGCGAGATCGATGACCGCCTGTTTACCGAGCCGGCGAACATAGAGGCCCAGGCCGCCGATGCGCGCCAGCTCGCGCGGATCGCGTGTTTCGATGTCGGGGGGCGGCGCGAGGTAAAGTTTGTCCAGAACTCCTGCGAGCGTGTGCATGCGCCGGCTGAACTCCGGCCATTTCGCCGCGTCGGGGGGGCTGATGCGGCGGATCGCCTCGACCGAGCGCCCCATGTCGCGCGACAGCTCGAGCGTGTTCCCGCCGTCGAGTGGCACGGTGAGCCACGGATCGGGCTGCTCGAGGCGCAACTGACTCAAGCCCAGATCGCGAATCACGCGGGGCGGCACCCAGCCGATATCGGCGGAGCGATCAGCCGCCGGGCGCTGTTCCACGACGACGACGCGTTTGCCGGCGCCAGCGAGATAGTGTGCGGCGACGAGCCCGTTGGCGCCGGCGCCGATGACGATGGCGTCGAAGCTCGCGGTCATCGGCCGTCTTTCAGGATGCGCAGCGCCGCGAGCCTTCCCGAGGCGCCCATGATGCCGCCGCCCGGATGGGTGCCGGATCCGCATTGCCAGAAATTGCGCACCGGCGTCGCGAACTTCGCCCAGCCCGGCGCCGGACGGAGGAAGAAGAGCTGATGGAGTGCCAACTCGCCCGCGAAGATGTTGCCTTCGGACAGACCCGTGATGCGCTCGATATCGAGGGGCGTGATGACCTGGCGATGCAAAATCTTCGCCTTGAAGCCCGGTGCGAAGCTCTCGACCGTGTTGACCACCGCGTCGCCGAACGCCTCGCGCTTCGCATCGGTCCAGCCGCCGTTCAGGTTGTACGGCGCATACTGGACGAAGATCGACATCACGTGTTTGCCGGGTGGCGCCATCCCTGGATCGATCATCGACGGAAAGACGATGTCCATGTACGGCCGCCGCGAGAACTCGCCGTACTTCGCGTCGTCATACGCGCGCTCGACGTACTCGAGACTCGGACTGATCGAAACCGCGCCGCGGTGCAGCCGACCCCCCGCTCCATCCGGCATGCATGTGAACTGCGGCAGTCCTGCCAGCGCGATATTCACCTTGCCCGACGACCCGCGGAACTTGAAGCGCTTGATATCCGACACGAACTCAGACGGCAAGTCGCTGCTGTCGAGCAGTTGCAGGAACGTGCGGCGCGGATCCAGACTCGAGACCACAATGTTGGCGCGCAGCTCGTCGCCATTCTCCAGCACGACTCCCGTGGCTTTTCCGCCCTTCACAATTACTTTCGCCACGCCGGCATCGCAGCGGATTTCAGCCCCAAACGAGCGTGCCGCCGAAGCGATGGCTTCGCTGACGGCGCCCGTGCCCCCTTTCGCGAATCCCCAGGCCCGAAACACGCCGTCGAGCTCGCCCATGTAATGATGCAGCAGCACGTACGCCGTACCGGGCGACCGCGGGCCCAGGAACGTTCCGATGATGCCACTGGCCGACTTCGTCGCCTTGAGCACGTCGGTTTCGAACCACTCATCCAGCAAATCCGCCGAGCTCATCGTCATCAGCTTCACGAGCGCGTGGAGGCGTTCGGCGCCGAGGTCGCGAAAATGCTTGCCGAGCTTGAGCAGGGCCACGAGATCACTCGGCGCGAACGAGGTTGGATCGGGCGGCACCATGCTGAGGATCGGCTTCACCGCCTGCGCCATGAAGTGCATCAGGCGTCCGTACTCGTCGTACGCCTCGGCGTCGCGCGGCGAGTGGCGGTACAGCTCGCGCCGCGTCTCGTCGTGATCGGCCCAGGCGGCGAGGTAGTTGCCGTTTTCCATTGGCGTCACGGTGCTCTCGAGCGGCAGGATGTGGAGTCCGTGACGCGGCAGATCGAGATCGCGAATGATCTCCGGCCGCAACAAGCTCACGACATAGGAGAACATCGAGAACTTGAAGCCGGGGAAGAATTCTTCCGTGACGGCGGCGCCGCCGACGCGCGGCCGCCGCTCGAGCACGAGCACCGATTTTCCCGCGCGCGCGAGATACGCGGCGGTCACAAGACCGTTGTGGCCACCACCGATGATGATGGCGTCGTATGTTTTCACGCTCGTTTCCGATCGGGATTGAAGAAGGGAAGCGGCGTCACGTACGCCGTCGCCTGCTTGCGGCGGTGCTCGACGGTCATTTCCATCCGCAGCTCGGTGTCCGGTGCCGCGCTGGACGACTCGAGATGAGCCAGTGCCATGTAGCGCTTGAGCAGCGGCGACCAGCCGCCGCTCGTCGCATAGCCCACCTGATGATCGCCGCGCGGATCGTAGATGGGGACGCTCGTCCGCCATGCCTGCGACGGGAGGCGCGGCGGCAGTCCGACCTCGGCATACAGTTGCTCGAGCGAATCCCAGTTCACGGTGAGTCCCGTGAACTGCCAGGACGGCCCCCGGCGGCGCTCAGCCTCCAAGGCGGCCTGGCCGTTGTAGCGCTCCTTGTCGGTCGCCACCGTCCAGCCGAGCCCGAGCTCGAGCGGCGACGATTTCTGCGCCTCGATCAGCGCGTGGCGTGACGAGAAATAATCGACCTCGATAAGGAGCAGGCCGGCCTCGATGCGGGCGACGTCGAGGGCCAGCATGCCGGCGGGCGTGATCCCGTACGCCGTGCCGATCTCGACAACCGCGTCCCAGAGCGGCACCGCCTGCGCCGCGTCGACCCACACCTCATAGCCGAGATCACCGGTGTAGCCGGTGCGGGAGATCGTTACGGGGATGCCGCGGATCTTGGCGCTCGTCAGCCGGAAGTATTTCAGCGCCGAGAGGTCGCGCTCGGCGGCGAGCTGCAGAATCGCGCGCGAGCTCGGGCCCTGCAGCGACAGCGCGGCCGTGCGCTCCGAGACATCCTCGATGCTGACGTCGAGCCCCGAGGAATTCAGGTGCAGCCAGCGCAGCGTCGGGTCGGCGGACGTCATCCGGAACGTCTGCTCGGCGAGCACGGAAATCGTGCCGTCATCGATCTGCTTGCCGTCGTTATCGCACCAGGGCGTGTACAGCACCTGGCCCACTTTGGACTTGCCGACATTGCGGGTCACGACGTGATCGAGCAGCCGCGCCGCATCCTTCCCGGTGATCATGTACTTGTAGAGCGGGGAGACGTCGAACAGCGCCGCCGAATTGCGGATCGCGTGATATTCGCGGTCATGCGACAGCTCGTACGAGCTGGCGACCACGTACCCGGCCCAGCGCCGCCACGCCTGGCCCTCCGACAGTGGCCCGGTGCGGGCGTGAAACGGGGTGGTCCGCAGGCTCACGTCGGGGTCTCCATAGTCGGGCGCGAAATCTAACTTTGGTCTGATGCGACTGCACCTCGTCGAACTGCACGATCTCCCGGCCTGTCCACCGTCGCTGCGCGATGCCCTGACGGACTTTCTCGCGTTCACGCTGAACCTGGTCCGGACCTACGAGCCCGCGGTACCGCTGCTGCGTCGAGCACTGCGGCGCGCCGGCGCGACGCGCATCGTGGACCTGTGCTCGGGAGCGGGCGGACCGTGGTCGTGGCTCGCGCCGCTAGTGGACGTGCCCATCGTGCCGACGGACCTCTATCCGCACCGTGGGCGGATCGCGGGAATGCACCCGTTGCCCGTCGATGCGCGAGCGGTGCCGGCAGATCTGACGGGCTTTCGGACGCTCTTCACGTCGTTTCACCATTTCCGGCCGGCCGACGCCCGGGCGATTCTGGAGGACGCCGTTCGGCAGAAGCAGGGGATTGCCGTCTTCGAAGCGGCTCGCCGCCGGCCGTTCGATATCGGCCTCGTCGCCATGACGTGGCTGGGGGTGCTCGCTGCGGTGCCGTTCGTTCGGCCGTTTCGCTGGTCGCGCCTGATGTGGACGTACCTGCCGCCGCTGCTGCCGGTGGTCGGCACTGTCGATGGTGTCGTCTCGTGCCTGCGGTCGTATACGCCCGCCGAGCTGCGCGCGTTGGTTCTCGGGCTGGACGACTTCGAGTGGGAGATCGGTGAGGGGCGCGCGCTACATTCGCCGCTGCACACGACGTACTTGATCGGCGTTCCCCGGCGGGTAGCTTGAGCCTCATCTAGGAGGAAATCATGCGCCGTCCACCCGTGCTGATCTTCGCTGTCCTGCTCGCGCCAATCACCGCCCTGCGGGCGCAAGAGACCGCATCCGACACGCTGCTCAACGTCAATCATTACCTCGATTGGGAGCAGGTCGCCGATCCCCAGGTGTCGCCCGACGGCTCACAGATCTTGTACACGCGCCGCTGGGTGAATCAAGTCGAGGACCGCTGGGACTCAGGGTTGTGGATCATGAACGCCGACGGCTCGCGCAACCGCTTCCTGGTGAAAGGATCCAGCGCGCGCTGGTCGCCCGACGGCACGCGCATCGCGTATTTCGCCGACGGTGAGCCGAAAGGGACGCAAGCCTTCGTCCGCTGGATGGACGCGGAGGGTGCGACCTCGCAGGTCACGCACGTCAGCGAGACTCCCGCGAACCTGACGTGGGCGCCGGACGGCCGCTCGCTCGCGTTCACGATGCTGGTGAAGAGCGGGACGCCGTGGAAGATCAGCATGCCCGTCGCGCCGGAAGGCGCGAAGTGGACGCCGGCGCCGCGCATCGTGGATCGCCTGCATTACCGTCGCGACCGCACCGGCTACGTCGAGCAGGGAACGACGCAGATCTTTCTGGTCCCGGCCGAAGGCGGGACGCCTCGTCCACTCACGTCCGGTGATTATGCGACCAGCGAGCTGGGTGGCTCAGGGCCCAACTACGATTGGACACCCGACGGACGCACCATCGTCTTCGATGGCCTGCGCGAAGCGGACGCCGATTACCGTTACCGCGAGTCGTATCTCTATGCCGTGGACGTAAAGAGCGGCGCCGTGCGGCAGCTCGTCAGCAAGAAGGGCGGCTGGACGGGACCGGTCGTCTCGCCCGACGGGCGCAGCGTGGCGTTCACTGGGCACGAGTATGGCACGTTTTCGTATCGCGCCGACGAGGTCTGGGTGATCGGTATCGACGGCAGCGGCCTGCGCTCCCTGACCTCGTACGACCGCGATCCCGGCACCGTGCGCTGGAGCCCGGACGGCAGCGGCGTGTTCTTCGCGCTCGGCGAGCAGGGGACCAGCAATGTGTACTTCGCCGGCGTGCGCGGTGGCAACCGGCGCGTCACCGAGGGCGTGCAGATGCTCTCGCTGTCGTCGGTCGCGCGCGACTTCAACGCCGCCGGTATCCGGTCCGACGCGGACGATCCTCCCGACGTCGTCCGCTTCAACGTGCGGGCGGGACGGTCGCCGATCACTCGGCTCACCAACGTCAACGCGGACGTTCTCGACCGCATTCACCTGGGCTCGGTCGAGGAAGTGTGGTACACCTCGACCGGCGGGACCCGCGTGCAGGGTTGGATCATCAAGCCGCCGGGCTTCGACCGCGGCAAGAAGTATCCGCTCATCATGGAGATCCACGGCGGGCCGCACGGGATGTACAACGGTGCGTTCAGCTATCAGCTGCAGAACTTCGCCGCCAACGGCTATGTCGTGCTCATCACGAATCCGCGCGGCAGCACCGGGTACGGCAGTGCGTTCGGGAACGCGATCGAGCGCGCCTATCCCAGCGTCGATTATGACGACCTGATGGCGGGCGTCGATACCGTCGTGGGACGCGGCTACATCGACACGCAGCGCATGTACGTCGGCGGCTGCTCGGGCGGCGGCGTATTGTCGAGCTGGGTGATCGGACACACGACGCGGTTTGCGGCAGCGGCGGTGCGCTGTCCGGTGATCGACTGGATGAGCATGGCGGGACAGACGGACGTCCCGTTGTTCACGTACGGCTTCTTTGACGCGCCGTTCTGGGAAAAACCCGATCAGTGGATCAAGCAGTCATCGCTCGCGTACGTCGGCAACGTGAAGACGCCGACGCTGCTGATGACGGGGGAGCTGGACCTGCGGACGCCGATGCCCCAGACCGAGGAGTTTTACTCGGCGTTGAAGATGCTGAAGGTTCCGGTGGTGATGCTGCGCTTCAACGGCGAGTATCACGGCACGTCGTCCAAGCCGTCGAACTTCCTGCGCACGCAGCTCTACATGATGAGCTGGTATCAGAAACACCGGTTGGGTGGTGAGGCGGCGGCGAGCAGCGGAGATGGCCAGCACTAGCCGGTCGATGCGCCGCATTCTGTGGTTGGGCGTTGTTGTGGCCGCGTGCGACCAGCTTCCCACAGTCAAGCCTGTGCCCGAGCTGCAACCCTTCAGTGCCAGCCCGGACGTGTGGAGCGGCGGCGAGCTCATCGTTACGTCGCACGGATTCTCGGCGGAGTCCCTCCCGGACATCCTGCTCGACGGGCAATTGCTCGCCGTGCGTCGCGTGGATGACACGACCGTCGCCGCGGTGGTCCCGGATCGCCCGGGACCGCACACGCTGCGCGTCGTGGCGCGTGTTGTGGACGCGCACGCGGTCGTCGTCCAGTTGCGCGGATTTGTCAATCGGGTGGAAGGCCCACTGCTCAGCGGCCGGACTGAACCGGGTCGCGACACACGATATCTGTTCGGCAGCGGGCCGACAGGCTTGCGCCGCTGGAACATTCGAACCAACAAGGCGATCGAGCTGGGCGACACGGTGCATGCCGTCTCGTGTACGCGCGGCGTAGGGCCGGGGCCCAACGTGAGCGATCTCGTCCTCCTGACCGGCGGATGCAGCACGGGGCGGTGGCTCGTATGGCACACCGAGCCGCTGTACCCACTCACCGACACCGCGTCGGCCATCACGGATCATTTCGTCGCCGTGCTGAGAACAGGCCGCTGGGTCGTGCTGGCTGACGCCAACTTCTCCGTCACCGCCTGCGATAGCGGGGCATGCACGGCCGAGACGATCCCCGGGACGGGGGGCAGCGACGTCGTCCGCTCGCCACGACGAGATCGCGCCGTCCTGCTGGCGGGCACAATCGGCGATTCCGGGACGCCGGGGGTCCCGGTGATCGACGTCGGTCTTGGGAGCGTTGGCTATCGCGTGCCGGCCCTGAGTGCCGCGCAGGGTGCGGCGTTCTCGAGCGGTGGGGATACGCTGTACCTCGCGGGAGATTCGGCGGCGGGGTTTACGATCGTGGCGGTACGCGCCTCCGACGGCCAGCTGTTCGCTTCACGGTCACTCGATTTCGAGCCGTGCGCCGTCGCTCCCGATCAGTCGCGCCCGTGGCTCTACGTCGCGGGCGTCACGACGACCGGCCAGTCGCGGCTCGCGGTATTCGACCGCGGGACGATGCAGGCGCTGACGACGCTGCACGTCACGACCGATATCCCGTACGGTCACAATCTCTGCCGAATCTTGCCAAATCCGGTCGAACACCGGGTGTATGTTGCGGAAACGTGGGCAGGCGAGCATGACCCTGCGGCCCACGCGCAGCTGTATACGTTCGAAACGCCACCGTAGGAGGGACGATGACGCTTTACGTACGGGCATCACTGATTGTGCTGCTGTTGCTGGGGTGTTCTGATGCGCCAGTCCCACCACCCGAGCCTCAGCCGTTCGCCGTCGAACACAATGATGTTTGGAGCGGGACCAGCATCTCTGTCAGCTCCGCGGGATTTGTCGGTGCAGATCCAGCGGCCGTGCTCCTCGATGACGACACCTTGACCTTTACACGCCTGAACGACTCAACCCTGCTTGTGGCGATGCCGGACGTACCGGGAACCCATCAGCTGCGCATCGCGTCGCCGTCGGTGCTCACGACGTCGCTTCCGGTCCATCTCAACGGTTATCTCAATGCGGAACTCGGACCGGTTTTCAGTGGCAGAGCGGTGCGCGGAGCATATCTGACCGACTTGTTTGGAACGGGGCCGTTCGGCCTGCGCCGGTGGAATGTCAGTACCGGTCAGACATGGGATTATCCGGATTCGATGCAAAACACCGCGTGCGTGAGCGGGGTTGGGATCGGGCCGCAGCCGCATGAGTTGGTGCTGCGCACGGGTGCGTGTGGGACGGCCTGGCGGCTCTGGCGCGTCGAGCCGACCGTCGAGCGTCGTGATACCACCCCCTACCCGGGTGACCGGTTCGTCGATGTGCTGACGGGCGGAAGCTACGTCTTTCCCGGGCCTCACCAGTTCGGGATCTGGTGGTGCGATACGTCTTGCCGCTTTGGCGGCTATCCTCGCGGAGAGTCCGGCTTCGACATCGTCCACTCGCCCTCCGGCAATCGCGCGGTGTTGCTCGCATACCTCGTCTCAGATTCCGGGGCGCCGATTATGGATGCTGACGCCGAACATGTGCTGTATGTCCCCCAGTTTCAGGCGTCGATGGGCGCCGCGTTTTCCGAGGGTGGTGACACAATCTTTCTCGTAGGTCAGGATCACGCGGCGACCATGGGCGGCGCGGGCCTCCTTGCCACGATTCGCGCCTCCGATGGCACGCGCTTGACGCTGGACACCACGAGCTACGCGCCATGCGGCGTGGCGCTGGATCCCATGCGCCATCTGGTCTATGTGGCTGGCCTCTACAACAACCCTCCTGACGGCTGGTCAGTGCTCGGCGTGTTCGATCGAACAAGCCTCACGCCCATCGTCACCCTGCGGGTGGCGGAGGGCCAAGTGTTCGGTGGTGGACCCTGTCTCGTGTTGCCGAGTCCGATTGAGCGCCGGATCTACGTCGTGTCATCGTTCGACGCACCGTTCGATCCGCGCATCAGCGCGTCGTTCGCGCGGTTCGAGACTCCGCCTTAAGGGGTGACGTCGACGATTTTCACGTCCTTGCCCGTAGGCACGCCCGCGCGGACATATCCAATCGCATTCGGATACATGCGGATATACGACAGCACCGCGGCGTCGGAGGTGCGCTCCGGCGGGGCCACCGCGATGCCGGCGAACGTCTGCTGCTGCCACCAGGTCTGAATGGCGGCGATGGTGCGCCGATGAATCTGCTTCGTGAACGTGCGGCGCACCGGCGAGTCCGGCGCCTGATCGACCGGCAGAACCGGTTTATGGCCATCCCATTGCGTCACTTTGCGCAGGAAGATTTTCGACACCTGGTCGCGCGTGAGGCTGGCGACCGGATTCGAGGCGTGCACGACGAGACGATACGCGACGTCCTGCGCGCGCAGTATAGTAGAGGGGAGCAGTGCGAGAACGAGGGCGACGGCCCACCGCGTCGGGTGCACCATGCGACGAGATTATAATGCCGCAACCCCCTCGGATGTGATCCGCGACCACACGGTGGCGGCCCGACACCGGGAATCCTCCTAAATGCGGGGAGTCTGGATCTAGAATGACCCGCGGATTCGGCACGGCCTGAGCAGACAATTCCCAGACAATTTCCTGGTTGACAGGCAGCGACCATATGCTACTTTCTTAGCAGCATATGCTAATTTTTTAGCATTCAACCGTTAAGGGATTGGCAATGTCTAAAGAAACGAATGCCCAGCTCAGCCGCCGTGAACGCGAGATCATGGACGTGATCTACCGCGCGGGCCGCGCGAGCGCCGCGGAGGTGCTCGACCAACTCGCCGATCCCCCCGGCTACTCCGCTGTCCGGGCGCTGCTGCGGGTGCTGGAGGAGAAGGGACATATCCGCCACGAAGAGGATGGCCCGCGCTACGTCTTTCTTCCCACCGTGCCGCTCGAGCGCGCCCGCCAATCCGCGCTGCGCCAACTGCTTCATACGTTCTTCGACGGGTCCACCGAGCAGGCCGTCGCGGCATTGCTCGACCTCTCGTCCACACGCCTGTCCGATGCGGAGCTGGCACGCTTGAGCCGGCTGATTGCCGACGCGCGGAAGGAGGGCCGCTGAGATGATCGCGATTCTGATCGATGCGTTCGTCAAATCCACGGTGGTGCTGCTGCTCGCCGTCGTGGTGACGCTTCTCCTACGGCGCTCGCCTGCGGCGCTCCGGCATCTCGTCTGGGCGCTCGCCTGCGGTGGCGTACTCGTATTGCCGCTCGCGTCCGCGCTGCTTCCGAACGTGCGGCTTGCCGGCTGGCCCCGTTTGGACGTGCCCGTCTCATTCGACGCGCAGCCGATGCAGGATCAGCGGAGGCCTGCCGCCCCTGCCGCCCCTGCCGCC
>Ga0066710_100004124_pt1 | contig 12721 bp, 9 predicted proteins | sample GraSoiAngelo_159_FD_79666 | JGI IMG/M metagenome (GOLD analysis project Ga0066710, IMG submission 79666) | Grasslands soil microbial communities from the Angelo Coastal Reserve, California, USA - 14_1009_16_40cm | ecosystem: Environmental > Terrestrial > Soil > Grasslands | place: USA...
TGAAGAATGCCAGCGAAGAACAGCAACTGGCGGAAGACGAACTCGGTTTGCTCAAGACGCGGCAGGCCTCCGAGCTCTCCGCGGGCCCCCAGAGCGAGATCGCCGAAAAAATAGCCGCCAAGCAGGCCGAAGTCGAGATCAAGCGCGCCACAACCGCCAAGGCGAAGCAAGCAATCGACGCGCTAGAGAGGGAATTCAAAGAGAGCGGAGCGCCTGAGGAGTGGAATAAGGGCGACTAATGACGAAGGGAGGTTGCGGAAGCGGAGCGGGAACGCCAACTCCGCTCAAAGAAGCGGTAACTGAACTCCATGTGCGATCCTCTAAAAACTACACCAAACCTCAGGCCAAAACTCCCAGCCGCTGGCCTTCACGGGCCTCGAGCTACATTAAACGAAACCGCCCGGACGCCACGGTGGGCGAGACGCCCGCGCTCCCACCTGACCCGAACGTGATAGACTATGGGGGAAATCAGCCTCGTTCAGGAGAGTTAACATGAGTGAGGAGACTCTAGCGGGAAAGCAAATCAATCGGCGAGCGTTTCTGAATCAAAGCGCCACGATTGCAGCGGGAGCCGCTGTGTTGGGAAGCACGGCGCTTTCGTACGGTCGAATCGTGGGCGCGAATGATCGGATTTCTCTCGGGCACATCGGCATCGGGAACCGCGGCGGCGAGCTGGACTGGATCGCGTCCCGCCTGAAGGACAAGCACAACGTTGAGATGACGGCGGTTTGCGACTTATGGAGAGTGAACCGCGAGAAAGCAGTGGCCAGGAACAGAGAGTATTACGGCCGGGAGCCGCGGGCCTTCCAGTACCTGGAAGACCTGCTGGCGCTCAAGGATGTTGACGCGGTGCTGATCTCCACGCCCGAACACTCGCACTCGCCGGTTTTGCGAATGGTGGCCGAGGCCGGCAAGGACGCGTACGCGGAAAAGCCCATGGGCAACGTGCTCGAGGAAGCGAAAGCGGCGCGCGACGCGGTGCTCGAGCGGAACCTGATCGTCCAGGTCGGCACGCAGCATCGCAGCGAGCTTTATCCGAGGGCGGCGTGCGAGGCGGTCCGGAGCGGGGCGCTGGGCGACGTCAGCAAGATCGAAATCGTTTGGAACTACCACGGCCCGCGCTGGCGCGGCCGCCCGGAGGTTAAGCAGATCCGCGAGGAGGATACGGACTGGCGCAAGTGGCTCCTGACCAAGCCCTACCGGCCCTTTGACCCTCAGCTCTATTTCGAATTCCGCCTTTACAAGGAGTTCTCGAGCGGCATCGCCGACCAGTGGCTGAGCCACGGCATCGACTTGGCGCACTGGTTCATGGATGAGCACTTTCCGCGCTCCGTCGTCGCCCACGGAGGCATTTATGCCTGGCCGGATGGCCGCCAGAATCCCGACACCTTCCAGGCGCTGCTCGAATACCCGAAAGGTTTCCTGGTGAGCTACTCGACCAGTTTCGGCAACGACGCGGGCAGCTTCACGCGCTACATGGGCAAGAAAGCCACGCTGATTAACGTGGGCGGCGAGGGCAGCCCGCGCTACCAGGTGGTCGAAGAAAAGGGAAACCACGAAGATAATCCCGATATCGAGAAGCAGCGAGACGAAAAGTACATCACGCTTCCGGGAGATAAAGGATTGCCGCCCACGGGGATCGGCGACGAGGACTTGCACCACATGATCAACTGGTTCGAGTGCTTGCGCAGCCGGCAGCAGCCGCACGCCACGGTCCGGAACGGATACGCCCATTCGGTGGCCTGCATTATGGCGGCGCACTCCTACTGGGCCGGCAAAAAGCTCTATTGGGATCCCGAGAGCGAAATGATTCTCGACCACCCACCGTCGCAGGGGTGAGTTGCCGTGGGGTGCCGGGCGGGTGGGCGCGATCCGCAGCCGCGCGCAAGTTGGTTGGGCCACGGCAAATGTCGGTATGCTGCGCGCTTTACAGCGGCCAGGCTGGATCACTGTGAAAATATACTGGCCCTCGCAATTGATGCTTGACTGTGGAGATACGGACCCGTAAACTGTTTCAGTAGCCCGGCGGCTCACTTTGACCCCTTGGAAAAGCTGGGACGCGCTTTCGGGCGCGGCTGAAGCTCGGCCCTCCAAAGCGTGGACCCAACGCCCTTTTACCGACAGGCTGCTAGCTAGGCTAGTCCACTCAAGGCCTCCGAAACCGCTGCGATGACGCCGGATGGCGGCTGGAGTCCAGAGGGCCAACATGGAGTGGTCGCTCCCGAGAAAGATCGCGCTGGGGGTCGCATCGGCGTTGGCGGCTCTTAGCGTCGCCTCGTATCAAACCACCCGCCACTTCAGAGAAATAAACCACCGCGTCGCCCACACCCACGAGGTTCTTCGAGAGATTGCGGCTTTACGCGCCGAGCTCAAGGATGCGGAGAGCAGCCAGCTCGGCTACGTCCTCACCGGGAAGGAAAGCTATCTCGACGCGTTCGGGCGCGCCAAGCTTCGCATCGACGCGCATCTGAAAGACCTCCTCCAACTTACTGAAGATGATCCCGACCAGGAGCACCGGCTTTCCTCGCTGGAACCACGCATCGGCGACCGGTTGGCTCAACTCCAGGCTGCGGTTGAAACGCGGAGGCAAGGGGGGTTCGAGGCGGCCCGTCGAATCGTGGTGAGTGACGAGGGAAAGGAGGCGAGGGACACGATCCGCCGCTTGACGCGCGAAATGGAGCGCGGGGAGACCAGCGCGCTCGAGCGGCGCCTGGAGGCAGCGCAGGAAAGTGGTCGAAGCGCAACGATCGTGCTCTCACTCTTCACATCCCTGGCCTGCGTATTTATGCTCCTGGCCTACTGGCTTAGCCGGCGCGCCGAGGAGGGTCGCGGCCGCGTCGTCGGGGTCACCGAAGACGTCACGGAGCGCCAGGTGGCGGAAGAAGCCCTGCGTGAGAGTGAGAAGCGCTACCGCTTGCTCTTCGAGCGGAGCTTGGCTGGGGTTTGCCTCAGCGAGCCGGACGGTCGAATTGTGGACTGCAACAAGACGTTCGCTCAGATTTTTGGCTACGCTTCAGCCGCCGAGTTGTTCGGGCGTTCCGTATGGGACCTGTACTTCGACGCTTCGGAGTGCGAAGCCATGCTGACCGCACTCCAGAAGACGGGGAGCTTTTCGGGTCTGGAGTTCCGCGCCCAGCGCAAAGACGGCGGCCCCATCTGGCTTCTGGGAAGTGTGGCCTTAATCCCCAACCCGAGCGGCGCCGGACAGCTCACTCAAGCCACTGTGATCGACATCAGCGAGCGCAAGCAGGCCGAATCGGTCGTTCGCTCGCTCTTGCGCATCAGCGAGAGGTTGAACTCCACGCTGGATGTTGATGCCCTGATAGATTCCCTGGTGAGGGAGGCGATCGATCTGGTCCATGCTGAAGGCGGGTGCTCGGGGTTGCGCACTTCGCAAGGCATGGCCTGCCACAAGATTTTTCGCAAGTCCGAAATCACGCCCTTCGAATACTGTTGGCCTCCCGGCGAGGGCGCCCCGGGCTGGGTGCTGGCTCACAAGACGCCCTATATCAGTAATGATGTGGCGCGCGAGTCGCAACTGGGGCGAGAGCCGTATGAGCAGTTCGCGGTCCGGTCCCTCATCACCACGCCGATACTGGACTCCGAGGGCGAGGTCATCGGCTTTTTCGAAATCCACAATAAGAAGGACGGTCTTGCCTTCACCACCTCCGACCAACAGACTTTGTTTGCCGTTTCCCAGGCGGCCTCCGTTGCCATTCAGAACGCCAAGGCTTATTGCAAGGTGCGACAGGCGGAGGAAGGTCTGCGACAGCTTTCCGGCAACCTGCTCCGGTCCCAAGACGAGGAACGACGGCGCATTGCCCGCGAACTCCATGACAGCACGGCCCAGAGCTTGGCTGCTTTGGTGATAAATCTGACCCGGCTGGATGAGTCGCCGGCGGAACTCGGTCCCGGAACGCGAGACCTGATCGCGGACAGTCTGGCGTTGGCGGAGCAGTGCGCGCGCGAACTCCGCACCCTTTCCTACCTCCTGCATCCGCCCCTGCTCGATGAGCTGGGCCTGGGCGCGGCGCTGCGCCAGTACGTAAACGGATTCGCGCAGCGCAGTGGAATCCGGGTTGACCTGAACGTGCCGGTCGGGGTTGGCTGTTTGTCACAGGATGTGGCCACCACGCTGTTTCGTCTGGTGCAGGAAAGTCTCACCAACATCCACAAGCACTCCGGAAGCCAGACGGCCGCGGTCCGGCTGGCCCGCCGAGGGGAAAGGCTCACGCTGGAAGTGAAGGACGAGGGGCGAGGAATCCCTTCGGAGCGGCTGAGAGTCTCCGACGAGCAATTGGCCGCGTTTGGAGTGGGCATCACGGGCATGCGCGAGCGCGTAAGGCAGCTCGGAGGTCAGTTGGAGATCAAGTCCGACAGGCAGGGCACCACGGTAACAGCCATCCTCCCGTTTCCTGAGGGTCAGGCGTGAAGGAAATCCACATCGTTGTGGCAGACGATCACGAAGTGGTGCGGAAAGGACTGCGGGCCATCCTCGAAGCCCAGGACGGCTGGGAGATCACGGGCGAAGCAGCCACGGGGCGAGAGGCCGTGGAGCTGGCGAAGGAGTACAGGCCCGACGTGGTTGTTCTTGACATCACCATGCCGGAGCTCAATGGGCTGGAAGCCACACGGCAAATCCTGAAAGCCGTTCCCACCACCGAGGTGTTGATCCTTACCATGCACGAGTCGGAACAGGTGGTGCAGGAAGTGCTCGACGCGGGCGCGCGCGGCTACGTGCTGAAGTCGGACGCGGGCCGCGAGCTGGTGGCCGCCGTCGATGCCTTAAGCCAGCACAAGCCGGTTTTCACATCCCGCGTGTCGGAGATGGTCCTGGAAGGCTACTTGAGCGATGCGACCCGCCGCGCGAGCGCCGAAACCAGTCACAGACGCTTGACTCCACGCGAGCGAGAGATTCTCCAGCTTCTTGCCGAGGGGAAGAGCAACAAGGAAGTGGCGACCGTGCTCGGCATCAGCGCCAAGACGGTCGAAGCCCACCGCGCGAACATCATGCACAAGCTGGGCCTCCATTCTATGAGCGATATCGTGCACTATGCCATCCGCAACAAGATCGTCAAAGCGTAGTCTGTCATGAATAATCCAGGCTAGACGAGCGGATCGCCGTTCTCGTCGACCGGGTTTCTCAGTACTTCGCTCAGCGCGGCCGAGAGGGCGCGATAAAGGGGCTCGAAAGTTCTCCTGAGTTCGGGCGGCCCGCTGTACTCAAACCCTTCCGGGTCGAAACTGTTCTTTTCGATCTGCTCGAAAAACTGCTCAGCCGTTCGCCAGGTGAAGCTCGCATCCGGCTGCTTCGCGCGGCGCCGCTCGAAATCGAGCTCGCCTCGGTCGAGATGGACGGACCAGACCAGTCCCCAGTCCTCCAGAATCCAGACGGTAGCGAGTCGGACCTCGCGGATATGCTGGCGCAGGTTGCGGTCGCGTCCGGCCAGCACAAAGGCCCGCTGGATCAGCCGGCGTGCCGCGCGCTTCGAGAGTTGCGAGGAGTCAGAGACGGGTCCGGGTTCAGTCATGCGGAATGGCTCGGGCGAAAGTCGAGGGTCGCCAAGACCTCAGCGCGGCGTGCCGCAGCCTCGATCAGGTCGCGCGAGGACACCAGTTCGTCCACCAGGCCGAGGGTCAGGGCTTGCGTGGCCGGGACGCGCTCCCCGGTCAGAAGGAGTTGGAGGCCGGACGCCCGTCCCAGCAGCCTGGGCAGGCGCTGCGTTCCTCCCCAGCCCGTCATCAGGCCGAGCGCCGGTCCAGGGTGGCCGAACGAGGCATCGTAGGCCGCAACGCGAGCGTGGCAGGCGAGCGCCAGGTCCAGGCCCCCACCCAGACAGAAGCCGCGGATGGCGGCCACCACCGGTACGGGGAAAGAGGCGATTCGGCGGAAGAGGCTTTGCCCCGCCAGAGCGAATTCCCACGCGGCCGCGCCGTCCAGGGTGACAATCTCCTCAAGCTCCGCCCCGGTCGCAAACGAGCGCGAGCCGGAAGCGATCACCACGCCGCGAAAGCAGCCAGCGCGGCGGATGGCCTCAAGGTTCTTGCCCAGCTCCGCGAGCAAGGCCTGCGTCAGGCGGGGATAGCCCGGCTCCGGAGAGAACGAGAGAATCGCAACAGAATTGTGACTGCCGAGTTCCAAGAAAACTTCGTCAGCGCGCCGCACCGACGGCCCGTGTGTGTTCTCCGGAGGAGACGTTCCACCGGAAACGTCTCTACGGTTCAATCGCGGCGGGCCGCGCCGGAAACAAGCCGTTACGGCAGGGGTTATCGCGCGAATCCGCCTATGCCCGCTGCTTCACGTGGGAACGAATGAATTCCACGATCTCCTGCGTCGAAGTACCCGGCTGGAAGACTTCGCCCACCCCTGCCTGTTTCAATCCGGGAATATCCTCGTCCGGGATGATGCCGCCCACGACCAGCAAGACGTCGTCCAGGCCCTGGGCCCTCAAGAGTTCGCAGATTCTGGGCAGGATGGTGTTGTGCGCGCCGGACAGAATGGAAATGCCGATCGCGTCCACATCCTCCTGGAGCGACGCGGTCACGATCTGCTCCGGGGTCTGGCGCAGCCCGGTGTAGATCACCTCCATGCCGGCGTCGCGGAGGGCGCGCGCGACGATCTTGGCGCCCCGATCGTGGCCATCCAGGCCGGGCTTGGCGACCAGAACTCGGATCTTGCGGTCTCGCATGCGGCTCCTGCGCAAAGTATGGGAGGAGAGCCAGGCGCGGTCACAGGTAGCGGAGAGCCAGTTTCAATATCATATCGGCGTGGGCCTCTCGGTTGTCCCCTGAGTAGAAGCGAAGGTACTTTCTTCCCTTTACGACACGCGCCTTGCATCGCACGTTTGCCAAGTAATCCATGCGCAGCATTGGCTGGCCTGGCTTGGGTTCAGGATTGATTTTCACCAGATGCCGAACCTTTTCCCAGGGAATATCAACCTTAGGGTTCGGAAATCCCACTTCCTTCAAAACACACCGCAGCCACTCGCGATCTTCGGCCTGAGCGATTTCAAAGGACGCCCGCGCTATCGCCAGCAAGACCCTTTGCACGCTCTCGCCCGCGTTTGGCTGGATCAATGTGAAGGGAGCTTCTCGGCCGACGATCCGCACTGGAGTCTCTCAGCAAGGTTGGCTCTTCCAACCGTGGGTTTTCCCGGTTTTGCGAACCCGCGGCTGATTCACAAACCGAATCAACCGTGGCTGCCACTCAGTGTTCTCATCGAAACGCCGGCTCTTCATACGTTCCGAACACGCGCCGCAGCACGTCGCACATCTCACCCAAGGTGGCATAAGCACGGACGCATTCGAGGATATACGGCATCAGGTTTGCGGCCGTCCCGGCGGCGCTGCCCAGAGCCTCGAGCGCCGACTGGACGCGGGCGTTGTCCCGTCGTTGCTTGAGCGCGGCGAGTTTCTGGCGCTGATGACGGGCCACGGACTCGTCGATCACGAGCAGTGCGATGGCCCGCTTTTCCTCGATGACAAAATCGTTGACGCCGACGATGATCTCTTCCTTGCGCTCGAGCGCCCGCTGATAGGCGTAGGCGGCCTCGTGGATCTCCCGTTGCGGGAATCCCTTCTCGATGGCCGCCACCATGCCGCCGAGCGCATCGATCTTGTCGAAATACTCGTAGCAGGCGCGCTCCGTCTCAAGCGTGAGTTTTTCGACGAAGTACGAGCCGGCCAGCGGATCGACCGCGCTCGTCAGGCCGCTCTCGTGCGCGATCACCTGCTGGGTGCGGAGGGCGAGCGTCGCGGCCTCTTCGGTCGGCAAGGCCCAGGCCTCGTCGAGCGAATTGGTGTGCAATGACTGAGTTCCGCCCAGCACCGCAGCGAGCGCCTGGAGGGTGGTGCGGACCACGTTGTTGTAGGGTTGCTGGGCGGTGAGCGAGCATCCGGCGGTCTGCGTGTGGAAGCGGCAGAGCCAGGAGCGGGGATTCCGCGCGTGGAAGCGCTCGCGGCACACCTTGGCCCACACTTTGCGCGCGGCCCGGTACTTGGCGATCTCTTCAAACAGATCGTTGTGGGCGTTGAAGAAGAAGCTCAGACGCGGCGCGAACTCATCCACGCTCAGGCCTGAGCGCCGCACCCACTCGACGTATTCGATCCCGTCTCGCAAGGTGAACGCGAGTTCCTGCACGGCCGTCGAGCCGGCTTCGCGGATGTGGTAGCCGCTGATCGAGATGGGGTTCCAGCGCGGGACCTCGCGCGCGCCAAAAGCAATCGTATCCACCACCAGGCGCATCGAGGGTCTTGGGGGGAAAATATACTCCTTCTGCGCGATGTACTCTTTCAAAATATCGTTCTGCGTGGTGCCGGAGATTTTCGTCCAGGCGGCGCCGTTTTTCTCGGCTGCCACCAGATACATCGCCCAGATCATCGCCGCCGGCGAATTGATCGTCATCGAGGTGGAGACCTGCTCGAGCGGCAATCTGGCGAGCAAGGTTTCCATGTCCTCGAGCGAGGAGACCGCCACGCCGCACTTGCCGACCTCGCCCTCAGCCAGCGGGTGGTCGCTGTCGTAGCCCATGAGGGTGGGCAAGTCAAAAGCGATGCTCAAACCCGTCTGGCCCTGCTCGAGCAGGTAATGCAGCCGGCGATTCGTGTCCTCCGGCGCCGCAAAGCCTGAAAACTGCCGCATCGTCCAGACCTTGCCGCGGTACATCGTCGGGTGGATGCCACGCGTGAAGGGGTACTCACCCGGATCGCCCAGGTCGCGTTGGTAGTCGAATCCGGCAAGGTCAGCGGGCGTGTAAAGGCGCTCGACGGGAACGCCGGACAAGGTGGCGAAAGTCTTGGCGCGCTCGGGCGATTTCTCCAGAGCCGGCTTCAGCTCCTCTTCTTCCCAGCGGCGCTCTGCCGCCGAGGGGTGGCGTTCGGCCGGTCGACCGGACTCAACCGCCACATCGGTCACATCTTTATCGTGTTCTGTCTCCACGTTTGCATCTTATTCCAGCGTTGCGGGCAAGTCAAAGGCGGGTCCTGATCTGGCCGGCAAGACGAGGGATACGGGAGGATAGCAGCCGAAAAAACGCGCTTGGGCCATGTCCTTCCGGGATGGTAGCTACGGCAGGAACTTTGCGCCGCGGGTTCTTGTCACCAGGCTGAGGCCCACGGCACACAACCCGTGCCGTGGCTACCCATTCGCGAGCTGGTGATGCGGCGGATGCGGGAGAGCTTTTGCGGCCCTCCCGCTCTTGAGGCTCGGCTGGGCCACGCAACACACTGTAGCGCAAGATTCGCTTTTCAAATCTTGCGGCTTTTCGCAAGCACGCCGAGCCGCAACTTCAAAAGGCGGAAGTTGCGCTACCAAGCTACTGCGGGTTCCCGGTATTGGCTTCGGCGGGCTTCGGCTCCTCCTGCGCGCCGGGGATGTTGGGGGCTTTATGGATCTGCCCGTCCCTGGCATCGGCCATCTGAATGTGGTACTGGTCGAGGATAGTCGCCGTGGCCTGCTGGAACTGCGTCAAGGCCTTGGCATAAGTCGAGCGCGCCCTGGCTTCGTTGCCCTCTGCCGTGGCCAGATCGCGCTGCGCCTGGATTACGAAGAAGACGGTGGATTCACCCAACTTGAACTTTTTCTGCTCGGCATCCAGGGTTTCTTTCGCCAGAGTCGTCGCCTTGATGGCGGCGTTGATCGAAGCCTTGGCCTGGGTGACGGCGATTTCGGCGTTGCGCACGTCCTGCTCCACCTGGTTTTGCCTCTGCTGAAGCTGGGTGTGCAATTGCCGCTCTTGCAAGAGTGCGGTCGCCGCGTCGGCCTGCGCCTGCCGGTTGCGGATGGGGACGATGAAACTGAAGCCGACAGAATAATCGGCATAGGTGCGGTGCAGTATCTGGCTCAACGATTGTGAGATGCCGCCGCCCTGAACCGTGATCGGTTGAGGTGGCCCATTTTGCTGGACGCACACGCCGCTGGCAGGGGTGAAGCCCGCCGGGCAAACCAAACGGTTGCCGGACAGCCCCGAGGCCCCGTAGGTGGCGAAGAGGTTGAGTTGCGGAAGCAGGCCGCTGCGAGTGGACTGGACGGTATACTCGGCGTTCCGGATGTTCAGTCCGGCTTGCTCAATCTCCGGCCGGTTCTTTATGGCTTCGGCCAAGGCAGTTTGCAGGGGAGGGATATCGTTCTCCGCCGGCTCAGGCAGCTTGTCGGTGGCGTCCACCTGAACCGCGGCCAAATCGGCGTCCACGTGCTTGGAAATCGCCGTTTTCAGGAGTTCTTGCTGTTGCTGATAGCTGGTCTGGGCGACGATCAAGTCCTGCTGCCGCGCCGCAACCTCCGATTCGGCCCGCACTACCTCGATCGGGGCCAGGGTGCCGATTTCGACCTGCCGCTTGTTGTCACTCAGGAGCTTGTCGGCGTAGTTGAGCGCTTCCTGCGCCACCCGCACGTTCTCACGATAGTAGAGAAGATCGGAATAGAGATTCACCACGGTGGCCACCGTGGTGATGACTTGTCCGCGGAACACACTGTCTGAGACTCTAAGGTCGTTCCTGGCGATGCGCAGAGACGCGGCGTTGGCGCGATAGCCGAATCCTTTGAGCAGGGGCTGGCTGACGGTGATGCCCGCGAACGACGGGACCACCGGGTTGAACAGGAGGAAGCTTTGGTTTGAAGTCTGCCGTGTGCTATCCACGGCGATCACGTAGCTGGTGCCGGTCAGGAAGCCCTGCCCGAAGAAGGTATTCACGCTGGCGTTGTGAGAATCCGCCACGGGAATACCGCTGAGCACGGTGGTGTTGAGCGGGGTAGCCCGCTGGTTCAGCCCCACGCTGAAGCCGGTGAAGGGGTCGCAGCAGCCCGCGGAGCCCAGATTGGTTACACCGCCGCCGCCGCTGAACCCACCCGTGTTGCCGGTGCCGCCGCCTCCACCCGCGCTGCTGCTGCCGCCGATCGCCCCGGCGAACAGAGCGTTAGAAAGGAACGCCCCTTGCACTCCGCGCACCGCGCCCCCGGACTGGGTGCGGAGATAGTCAGTGCGGGCCAGTGGAAGCTGATAGCGGGCTACGGCGATGTCCAGATTGTTCTCGAGCGTCAGATCAATCGCGTCTTCGAGCGACAGTTCCAGCTTGCCGCTTTGGATGAGCGTCCGCAGCCTTCCCGAATTGTTTAAGTGTGGCCCGGGGACTGACGGGCTCGAATACGGTCCCAACAGGTTGGGGAAAGGCGCATTGGTCTTAAACTCCAGGCTTGTCGAGTGCGACGGCTCGACGTTGCCAGCGGCCTGCTTGGATGCAGTCGGCTGGGCTTGCGCAGGGGTCTCGGCCTGCTGAGCGACCATGAGGCTGGGAAGCGCAATCGCCGCGAGCACTAAGGCCACGGCGAGGTAAGGCTTGGACAAGCGCTTCCCAAACGGGCGGTGTGGTTTTCTCGATTTCATTATTGTCCTTCTCCCTTTGGATTCGCTGGCTTCGCGAGCAACAAGTTATAATTACGAATCTGTTAGACGTGGGGTTTCACACAAAGTTTGAGCTTCCATTGCCGGTGCGGTCGCCATGGCCTGATGCCAGCCACCGCGGCCAGAGGATTTTACTTCGACTCGATCATAAAACAGGGAAGTTTACCATCGTGCGCCCAAACTGTGAAGGCTGAGCACGACGGCGTAATGGCCTATCAGCAGCCACGACGATGTCCCCGTTAGGTGTTCGTCGTCCGTTGAAAGAAGGTCCTGCCTCCTCGATGCGCACCACCGTGGGCCTCTTGGTTCCCTCCGCCTCCGATTGCTCAGCCGATAGCCCTTTCCACCGAGATTGGTGACGGGCACGGCGCGTGCCGTTCCGTGGCCGGCGGTAACCTGTTGCGGAATATGGGCAAGACTCAAGGCTGCTGGCGGGCGTTCACTTGTCGGCTGTCCGGCCGTGGGACTGCGCCGCGCGGAAGCGGACACTCCTAAATCAGACGGCGGTTCGCGGCGTTCTGGGCCCGCACCCAGGGCACACGGCGCCCCTGGGCTTTGCAAAATAATGTGTCTCGTGCGTCTCCATGGCCTCGTCAAGATGTGATACGGTCGATCCCATGCGTTCGTGTCACCGTCAGCCGTCAGCCGCAGCGTCATGGCTTATGGGTGGGGCAAAGCGGACATGTGAGGACAGCGAAATCAAAATTTGCAAAACGAACCTGGAATGTCCTTTGTAATCAACGAAACCGAAAAACGGGGTGCGGAAGGAGGCGCCTAAACCAGCGTTCCGTACGTCCCGGCCATGACTTAAGTAATTCATTGCCAACATGTTACACGGAAACCAGGCAGTTCCGCCGAACTTGGATGCCTGTATCATATTGAATCAAATATACTTAGTCCTTAAAAACGGGGCAATCCGGTGGAAGTTTTCAGGGGAAGGGCGCCGCTTTGGAACCAGCCATTTCACTGAAATGAGGGCGAAAAACGAAGCCGATGTGTGTCTGATGCCTCCCCGGGATCGTCTCAGGGGCCCTCATTCAGGACATGATTAGCCGATAGCTGGGTTAGCCGAAAGACGGGTCTGCAACGAATACCGATCCAATGCGCAACATCCGCCTCACTCTTGCCTACGACGGGACCGATTTCCACGGCTGGCAACGCCAGGCCGGCTTGCCCACGGTCCAGGAGTGTGTCGAAGCCGCCATCCAAAAGCTGGTGGGAAAGGCGGTACAGGTGTGGGGCTCCGGCCGGACCGACGCCGGAGTGCACGCCTCACACCAAGTGGCCAACTTCAAGACGGCGAGCCCCATCCCGTGCGAGAA
>Ga0066710_100004125_pt1 | contig 12719 bp, 13 predicted proteins | sample GraSoiAngelo_159_FD_79666 | JGI IMG/M metagenome (GOLD analysis project Ga0066710, IMG submission 79666) | Grasslands soil microbial communities from the Angelo Coastal Reserve, California, USA - 14_1009_16_40cm | ecosystem: Environmental > Terrestrial > Soil > Grasslands | place: USA...
GCGATCAGCGACGAGAAGTCCGACTCCTGCTGGCTGACGCCGTCACGGGTGGTGGAGACGCCGCCGGCCTTCAGCTGCGCCTCGACCTCGTCGGAGAGACCCGTCGAGTAGGCCTCCTGGTCGTCGATGATGTAGACCTTCTTCAGCTTGAGCGTGCTGATGATGTAGCGGGACACGCTCTTCGACTGCGCCGAGTCCGGCGGCACCGTGCGGAAGAAGTAGCCCGTCCGCGTGCCGTCGGTCGTGAGCGTCGTGTTCGTCGCCGAGCCGGAGACGAAGCCGAGGCCGCCGCCCTTGATGACGGCCGTCGTGCCCTTCACCTCGTTCGAGCCGGCTGGGCCGACGACGGCGAGCACCTTGGCGTTCCCGCGGATCGCCTGCGCGCTCTTCAGCGCCTCGGCGGTCCCGTTCGCGCCGCCGAGCTGCGTGTCGCCCTTGAACAGCTTGAACTTCGTCTTGTGGGTCCTGTTGTACGTAGAGACGTAGTACTGCGCCCACTTGACCTGCAGGCCGCCGATCGAGGCGGCAGGCCCGGTGATGGGAGCGAGGAGCCCGATCGTCCTCGTCTTCCCACACGTGAGGAGCGCCCGGCCGGCCGCTTGCGGCGACTGGGTGCTCGCACCGCCCGTGCCCGCTGCCGCGAACGCAAGCGCGGCGACGAGCAGGGCGAGAAACGACTTTCTCATGCAATCCCCCTTCGTGGTTGCGACCTTATTAGGACGCGTCTCGGCCGCATTGGTTTGTCTCCAGTCGTTCTCTCCCTCGGTCGCGTCACGAAGGCAAACTTAGCTCCGTCGCAGCGCAGGCACAACGCGGTGGAGTAGGCTCGCGCTCGGTGCAGTACCTGATCGAGGCGAACGATTCGGCCGGGGGCGCGGGAGTCACGCGGCTCTTCGACCCCGATCGCGGTTGCGATACCTTCGTCCAGCGGGTCCTGCGGTTCGGGCCCGGCCTCTCCGACGAGCAGGCCCCGAGCGGGGCGGACGAGGTCCTCTTCGTGGTCGAAGGGGAGGGCGAGCTCGTGACGGGCGACGCGCGGAGCCGGCTCGCGCCCGGGGTCGGCGCCTTCGTGCCCGCCGGCAGCAGGTGGCGCGCGTCGAACGAAGGCGAGGGAACGCTCGCGATCCTCTCGGTCCTCGTCCCCGACCCGTCGGGCACGCCCCGCGACCGCCGGCCTGCGGTGCTGAGCCTGCTCGACGCGGAGCTCGCCGGCGCCACCGCCGCCCGCCGCTTCCGGCTCGGCGCGACGCCCGAGGTCGGCTGCGAGTCGGCGACGCAGTTCCTGGGCTACATCCCGCCGGGCCGTGCGCCCGACCACTACCACCGCTACGACGAGGTGGTCTACGTCGTCGGCGGCGAGGGCGTCCTCCACGTCGAAGGCGAGGAGCCGGAGCCAATCGGCCCGGGCTCGTGCGTCCACCTGCCCGCGGGCCTCGTCCACTGCCTCGAGAACACGGGCTGGGAGGACATGACGGTGCTGGGCGTCTTCAGGCCGGCGGGCTCACCTGCGGAGGCGTACTACCCCGACGGCCGCCTTGCGACGGTGGCCGAGCACTAGACGCCGCGCGCCGGCTACACGAACTCGAGGAGCTCGTCGATCGACTCGAAATAGCGCGCGTGCGTCCGTCGAAGGTCGTCCTGGTCGGCCGCAGTGACGAGCACGATCTCGGGCTGCGGATGGTCGCGAAGGCGCGCCTCCGCCTCGAAGAGCTGGTCGAGCGCATCGCCGTGGTCCGGAAGCTCCTGAACCGTGGCCTGCCTATTCTCCCGGTCGAACGTCAGCAGGAAGAGCGTCATGTGCGGGGTTCTCCCTCCTCCTGGTCGAAGGGTTGCGGCGGAATTGCGAAGGGCTGGCCGAGGTCAGCGTCCGCGATGCCAACCTCCCCATGGAAGAAGGAGGAGAGTCGACTTTGAACATCCTGGAGCGGTGGAAGGTGCCAGGCCCGAAACTCGTCGATCGCACCCAGAACGCTTTCTGGGATCTCCTTCTGCTCGCGAAAGGCGCGACGAACGCGTGGTCCAGCTTGCGCAAGCTGGTTGCGGCTCACATTCGGACGCTGCCCCTCGCCGCTACGCATCTCGCCCGCGAATGATCGCAGGCGATTCATTCCATCCCTCCAAGCCTGTGCGTGTCGGGGCTGTATCAATCCACGCACAGCCAGAAACCAACGATCGGAAGGCTAGACCCCGGCCTCGAGCCTCTCCTTCAGCCGCGCCTGGTCCTGCGGGACCTGCTTGCGCGCGTTGGCGCGAACGAGCGGGACCAGCAGCTTTCCGATGCCGTGACCCTCGAAGTCGAGCTCGAGGGTGACGCGCGAGCGGGACCCGTCGTCGAGCGGGTCGACGGTGACGGTCCCGAACGGTCGGATCGGGCCGTCGACGCCGCGGAACCTCGTGTGACGGGGCGGATCGTGCTCGACGATCTCGTACGTGACCTCGCGCACGCCGCCGGGCACGCGGCGCTTGTCGGTCGCGCGGGAGCCGACACGCGTCGGCCCCTCGGAGGCCGAGACGACCTCGACGATCTGGCCCTGCCACTCGCCGTGACGTTCGAGCGCGTCGAGATAGGCGAAAACTTCCTGCGGCGGCTTCGAGATCTCGACGCTTTCGACGATCGGCGCCATCTTCGTTGCCTCCTTCCTCAGGGTGACAAGCACCGATCTTAGGGGCGGAAACGCTTGTCGTGCCAGCTCTCCGCGCATCAGGTCGACAAGATACGGCTGCGTGAAGACCAAGACGCTCGTCCTCCTCTCCGCAGCCGCTTCCGCCGTGTTCCTCGCACCCGCCGCCGCGCGTGCGGACGGCGATCCCGCGAGCGACGTCCTCCTCGGCCAGGACGTGTTCGTCACGTACAGCGTTCGCGTTCCCCGCGCGCGGTCGAGCGAGCTCGAGGCGCTCGTCGCCGCCGCCGGCCGCGCCGGGCTCCGGGTGAAGGTCGCCGTGATCGCCACCCCGGCCGACCTCGGGGCCGTCCCGAGCCTCTTCGGCCAGCCGAAGCGGTACGCGAGGTTCCTCGGAGGCGAGATCTACAACATCTATCCCGGCCGGCTGCTCGTCGTGATGCCCAACGGCTACGGAGTGGGGCGCGGAGGGGCGCTCGTACCACGGGAGCAGCGGGCGCTCGACGCTCTTCCCCGGCCCGGCAGCGGCGGCTCGGCCCTCGTCGCCGCGGCGGAGCGCGCGATCCGCCGGCTCGCGGCGCTCCACGGCAAGACCATCGCCTCCGTCGCACCGCCGAGCAAGGGAGGGAGCAGCAGTCGCGACCGACTCGAGATCCTCGGGATCGCGCTCTCTGTCCTCGCGCTCGTAGCGATCTTCGCGATCCCCCGACGGCGCCGCCGCTGACGGATCAGGAGGCTCGACGGACCGAGAGGATCGTCGCGCTCCAAGCACCGCCCGGGGCCTCGACGGCGACCTCGTCCCCTTCGCGGCGGCCGGCGAGCGCGCGGCCGAGCGGCGAGTCCGGCGAGACCGTCCCTGGTCCCCCGACGCTCGAGATCTCGACCTCCATGCGCTCGCCTGGGCCGAGCTCGAGCTCGACGACCGAGCCCGGAGCGACCTCGCCGGGCGCAAGCTCCGCCTCGTCGATCGTGACGGCGCCGAGAAGCCGCGCCCGCAGCGTCCGGATCCGCGCCTCGAGCAGCCCCTGCTCGTTCTTCGCCGCGTGGTACTCGAAGTTCTCGCCGAGGTCGCCGTGTTCCCGCGCCGCCTTGATCGCGGCCACGACGCGCGTCCGCCGCGGCCCCTCGAGCTCGGCCAGCTCGGCCTCGAGCGCGACCCGTTGCGCCTCGGTCAGATACTCGGTCCGCTCGTCGGCCACATCCAACCATCCCACGCCGCGGATACCCAGTGTGGACCGACCGTTACGGCGGGAGCTTCCCAGAGGCTCGGCCGGGACCTGGACTACACTCCGCCCGGTGCGTCGCGGCACAGAGGACGAGGCGCGGTCGATCGGAACCGCGGTCCTGGGCGCCGGGCCGGCGGGCCTGACCGCGGCGTGGGTCCTCGCTCGGCGCGGTCGCCCGGGCGAGGTCTTCGAGGCCGACGGCGTCGTCGGCGGGATCGCGAAGACGGTCGAGTTCAAGGGCTACCGCTTCGACCTCGGCGGCCACCGGTTCTTCACGAAGCTGAAGCCGATCGAGCGGATCTGGGAAGAGGTGATGGGCGACGAGCTCCTCACGCGCCCGCGCCTTTCGCGCATCTACTACCAGGGCAAGTTCCTCTCGTACCCGCTCCAGGCCAAGGAGGTGATCAGGCGCCTCGGGCTCGTGGAGTCGACGCTCTGCGCGCTCTCGTACTTCTGGAGCCGCCTCCGCCGCGGAAAGAGCGAGGAGACGTTCGAGGACTGGGTCGTCACGCGTTTCGGCCGCCGCCTCTACAACGCGTTCTTCCGCTCGTACACGGAGAAGGTGTGGGGCATCCCCGGCCGTCAGATCCAGTCCGAGTGGGCGGCGCAGCGGATCAAGAACTTCTCCTTCGCGAGAGCGATGCTCGCCATCCTCGGCCTCCGGCGCACGAACGTGACCACCCTGATCGAGGAGTTCCGCTGCCCGCGGCTCGGGCCAGGTCAGATGTGGGAGCGCTTCCGGGAGATCGTGGAGGCGGGGGGGATCCCGGTGCGGCTCAACCATCGCGTGGTGGCGGTCCGTCACGACGGCGCCGGCCACGTCGAGAGCGTCGTCGTCCGGAGGAACGGCGGCCCCGAGGAGGAGGTCCAGGTCGAGTCCGTCCTCTCGAGCATCCCGCTGGGCGAGCTCGCCCTCAGCCTCGATCCGCCGCCTCCGCCCGCGGTCGCCGCGGCTGCTCAGCGCCTCCGCTACCGCGAGTTGTGCCTCGTCGCGCTCGTGATCGGCGAAGACGAGCCCTTTCCGGACAACTGGATCTACCTCCACGATCCCGAGACGCGCGCCGGGCGCGTCCAGAACTTCGGCGCCTGGAGCGAGGCCATGGTCGTGCCGGGCACGACGTGCCTCGGCGTCGAGTACTTCTGCTTCGAGGGCGACGACATCTGGGAGATGTCCGACGAGGAGGCGGTCGAGCTCGCGAAGGGCGACCTGGCGCGGATCGGGCTGATCGACCCGGCAACCGTCCTCGACGGGGTGAAGGTGCGCGTGCTCCGCGCCTATCCGATGTACGACATCGGCTACCGCCCGGCGCTCGAGACGCTGCGCGACTACGTCTCGAGCTTCGACAACCTCGCCACGTTCGGACGCAACGGCCTCCACCGCTACAACAACCAGGATCATTCGATGTGGACGGCGATCCTCGCCACCCTGAACGTGCTCGACGGCGCGGGCCACGACGTCTGGTCCGTGAATACCGAGGAGGAGTACCTCGAGGAAGGCGAGACGGTCGACCGCCTCATGGATGTCGAGCTCGTCGGCTGAGCGCTCGGTCCAGCCAGCCGCATGACGGAGGTCTCGACCGAGACGGAGGCTGCGACACCGCCGCTCGAGGAGGTCGCCGGGTGGCGCGTCCTCCTCCGGAGCTTCTCGACCCTCGCCGCAGGCGAGACGATCGCGCGCCTCGTGGGGCTCGCGGCGGTCCTGCTCCTCGCCCGCCGCCTCGGCCCCGCGGGCTTCGGCATCGTCACCCTCGGCCTGACGCTCGTCGGCTGGTTCGGGCTCGCGGTCGACTCCGGCACCGAGCTCTTGAACGTCCGCGAGGTGGCGCGCCGGCCGGACCGGTTCCGCGAGATCGCGGCGAGCGTCCTCGGTCTGCGCCTCGCCCTCTCGTTGGTCGCCGCCGCGATCTTCGTCGGCGCCGTGGAGCTCCTCGCACGCTCGAGCACGGTCCGCTCGACGATCGTGCTCTTTGCCCTCGCACTTCCGGGGATCGCGCTGAACCTCCGATGGATGGTGCTGGGCATCCACCGGGCGCGGGCGATCGCCGCCGGGAACGTGGTCGGACGCCTGGTGCTCCTCGTCGGCGCGCTCGCTCTCGTGGTCGACCGGCACGACCTGCGCCGCGTTCCGCTGCTCGAGGCGGGCGCCGAGCTCGCTTACGGCGTCGTCATCCTCGTGGCGCTGGCGCGCAGCTTCGGCTTCGTCTCGCCGCGCATGGACCTCGACGCGTGGCGGCGGACGATGCGCCAGGGCGCTCCCCTGTTCGTGAACAGCCTCGCACGGGCAGCCTCGTACTCGTTCGACGTGATCGTGGTCGAGATCGCCCTCGGCCCGCACAAGCTCGGCCTCTACGGAGCAGGGTCGAAGCCTGTCCTCTTTGTCACCAGCGTGTTCGGGCTCTTCTCCGTCGCCTTCCTCTCGTCGTTCAGCAGCCAGCGGGCGGAGGCCGCGCAAGCGCTGTTCCGGCGCGCTGTTCGCGCCTCGGTCGGCGTCGCGCTCCTGCTCGCGATCGCGATCAGCGCGAGCGCCGTCGCGATCGTGCCGATCCTCTTCGGAAGCGCGTACCGGGGGGCTTCGCTCGTCCTCACGATCCTGGCGTGGAAGATCCCGGCGGTGGCCGTCGGTCTCGCCTACGGCACCGTCCTCGTCGCCGGCGACCGCCAGGGCGACCTGATGCGGAACAACCTCGTCGCGTGCGCGCTCACTGTCGCCGCCGACCTGGTCGCGATCCCGATCTTCGGCCTACCGGGAGCGGCCGCGGTCGGCGTCGGGTCCGGCGTCGTCGCGGCGGTCCTGAACCAGCGCGCCTGCAGGAGACGCGGCCTCGTTCCGTCCCTGGCGGCGGTGCTCGGGCGCCGGGAAGCCGATCCTGCGGCGGCGTAGACGCCAGAGCGCCACCGGAATCGCGGCGGCTCCTGTCAGATGGTGGAGCGCGTGCAGGCCAACGCCTGCGGCGGCGCTCCGCGGCCCGCGTCGCCGGAGGAGGAGCCGGTAGAAGTCGGCGTTCAGCGCGAGCAGTGCGAGCGTCGCAGCGGTCGCCGGACCCCTTCGGCGCGCGGCGAGCGAAGCGACGAAGGAGAGCACCGCGAACGCGCTCAGGCGGTGCCGCCACCCGAGATTGAGCGGCGTGGGCGCGACTCCGCGCTCGAGGAGGAGCTCGAGCCACGGAACGCCGCGGCGCGCGAAGTCCGTGTGGAGCATGTCTACGAGCGTCCATGCCTTCAGGTGCTGACCCTGGAGGCCTGGGTCGAGACGGATGCGGCCGCCCGCCTCGGTGAGGCGGAGACCGAGGTCGATGTCCTCGACCGACGGGTGCGGATACCGTCGCGCGTCGAAGCCTCCGACCGAGGCAAAAACCTCGCGCCGGATCGCGCCGAGACCTGCCCAGAACGTGGAGGCAGGGCCCGGAGCGCTGTGGTGGACGTGGTGGTGCAGGAGATTCCGAAACGCCGACACCACTCCCGGGTCCTCGGGGTCGTCGTCGTAGGAGCCGAAGAGCGCGGCGAGCTCGGCCTCGGCGTCGAAGGCTCGGCGGATGCGCTGGAAGGCATCCGGATGGACGACGACATCGGCGTCGACGAACACGAGGACCTCGCCGGTCGCCCGCGCAGCGCCCTCGTTGCGAGCCGCGGCCGGACCGGGCGTGGCCGCCACCGAGACGACGATCACCTCCTCGGGCGGCTCCTCCGCGGTGCGGATCGCGGCCACGCAACGGTCGAGGCTCGGCGGCTCGTTCGTGGCGGGGACGATGGCCGAGAGTCGGGTCACCGGCGGTAGATCCTCGCGGTCTCGACCGTCGCCACGAGTCGGTAGCCGTCGGCCCGGAGCGCCGCGTCCCAGCGCGCGAACGGCTCCGTCGTGATCCAGTTCCGGTAGACGACGAGACGCGGCTCCCGCGCCCGGATCGCCGCCTCGAGCTGCGCTTCGGAGACGACGTGGACGCGCCGAGCCTCGGCCGCGGACACGTGCGCCGCGGCGGCAGGCGCGAAGTGGTTCGTGTATCCGGGCCAGGAGTCGGCATGGGTGCCGACGAGGTAGCCCGGCCACGACGAGAGCACCCGCTCGCCCGGCGAGCTCTCGCGCTCGACGACCGCCGAAACCTTCCGCACCGACGCGAGGCTCGGCTTGAGGAGCGGCGAGGTGTCGACGAGGTGCGCGTAGGCGAACCCGGCCGCCACGGCGTACGCGGCGAGCGCGATCCCGAGGGCCGCAGCGAGGGTCCGACTTCGAGTTAGTGGCTCAGAGCCACTAAGTCTCGAACCGCGGCCCGGCCTCGCCACGAGCGTGGTTGCAGGGCCCGGCGGAAGGGTTTGTGGCTCAGAGCCACTAAGTCTCGGCGCGGCGGCCTCGGCGATCGTCAGGACCATGAACGGGACTGCGACGCAGAAGTACTGCACGTACGTCGGCGTGGGGAGGAGGCAGGCCACGCCGAGCAGGACCGCGACCGCCGCCCCGAGCGGCAGACGCCGACGCAGCAGCCAGACCGCGACGGCGGTGGCGACGAGGAACAGCGCGAACTGCAGGCCGAGCGCATGGTCGGTCTTCCCGTAGCCGACCAGGTTCGCCGCCGTGCGGACCTTCTGGCCAGGGTCGCCGATGAGCCCGTGGGTGGTCTTCTCGCCGTGGTAACGGAGGTTGTCGAACACGAACTGGCGCGGCGCGAGCGCCAGGAGAACGAGGCTCGGGACGAGGCCGATCGCGAGGCCGGCGGCGAAGGGCACGATCCGGCGCCGCGCCGCGAACGCGAACGCCGGCACCGCAGCAAGGAGGACGAGCCGCGCGTCGCCAGCAAGCCCCACCAGGAGGCCGGCGACGAGCCAGCGCGGCCGGACGCGGCGGTCGACGAGCATGAGCGCGACGAGGAGGAGGAGTGTCGCGAGTGCGAACGTCTTCACCACGGCGAAGAAGCCGAGCACGAGCGCCGAGAGCGCGTAGAGCGCGAGCGCCGCGGCGGCCAGCGGTCGGCTCCCATGGCGCCGGAGGACGTGCAGGTACAGGACCGCGCCAACCGCGGCAGCGAGCAGCGCGGAGAGCGCGCGAACCGCGTACCACGACTCGCCGGCGGCGAGGGTCCAGCCGCCGTAGACGTACGGAAGGAGCGGCATCTGCTCGTAGAAGAAATCGCGGTACGGGACATGGCCCTCGCGGGCGAGCCGGGACGCATACGCGTACACGCCCTCGTCGCCGTCGACGAACCGGAACGCGACGAGCGGCCCGAAGAGGAGCGCCTGGGCGCAGACCGCGAGGACGTCGGCGCGCTTCAGGATCGGCTGCGGGCCGGAACGGCCCTGCGCAGCGCGTCGCCGGACCGCCCCCGAAGGCCGTTCGCCTCGAGCGCGACGATCGCCAGCAGCACCCCCAGCGCGAGAACCGATGCCCACGCCGTGCGATGCGCCAGCGGGAGCGCCGCGAAGGCGAGGAGCGGGAGCGCCGGGAGAGCAGCGCGGAGGCCGGCACGCCAGACGCGGAAGCAGGTCGCGACGAGCGCGGCCGCGAGCGCGGTCGTCGCGACGCCGCCGAGCACGCCGCCCGTGGTGCGGTCGTGGTGGAGGAGGAGCGGCCCGTCGATGGCAAGGAGGAGCCATGAGACGAGGGCGGTCGCCGCGGTCTCGGCGTCACGACGCTCGAGGCGCGGCCACGGCGTCGTCCAGGTCGCGAGCGCAAGCGCGGCCGCGACCGCGAGCAGGAAGGGCGCGATCGCCACCCAGCCCTGGCCGAGACCGGCCGAGCTGACGACGGTGCGGGTGAAGTCGCCGGAGGAGAAACGGTGGAACCAGCGGCCGGTGTCGGCGATGTCGCCCAGGATCCAGAACGAGTGCTGGTTGTTCGGGAGCAGCGGCTCGGTCGCCGTCGCAACGACCATCCAGACCACGGAGCCGAGCGCGAGTCCCGCCGTCGTCAGCGGGGCGCGCGCGTAGACGAGCGCCACCGCGGCGGCGAGGAACGGGAACATCGGCATGAGGTAGCGCGGCCCCGGGCCCCAACCGCCGAACGGGTCGACGAAGCCGACGTCGTAACCCAGGACGAGCGCCGTCACGCCGGCGATGACGAGCGCCTCGGCACGCCGTCCGCGCCGGTACAGCATCACGAGGCCAACGACGCCCAGCGCCAGGACCGGCATGAGCCGGAGGGCGCCGCGGGAGAGGAAGAGCACCTCGAGCGTGGCACGGACGCGCGGCGACGAGACGCCGTGAAACCCCTGCTGCCCGTGGACGCCGCTGAGGCCCTGGACGACGTCGTGGCCGCTCTTCCCGCGGAGGAGGACGACGTTCGAGTACGAGAGGTGCGTGAACGACCCGAACGCCCACTTGTCGTAGGCGAGCAGCGGGAGGACGCCTGCGAGGACGCCGCCGGAATAGACGAGGCCGCGACGTACGATCGGCGCGCGGGAGATCGCGTAGAGCCCCAGCACGAGCCCAACGAGGGCGAGAGGGTACTCCGTCGTGACGGCGAGTCCGGCGAGGACGCCCGCGGCCGCGAGGAGCGCCGGGCGCGACGGCCGCGCGCGCTCGCGCCACAAGACGACGAAGGCCGCGAAGCCGAGGCACGCCGAAAGGACGTGCGCGAAGAAGAGGCTCGTGAACGGCAGGAAGAGCGTCCCGGCGCCGAGGGTCACGGCCGCAGCCGTGCCGAAGCCGCGCTCCCAGTCCTCCCCGATCCGGCGCACGAGCAGGAAGAGGACGAGGGCAGGAAGGGCCGCGGCGACAAGCGCGAGGACGTGCACGCCGCTCGGGAGCCCGAGGGCGTGCAGCACGAGATAGAACGGCAAGGAGAGGAACGCGACGCCCGGCGCCTTGTTCGAGAAGTAGTGGCCGTGGTACCAGCTCTCGTCGCCGGAGAAGCCCTGGTAGTCGTCGATCCTCGCCGTCCCGTGGGCGAGCGCCTTCACGAGCGCGTAGTGCGCTCCCTGGTTGAACCCGAACGGCTGGAGGAGGAGCACGCAGCCGGCGACGAGAACGGCGATCGCGAGCAGGCCGGAGCGTCCGCGCACCCGGTCGATCCTAGCCATGCATTCGGCTATGGGTCCGGCGCTCGAAGACGCTGAATCAGGCCGCCACGCTCGAGAACTTCGGGATGATGTCGCGGCCGTAGGCCTCGAGCGTCTCTTCCTGGCTGTGCGTCATCAGGTAGACGTTGAACTGGTCGACGCCGACGGACTCGAGCTCGCGTAGCTTCTCCGCCGCCTGCTCCGCCGTCCCGAGGACGCAGAACCGGTCGCAGATCTCGTCGGTGACGAACTCGCCGTGCTTGGCGCCTACGCGGCTGTGGTCCTTGTAGTCGTAGAACTTCCGCGCGCGGACGAAGTCGGTCAGCGCGGCCGGGATCTCCGAGTCGAACCCGTAGCGCTCGATCAGGTCCATGACGTGGTTCGACACCATCGCCGGGAACCACCGCACCTGCTCGCGTGCGTCGGCGAGGTCCTCCGAGATGTGCGACGGCGCGCCGACGATGCACTTGAGCTCCGACGGGTCGCGCCCGGCCTCCTCGGCAGCCCGGCGAGCCGTGTCCATGATCCACTGGATGATCTGCGGGTCGGCGAGCTGGATGATCACGCCGTCCGCCACCCGGCCCGCGACGGCGAGCGCCTTCGGCCCGTAGCCCGCGATCCACATCGGGATGTCGCCGTGCTCCGTCTTCGCCCACTCGAGCTTGAGCTGCTTGTCGTTCCACTCGACCTCGCGGCCGTTCATCAGCTCCTTGATCATCCGGCAGCGCCGCTCGAACTCGGCGACCTTGACCGGCTGGAGGCCGACGACCCGGCGCGAGGAGTCGCCGCGGCCGATTCCCATCACGGCCCGGCCGTTCGAGATGTCGTGCAGGGTCGCGTACCAGCTCGCGGTGATCGTCGGGTCGCGGATTCCCGGGTTCGTGACGAAGTGCCCGAGCTTGATCCGCTCCGTGCGGTCGGCGGCGAGGACGAGCGTCGCGTACGAGTCCTGCCAGAGGATGTGCGAGTCGTAGGTCCACGCGTACTCGAAGCCCTGGCGCTCCGCGAGCTGCATGAGCTCGATCATCCTTTGGTAGGGCGGATCGGGCAGGACCGTGACGCCGAAGCTGAGCATCGAGCCTCCTTCTCGCGGGGCGGCAAGGAAGTGGCCATTCTCCCGCGAACGGAGCCGCGTGGCAATCGCGGCCTATCTCCTGCTCGCGCTCGCAGCAGGCGTGATGATCCCGTTCCAGGCCGGGATCAACACGCAGCTCGCGCAGCTCGTCGGCAGCCCGATCAGGGCCGCGTTCGTCTCGTTCGTCGTCGGCACGATCGCGCTGCTCCTCCTGTCGGGCCTCGTCCTGAAGCCCCTCCCGTCGGCCTCGCGGCTGGCGGGCGCGCCGTGGTGGCTGTGGACGGGCGGGCTCTTCGGCGCGTTCTACGTCGCGGGCAACATCGTCTCGGCCCCGAAGCTGGGCGCGGCGACGCTGATCGCGGCGATCGTCGCGGGCCAGTCGCTCGCCTCGATCCTCATCGACGAGTTCGGGTGGGTGGGCTTCAAGGAGCACCACGTGAGCCCAGGCCGCCTCCTCGGAATGGCCTTCGTCCTCGGCGGCGTCGCGCTCGTTCGACTCTTCTGACGACGCAGCGTAGAGTCGCTCGGTCCACCAAGGAGGGAACTAGATGGCGATAGCTCCTGTCGAGGGCCTCTCAGCCAGCGTGAAGGGCCGAATCGTCGATCGCGGCGACGCCGCCTACGACGACTCGCGCGCGCTCTACAACGGGATGATCGACAAGCATCCGGCGGCGATCGCCTACTGCGTCGACGAGGCGGACGTGTCGGCGGCCGTGACGTTCGCAACCGATCGGGACCTGCAGATCGCCGTTCGCTGCGGCGGCCACAACGGCGGCGGGCTGGGGAGCGTGGACGACGGGCTCGTGATCGA
>Ga0066710_100004126_pt1 | contig 12715 bp, 12 predicted proteins | sample GraSoiAngelo_159_FD_79666 | JGI IMG/M metagenome (GOLD analysis project Ga0066710, IMG submission 79666) | Grasslands soil microbial communities from the Angelo Coastal Reserve, California, USA - 14_1009_16_40cm | ecosystem: Environmental > Terrestrial > Soil > Grasslands | place: USA...
TCACGACTCAGGATAGCGCAAATTCCGATTTACGAGCTGACCGTCGAGTCTGATTCCCCTTATAAGTTACTCGGCGTGCAGGCAGAAGCCGACTGGGCGGACCTGCTTGATCACCGGCACGACGCGATGCCGACTAGGCTTATCTCCGCATACCATCCAACATACCTTCTGGAGAATTGGGCGGCAAACGGTGGATACTTAGCATACGGGCGGACCTATCCGTCGCCTTTCGTCACGAGCGTCCACGAAGACTGCTACAAGGTCTTTGAACTTCCTGGTCAGACGCTCTGGTATCTCGGTGATCCTAGTTGAAGCGAGTTGCACTCCTCACTCCGTACTCCGTCCCTGTACCTGGAGGAATTTCATCCTTTGTCGTTGGGCTTTCAAGAGCGTTGCGCAGCGACGGATATGATGTGTCAGTGCTCTCGGGACTGGGAGCTGGAGACTCGCCGGCCAATTCAAACCTAGGAACGGGCAGGGGTTTTGTGGCGAATGCTCGTCGGAGGCTCTCCGAGTTAAGACCCGACATCTTGCATGCTCACGCGCACTGGTATACGCTGGCCGCGGCGGCGTCTTACGTGCGGTCGAACCCACACGAGCACATCATCTTCTCTTTCCACACGACCACCGTCCCGCGCTGGCATCGCTGGTTCACGCAACTCTTGCGGCGAGCTGATGTTGTTACTTTCGTGAGCGGGCTGCAGTTAGCGGAACTCCGAGAAAGCCTCCGAATCGGTGGAGACTTGAGGATCCTCAGACCCGCGACGGAAATCCTAGACGCCGACCCGGTTGCACAGCGGAAGTTTCGCGAGGAGCACGATCTGGCGAATCGTTTTCCAGTTCTCGTCTTTGCGGGACCGTTGGAGTACCCTCTCAAGGTGAAGGGCGTGGCTGACCTTGTGCAGAGCCTTAGAATAGTCCTCGAGGAATTCCCGACAGCGAAACTTCTGATCATTGGGGGCGGGAGTCTCAAACACCGCATTAGCTCGATTGCGCATCCGTTCGGCGATGCAGTCGAAATCACCGGCTTCGTAGACGCCCCCAGGATAGCGTTGTCGATTTCCGACATCTATTGCCACACCTCGTATCAAGAGGGTTTGCCGCTTGCAGTTCTTGAAGCAATGTCGCTAGGCCGGTGTGTCCTAGCATATCCCGTTGGAGGAATCCCGGAGGTAATCGACGGATCTAACGGTTTACTTGTTGGTTATGGTCCAGAGAGAATTGCAGCCGCCATTTCGAGACTGGCGAAGGATCCTGTTTTGAGGACTCAAACCGGGAAAGCTGCCCGTGAGACCGTCATGAACTGGTACACATGGGACGCACGTCTAGCCCAGATTCGATCGATTTATGGATTGGCCTGACCTTGGCAGCAAGCCCGGTTTGCTTTACAATTGACGTGGAGCGCGACTTCCGTAGCGACGGCAAGTTTGGCGTTCGAGGCGTGACGGACGGTTTGCCTTCCCTCCTCGACGTCCTCAAGAACCGAGCAATCCCGTTTGACCTCATGGTATCGACCGAAGTTGCTCCCTTTCTGCCGCAGAGCGACTTGTGGAGAATGGGGGATTTGATGAGTCTTGGCTGTCACGGAAACAACCACGCCCTCGCGTATCTAAACCGGTTGTCATCTGCGACACAAGAACGGGATATTCGGGTCGCCACCGAAATAATTCGTCGCACGTACAACCGGGCCCCACTTTCTTTTCGTGCCCCCAATTTCTCCGCCAACGGTCGAACCATTCGGATCTTGAAGTCCCTTGGCTATGCCGTAGATTCGTCGGTGCTCCCCGGTCGGTGGGTCAAGAAATGGAAGGTTTTGCCCTTGGTCGATCACCGAGATGCCCCGGAGGACCCATATTTCACGGACGCGGCTCACTTCCCACATCCAGGGCTCCCCGAGATCTTGGAGATACCAGTGACACGAAACCGCGCGCTCCCTGGCGGACCTCTTGGGCTAGGATACCTCCACTCTCATGGGGTAGACGCCTTTAGAGCGGCATGGAACCTAAACAGCAGCCGTTACACACTGATACTGGGCCACTCCTGGGAAATGGTTTCATGGGGGAGGGACGATCCCGTTGCCCCTTGGGTTCGCAAGGCCTCCGCCTCGGGGCCGGCTCTCTTTGCGGACTTGGTCGAAGCCAGCGGAGAACACACGTTCGTCAATTCAGAGACGATCGTGGCAGCTGAGCAGACCAGAAGACTCACCCAGTTGGATACGGCGTCGGAAGACAGGCGACTCCAGGAGTGAATTGGCCAGAAATCAATGCCTTCGAACAAGTTCGCGGTACAAGTTGAGATACCCTTCAGCCATTGCCGCAGAAGAGTATCTGGACTCCACAATCTTCCGACCTGCATGCCCCATTGCCCGTACAACCGATTCATTCCGGCCCATCCAGACAATGGCGCTAGCGAGTTTGTCCGCATCGCCTACCGGGACAAGAAGACCCGTCCTTCCTTCAGCAATGATGTCCGGAATTGCCCCCACGGGAGTCGCAATAACCGCAAGGCCGTGGGCCATCGCTTCCAATAGCGCCAGCGGAAGCCCTTCGTAAAATGATGGCAACACGAATACCTGCCCCTCTTGGAGAGTCCGGTGCCACTGTTCGTCATGCCCGTGATCCTCGACGAGGCCTGCCACACCGAAAGTTTGCTTGGCTCTCTCATACGAAATCCGATCTTCCATTGGCCCGAAGGTCTGGAGCGCTACGCTGTCAAGATCCTTTTTCGCTTTACCCAGAGCCTCCAACAGGACGAACACTCCCTTCGTCTGAGTCACGCGGCCGGCGAAAACCAGTTGAAAGGGACCATTATTCCCAGGAATTGTGGGCCGCTTCGAGTGGAGAGCGGGAATGTCAACGCCGTTTGGTATCACGCGCGATTTCTCGATTCCGAAATCCTTTCCAATTCGCTCCGACACGAGGACGGAAACCCGGGCAAGCCTTGAAGCGAGGAACGCAAGAACAGATGTGAACTCTCGTCCTAGGACGCGTTCGTCGGGGACTCGCACGTGAAACGTGATCGCGCTCGGGATATCGATAATCCTGGCTGCCAGGAGGGATGCCACGCTTTGAAGGTGGGGCTGGTGCGCATGAATGAAATCTAGAGTGAAACGCCGCCGGACGAGGGCGATGAACGTGCGAATCGCGAGTTCCAGATTCCTCGCTATCGTCCAACGAACGCTCTGCGTTAGGACATCAATGCTCGAGTCCTCCTTTCCCCCCGCAGGACAGACCAGTGTGAATAGAATGCCCGAACCCGCAAGTTTCGAGGCGAGGGTTACGATGACCTTGTTGATCCCCGAAACCTGGCTCAGCGGATAGGCTGACACCTGTGCGACTCGCATTAGCGAGCTCTGAGACGAATGACCCACGCTCTACCCCCAAGCGTCTGTCTGAGGACTCGGGAGTACGTCCTCGTTTGGAGACTTTATGCCGATTGTGGCAACGAATTTCGATATCCAAGGCATTCCGGGAAGGGATGAAAGCAAGACGTCCACGCGTGTCAATGCCCTGGAAAGTATGCGGTACTTCGTCCAGTACAGAACCCCACACCCAACGGTCCACACGGATCCGAAACCAACAGATCTAAGTTCTTTCCGGATTTCTTGCGGCGTGAACGGATGAAAGTAGAGGCTGTCTTTGCGAGCGACCTCGCGTGGTTTCGATCGGAGCTGCCGAGACAAAGCGTGGACCTCGTCCAGAAATACTGCAGCGCCGCCGGGTGCTAAGGCGCCATACACTCGACGTATTACATCGCGTCGCCCTTCCGCGCTGGGGATATGCTGAAGCAACTGTACGGAGAATGCTTTCGTCGCGGCTAGTTGAACGGGGAGTGATTGGGTCAGATCGGCCAAGACTATGTCAATGTTACTCGTTCCAGTCCCGCTTGCCCGGTCCCTAAGAACTTCGAGGCTCCCTTTCGACCGATCAACCGCAACGACACGTCGGCAGAGTGCGGCGAACCTGGTTGTGAGGCGTCCCGTTCCACAACCTAAATCCAGAATGATGTCTCCCTTAGTTGGGTTCAACAATTTCTTGAGCAAGTCAAATTCAACCTCGAGGAACCAGGGCCCATGGAGGGATTCGTAATCCGAATCGTATTGCAGCGCCCGTTTCTCGCGCAACGCCCGCTCGAAAGCGGAAAGCTGCTCCTCAGTCAGAGTCAAAACATGTCACCAGGTAGGCCCCGGGCTCTCATGGCCTCAATCCCTGATGGCGACGTGGCTCAGAAGATAAATATCTTTCATAGTTATTGGAACCGCAAGTAGTACGGTTGAACGCCGGATCGACATCAGAAGGGCCCTGTGCGGTCGGTCCTGAGGTGGCGATTCGGATAATCGGGGAAAGGGAAACGCGTAGTGTGTCGCGGGCATCTAGGCAGCGGTCGCGGCATCGAGCGCCGACTGGAGTATGTGGGCCAACTTGGAGGCCACCGCATCCCAACTGTGCTCCTTCTTCACAAAGGCTGGCCCTTTTTGGACCATGGCGTCGAGGAGGACGGGATTCGAGAGTACCCCTTCGATCGCCTTTGCGAAGGCGCTGGGATCGTCAGGATCCGCCACGTTGCCGAGACCTTCCCGGCTCACCCATTCCGCAAGCCCTGGAATCCTCGAGACTACGACAGGTCGGCCGCAGGCTATGTACTCGTAGACCTTGATCGGCGAGCTTCCGATTTGCTGGTTCCTCCTCCGAGTAAATGGCCCGACTCCCAAGTCGCAGGCGCCGATGAAAATCGGGACCTGCTCGTAGGGAACGCGTCCGAAAAATCTAACTCGGTCCTTGATCTCGAGGTCCTGCACCAGGGCTTCCAACGCTCCCCTGCACGGCCCATCTCCGACGATAGCGAGCTTGACCGAAGGCCTCCGATCGGCGAGAATCCGGACGCTTTGTATGGCGGTCTCCACTCCGTGCCAAGGTGCCAACCCACCCTCGAAACACAGCCACTCTGCCTGAGCGTCCAGTCCAAGTCTCTCGCGACACACTCTCTTGTCGAGAGGTCGGAAAAGGTGGGTGTTCGCTCCATTTTCGACGACGGAAATCTTGGAAGGATCCAGGCCATAGGATCGAGCCATCTGTTCTGCAAGTCCAGGAGTTACGGTAACGATCCCGGTCATTCTTCGGAAAATCAATTTGTGAAAGGACTTCTTGATTCTTGAGGGCAGAACATTGACTGATGTTACGCCCAGCATTTCGGCCTCCACGGAAACAATCCCGTTAATCTCGACGAAAGAGGGAATGCCTGAAACGGTGCGCAGGGCTGCCGCGATCTTCGGGAGGAACCGCCGCTCATAGATTACTTCGGGTCGAAATTGGCGAACTAATCTCCACGAACGAATGAACTCGCCGAGAGAGGATCCGCCGCCAACTGGTTTGACTGCGGGGTTTGAGGGAGGATGTGAGAGCCGGCCCGAGACTGCAAACATAACCGAGTGCCCCTGCTCGGTTAAAGCTTTCACGACTTCCCGAGCATGGATACTTTCGGCATCGTCGGTCTCCGGCGCGAGATCCAGTGCGAGGTAAAGAACACGCAACGGGTGGATATCCACGCGTCGAATGAAGGTTCTTGTGACAGACACGAACTCCCTGTGAAGATTCTTGACTACGAAAGGGATAATAGGGAACCGGTCCGGTGACCGTCCAAGTCATGAAGGCAGACGTACTCGTGGTCTTCCCCCACCACGCTTCGTTCATTGACCGAGACATAGCAATTCTCGGAAAAGAGTTTGACGTCGGGACTCTAGAGTATCGAAGGAAGAGCGACAGGTTCGCTCTCCTACGCGAGCTTCGAAGGTCAAGGGTTGCGGTGGCTTGGTTTGCTCTTGGATATGCGTACGCCATGGTTCGTCTCAGCAGATTGCACGGCGCTCGTACTGTATTGATTCCTGGTGGTTGGGACGTCGAGTCGATTCCGGAGCTTAACTACGGCGCAATGAGACTTCCTCAAACGATAACCAGGACCTCATACGCACTCAGTAATGCCGATCGGATCCTTGCCGTGTCGGAGTATACACGAACGCGAGTCCAGAAATGGGCTCCCGCGGCAGAAGCTCAGGTTCTCTATCACGGGTTCGATAGCGAATCCTTCACCCCTGATAGCAAAGATAGGAGCGGGGTGGTGACAGTAGCACGAATCTCGCCGGAGACTTGGAAGCTAAAGGGATTGCAAACCTTCACGGAAGCTGCCCGCCGCCTTCCGGATTCACGGTTTACGATCGTAGGAGAGGTTACGGACCCAGAGATCCTGAGTTCCCTACCCGAAAACGTGAGCACCCCCGGATACCTGACTCAAGATCGCTTGCTTGAACAATTTCGGGCGGCCAAGGTCTACGCGCAACTCAGCGCGGTTGAGTCTTTCGGCTGTTCTCTCGCCGAAGCAATGCTAAGCGGATGCATACCTGTAGTTACAAATCGCGGAGCTATCCCAGAGGTGGTTGGCAACCTCGCTAGCCCGGTGGCGTATGGCGATGTGGAACAGACCGTAAGAGCCCTCCTAGACGGTAGTTTCCGCTCCGATGGCGAGCATTGCCGCCAGTGGATTCTTAGTCGTTTCCCCCTCGAGAATCGCGCAAGAGGATTATGCGCTGAGATTCGCAGGTTGCTAGATGGTGACACGTGAAACTCGTTGCGTTCATGCCCCACATCCACGGTTGGGGGCATCGCGTAAGATGTGATGAAATCGCAACTCAGGTATTGGCAATGACTGAAGGAGCTCGAGTTGTCTTGCTCGTGCGCTCGGATGATCCAGTGCCGCCGACGCTGTGGACGGGGCACCCGGTGCAACGAACAACGCTCGGGAGAACACGGGCAATGCTCAGCGCGTCCATCCTCGTTCAGGATGGATTCGTGTTCGTAGACCTCCGAATCCGACTCTTGAAATTACTCGGGAGGAAGCTCGTTCTCGTCGTGCAACCCCAAGGATTCTCTGAAACTCCGAGCGCCAATCGTGCGCTCGAGCTGGCGGACCTGATCCTGATTCCATTTCCGCGGGCATTGCTCCCCCCCTCAAGTCATCTCGCCAGGTTTGGTGACAAGGTGCTCGTCGTGCCTCCAGTTCTCACCGTTGACTCAGTAGTGCGAACTCCACCCGATGATCGGAAGGTCCTTTATGTAATGGTCAGCAGGCCGTCTCCGGGTGTCTCGGAAGCGTTAGCCGCGGTGAAGGACGAGTTTGAGGATCACTCGGGGAGAGTCTTAGAAATTGCCGGATCGCCTGGGACCATGGAAAGCCGAGACCGGCATATGAGTTTGCTCGCTCGAGCGCACGTAATTCTGGCCCAAGGGACGACCGCGGCCCTCGAAGCGCTATGGCTCGGCATACCGCTAGTTTTTCTGCCGTCTGCGGAGGCATCAGAACAGCAAGGGCTTGGGATGGCGCTAAAACGACTCGAGCTCGCCAGAGTGATTCCGCCCAACGAGGCTGATACGAGTCGGATTGCGAAGGAGATCTACGCCGCGCTGGAGCAAACGCTACGTGCGCCGACAAGATTGCCTGGCATGGAAGAGTCGGGGGCGAAGGCGATTGCGCGAATCCTTTGCAATCTCCTAGCGAGTCATCTGAGCCGGGGGTAGACAACCACGAAAGCGGAAGGACCTGAAACGAGACGGACCGTCTGTCACGTTACAGAGGCCTTTCCCCCTCAAATAGGAGGGGCGGAAACAGCAATCTTCACGCTCCTGGCGAAGATGCCTGATGTTCGCGCCATAGTTCTCACGAATCCGCACCCTGGAGAGCCCAAATCGTCAAAGCTGTTTTCGAACGTTAACGTCGAGCGCATTTCCCCCTCTGGCGCCTCCTGGTTGCGCGCCCTTTCTTTGATTCCGGGTGGGGTCGCTCGGCAAGCAATTATTGCCACAAAACTCGCGACCTTCCTGGAACGAGAACGGAAGCGGCGCGCCTTTGTGAGGTCGAGAATAGACGTTTCGGTTGTTCACTACCATAGCATGTCGTTCTGGCGTAACCTCGCCTCGTTTGCCGCCAGACACCCTGCTGCTCCACTGATTCGTATTCTCGACTGGCTCTCCGATCTTAAGTCATACCAACAGCCCGTGCTTTTCACGGATCATTCGCTCTTCGGCGGTACGTATGAGCGATTCGCGGCCACACGTGGGCCCGAACTAGCCAAGAACCTTCCAGATGTTGTGTGCGTTGAGAGAAGCGGATACAACAACGTACGAAGGTTTGCTCAAGAGTCGGGAACTTCCATCAACGTCGAGTATGTGCCGAACCCCATCGACACAGACATCTTTCGCCAAGTGCCGATGTCTGATTCCGACACCCTCATTATCGGTTACGTGGGTCGTCTTGAGAAGACAGGTCTATCGATTGTCGAGAATCTCGCCCGCGAGGCGCCTCCATGGATTCACGTGCGAGCGGCTCTCGCCGCCCCACTAGGCGCGGGTACCCCTCCCTTGTGGGGGAGCATTGAGACCAAGTGGAACGTCCCGAATCAGGCACTTCCAGAATTCTATGGCTCTATTCACATCATGCTTGATCCTTACGAATTCGGGTTGCCGAGAACCACGCTCGAAGCCATGTCTTGTGGTCGACCTGTTCTTAGGGTGCGCGAACATGACGCAGAGTCCCTTCCCTCCGAGATTTCTCCCGTAATTAATTCAGCAAGCCCACAAGCGATTCAGTCGGCGGTGGAACACTGGCATACGGATCGTGAAGATCTCAGGAGGGCGGGGCGAGCTGCGCGTCAGCATGCAGAGAGGGAATTCTCAGCTGAAATCGTGGCTCGCAGGTATCGCAGCATTTATGAGGGCTTGTTGGCAGCCTAGTGTCAACGAACATCTTCCCACGAAGCGGGCCTCTCTCGAGACAACCCTGAGACTCCTAGTCTAGCGAGGACGGCTAGTAGGTGCACAGGACTGAACAGTCGGCCGATAGCGTACATGATGAGGTATACGCCTGACGAGAGGTTTAGTGTCAAGGCTCGACGCGCGAGTCCCAAGACCCGCCTGACATCGGACTTTATCGCAAGCTCGAAGTCGGGGGTCCGCAAGAGGTAGAGGGGTAATGTCGCACTGTACCAGAAATGTGCGCGAGCCCTGTTGAGAGGTTCTTCTCTCGGTGTCTCTTCCAGGTTCACCACCCCAGTCCAGAGATCCCCCTCTCGGCCTCCGCGTCCAAGGCGGCGGGCTCTCAACGACATGATGTCATCTTCGGACGCAACCATGTCTTCTGGATAGCCACCGAATGCCAGAAAAGCGGACCTCCGATGGAGAACGATAATCTGGTTATACTCACCGGCCAGCCAATCTTTTCCCCGGGCCGCCTCTTCGAAGGCACGGTGATTAAGGCCCGTAATTACTCCGACGTCATCGTCACAAAAAAATACCCACGTGGTGCGCGCTGCTTGAGCACCGAGGTTTCGGGCTCTTGATCGGAGGTCGCGGAACGTGCGCTCTGTCTCAAAGTATCTAATCCCCAGTGCTTCGCACGAAGCCCGAATCGTCTTGGCCTTCAGCCTGTCATCCACAGTGTTAATCACTATGACCTCGTCGAATCCAGCCTTCGCCCAAATCGAGAGCCGCGGACGAAGGTACTCCAAACGGTTTCGAGTCGGGACGATGAGACCTAAGGTTTCCCCCTTAATCGCACCGTCGTTAACCGACATCGAACTCACGTCCGCGACAGGGCGAGGCGAATCATGTTTCTTAGGTCCTGGAAGAACTCGCCCCGGGTCCATGCTTGCAAGCCCAAGGTGTAAACAGCCAAGAAAAATACGAGAGATATCGCCAAGTTGGGGGGTGTCGGCGTCAACAAGAAGCTCAAACCAACCCCTACAGGCACAGCAACCAGTGCGGCAAAGATTGCGGGGCTGGTCATCTTCCACCAGTCGACGACTTTCAGGCCGAGGGCCTCACTCGCTTTCCGACAAGTTGGCAAGGTGAGTGCCGAGACCCCGAACAGCATTGCAACGCTAGTCCCGGGCAATCCGCCAAAGAACGTAGCGATGGGGACAATTATTGCGAGCAGGAGAACCTCAATCCAGGAGTAGATCGCCAAGCTTTTCGATTGGCCGACGCTGTATAGAGCGTCGGTCGCAACTCCAGCAAACCCAAGAAGAAGACCTGCCAGAGAAAGCACCTGCATCGGAAGGATCATTGGGGCCCACTCAGAACTGTACAGCGCTAGTACAAACATTCGCGAAAGGACGGCGACACCCGCGGAAAGACAAACACCGAGGTATCCATAGTACCTGATGTTCTCTTTCAAGACCTTCTTTCTGCGGGCGTCCTCGTCTGCAACGTGGGACATGACCGGAAACCCAACGGGCCTAAAAATCGAAGATAGATTGCTTGTAAAATAGATTCCCCACGAAACAGCGAGCGAGTAGAAGCCGACCTGCGCAAGCGGGAGCAGTAGCCCAACAATCGCGACATCCATCGAATGAGCCACGTAATTGGCCAACGAAGATAGGGACACGAACTGCCCGAATCGCAAGATCTCAACCGCTATCTTCCGATCGAAGGTACCTCTGGGTGTCCATCGAGTTACGGCGAGTTGTAGGGCAGTACCAATCGCTGTGCCCAAGATTGTTCCATACACCGGGCTCCAGTAGGCGAGTCCGATGACGGCGAGACCGATACTCAGAAACGACGTTGAAATCTTTCCAAAACCATCGGGGATCGCGGCCCTCCCAAATTGAAGCGCGCGGGTTGAAATCGTCCGTGGAATCAGACTCAAGGCTTGGAGGACTAGTCCTACCGAAAGGACGACGATTGGCCACTGAAGCCTCTGCTCCTTGTAGACAAACGATGCGAGAACCCCGACGGCGATAGATACTCCCACAAGGGCGAGCGAGAGTACCAATCGAAGGACAAACGCCGTGTCAAGAGCGGCTTCAACATCATTCTTCCGACGAACCAAATCGGTTGAAATGCCAAGATCGCTGGCTAGAGACAAGAAGCCGGAAAAAAAGAGTGCTAAAGCGAAAATGCCGAAGTCGGACGGCATGAGGTAAATCGGCATGACTACTTGCGCGATTCGATTTGCGACGGTATTGCAGGTTTTCATCAGAGCAACGAGGAGAACTCCTCGGGCAGCCGTCTTCCGCAGGCTGGTCGCCAAAGTTCGCCCTCAAGTCCGTTCAGCGTTCCGCAGGGGTCTTGCCGGAACTCCTCCGACTACCGTTTCCTCAGCAACATCTCGCGTCACTACCGCGCCCGCGGCGACAATCGCCCTGCGACCAATTGTTACCCCGGGCAACACGACTGCTCTAACGCCGATGAAAGCACCCTCCCCGATGATGGTTTCCTTCACAATCTCGTCTCCGCGACCGGTGTAGCGCCGTGCCTCGTCGTGCGCTAAGATTATGGACATCGTTGATACCGTAGCACCCTCAGAAATCGTTACTTTTTCCGGGTATAAGTTGTCGATAACAACCATGTACCCGACCTCGGCGGATTTTGCAAGCCTAACACCGCGCAAGCGATGAAAGGCGACGCGCAGAGAAGACGACGGGCTGAACCACGACGGGAGAAGAAATAGCGCGGAACGCGCCCGCACGGACAAGGGGCGGTGCGCTCGTTCCGGCACGCCGTTGTAAACTTGTTGGCGGTATAAAGTCGTATCTCGGTTCGTCCCTATCCGGGACGCTCACGTCACAGCCCGAGCACTCGGGTGCCTATTGGCTCCCTTGAGACGAGTGCGGGTCGGAACTATCGACTCTCCCTGGGATGCCGCTGATCAGCGCCCCCTCACAATCGCACCCAGGGCGGCAGGAAATCGTTGGAGCAACTTCGAGATCGTCGCGCGACCGGGATCCGCGATGCCTAGATAGTGCCTCGGATGTACTATAGAGAGTTGGGCGAGGGAGGTTCGTTCCCACTCTGACCGCAGGATCGCGTTCGTTTGCAAGATATCCCGGTGCGAGTAGAGTAGGATATTCTGGGCGTACCACGTCTCGACTGATCCATCTTGCCAGATGCGTCTCCTCACGCAGTCCACTGGTTCGAAACTCCTTGCCCGGAAGAGTTTCGCCCAGTAATCGGGCCACTGTTCATTCACATGGTGCGTCCCGCCCTGAAACGGGATGGCGGCCGAGAAGAGAACGACCTTACCTAGCTGTGTGAGAGTATCGACAAACACCTCAGCGCTCTCGGGCGGTAGGTGTTCACCAACTTCCAGGGATACAACGAGATCGAACTGTCTCTTGAGGAATAAGGGCTTGGTCAAGTCCCAGGCCAGAAATTTCTCGCGTGGGATCTCGAGATCCTCTTGTCGCACCCAGGTTCCATCGACTCCAAACAAGTCTTCGACGCCGTGGTCTCTGAACACAACCAACCAACTGCCCAGACCGCATCCGACGTCGATGACCGTTCTTGGCTGGAGAAATTCCAAGACAATGGGGACGATCACGGACGCGGACCCGTGGGCCCTATCTCGGTTCACCTCGAAAAATCCAGAGTCGTACTGTGGCATGATCTATCCTCGTCAAACCGTATGTTGCGATAACGTAAGCCCATTGCCTAACGCATCATCGTGCACTATTGCAAGGAAGCAAGATCGAGAGTGCATTCGAGACGGGGAGCGGACCGGTTTGACAGGGACGGCGAGGGACTTTTCTCCCCCGGAATCACCGTGGAACTCCCGAATCCGAGGACCTTAGCTCTCTTGGTGCTCATAGCCGGGCTGGGATTGTCCCCAGCGTCCCTGTCACAATCATCGGCCGGTGGCACCGGGGACACTCCTCCACCGTCGCGGCGCA
>Ga0066710_100004127_pt1 | contig 12714 bp, 11 predicted proteins | sample GraSoiAngelo_159_FD_79666 | JGI IMG/M metagenome (GOLD analysis project Ga0066710, IMG submission 79666) | Grasslands soil microbial communities from the Angelo Coastal Reserve, California, USA - 14_1009_16_40cm | ecosystem: Environmental > Terrestrial > Soil > Grasslands | place: USA...
GCCCGCCTCGATCGCGCGCTCGAGGGCCTCGACGTTCGACTCGTTCACCGGCGCGCCCACGTACTGGTGGTAGACCGAGCCCATCTTGATGCCCGCCTCGAAGGCGGCGCGTTCGCGGTCACTGCACCGAAACCACTTTTTCGCGGGATCCAATCCGGACATACACAGGTCCTCCGATGATGTACGTGACGAGGAGGCCGACCGCCGCGGCGAAGAGCGGCAGCTCGATCACCGGGCAGCCTGCGGGGCCCAATGTGCAAGCCGCCCCGCCGCGCAGGTAGATGGCGGGGAGCACGAGAATCACGGTCACGGCGCTCCCGATCGCCGCGAACGTCCGAATGCTGTCGCCCACCTTCGGATAGGGCAGCTCGGTGACCATGAGGGCCGAGGACAGGAGCGCGCTCGTCACCACGACCATCGGGTACGATGCGATGAGGTTCCATGGCGAGGGGCCGAAGAGGAGCGCGCCGCTCACGACGAAGATTGCGCTCGCGGGGGTGGGGAGTCCGCGGAAGGTTTGGCGGGGGAAATCCGCCTCTGCGAATCGCATCAATCGTAGGACGCCGAACGCAGCGACCAACGTGCTCGCGATGACCGCCAACGCGTTCGACAGGTCCGTCCACGCGCTCCCGCGCGCGGGGTCGTAGAGGAGGGCATAGAGGAAGAGCGCCGGCGCGAGGGAGAACGAGATTGCGTCCGCGAAGGCATCCGCAAAGCGGCCGCGATCGTTCCGCGTCCCGAACCGTCGCGCGGCATACCCGTCGAGGCCGTCCAGCAGCGCCGCCAAGAACACGAGGAGCGCGGCCGCGGTGAATCGCCCATCCGCGACGTACGTCATCGCGAGAAACCCGGCGAGCGCGTTCCCCAAGGTGAGCGCGTCCGCCACGTTCTCCTTAGCGACGATCGTCACGCACGACCTCCGCCACCGTCGTCTCCCCCGCGCGCACACGATCACCCACGTCGACGATGAACCGAGCGCGCTTCGGCAATGTCATCTCCACCCGCGAGCCAAAGCGAATCATCCCGATGCGCTGGCCCTTCTTGACCCTGTCGCCCTCCCGGCGGTATGGGACGATGCGTCGCGCGATCGTCCCCGCAATCTGAGCCACCCGAATTGGACCGACGGCCGTCTCAAGCAGCGTTTCGACTCGCTCGTTCCGGCGCGCCTCCGGGCGGTAGGCGGGAGCGTGTGCTCCGCTCGTCCTCACGACGTCTACGACGCGGCCATCGAGAGGCGCACGATTCACGTGGACGTCCGTGAGGGCCATGAACACCGTGAGGCGACCGGTGTCCGGATCCGCCTCGAGAACTTTCCCGTCGGCGGGGCTCACGATGCCGGGACCGGGTACCCGATCCGGGTCGCGGAAGAACACGAGCAGGAAGAAGAATGCAATCCCCAGAGGCAAGCCGGGATAGAGGAGGCGCGGCTCTTCCAAAAGGATCGCGGCCCCCATGAACGCGGCAGTCGCGACGAGCGGCGAGAGGACGAGCGTCGCTGAGCCGCGGGCCAGCACACCGCCGGATGGATCGAGCCGGTAAAGACGTTTCCCGCGCGGTCACTCGGCTTGGGCGCGTTCCCGGCATTGCCGCGCGGCCCCTTGGTCCCCGACCCGCGCGTACAAGGACGACTTCAGATGCCACACGCCGGGATATCCGGCGTTAATCTCCGTGACTTGGTTCAGGCATTCGAGCGAGCGCCAGTACTCGCCGATCCGAGCGAGAAAAACCCCGCGGGTGAAGAGCGCATCAACGTCCTGAGGGTCGGTGCGGAGCGCGTCCTCGCATTCCTTGAGCCGCTTCGAGATGAGGAGTAGGACCTCCTGGCGGCGGTCCGCGGACTCCATGGGCGGACGCGGGTCCCAGGGCCAACGCATGATCCACTCTCGAGTGGCGGGCTGATAAATAAGCTCGCCCGCCAGAATCGAAATCGACCTTGAGAACAGTCCGACGAACCGAATGGAAGGCCGGGACACGAGGTCACGTGTCAGCTGTCTCATGACCACAAGGGCCATGCCCGGGCATCAAGTCGCGCGGCGCACGCTTAAGCCGCATCGCGAGCTTCTGCCGCGGATGGCGTCGAGCGCTCCGGCGAACCTCGATGACTCGGGCCTCGAAGACGACGCCCGGCGCGACCTCGAAAAGCGCGTAGGTGCCGTCTATCTAAAGCACAACCTCCGAAATCCGACGGAACAGACTCGCGCGTGGATCGAGATCCAGCGAATCCTCATGACTGATGCCCGATGGCGGTGGGCGTTCGAGGCCCACCGCAGGCTTTACAAACGATCGTACGACAAGAGGCCGGCGGTGAGCGGCCCCGGGCCCGGGTGGGTGCCACCCGAGCTCGCCGAATCAGCCACGAATCTCACAGGGCTCGCGCAGGCGCTGCGCACTTCGACCTACGCCAATGTACACCGCTGGTCCATCGAGTATCGCGAGGAATTCTGGGCGGACATCATCCGTCGCCTCGGCATCGTGTTCCATGAAGAACCCGCGCGAATTTTCGACGCCGGATCCTCTCCCACGGAACCGGTCTGGCTTCCCCGGGCAACGATGAACATCGCAGAGAGCTGTTTCGGTGCGGACCCGGGCAAGGTCGCGATCGTTTCCCAGAGCGAAGGCGACACGTCTCGCGCAATCAAATACGGAGAGCTGCGGCGGCTCTGCGGCCGCGTCGCGAACGGACTGGAGGCGATGGGTGTCCCGCGGAGCGGGCGCGTGGCGATCTACATGCCAATGACGCCGGAATCGGTGGCCGTCTACCTCGGGACCATTTTGTCGGGGCGAACGATCGTCGGGATCGCGGATGCATCGGCGCCGCAGGAGTTCGAGAAGCGTGCTCGGATCGGTGAGGCGAAGGCTGTCTTTACGACGGAGTCGTATCGAAGGGCGGGTAAGGACCTCCCCGTCTACGACAAGGTCGTTCGGGCCGATGGCCCTCCCGCGATCGTGCTTCCCCCGCCAGGCCGCGAGACCGCGAAGATCGTACGCGCGCAGGACCGCGCGTGGGACGAATTCCTCGGGCGCGAGTCGTTCGAACCGGCTCCTTGTCGCCCGGACGACGCGACGAACATCCTCTTCTCCTCGGGGACGACGAAAGACCCGAAGGCGATCGTGTGGACCCACATGACGCCAATCAAGTCGGCGGCCGATGCGTACTTCCACCACGACGTTCACAGCACGGACGTGCTGGCGTGGCCCACCTCGTTCGGGTGGATGATGGGACCCTGGCTCACGTATGCGAGCCTGGTGAACCGGGCGACGATGGCCCTGTACGTCGGTGACCCGCAGTCCCGCGAGTTCGGGAAGTTCGTGGAAGAGGCCGGCGTCACGATGCTCGGGGTCGTCCCGAAGCTCGTGCGCGCGTGGATGGACTCCCGCGCGATGGAGGGCCTCGACTGGGGCCGGGTGCGACTGTTCAGCTCAACCGCGGAACCTTCCACCCCGGATGAGATGCTGTACCTCATGTTCCTGGCGGGGTACAAGCCAATCATCGAGTACTGCGGTGGAACCGAGGTCGGCGGTGGATATCTCTCAGGGACTCTGCTCCAACCGTGCGCCCCCGCGACGTTCACCACGCCGGCGATGGGCATGGACCTCGTGATCCTCGACGGAGACAAGGTTGCGGACCGAGGGGAGGTCTTCCTCATCCCGCCTTCCATCGGCCTCTCGAACAAGCTCCTCAACTACGACAACGAAGAAGAGTACTACGCGGGGGTCCCCGCCGGGCCTCACGGGGAGATGCTGCGCCGCCATGGCGACCGAATCGAGCGGCTTGGCGGTGGGTTCTTCCGACACCTCGGACGAGCGGACGACACAATCAACATCAACGGAGTCAAGACGAGTTCGGAAGAGATCCGCACGGTCCTCGCAAACCCCTACGTGTACGACGCCAAACCAATCGCGGTTGACATAGAAGGTACCGGACAAGCCTCGCTGGTCGTGTACGCGGTGCCGCGGGACGTTGCCAAAGTCAAATCCAAGGAATTGAGGGACGAGCTGCGCACGGAATTCGAACGGGCCATCAAGGAGAGGCTGAACCCGCTGCTCGCGCACGTGCACGACGTCGTGCTCGTTTCTGAGCTACCGCAGGCTGGCCCCGGCAAGACTCGGACGATGAAGGAGCTTCAGACGGACTACCGCACACGTTCCCGCACATCCTAGCGTGCAACCTTTATTAGCGGGCCGTGGGCTGACGGCGCATGGACGCGTACGACGTCCTCGTAATCGGGGCAGGTCCCGGGGGGAGCACCGCGGCCCGCTTCGCCGCCCGCTCCGGGTGCCGCACGGTGCTGATCGAGAAGCGCGCGGAGATCGGTGTCCCGATCCGATGTGGCGAGGGCATCGCGAAAGACTGGCTCCAGGAAATCGGCATCCCGCCGAGCCCAAAGTTCGTGCAGCGAGAGGTCCAAGGCGCGCGGGTCTTTGCGCCCGATGGCACGTGTCTGACAGTCGACGCGGCGATGGCGGGGAACGAAGTCGGATACACTGTCGATCGCGGACTGTTCGACCGGTACCTCGCTGCGGAGGCGGCCCGCGCGGGCGCGGAAATCCGGATCCGGACGAGCGCCGTCGGTTTGCTCACGGAGGGTGGCCGGATCGTGGGCGCCCGGTGTGAGCACATGGGGCGCACGTTGGACATCCGAGCCCACGTTGTCATCGGCGCGGACGGATTCGAATCGCAGGTCGGACGTTGGGCTGGCCTTGCCACGCACCTGAAGATGCGTGACATCGACGCATGCCTCGAATACACGATGGTCGACGTTGGAGGGGACCCGACGTACGACGACTTCTACCTCGGATCGTGCGCACCGGGTGGATACGCCTGGGTCTTCTGGAAGGGGGAAGACATTGCCAATGTCGGGCTGGGCGTCAACCTATCCCTGGTCCGGGAACGCGGAGATGCGAAGCTCTACCTCGACCGGTTCCTCGCCGCGCACCCCGCCCTCGCCCGCGGGCAAGTCCTCCAAGAAATCGCGGGCGCCGTTAGCGTGTCGCTGCCGCTGGAACGAACCACGACTGACGGGCTCATGCTCGTCGGCGATGCGGCGCGAATGATTGACCCCGTCACGGGGGGCGGCATCCTGAACGCGTGTTTGGCGGGGAAGTTCGCCGGGGAGGTCGCCGGAGAGGCGCTCCTCGCGGCGGACTATTCCTCGACCTTCCTTGAGCGGTACGAGCGACGGTGGCGGGCACGAATCGAGGAGCAGCTATGTCGAAACTACATGATCAAGGAACGGCTCCTCAAGATGGACGATGCGACGATCAGCCGCATCATTCGTGCAATCGCCGACGTGCCCCTCGAGCGCGTGTCCGCGGCGACCATCTTCGAGCGTCTGCGAGAACGACACCCGGACATCCTCGCGCAGTTCGAGCTCGCGTAGACCTCAGTCGGGCCGCAAGTCCTCGCCGCCTTCGAACACCTGCTGCACCTGTCCGTAGATCTCTTCGAACCCAAACAGCGTCTCGGCGGAGATTGGATGGAGGCGCTTGTACACCCCAATCGTCTCGAGGCTCTCGAAGAACGAGACGTCGAGGCTCGTCTTCGGCGTCACGTCCCCCTTCACGAGGGCGTCGTACAGGGCGAAGGGATCGAGAGACCACTTCACGACCTGCTCGAGCTCCTCCGGGGTGAGGAGATCGGACTTGCTCAGCACGTTCACGAACGGGACGCCGTGCCGGAACTGAGTCGTCGCCGCCAAGAGGATCGCGGAGATGTATCCCGACGGATGCTTCACGAGCGCCGGATCGTTGAGGTACACGAGCGCGGTGTCCTCACGCCCGAACGTGTCGATGATCACGCGGCTCGCCTCGCGGAACGTGAAGAGCTCGATCTGACCCGGCGTGTCGATCAGGAAGTAGCTCGTCTCGAATCCCTCGAGCACCCGCCCGACCTCGTTCGCGTTGAGCGCCAACATGTCCGCGGCCACGACCTGCGCCCCGTTCGGGCCAAGCCCGTGTTGCTCCATCACTTCGTCGAGCCGGATCCAATCCCGGATGTCCACCTCCGGCTCGTACAGGAGCCGGTCCGCGCCTGGGTCGAGGTTCACGGAGACCGCGTCGAGCCCCTGCGACTCCATCCACGTCCGGAACGCGTGCGTGAGCGTGCTCTTCCCCGATCCGGCGGTGCCGATGAAATACAGGTTGCGCGCCACGGTATCCCCCGGGAGACGGGCCCGGAGGGATTCGAACCCTCGACCTATCGGTTAAGAGCCGATCGCTCTACCTAGCTAAGCTACGGGCCCGGCGGGGGCGAGCGAACCACGACCCGCGCATAAACATATCGTCCTCAGGGAAATCGGAGTTGACCGACCGCGCACGGGCACGGCGGGACGGCGCCGCGGTCCCGGACGGAATTGAAAATCGACAACTCATACGACCAACCGCTCCCGGGTTGCGGCGGAATCGTGAACCGATCCCCGGCGGAGACCGTCCCATCTCCGTCGGTGTCCGTGTACGTGACGGCACCGTACCACGTCGTGTTCGCCGCGAGCGGATCGACATTGAAGTTGAGCCGAGACCCGTTCGCGTTCGTCTCGTTCACCCACGCGCGATACGTACCCAGAGCGAACGGAGCGCTCGCGCTCACGACCTCGACCACGAGCGGACCTTGACCGACCAGCCCCAGGACCAGCACGGGAGGCTTCACCTCCCCGTATCGAAGGGCAATCGGCACGAAGACCACCCCGAGTACGACGACGAAGAGGACGCCGGCGCCCAGCGAGACGCGCATCAATCGCGTGGCCTGCGGGGTTGGCGGGGTACGCCGCCGGAAGGGAACCTCGGCGTCCGCGCTCGCCTTCCGCTTCAGGGGGAGCCGCAGGGGCACGTCGCCTCACTCCACGTAGATCGCGGGCCTGCCGGGCATCGCGGAACGCGCCTTTCCCTTCGGATCGACGAGCCCAGGCTCGCCGGCTTCACGGACGGCGACGGCGCACCGGAACTGTCGCTCAAGGAACGGGCGCGCCGCCTCAAGGTAGGCGCGCTCGTCGAAGACCATCGCGAGACGGTCGAGATCCTCCCGCCGCGCCCGCGACACGTCTTCCACGAGCCTTTTCGCGAGGCCCGCCAACTCGCTCGGCCTCCCCTGAAGGGACCCCACCCCCATCGCCCGCTCCATGAACGAGCTCATGGTCACCGGTCCTTCTCGCGCGAGGGAAGCCGCCAGCGCCGATGCCTCCCGCATCCACGGAGGGGCGATGATCAGCGTGAGCGCCTTCGGCTCGATACCGGTGACCTTCAGGATCTCTCGAGCGTCGTCCAAGACGCGTCGAACGAACGCTTCGGACGCCTCCGCCCGCACGTCGACTTCAGAGGCGCGTGCCTCCGGGAACGAGGCCGTGACGACGAAGTCCGAGCGCCCGATCCGTTGCCACACTTCCTCGCAGACATGGGGGGCGAACACCGCCAAGATTTTCGTCTGCGTCTCGACGAACCGGTCGCGGATTTGGCGGTTGGGCACGCCGACCCGGGCCCGATACCAGTCCCACGCGGCTTGGAGGTCGAAGAACCCAGTGCGAAGGGCGATCCGGTACTCCATGGCCTGCATCGCCTCCCGGGTCAGCGCGACCGATCGGTTGAGCGAGGACAAGAACCACGGGTCGAGCGGCGTCGGGGCGTCCGCCCCTTCCCCCTTCGCGGTGGCGAACGCATGCCAGCCGGCGAGACGGCCGCGCGCGACCTCCGCGAACTCGAGGTCGAGTTTGGGGTCGTCCATCCCGTCCCCCGCGTTCGCGACCATCATCCGGACGACGTCCGCCCCCCACTCCTCGAGGGCGACGCGCAGGTACCACACGTTCCCCTTCGACTTCGACATCTTCCGGCCGCCGAGGCGCACGAACCCCGTGATCCCGAATCCACGCGGCGTCTGCTCGGGAGGGAACAAGGCGACGTGGTTGAACACGCAGAATGTCATGTGGTTCTGCACGAGGTCCTTGCCCGTGTTCCGGAGATCGAACGGGTACCAGTACAAGAATTCCTTGCGGAGGTGCTCGACGAGCTTTGCGTCCGTGCCGACCTGCGCTGCGACGGTCCCCGCATTCCCGGACCCCAGCAGCACGTAGTCAAAGAACGCGTCCGTCAACGCCTTGGCCCACGGGACCTCGGAACGGAGCTTTCCGTCCTGGAGCGCGTGGGCGATCGTGTAGTACGCCATGTAGACCGTGGAGTCGGACAGGGACTCGATGACCCAGTGGTCGTCCCAAGGCAGCTGTGTCCCCAGTCCCCGGTGATGTGCGCACGCCCAATCGCGGAGCCAGTCGATCGTGTAGTGGAACTGCTTTCGGACGGCCTCTGGGAAGAACACGAGTCGGTCGAGCGCCGCGTGGGCCGCGCGCTTCCACTCTGCATTCCCGTACACCAGGAACCACTGGTTGTCGACGATCTTCACGATCGCGGGAGTCGCGCATCGGCACACGACGGGGTCCGCGGGCTCCCACAGCGTCGCCGCCTGACCGCTCTCCAGCAATCGCGCCTTGATCCGTTCCTTCGCCTCTTCCACCCTGACCCCCGCGAACTCTCCCGCGGCTGCGGTCATCACGCCCGTGTAGTACCCTGTGCGGTAGATCTCCGCCTTCGCGGCCTCGAGCTTTTCGCGGTCCATCTGGCTCTCGATGCCCATTCGATCGGAGATTTCGACGGCGGGCAGCGGTCCCCACCCCTCGCTCTGGATAATCGGAATCGGCTGGATCGCCGCGATGCGGGCGGGGTCGAGCCCCAGCGCGCCGATTTGGGCGGCGTCCGCCTTGAGGTCTTTGAGGGCCATCCAATCGTCCGGGGCATCGGAAGGCACGCTGGTGACAATCCCGGTTCCCCGTCCCTGATCCAAGAACCGGCTCGGAAGGACGAGGATCGGCTGATCGAGGCCGGGCGCAACCGCCTCCTTTCCGATCAAATCCTTTCCGGTCAGCGTGGGGCCCACACGAACCGCGTGGCCCTGCTCGCGGAGCTTGTCCGCCGCGCGTGGATTGACGACCCAAGATTCGCCGTCGACTTCCGCCTTGACGTACGTCGCTTCAGGATCCACCCAAAGGTTCGTCTGGCCGAAGACGGTCTCCGGCCGCAACGTGGCGGCGACGAGGAAAGCGTTCGCGATCGGGAATTTCAGCAGGGTGAACTCGACGGGCTGCACGCCCTCCCCCTCGAGGCGGTCGTGGTCGCCAATCGGGGCCTCGTCCTTGGGGCACCAAATCACGGGATGCTTGCCAAGCTGGACGTACCCTTTTTCCTTGAGCTTCCGGAACTGCCAGCGCACGAACGCGTCGTAGGGTGCGTTCAGGTTCGTCGTGATGAACAACCGGGACCAGTCCACGGCGGCACCCAAAGCCTTGAGGTCCTCCCGCGCCGCCTCCGGGAAGACCTCGATCCAATGGATTGGGTCCCGGAACGCAGGGATCTCCGCCTCGGGGATGCCCATGTCGCGGAGGATTTGGACCTGGACGGGCTCGCCCTCCGCGATCCGCTCCGCCGCCCCGAGGATGGGCAATCCCGTGCAGTGGAACGCCTGTGGGAACAGGACGTTGTGCCCCGTCATCCGCTTGTACCGGCTGAAGAACTCGGCGCGGAGGAACGGCACCGCGAACCCGAGGTGCTGATAACCGTTCATGTACGGGTACGGCACGTTTGCGAAGAACTTTGGCCGCGCCGGCGCAGCCCTCGCGCGGTAGACGCCCTTGTCCTCCCACACCCGCTGCCACTTCCGCTCGACCGCGTGGGTTTCATAGGGAGGGGCGGACACATTCGCGGGCTAGAGGATGGGTCGGTAAAAGCTTTGGTGTTGGCGGCAATCCTGCCCATCAGTCAGAAAAATTATCCTCCTCGAAATATAAATATCCTGCGGCGACCCACGACCGGCGGTCTTCGACTCGTTGTCATATCTCGTCATATTCTTGACAAAACCTATTTATAGCGACTGAAGAATCCGGGCGACAGAACGTCTCAACGCGCCTGAAACTCGGTATGACTCTCGTCATACTCGGCGCGGCGAGGTGGACCCGAACATGGACGACGACGACAACGGCCGGATAACGCTGCGGTTGGAGAAGGACAACCTCCAACTGATCGATGCGTTCCTCGAGTCCCATCCGGACTTCCGGAACCGCAGTCAGTTGTGCCGGGATGCCGTCCAAGCGTTCATCGAGAACGTGACCCAGGGCGGAAACACGGTGACCCTGAGGATCCCTGTCCGGGTCCTCGAGTCCATCGACCACCTGGTGTCGAGTGGCTACTTCAACGACCGCCAGGACGCGATCGTCGGAGTCCTTCGGGACCGCTTCGCCAGCGCGGAGACCGTGAAGGCCTTCGAGGAGCACAAGACGGAGCTCCAGAAGGCGAAGGGTGAGCGCGTCGAAGTGAAGATGCGCGACCGCGACGAGGTCGTGACGAAGTGACGACGCGGGGAGACGTCCGGAGAGCCAGGCGGTCCGCATCCAACGCGGGGTAACGCTCGCGAAGCCGTCAGAAGGGATGGGATGCACACCACCTGAAGACCGGCGGGCCGCTTGGCTCCCAACGAGCCCCGGCGGGGCCGGGGCAGACGGAGCCGAGCGCGGAGGGCAAAGCATGGTACCCAGGGAGAGCGCGGATGAGGGCGTCGTTGCAGGGACCGACGGGGGAGTCGAGCCCCGGATCGTCGTCGCGGGATGCGGCGGCGCGGGCTGCAACGTCGTGAGCCAGGTGTACGAGAAGAATCTCGCCGGCGTCGAGACGCTCGCGGTGAACACCGACCCGGGCTCCCTGGAACGCACTCGGGCCGACGTCCGAATCCTCCTCGCGCAGGGCGTCGCGGTCGATGGCGACCCGATCCTGGCGGCGTACGCCGCGGAGGCATGCCGGGACCTTCTCCAGTCCGCGACGAGCGCGGACATCGTGTTCCTCGTGGCCGGGCTCGGGGGCGCGACGGGAACCGGCGTCACTCCCGTCCTCGCGGGCGCGGCCCGGGACGCGGGCGCCCACACAGTTGGCATCGCGATCGTCCCGTTCCTTGTCGAAGGGCGGGGCGCCGCGGTCGAGGAAGGACTGGCCCGGCTGAAGGCGACGTGCGACTCCGTCGTAATCATTGACAACAACAACCTCGCGCGCCTGGGCACGGAGCTGACCCTCTCGCAGGGGTTCGACTTCGTGAACCGCGTGGTCATGACGATCATCGAGGGCGTCGTCGAGAACGTGTCCGCCTCCGCATACACGTCCCTCTTCGACGAGATCGAAACCGTCGCAAGGGACGTCGCGAGCGCGCCGGAGCAGATGCCCGTCGAGGTCGCGACCCCGGTCGTCGAGGCCGCTTCGAACTTCGAGCCGGTCGCGTTCGACTCCGGCGGGTTCATCGGGTTACGCTGAACTCCTCCCCCCCAACCAGGGCGGTGGCTCCCGCTGCCGCCCTTTTCTTTCCCCTTCTTGAAAACGAACACATCCGAGCGCAAGCTCCTTTTGGCGGTGTCGCGGTTCGCGGTCTCATGCCGACCCGCCGCGAGACGTTCTCAATCGAGACCAAAGAAGAACTCCAGGCGATCGACATCACGGACCGGGTCACACGGATCGTCCGCGCCTCCGGGCTGAAGGAGGGAATCGCGGTCGTCTTCGTCGCGGGCAGTACCTGCGCGGTCGCCGCGACCGAGTCCGAGCCCGGCCTCCTGGAGTCGGACATCCCCGCGGCCCTCGAGCGCCTGGCGCCCCACGACGGTCGATACGCCCACAACGTCGGGGGCGGAGACGCGAATGGCCACAGCCACGTGCGGTCCACGGTCCTCGGCTCGTCCGTCACGCTGCCCTTCGGGGAGGGGAAGCCGTTGCTCGGCGCGTGGCAACATATCGTCCTCTTCGAGCTCGACATCCGGTCTCGGAAGCGCGAAGTCGTCGTCCAGCTCGTCGGCGAATGACCGCGGCTGAACGTTTAAATGGAAGCCAAGTCTAGGCGTGCGGGGGGCCGGACATCCCGGACGTACAGAGCAGACGAATCGAAAACGGCTTTCGCCTCACGAAAGTCGGAGTGACGGGGGTGATCAAGCCCGTGCAGATCGCTCGACCGAACAAGGTCGTCACGATGACGACGACGTTCGAAATGTTCGTGGACCTCCCGGAGGACCAGCGGGGGGCCCACCTCTCCCGGAACCTCGAGGCGATCGGGGAGATCGTGGACGAAGGGGTCCGGAACCCGGCGTACTCCCTCGAGGATCTCGTGGCGAAGTTGAGCGTCAAGCTCCTCGAAAAGCACCCATACGCGTCGGACGGCGAGGTGTGGGCGAGGTCCGACTACTTTCTCGAAAAGATAACGCCCATGGGTCGACCGAGCCTCGAGCCCTACAAGCTGGTCGCTCGCTCGCTCGCCCATCGCGGGCGCCGCATTGAAGTTCGCAAGTCGATCGGCATCGAGGCGGTGGGAATGACCGCATGTCCGTGCGCGATGGAGACGATTCGCGAGGAGAACCCCGCATACGCGACCCTGAAGGACTTGCCGATCATCACCCACAACCAGAGGAACCGGACGTCCTTGGTCCTCGAGGAGCCGGAAGGGTTCGACCTCGAGGCGGACGACCTCATCGGGATTGTTGAATCGTCGATGAGCGCCCCGACCTATGAGGTCCTCAAGCGGCCCGACGAGGGCCGGCTCGTCGAGATGGCCCACGCTCGACCGCGGTTCGTCGAGGACGTGGTGCGGGAGGTCCTTGCTCGCGTGTTGCAGAAGTACAAGGACCTGCCCGACGACGTGCTCGTCAAGGTGAA
>Ga0066710_100004129_pt1 | contig 12709 bp, 10 predicted proteins | sample GraSoiAngelo_159_FD_79666 | JGI IMG/M metagenome (GOLD analysis project Ga0066710, IMG submission 79666) | Grasslands soil microbial communities from the Angelo Coastal Reserve, California, USA - 14_1009_16_40cm | ecosystem: Environmental > Terrestrial > Soil > Grasslands | place: USA...
CGGAACACTAGACGTTGGCTTGGTGACGGCGCGGCGTTGATCCAGGTCCAGAATCTTCGCTACTCGATCGGCGAGCGCGTGCTGCTCGACCGCATCGATTGGGTGATCGCGCCCGGCGACCGCGTGGCGCTGGTCGGCCCGAACGGCGCCGGCAAGACTACGCTGCTGCGCGTGCTGCTCGGCGAGCTCGCGCCGGAGTCCGGCGCCCGCGTCTCCGCCAAGGGGACGCGCGCTGGCCATCTGCCGCAGGAAGCCGCCGAGCGCTTCGACGGCACCGTGCTCGAGCGGGCCCTGGAGGCGCACCGGAGCGTGTTCGCGGCGCGCGAGGAGCTCGACGCGCTGCACCTCGAGCTGCACGGCATCGCGCCGGAGGACCCGCGGCTCGCGGCGCTGCTCGCGCGCGCCGGCGAGCTCCAGCACCGCCTCGAGCTCGCGGACGAGCACGCGCTCGAGCCCGAGGCGCGGCGGGTGCTGGCGGGGCTAGGGTTCGCCCGCGCCGATCAGGATCGCCCGCTCGCCGAGTTCTCGGGCGGCTGGCGCATGCGAGCGTCGCTCGCGGCGCTGCTGCTGACCGACCCCACGCTCCTGTTCCTGGACGAGCCCACGAACCATCTCGACCTGCCAGCGATGGAATGGCTGGAGGACTACCTCGGGGACTTCCGGGGCGGGCTGGTGGTGGTGTCGCACGACCGCGTGTTCCTCGACCGCGTCGCCGACCAGGTCGTGGAGCTGGACCGCGGCGTGCTGACCCCCTACCCCATGACGTTCACGCGCTACCTCGTGGAGCGCGAGCTCAGGCGCGAGCAGCTCGAGGCCAAGAACCAGCAGCTCGACCAGCGCATCGCCCAGCTCTCGCGGTTCGTCGAACGGTTTGGCGCGAAGAACACCAAGGCCTCGCAGGCCCGCAGCAAGGTCAAGATGATCGATCGCCTGAAGTCCGAGCGCGTCGTCCTCCCCCGGCCGCCGCGCGCGATCCGCTTCGCGTTCCCGCCGCCCCCGCACGCCGGCCGGCTGCTGGTGCAACTCGGCGACGCTGCGTTCGGCTACGACCCCCGCGACGTGTTCGCGCACGCCTCCGTCGAGATCGCGAAGCGCGACAAGGTCGCGATCGTGGGCGCGAACGGCGCCGGCAAGACCACGCTGCTGCGGGTGATCGCGGGCCAGCTCGCGGTGCGCCGCGGGGTGCGCGAGACCTGGCCGCACACCCGGCTCGCCTACTTCGCCCAGCACGCCGCGGAGACGCTGACCGGGACCGCGACGGTGCTCGAGGAGCTGGAGCAGGTCGCGCCGCCCCACTGGCGTCCTGTACTGCGCTCGCTGCTCGGCAACTTCCTGTTCACCGGCGACGACGTGTTCAAGCCCTGCCGCGTGCTGTCGGGCGGCGAGCGGCAGCGGGTGGCGCTGGCGCGCATCTTGATGGAACCCGCGAACCTCATGCTGCTCGACGAGCCCACCCATCATCTCGATATCGCCGGCAAGGAGGTGCTGGAGGAGGCGCTGGTGCAGTATCCCGGGGCCGTGGTCGTGGTGACGCACGACCGCTCGCTCATGGCTCGGCTCGCGACGCGCGTGATCGAGGTGAACGATGGGCGCGTGATCCTGTACCCGGGAGGCTACGACGACTACGAGGCCGCGCGGCTGCTGCGCGTGGCCGGCGCGGACCGCCGTCGGAAGCCGTCGCTCGGCACCCCGACCGGGACCACGGATCTCGGCGCGCGCGCGGCAACCGGGTCTTCCAGTGCGGCGCGGGCTCCGGCGCCCGCGGCCCGCGCCTCCGGCTCGCGCGAGGCGCGGCACCCCGGAGCCGCCCCTCGCGCCGGACGCGCGGCGGAGAAGCAGCGCGAAAAGGAGCTCGCCCGGATCGAGCGAGACATCGAGGCGCGCGAGACCGAGATCCGGGCGGTGGAGCGGCTGCTCGCCGATCCCGACGTCTATGCGGACGGCCCGCGAGCGAAGGCGCTTGTCACCCGCTACGAGCAGCTTCGCGCCGAGACCGACTCGCTGTGGCAGCGGCTGGAGGAGCTGTAGGGCGGGCGAGTGACCGGCCCCGTGCTCGGGCTCACGGAGCGCGCCCGGCATCGCGCGCACCCGGGCCGGACGCGGGTGCGGCTTTACCCTCGCATGTCGATCGGCACGTAGGGCCGCCGCGTGGCGCCGGTGTAGATCTGCCGCGGGCGCGCGATCCGGAACTCCGGATCGCCGCGCATCTCCGACCACTGCGCGATCCATCCCGGCATGCGGCCGAGCACGAACATCACCGTGAACATGTTCGTTGGAATGCCGAGCGCCTTGTAGATCACCCCGGAGTAGAAGTCGACGTTCGGATACAGCTTGCGGCTCACGAAGTAGTCGTCGCGGAGCGCGATCTCCTCCAGCCTGAGCGCGATCTCGAGCAGGTTGCTCGAGACGCCCACCCGCTGCACCACCTCGGCGCACGCCTGCTTGACGATCGCGGCGCGCGGATCGTAGCTCTTGTACACGCGGTGTCCGAAGCCCATCAGGCGCGTGGTGTCGTTCCTGTCCTTGGCGCGGGCCAGGAACTTCTCCGCGCTGCCCTCCTCGGTCGCGATGCGCTCCAACATCTCGATCACCTGCTGGTTCGCGCCGCCGTGCAGCGGTCCCCACAGCGCGCTGATGCCGGCCGCGATGCTCGCGAACAGGTTGGCCCGGGAGCTCCCGACCATGCGCACCGTGCTGGTCGAGCAGTTCTGCTCGTGGTCGGCGTGCAGGATCAGGAGCAAGTCCAGGATGCGCGCGATCACGGGGTCGGGGACGTACTCCTCGCACGGCGTCGCGAACATCATGTGCAGGAAGTTGGACGCGTAATCGAGCCGGTTCTGCGGGAACATGAACGGCTGGCCGATCGAGTGCTTGTACGAGTACGCGGCGATGGTCGGGATCTTCGCGATCAGGCGCACCACGGCGTCGTGGACGTTGCGGTCGGTCTCCGGCTCCTGGTAGAACGTCGCGAGCGCTCCCACCGCCGCCGCGCACACCGGCATCGGGTGCGCGTCCTTCGGCAGCGCCTCGAAGAACCGGTGGAAATTCTCGTGGAGCATGGTGTGGAGCTTGACCTCTCGCTCGAACGCGGTGAGCTTGGCGTGGGACGGCAGGTCTCCGTTCATGAGCAGCCACGCGACCTCGAGGAACGAGCTGTGCGCGGCGAGCTCCTCGATCGGGTATCCGCGGTAGCGCAGGATCCCCTGCTCGCCGTCGATGAACGTGATCGCGCTCCGGCACGAGCCGGTGTTGCCGTAGCCGGGATCCATGGTGATGAGGCCCGTGCTGCTGCGCAGCTTCTCGATGTCCACCGCCAGCTCGCCCTCGCTGCCCTTGAGGATGGGCAGCTCGAGCGTCTTGCCGTCGTGGGTGAGGGTCGCGATCGTCTTGCTCTGCTGAACTTGGGTCGGCATGGAGGTATCCCCCTCGAGCACTTGCCGTGATCCGGGAGCGCGCGCCGCCCGGGACCATGGGGGTCGGCCCGCGGGACGGCGCGCGGCGGCGAGGCCGCACGAAATGAACGACGCAGCGATCCCCACAGGGATACCGCTCCCGGCGGCGCGCCGCAAGGCCGGCCCCGGAGGCGGGACTACGGGCGCGGGCCTTCGGGAGGTCCGGGCACCTCGCGCCCCAGCGCCGCGGACAGCCAGGCACGGATGCGATCCGTGTGGCTGCCCTGCCAGAACCAGCGCCCGCACGCCGGGCAGTGGCGCAGCGCCGCGCCCCGCGCCACGACGTCGTCGGGCGCCGCGCCGCGGGCCTCGACCGCCGCGCGGGGCTCGAGCGGAACGTTGCAGCGCGGGCAGCGAGTGAACGGAGCATCCGTGGGAACGAACCGCTCGGCGACCGCCCGCACCGCCGCGGCGGGATCGCTCCGCGGCAGCGTGACGGCGATGACGTCCGCGAACCGCCTGGGGTGGCGAGCGCTCGACGTGAGCGCGACGCGGCCCCGGTCCCGCGCCCGCGCGAACAGCTGCTCCAGCCGCACGGCCCCGGCGGGCTCGACGTCGAATCCGAGCATGCGCAGCCGGCGCCCGACGAGCTCCAGGGCATCCGCCACGATGAGGTGGTCCGCACCCATGTCTCAGCCGGCGCCCGGCAGCCGGCGCAGGATGCCGCGCACGGCGAGCGCGCACGTCAGCGCCCACGCCAGGCTCGCAAGCGAACCCACCAGGTAATACTCGGCCAGCTCGCGACTCCACTTCTCGCGCGCCTCCGGCAGCCTCAGCACCGCCTTGACGGCAATCACGAAGCCGACCAGCGACTCGATCCCCGCCAGGATCGCGACGTAGACCAGCATGCGCTCGAGGATCCCGATCCACCACCCGGCCCGCTCCAGCCCCTGCTGCTGGGCGCGCGACTCGTTGGACAGCGCCTCGCGGAACGGACGGATCCAGCGCCCGATGAAGGTCGCGCCCGCGGGGACCGCGACGATCGCGCCGCATACGACGAGCCACGGCCGCGGGGCGAACGCCGCGCCGGAAAGTCCCGGCGGGATCCACGGCCCGCCGGCCGCGGCCAGCGCCGCGCCGATCGCGAGAACGTGCAGCGACTGGTCGAGCACGAGCACGCGCAGCCCGCGCGGCTCGATGCGGCTCGTCCACGCGTCGATCGCGGCGTGGCTGCCGAGGACGATCGCCGCCACGGCGATGAGCGCGGGGCGCCACGGCTCGGTCAGGACGACGAGCCCCACCAGCGCGGCATGCACCAACATGTGCAGCGCGAGCACGCGCGGCCGCCGTTTCTCGCGCGCCATGCGGTCCGTCTGCACGAGGTAGTCGCCGGCGAGGTGCGCGGTCAGGAGCTTCACGCCCAACAGCATCGTTCACCCTCAAGGCGGCGAAAGCGCCGGTTTCAAGCGCTCAAGGTTGAGCCGGCTGGGCGCCGTCCCACGCCAGCTCCGCGTCGAGCGCCTCCAGGAATCGCTGCAGCTCCGGCCAGTGTGCGGCGCGCAGCCGCTTCGCGATCGACTGGAACGACACGCCCAGCTCCCGCGCCAGTCCCTGCAGCACCTTGTGTTCGATCCGCCCCGCGACCGCCTCCCACTGTGGCAGCGTCCAGCCGTTCCACGATGCGTCCGCAACGCCCAGCGCCGCATTGGCCACGCGGTCGAACCGGGCGCGGCCGGTGTCGATCGCCGTGAGCCCACCGGCCGTGCGCTTGACGGCGTCCAGCGCCGCGCGGGCGCGGTGGAACGCCTCGCCCTCCGATTCGAACGGCCCCCGGCGACTGAGCTTGAGCGCCGCTCCCCGTCCGAGGCCGGCCCGCAGCTGCACGCGAAGCCGGGCGCCGGTGATCACGCGCGCGCGGAGCTGCGTCAGGATGGCGAGCGCCGGAGCGTCGGGACGCAGCACCGCCTGCAGCTCGTCGCCGCGCAGGATCTGCGGCGGCAGGCGGAACTCCCGGGCGTGGGTCCGCAGCACGCGGGCCACCGCCCGGCGCAGGGCGGCATCCACGCGCCTGCGGTCCGCCTCCGCCAGCGCCCGCGAGGCCTTGAGATCCGCGATCAGGACCAGCCAGGGCTGCGGCCGCGTCATTTCAACTCCAGCAATGCGAAATTACCCATTTCAACCTCACAAGGGTGAGCCTGGCACCGGAGCGCGGCCGTGTCAACCCGGGCCCGCGACCGCCTGCGGCGCCGGGCGCCGCGGCGGCGGTTGACGCGCGCGCCGGCTCACCGATAACGTGCGCCGATCATGGCCGACGTCACCCTGCGCACATTCGTGTTCCTCGACAGCCTGCAGCCGCAGCTCGCGGCGTTCATCGGCACGACGGCGCGCGGGTTCCTGCCGCTCGCCGGCGACGCGTCGATGTTCATCGAGACCGCCCCCGGCCTCATCATCAACCGCATCACCGACGTGGCGCTCAAGGCCACGCAGTGCACGCCGGCGATCATGGTGGTGGAGCGCGCATTCGGCCTGCTCGAGATCCATCACCGCGACAAGGGCCAGGTGCAGCTCGGCGGCCACGCCGTGCTCGGCTATCTCGGGGTCGGGGAGACCGACCGCGTGCAGCCGCGCGTGGTCTCGGACCAGGTGATCCGCGCCGTGGAGCCGTACCATGCGCAGGTCATCAACAAGATCCGCTACGGCGACATGCTGATCCCCGGCGAGTCGCTGCTGATCCTGGAGACCGAGCCTGCGGGCTACATCGCGTTCGCGGCGAACGAAGCGCTCAAGGCGGCGCGCGTCAAGCTGATCGACGCCTCGCTGTTCGGGGCGTTCGGCCGGCTCTACCTGTCGGGGCCCGAAGCGCAGATCGATGCGGCGCGCGATGCCTCGCTCCGCACCCTGGAGACGGTCCGCGGCCGGCCCGGCGGCCCGGCTTCCGGCGGCTGACCGTTCCCGCCGCGCGGGCGCTCCCCTACCACAGCTCCTGCTGGGGCCACAGCGTCTTGGGCTCCACGGTCGTGTAGCCGAGCCGCCTCAGCATCTCGGCCGCGCTCGCGGGCGAGTGCCCCGCCCAGTGGTTGTTGAAGTAGCCGTACACCTCGGCCACCTGCGGCAGCGCGAGCTCGATCGCGGCGTGCCAGGCGTCGAACTCGGCGCCGCGGTCGATCCGCACGCGGTCGAAGCGCGTGATCGCCTCGCGATGCCCCATCCAGCGCAGGTACAGAAAATCGCCCGTGACCTCGGTCACGGGCGGCAGGTCGCGCCACTCCGACCACACCAGGCACGCGCGACGGCGGCGCAGGAGCTGCCACGTCCGCTCGTCGTGCCACGACCGGCTGCGGAACTCCACGGCGATCTTCGCCTGCGACGGGCACGCCGCGAGAAACCTGTCGAGCACACCCACGGTGCCTTCGTCTCGCACGAAATCGGCCGGCATCTGCACGAGCAGCGGGCCGCGGCGGGCTCCGAGCGGATCGAGCGCACGGACGAACGTCTCGATCTGCTCCGCCATTTTCGCGAGCCGCGCCACATGCGTGATGGCCTGCGGCACCTTGGCCGCGAACCGGAACGTCTCCGGCGTGTGCCGGGCCCACGAGCGCACGATCGTGGGTTTGGGGGGATGATAGAACGTGGTGTCCAGCTCCACGCTGCGAAACACCTCGGCGTAGAACGGCAGCCAGTGCTCCTGCTTGCTCTCCGGCGGATAGAACGAGCCCACCCAGTCGGGATAGGACCAACCCTGGGCGCCGATATAGAGCTCGCTCATTCGCGAACGCTAGTGTTCCGTACCGGAAGTCATGTGTACGTCCTCGGTGAGCAATCGCGGTCCAGGGCAAGGCGCGACGACGAAGTCGTATCCAGAAGATACGTCGAGGAGGAGCAACGCCGCCATGGGCCGCGAGGGCCGCCGAGGCGTAGACATGACTTCCGGTACGGAACACTAGGAACGGGGACGCGCGCGGCCGCTTCAGACGTCACGTCACCCGGCGCACGGGAGTCGCTCCCCCGCGGCGGGCCGCGCGGCCGGGGCCCTGGCGGCGGGCCGGCGCGCGGCGAGGCCCGTCTCCCCGGCCGCCACGTGCGCTTCCAGGAATTCCAGCACTCGGCGCCGGTACTCCTCGGGACGGCGGATCCACGGCTCGTTGTGTCCGGCGTCGCGAACGACCCACAGCGCGTCCTTCGCGCCCGCGGCTTTCCACAGCCGCCGCACCTGGCGCTCCGAGACGCGATTGTCCTTGAGGCCGTGAATGAAATAGATCGGCCGCGTCGTGAGCCGCGCCGCCGCGGCGACGGCGTCCAGCGCGCCGGGATCGTGGCCGGTCGCTGCGCGACCCAGCGCGCGCGCCAGCGCCGCGGCTGGCCGCCGCGGCACGCGCGCCCACCGCTCCGAGGAGTCCTCGATCGCGTCGCGGCCGGTCGCAAACGCCCCGTCCACGACGACCGCCTGGATCTCGGGCGCCTCGGCCGCGAGCAGCAGCGCCACGGCGCCACCCAGCGACTCGCCGAGCACCGCGATCCCGTGCCCGACGAGCTCCGGCTGCCGCCGCACCCAGGCGAGCGCCGCGCGCGCATCCGGCAGCTCGTGGTGGCCGAGCGTGGTGGGAAGGCGCCTGCCGCTGCCGCGCTTGCGCGAGGAGCGAAAATCCAGCGTCAGCACGCCGTAGCCCGCGCGGTGGAGGAAGCTTCCGTAGCGCCAGGCGCGGGTGTGCTCCCGGCCGTAGCCGTGCAGCACGAGGACGAGCGCGCGCCGCGTGCCCGGCACGTACCAGGCGTCCACCGCGTCGTCACCCACGGGGATCCGCAGCCGGCGTGCGAGCGCATCGAGATCCGGCGCGCCGCCGAGGTCGCGCGGCACGAACGGAAACAGCGCGAGCCACGCCGCACCGCCCGCCGCGACGGCGACGACGCCCGCGCCGGCAAGCGCCGCCCATCCCAGAGCCGGCACCGGCATCAGCGCCCCACCGTGAGCCCGCGCGGTCCCACGTATTCCGACATGGGCCGGATCAGGTGATCCTCGGCGTGCTGCTCGATCACGTGCGCGCACCAGCCCGCCACGCGGCCGGACGCGAACATCGCGACGAACGAGCGCGGCGAGAGCCCCAGCGACTGCAGCACCAGCGCCGTGTAGAACTCCACGTTGGTCCTGAGGTTCCGGCCCGGCTTCATCCGCTCCAGCACCTTGAGCGCGGTCTGCTCCACGTGGCGGGCGAGATCGAACAGCCGCCGGTCTTCGAGCTTCGCCGACGCCATCTCGTCGGCCACTTTGCTCAGCACGTCGGCCCGCGGGTCGCGCACCTTGTAGACCCGGTGCCCGAACCCCATGATGCGGCGGCCGGCCTGGACCTCGCGTTCCAGCCACGCTTCCGCGTTGTCTGCGGTGCCGATATGCACGAGCATGTCGAGCACCGGACCGGGCGCGCCGCCGTGCAGCGGGCCCTTGAGCGCCCCCACCGCGCCGGTCACCGCGCTCACCGCATCCGAGCGCGTGCTCGCGATCACGCGTCCCGCGAACGTCGAGGCGTTCATGCCGTGATCGATCACCGTCACCCAGTAGGTGTCGAGCGCGCGCGCGGCGATCGCATCGGGCTCGCGCCCGTGCACCATGTACAGGAAGTTGGCCGCCAGCGGCAGATCGCTGCGCGGGGCAATCGGCTCCTTGCCCGTCGCGAGCCGCGCGTGCGCCGCCACGATCGTCGGGAACCGCGCCACCAGCATCTTCGCCGCGCGCAGGTCCGCGGCCGGCGAGATGTCGTCGGGATCCGCGAGGTCGAGCGACAGCGTGGCGCACGCCATGCGCAGCGCGTCGATCGGGGGAGCCTTGGCGGCGGCGCGCACCACGCGCAGGGTGTCCTCGGGGAGCGGGCGCAGCGCCGCCACTTCACGCCGCAAGGCTTGGAGCTCGTCCGGACCCGGAAGGCGGCCGCTCCACAGGAGGTGCGCGGCCTCCTCGAACGACACCTTCCCCGCCAGCTCCTTGAGCTCGTAACCGCCGATGATGAGCTCCCCGGCGAGGCCGTCGACGTGGCTCAGCCGCGTCCGCGCCGCCACCACTCCGTCGAGACCTCGCGTTGCCGTGCCTCCGGACATGCACCGCTCCTTTCGCGTGCCTTACACGCTCCGCTCGGGCATTCGCCCGATCACGAGCGTTCCGCTCTCGCCGCGCTCCGCGTGCGCCCAGCGGAAGTAGACGACCGTCATGACCCCCCAGTAGAACATTCCGCCCGGCACCCACATCAGCAGGCCGCCGAGGCGCTGGTCTTCCAGCGCCGACATCCCCATGAAGCGCGGCGCGAGCGCGTACCACGCGTACAGCGGGCCGGAGGCGAACGTGACCATCGCCGCGACCGCCATCATCGGCGTGCCCAGCAGGAACAGGTACAGCATCTTCGCGCCCGGCGTGAGCGGCCGGCTCACGGCGGCGCCGGCCGCGATCGGCCACCACATCAGCAGCGCAGTGGCCATGACCAGCAGGTGCATCACGATGTGGATGTTGTGGTCGCGCATCATGAGGTCGTAGAAGACCGGCAAGTGCCACAGCGAGAACACCGTGGTGTAGAGCGCGAACCCGATCGGGACCGCCGTGAGCGCCCCCCACACCGAGGCCGCCGCATGCGGGCGCAACACCGCGCGCCACAGCCAGGCCGGAACCCCGAGCACGAACAGCAGCGGGAACACCTGGGCCAGCACCAGGTGCTGCACCATGTGGGTGCTGAACAGGTAGAGGTCGCTCAAATCGTGGAGCGGACCGTCGAGCGCGATCAGCACGAACACGAGCGACGCGTAGAACGACGCGGCTCGCCAGCGATCGAACGGCTCGCCCCCGCCCAAGAGCCGCGCCCGCCAGCGGGTCACGGCGAGCGTGTAGAGCAGCGCCCACAGGCCGCAACCCACGAGCACGCTCCACTCCCAGTGCCACGGCCAGGCGCGGTAGCTGGGACGCGGCTGATCGCGGTAGGGATAGACGGCGGTCACCGCCAGCGCGGCGCTCCCCATGCGGCGCCACACCCGGGCGCGGATCGCGAACGTGTCACCGAGCGCCTGGAGGAACCCCTGCCGGGGATCCTGCCAGTGCGTCTGGCCGATCACCGTGTAGAGTCGCCGCCGCCGGATGTCGAGGAAGAACATTCCCTGTTCCACGCGACCCGTCACCGTCGCGCACTTGCGCTGCAACGTGCCCTGCATCCCGTGCTGGTAGATGCACACCGGATCCACGAACTCGCCCACCAGGTACACGCTGTCGGAAGCGGCGTCGCCGGGCCCGGCCCGAGCTGCGGGCGCGCGCCACGCGCTGCACGCGCCGAAGGCGGCCGCCAGCAGCAGCAAACGCTTGAGCACGGTTGAGGATCCTCGCGAGCGGAACGGCGCCCCATGCCGCGCGCGCTCGAGGCAAATCGCGCGCGGACGGCGAGACTCGGACACAGCCCACGGTAGCACCGCCCGGAACGGCTCACCAAGGGCGGCCGGTCCGGGCGGTCGAGGATCGCTAGGGGTCGGTCCGAGCGGTGATGGAATCCACGAACGCCTCCGCCGACAGCGTCTCCCCGGTCGCCGACCGCAGCGCCTGGCGCCAGTCCACGGAGCGCCCGAGCCGATACAGGCGCTCGATCAGATAGTCGCCGACCGCTCGTGTCCCGACATAACGCTCCCACGCCGCCTCTCCCGATCCGTCCACGTGTCGCAGGAGCCGGCGCTCGAGCTGCGACGCCATCATCTCGCCGAGCATGTAGTTGTGGTAGTAGACCGGCGCGACGCTGAAGTGGATCTTGCTCGCCCAGTCCGGCGCCCGGCGTCCCGCCGGCCGGCGGATGAGCTGATGGCGCTCCACCAGGTCCCACCACAGCGCCGTGAGGTCTTGAGCCGGGTCCCGGTACAGCGCCCGCTCCATGTGGCACATCACGAGGCACCAGCGCGTCATCACCAGCAATTGCTCGCGCACCGCGCGCGCGGTGGCCCGGGCAGCGCGCCGCGCCTCCTCGTCCGGAACGCCGGCGTACAGTCGCAGCCAGGTCGCGTTCTTGGACAGACGCCCGAACAGCATGGCGCTGGCCTCGGTCGTGAGGATGTGGGCGTGCTGCCGCAGCATCCACGGCAGCGAGCGGTCGATGTACTTGTCGTAGACGGCGTGGCCGAACTCGTGGAGCATGGTCGCCATCCAGTATTCGTTCGGCCGCAGGTTGCACAGGACGCGGACGTCCGCGCCGCGATCCACGGCCATGCAGAACGCGTGCTGGCTCTTGCCCGGCTTCTCGTAGAGGTCCGACCGCTCGAGCAGGTCGCCGATCTCGAGCCCGACCGCCGCGAAGAACCGGCGGGCGAGATCCTCCAGGCGGCGGTCATGGAACCAGGGATCCAGGTCCACTCCCGAAGTCGGCGCTTCCTGGAAGAACGGGTCGCCATAATGCCACGGCTGGAGCTGGCCGGTGCTCGTGCCGAACCGCCTCGCGAGCCCTTGGTCCAGCTCGCGCTTGTACGCCTCGGAGCCGGGGCGCGTGCCGCGGTCGGGCTGATCGGGAAGCTGGAACGGCTCGGTCTCGTCGAGCTCGTCCAGCTCGAGCATCATCGAGTAGTAGTTGTCGAATGCGAGCGTGCGCGCGGCCTCGTTGCGGAGCCGCACCAGCTCCAGCAGATCCTCCACCACCTCGAGCCCGATCTGCTTCGAGGCTTCCCAGGCGGCGCGGCGGCGGGCGGGATCGTCCGAGACCTTGAGCAGCTCCCGCAGCGTGTTGTCGGGCACCGGCTGCCCGTCGAGCTGGGCCCGGTAGTTGTTGAACGTGCGCTCGAGCTGCTTCTCCAGTCTGACCATGCGCTCGATCGTCTCGCGCGGGAGCTGGTGCTGCCGGAACGCATGGACGAGCAGTTCAAGCTGGCGCTGGGCGATCGGGTCCGGGACGCCGCCCGCGTCCTTGAGCGCGAGCAGCAGCAGGTAGGGCTCGCGCTCCGACAGCAGCGTGCGGATCTGCGCGTCCAGTCGGGCGCTCTCCTGCACGAACTCGTCCCGGCCCGTGACGCTGGCCTGCCACGTCGCGTGATTGAGCGCGACGTGGAGCGGCTCGAGCTTCGCGACGAGCGGTACCAGCAGCTCGTTGAACTTCGCGAGACGCTCCTCGGGCGCGGCGGGTGCGGTGGTCAAGGCGATTTCCGGGTGGAATGGCGCGGGTGCCGGTCGGCCGGGATGGACGAGCGAACCGGCGGCAGTCTAGTGTTCCGTACCGGAAGTCATGTGTACGTCCTCGGTGAGCAATCGCGGTCCAGGGCAAGGCGCGACGACGAAGTCGTATCTGAAGATACGTCGAGGAGGAGCAACGCCGCCATGGGCC
>Ga0066710_100004131_pt1 | contig 12707 bp, 5 predicted proteins | sample GraSoiAngelo_159_FD_79666 | JGI IMG/M metagenome (GOLD analysis project Ga0066710, IMG submission 79666) | Grasslands soil microbial communities from the Angelo Coastal Reserve, California, USA - 14_1009_16_40cm | ecosystem: Environmental > Terrestrial > Soil > Grasslands | place: USA...
ACTTGCTGAAAGCTCCAGAGTTGTCGCGGAAGCTCACGCACATGGCCGGCGATCCTGATGTAAAGGTTCGATTCCAACTCCTTTGCACCCTCGGATTCATCGACTCTGCCGAGGCCGCAGCCGCCCAGAATAAGCTTTTGGCTGATGGCGTTGAGGACCCTTGGATGCAGCTAGCTGCCCTGACTGCGCCCCCAGGTCGCGCGCTGCCGTATTTTGAGGTGGCAGTTTCTCGCTTTGCTGATAATGAAACCAAGGGCCGTCGCGATTTCTTTCATCAAGTGGGCTCTGTGATGGGGATGAAAGCGGACGCCAAAGAAATGCGGCGACTCATGGTAACCGTGGCGAACAGCTCTCACCGCAATTCCGATTGGTGGGGCGGGGCCACCCTCGACGGCGTGGCTGAGGGCGTTCGCGCAAGAGGTGCTGATGCCAAAGCAGCTCTCAAGGGAGATCGCGATGTTTTTCTGCGAATGTTCGAGCACCGGCCAGGTTCTGTGGGCCACGCCGCGGTTCATCTGCTGGCTGTACTCGGCCTTCCGGACGACGCCGCTGCGGCAGAAACGCTCAAGCGTGCTGAAGCCAGAGCCGTAGATCGCAAGGTCGAGGCCGCTTTACGAGCTGACGCACTGGAGCTATTGGCGCTTGCAAAATCTGATCACCAGGCACATTTACTGGAAAGCCTGCTGAACCCCCAGGAGCCCGACCCCGTCCAAATCGCAGCCGTGAAGGCGCTTTCCTCAGTCAAAGGCGCCAAAGTAGGCGGTCTGTTGCTGGCCAAGTGGAATGACATGAGCGCTACCGTTCGAGCCGAGGCAACCAACACGCTCCTAAGCGGAGGTTCAGATCGAGTCCGTCAAGTCTTGGAGGCCGTGAAGAACGGAGATGTTCAAACCTGGCAGCTCGAGCCGTACAAGCCCCGCCTGTTCATGGACCCTGATCCTGCTGTTCGACAGTTAGCAAGGTCGCTTTTCGAACAAAGCTCGGCGCAGCGCGAGCAAGTTTTGAAAGAATATCAGGCGGCCTTGAACATGGCCGGCGATGTCATGCGCGGCAAAGAAACCTTCACACGCGTCTGTTCAAGATGTCATGCGTTCGACGGTGTGGGCGTGGCCGTCGGTCCCAACCTCGAGACAGTCCGCAATCATCCCGCGTCGGAACTATTGGAAGACATTCTTCTGTCCAGCAAATCGATTGAACACGGCTTCGAAAGCTATGTGGTTGAGCTGGCATCCGGAGACATCGTGGATGGGATCATGAGCGCGCAGACTTCCGCAACGATCACCCTGCGGCAAGAGCAAGGAAGGGAGACAGTCATTGCTCGCCAAGACATCAAAAGCATGCGCGTCAGCAGAGTCTCTATGATGCCGGAAGGCCTAGAGAAGCAAATCAGCGTTAGTCAAATGGCGGATCTTCTGACGTTTCTTAAGGCGGTCCGCTGAGCTTCATGCGTGAGATGGGCGGAACTTTTCGCGAAGCTGTTTTGATGCGCCGCTGCTGAGTTTCTGCGTTTATTGGATTTGGCCATGTTCGCGCTCAGTTTTTGTGATTGTGACAAGCATAGTTTGTGAGGGAACATCCGCAAGGAGAATTGTCATCCCTGTTTGCACGGAAACTTTGGAGCTTAACGGCTTTCCATCACCCTCTATGCGAACCTGTTCCCAGATTGCAGGTATTTCTACTTTCAACGTCAGCGGTACATCGTAGATTCGTTTGTCCATCGGCCAATGTAGGGTTAGCGCAAGAGAGCTGTTTTCGTTTTGTTTAATATCGATGGACGCGGCTTTTCGTTCCTGAATGTACCGCAATACGTCCCCAAATGTGGTAGTCCAGATTTCCGAATGTCGCTCAAAATACCCTGCCAGCTCATCCAACGCTTCGGGAGTGATCGACAGCCAATCTCCTCCGACTCCGTGGAAACAGTACACGCCCCAGTTGTGTTCCTGGAGCGCCGGTTCAGCCAACTGGAGTAGGTTCAGAAATCCTTTCCCCGCAGTAGGCCCCAGATCACTGATGTCCAAAACATTCAACTCGTCCGGATTCTCGGGGCCTGCACCTATACCCCGGGCGCCAAATGCGTGTTCTGAGACGTAACGGAGATACAGCGCCGCATTCTTCACCTCATCTTGGGGTTTTCCGAAACTCACATTGCCGCACGGATATGCAAATGTGAGCCCGCGAGGGTGCTCGATCAGTTGCATGATTTCCTGGTTGGCACTCGCGATTTCCCGCTCCATCATGTCCGGAGTGTAGTCCTGTGAATGGGGTGCGATTTCGGGCAGCAGGCAAGGATGATGTACCGTATGATTAGCTAATTCGTCACCCTCTTGGGCAAGTTGTTTCCATTCCGGTTTGCGTTTTTGCCAGGGACCCATTCCCGTGGCCACAAAAAAGGTCCCATTCAGGTGATGCTTCCTCAAGATAGGACGGACAACGTCGAGATGGGTGTTGATGCCGTCATCAAAGCTTAGGGAAATGGCAGCAGTACGATCTTGCGGCCAGCGAGTCACACTGACTTTGGGCACAGAGTTCTGGGCTGCAGCGGTGCCCATCAATGCTGGCAGAATCCATAAATACTTCCACTTGATGTTCATATGCGCCTCACAGGCAAATATCGGGAACTTGCCCGAGCCCCTCTTCCTAAGTTCCTACCGACGAATTCTCTCGCATGATTCACGAATGACTTTCGCTCGAGCAATGCGAATGCAAAATATCGGCATCAAGTTATCCGAGCGGTATGCCCGACCCCTGCATCACTGCGGAGTATAATCGCCGGGGGTGACCAGGCGGCAGTGCATTCAAGTCTTGCTGCAGGCGGGAATCTATTCCCGATTCAACTTTTCAAATCTTCTGCAAAAATCCCAGCAAACGGACGATTTTCCCTACTACGTTGATGTTGCACAGAAAGCTGGTCTAACTGCGAAGACTGTGATTCACGGGCATGCAAATAAGAGCTTTCTTTTGTCCACCACGGGCGGTGGCGTGGCGCTCTTCGACTATGACAATGATGGATGGTTAGATATTTTCCTCGTGAACAGCTGGGGACTAACGGATTTTCCCGAAGGCCAAAAGCCAACCAACCACCTCTATCGCAACAACCATGATGGAACCTTCACCGATGTTACCGCAGCTACAGGCTTACTCCACTCTGGTTGGGGCCAAGGCGTCTGTGTAGGAGACTACGACAACGACGGCTTCCTGGACTTGTTCGTAACCTACTACGGCAAGAACGTGCTGTATCACAACAACGGAGATGGAACGTTCACTGATGTGACCCAGAAATCTGGCGTCCTTCAGGCGGAAGACCACTGGAACTCAGGGGCGGCATTCCTTGATTATGACCGTGATGGCCATCTTGATCTCTTCGTCAGCAATTATCTCGGACACAAGTACGGGGTTGTGCTCTACGACGACAATCCTTCTTTAATGGGGGCTCAGTCTCCCGTGCTCTACGGTGTGGCTGGTCTCGAAGGTACAAGGAATATTCTTTATCGCAACAATGGAGACGGAACTTTCACGGATGTCTCGAAAGCCGCTGGTTTGTGGAGGCCTGATCCCACCTATGGATTTACGCCCTGCGTCTCCGATTACGACAACGATGGCTGGCCGGACATCTATGTGGCGGATGATTCGACTCCAAGCCTGTTCTTTAAAAACAATCACGACGGCACATTCAGAGAAATGGGCATGCTTGCTGGAGTGGCTTTCGATGAAAACGGGCGCACCCAGGGTGGGATGGGAGTGGATGCTGCTGACTATGACGGCGATGGTTTTCTGGACATCATAAAGACCAACTTCTCCGACGAAACCATTTCTCTCTACCACAACAATGGCAAAGGACTCTTCACCGAGCAAACTATTTCCGCCGGCCTTGCCGGCCAAACTTCTTCTGTCAAGTGGGGCACTGGTTTTCTGGATTTCAATAACGATGGTCGGCCCGACATTTTCATTGTGACTGGAGCGATCTATCCCCCCGGTTTGGGTGAACGTCGGGCTGGAGCCGAAGAGAGTGGTAAAAAGATTTTGTACCGCAATTTGGGCAATGGTCGTTTTCAGGACATTTCAGCCCGAGGCGGGCCTGGTCTGGGAGTAGCGCGCTGCAGCCGCGGTGCCGCATTCGGGGATATTTTTCGTAGCGGTCAAATAGATGTCGTGATTAACAATATGAACGATTATCCCACGTTGCTTCGAAACCAATCACCATCAACCAATTCCTGGCTCCTGCTGAAGCTGGTGGGCACTCGGACCAACCGCGCGGCGATCGGGTCGCGCGGGATTGTTGAGACTGCGACTCAGCGGCAAGTTCAAGAGGTGCGAAGTGGAGGAAGTTTTTGTTCCCAGAATGATCTGCGATTGCATTTCGGCCTCGGCCGCGCTCGAGAAGTGACACGGGTCACCATAAAGTGGTTGGGCGGTACGGAGGACGTGTTCGAGCACGTGCCTACCAATCGGCTGGTAACCATCCAGGAAAATAAGGGAATTATTTCCCAGGAAGTTTTCTGAGCTTTGCGGCGAAACGCTATACCACTGGCTCTGCTTTTGCTTGTGCCCACGAGCCGGTACGCGTGCGCTCAAAGTATGGGCCAGAACCCGACCGGCATGTCTTCCAGCGCCTACGACAAAGCCTTTGCATTATTCGAAAAGGGACAGGTGAAGGAAACCTTGATCGAAATCGATTCCGCCTTGGCGAAAGAGCCTCAGAATCCCGCTCTACATAATCTTCGCGGCCTTGCGGCCGCACGTCTAGGGCATAGCGATGATGCAGCAAAGAGCTTCGACAAAGTTATCGAGTTACTGCCTCGCGCGGCTCTGGGGTACAACAACCTAGCAACTCTGCATTCTCAGTTGGAGCATTACGCTGAAGCAGCATCGCTGTTTTCCAAAGCTTTGGCCCGTGAACCCAATAATTTCACAGCACTGGAAGGTCTAGGAGCAACCCTAGCCGTTTTGCACAAATACCAGGATGCCGCACCTTATTTGGCGAAGGCTTGGTCTACCCATCCTGAAGACTTTCGGGCAGGATATGAATGGGCCCGCACGCTGCATGAATTGCACCGGCCCGCCGAGGCCCAGAAGGTGCTCCGGCAACTCACCCCGCCGCAAGACGCATCCCTGACAGCCCAGTTCTATAAGCTCTCCGGTGCAGTTGCTGAACAATCTGGAGATCGGGAAGGCGCCAGTCGTTTTTATGCTCGTGCCTACGAACTTGCACCAAGCGCCTTTGAAACTTATCTCGCTCTAGTGCGTACAAGCATCGGCGCGGGAAATTCAGCTCAATCGTTGCCGCCAGCTCCGGCATCGCTTTCCGCCGAGCAGCATTTTGCGCTAGGGTTACTTTTTGCCTCGGCAGGCGATTACGCCCAAGCCGTCCCGGAGTTTGAAGAAACTCTGCGCATGGAGCCCACAAGCTACTCGACTAGCTACAATCTCGCATTGGCCTACAAGCAAACTGGAAAAGCTCAGTTGGCGATTGAAGTAATTGAGCGCGCAATTGCGCGCCGGGCGACTGGCGAGTTGTACAACTTTCTTGGTTCCCTGGAAGAAGAGGCGGGACACTATGTAGACGCTATTCATCACTACCAACGCGCGGTAGAAGTGGAACCTGCTAACGAGCAATTTTATTTTGACTTAGGTGCGGAATACCTCATTCATTTCACCTTTGAACCGGCTCTTGAGGTTTTTCAGCTGGGAACACAGAAGTTTCCTCGCTCCGCGCGCCAACACATCGGAAGCGGATTGGCTTACTTCTCGTTAAGAAGATACCGCGAGGCTGCCGAATCTTTCCTCAGCGCTCTCGAGATCGATCCATCTTCTCCCACGACCTTCAAGGCCTGGAATGCTCTACCGCCCTTTGTGGGATTGGCTGAGTGGGAAACGATAAGGCCCCGCCTGGAAACATTGGCCAAGCTGCACCCGCAAAACGCCCAGGTGCTCTACTGCTATGCAGCTGCCCTTTTCCGACACAGCATATCGTCACACAGCCAATCGGCGCTAACCTTGGTACAGTCGCTGCTCGAGCGAGCCATCCGTCTCAAGCCAGGCTTTGCTGAGGCACAGCTCGAACTGGCTACTCTGTATCAGATCCGTGGTCAATTTGAGAAAGCAGTGGCTAACTTCCTGGAAGCGATCCGGCTCAATCCCGACTCGGACCAAGCACATTACCGGCTGGCTCAAACCTATCGAAATTTGAACCAACTAGACGCAGCCGAACGAGAGTTGGTCCGCTATGTGGAACTTTCCCGAAACCGTCGCGACAAGTTGGCGCAAACCCGTAGTACCATTACTCAGTTTGTCCTCGCACAGCCGCCTTCCTCAGCAGTTTCACCTGGGCCGGCTGAAGGAGCGCCACATCGGTGAGCACCCGTTCTTGAATTCGCAGAGATTTCATACAAGCCAGAACATCCTTGACAATCGTGTCAAAACTGGCGTATTTAGGCTCGGTCCCCAGTTAGCACTCCTGATTTAACGAGGGAATGTATGAAAGTACGTGAGGCTCGGAGTCATTTGCCTTTTGTCATTTGTGTCACCCTCTGGTTGATCTGCTCCGGAAACTTCCTACTTATGGCCCAGGTTGATCGTGGGGCTATCACGGGCACGGTGACTGACGCTAGTGGGGCTGTAATGGGCGGTGTCACAGTAATTATCACTAACACCGAGACAAACCAGGCGAATCGATATGCGACCAACGATTCTGGGGGCTTTGTCGCCAACCTTTTGCGCATTGGCAAGTACACAGTGACCGCCGAAAAATCCGGATTCCAAAAAACCGTCCAAGAAAATGTGGAGGTTGGCGTAAATCAGGTGGTCAGGGTCGATCTCCGCATGCAAGTGGGTGTGGTGACTCAGACGGTGGAGGTCGGAGCCGCACCTAGTCTCATCCAGACGGAAACCACATCACTAGGAACGATTGAAACGGAGCGACGGATTGTTACATTGCCACTCAACGAAAGAAATTTTATTGCGTTAGCGTACCTGGGACCTGGAGCCAATTCGGGACAGCAGGGCACCAATGCCAGCGGAGGTGTGTTCGAGAATGAACGCGGCAATGAAGCTTTGTCGGTAAACGGTTTGCGCGTTTCCAACAACAATTTCTTGCTCGATGGTGTAGACAACAACGAGTTTGGACTGGGTGGTACGATTGTCCTTCCTCCTCCGGATGCGATTCAAGAATTTCGTATTGAAGAGAACTCAATGAGCGCCGAGTTTGGCCGCGGCGGTGCGGCCGTGAACGTTGCTCTTAAATCAGGAACAAACGAAGTTCATGGAGGGGCTTACGAATTCCTTCGCAACGACAAGTTGGATGCGCGCAATTACTTCGATGTGGAGAAGCCTCCTTTTCATCGTAACCAGTTTGGAGCTCTGCTAGGCGGCCCCATCATCAAGGACCGTACTTTTATCTTCGGCGATTATCAGGGTGTACGCATCCGACAAGGACTGACCTTCGTATCCACGGTTCCGACCGAGAGCATGCGTGGCGGGGATTTTTCCGAACTGCAGACGCCGATCTACGATCCCGCTTCAACTGGTAGCATGAGGCAGCTCATTAACCCGACAAACCCTTTTGTGATTCCTACTAACCGCATCAACGCTGTAGGACAAGCAATCGTGCAACTTTATCCTCTGCCGAATCGTCCGGGAGCGGGTTTATTTGACAACTTTGTTCTGAACCCAAAGCTGATGAATAACCAAAACGCGTTCGATATTCGCGTGGACCATCGCTTTCGAGAACAGGATCAGGTATTCGGACATTACAGTTTTAGCAATGTTGACAGTTTGAGACCCGCACCCCTCGGCGATGTGGGAGGACAAGACTGCTGTCCCAGCAACTCGACCAATCGGGCCCAACATCTGGGTCTAGGCTGGACCCACACCTTCCAATCAAACTTGCTGAATGATCTGCACGGTGGTGCGTTCCGCTATGTGGTCAATGGTCTCCCGCTGAATTATGGAAAAGATATTTCCCAAGGATTGGGAATCCCTAATGCAAATCGTGGCGACCCGACCTCTTCGGGACTGTCGTTCATTGAAGTTTCCGGCTTTCAGAGTCTCGGCGACTCACTCTGGACCCCAGAGTTCGCAGTCGAGAACATATTTCAGATCGCTGACACCCTCAGCTGGGTAAGAGGCAAACACTCCCTGAAGTTCGGCGTCGATTTCCGCCGACAACAGCGAAACTTTTTCCAGACCACGGCTCCGCGAGGCTGGTTCCAATTCACCGGAGCCTACACTCAAGACCCAGCCTCCGGCACCGGCGGGAATGGTCTTGCTGACCTGCTGCTGGGGATTCCGCAGTTCTTGGAGCAGGACACGCTGGCCGGCAAATACCCCACGCGTTACTGGGACTTGGCCGGTTTTGTTCAGGATGACGTGCATGTGACTCCAGACTTGACGCTGAATCTTGGCCTGCGATATGAGGTCTTTTCGCCGGCCAGCGGGCGTATCGGAAACTTTGATTTGCAAACCGCGAAAGTGGTCAATGCACAAGGTCTCAATCGTGTTCCACACGCTGGCGTCAAGTTCGACAAGAACAATTGGGGACCACGGGTCGGAGTGGCCTGGACGCCATTCGGTAACAAGCGTACGGTTCTGCGTGGCGCTTTCGGTGTCTTCTACTCGACGGAGGGAAACATATTTGACGATCTAGGCCTCAGTCCACCCTACTTATCAGTTGAGTCTCAGTTTTTCAACGGTGGAATTGCCCCAGACCCATCACAATCGGTGTCTAACGGCTTTCCCGCGACCGTCACCTTTCCCGATCCCAATTTTCCGCAAGGAACAGTACGCACCAATGGTCCGGAACACACCATCCCATACATTCTGGAGTGGAACTTAAATATCCAGCGCGATTTTGGGCGCAACTGGGTAGCTCAAATCGCATACGTGGGCACTCGAGGGGTGCGCTTATGGAATCACGAGTCCACCAACTTGAACCAGCCTCCTCGACCCCTCGATTCCAACTTCTCGGATGAAACCGGGAACTTTGGACGCCCCTACTTCGATCGGCTTCCAAACTTAGACACCGTCTTGCCTTTCAACTTCCCTCAGTTGAGCATGCTCTACCATTCGCTGCAAACGTCGCTGACCAAACGCTTCTCCAATGGGCTCAATCTTCAAGCCTCCTACACTTTCGGAAAAAACCTCGGCACCGCGGATGGGAATGTGGGTACGGTGGCGATCCAGAACGCCTACAATGTTGCCGCAGAGAAAGGGCCGGTTCCACCCGATCTTCGTCATCGGTTTGTAGTTAGTTATCTCTACGAACTGCCAATTGGGCGCGGTAAACCATTCTTGGGCCACGCTTCACCTTTACTAGAAGCAGTATTCGGAGGCTGGCAGATTTCAGGTATTACTCTGTGGAGAAGTGGGGAGGCCTACACTGCTGGGCTTTCGTTTGATCCCACCAACACCGGAAGTAACTCACCGCGGCCGGATCGCATCCACGACCCGTACGACTTCTCTTTTGATATAGCCACGCAAGCTGCGCTGGGTTGTAGTTCGCCTGGGCACCAAACTCTCGACTGTTTTTACAATCAGGCAGCGTTTGTTCTTTCGCCCCTGGCTCCGGGTCAAACATTTGCTCACGTTTTTGGGAATAGTGGACGAAGCACACTGCGTGGGCCCGATCAGCGCAACTTCGATCTTGCCATTCTGAAAAAGTTCCATGTTACGGAACACCACGCGTTGGAGTTTCGGACCGAATTCTTCAATCTTTCCAATACTCCCCAGTTCGCGTTGCCTGATGGAACCGTGGATGTACCCGGAGGGGCCAGCATCTCTAGCACGTTGCCCGACAATCAACGTGAGATCCAGCTCGGTTTAAAGTGGACCTTCTAAAGATCTAGGCAAACCGGAGCGTCGACTGCCGTTTGCACCTGGAAATGCTTGGTCTAGCGGAAGCGCTAACACAGGCAACTGAGAGGAAGGCCAGCGAGCCGCATTTATGGTGAGGAAAATCATGAGGAGTTGGAAGTATTTCTTACTTAGGTGCAAGGTCCTACAAATTACCTGGCTGTTTTCGATAAGCCTGCAACTTGCCTGGAGCGCATTCGGCCAGGATGTTCAAATTTATGTTTCTTCGCAGGCTGGAGATCGCATCGCCGTTAAGCCAAACCTTCGTTTTGTAGACGGCGTCCGGGTGGGCCAATACAACTTCAACGTCGATGACGCGGTGAACTATCAGAAAATCGATGGCTTCGGCGCCTCCCTGCTCGAAGCCGGGCTGATCTGTATTAATGACCTACCTCCGATGGAACAAGAGAAGCTGCTGCGAGCACTTTTTGATCCTAAAGAGGGCGCCGGTTTTTCCGCTATGAAGACGGTCATCGCGGGCACAGATTTCATGTCGGCAGGACCGTTCTACAGTTATGCTCCCACTCCCGGCGATCTGCACATGCAAAGCTTTTCCATTTCACGCGATCTGGGCACGAACGGCCTGATTACATTTATTAGGCGAGCCCGGCGGTTCGGCAATTTTGTTTTGCAGGCGCCGATGGACTACCCGCCGGATTGGATGCTCGTTGATGTCGATACCAACCAGGACATTAATCCCAAATACTATGAGGCGCTCGCGCTCTACTATTTGCGGTACCTGCAGGAGTACGAAAAAAATGGAGTTTTTATCGATTATTTAAGCCTCTTCAATGAGCCTGGTATTTACACCAAAATTCCTTATGAACATATTCGCGACCTGCTGCGCGACCACGTAGGTCCCTTGTTACAAAAAGCAGGCGTGCGCACCAAGATCATGCTTAGCGAAGCACCCGAGCGGGAGGATGCATACCACAACTATTCCATCGTGCTCGATGATCCTGCTGCCCGACAGTACGTCGCGGCAGCCCCTTATCACGGTTATGACTTTAAAAATTTCGAAAAGATAGCCGAGCTCCACACGCGTTACCCGGATCTCCCACTATGGATGACAGAGGTTTGCTGGGCCTATGAAGCCGGTGCGCCCAAGTCCGTGCCCCTGCCGCGTTATGACTTCGAAGATGGCGACTTTTGGGGGAACCAGATTTTTAATGATCTAGAGATTGGTGCTGCCGCGTGGATTTATTGGAATATGATCCTGGATGAAAAGGGTGGTCCATGGTCAATTTCCTATATTCATGGCAATCCGGACCCCAACGCGCAGCACCCAGTGGTAATTGTGGATCGGCAGACCAAAAGAGTAACCTATACTGGTCTTTATTATTACCTGACACACTTCAGCAGGTTCGTGCGGCCCGGTGCGATTCGCATGCAGACCACCGGTCTTTATGATGGTGTGCGCGTCATTTCGTTCCGCTCGCCGGACGGCCACATAGTCAGCCAACTGATGAACAGCCGTAACTGGGAGGCTAACGTCAATCTGATTTCACGTGGGCGTTTGCTACCCATCAAGCTCCCCGCAATCTCCATTACTACCGCACTTTGGAGTCCTACCACGTCGGGAGCCACTGTACAGTAGACACCTGCATCCTTTCAGCGGCTGCTCGAGAGATTTGCTGCCGCGATTCGCACGATATTGGAGTATGCAGACTTGCCATCGGAATTGGCAGCACTAACACGATAGGCCAATGTCTGGCCTTTCTTCAGGCTAGTGTCTGTATACTGCGTGACGCTCGGGCCCACTTCAGCGAGGCGCTGCCACGTTCCGCGTCCGCCACTTTCTTCCACATGACGTTCCAAGATTATCTTCGTCGGATTCCCACCGTGGTTTTCCCACGTCAGCTTGGCAGAGCTGCCTTCCACGGCGATGTTCAGAGAGCTCGGCACCTCCGGCAGAACGGGCCAATCGAAGTAATTCGCATCGGTAATGGCCAGGATGCTGTCCGTGACGGGCAACCCATCCACTGTGTCCGTAGTGCCCTCCTTCCAATGCAGCGGTCGGATGTCCCCGGCAACCACATCGACCAATACCGGGTCTGTGATGCCCGTGTTCTTCAAAGTCAGACTGGCATAGAGCGGAGGGAAGGAATTTCCCGGCAGGCTGTGTGCGGCGAGCCAGTAGGCAACAATTGCTTTTCCCTTCACAGAGCGAAATCCGTATCCCATAAAAGGGAAACCGGATTTGCGACGCAACGCCGGAATATCCGGGCTGACAACTTCGATAGAGGGATCCAGCTTTGTATCGGAAAACAGTGCATTCGTGTTTTGCAACGCGAAGAACACTGGCCGCGGCGTGAAATCGTAGTCATGGTTCGTGAGGCCGTGAATGAACCCGAAGTCGTCATATTCGTTGCCATCGGTCCCTGCCGCTAGCAGCCACACAAAAGTCTTCACTCCCACTGCGTGGTTGTAGATGATTCCGCGCGGAACATACTTTGCCTGCACCGACTCATCGGATCCGACCCATGACGGGATGGAATTAAATTCATCGTCAAAAAAAGGAATACCGGATTTGACGCCAGAATAGTGTGAGACCAGGTCTCGCAACGCGCCCGGAGACTCATTTAGATACGCGCCGTAATCCATGCTCTCCGGATGCATATTCTGCCCGTAGCCCGGATATGTGTGATAAGCGTACACGTCGATTCCTGAAGCACATTTGCAAGTGTCCAATGCTTTCTGCGTGAACTCGCGCGAAGGGTCGGCCTGGCCCCCATAGATCACCTTGGCATTAGGATCGGCGTGGTGTACTGCCTGCACGAAAGGCCCGAGAAGATTTCCGTATTGCTCGGGGTTGCCCCATGAGTTCCAGTACCCGATGTCCTGTTCGTTCCACAACGCCC
>Ga0066710_100004133_pt1 | contig 12705 bp, 15 predicted proteins | sample GraSoiAngelo_159_FD_79666 | JGI IMG/M metagenome (GOLD analysis project Ga0066710, IMG submission 79666) | Grasslands soil microbial communities from the Angelo Coastal Reserve, California, USA - 14_1009_16_40cm | ecosystem: Environmental > Terrestrial > Soil > Grasslands | place: USA...
ATCTGGTACCTGGAAGGCGCCTCGTACACGAATGCGCCGCTCTCCGCCTCGGCGATGGCGCTCAGCCGGACCGCTCCGAGCCGCACGAAGACCGTGGCGATGAGCCACCAGACACAGCGCTACTACGAGTTTCGCCGGGGGACCCGGGTCTCCAGCACGGCGCACCTGACGCTCGTCTTCGACCTGCCGTCGTCATCGACCGGATCCGCGGCCTCCGCGCTCGTCTTCCACAAAACTGGGACGGTCAAGCCGTACCGGTTCGCGCTCTCGAGCCTCGGCAACGGCACCTTCAGGCTCGCGTTCGGATCCGGAGTCTCGAAGGTCGACGTCGTCCTGACGAATGCGAGCACGCGGTACGGCAGCTGCTGGGCGCAGGCCACGCCGTACGCGTGCAGCGGCGTCTCGCTCGACGACGGCCGCGCCTACAGGTTCACCGCCCGGCTCTCGTAGCCGCACGCACCGCGAGGCGCCCGGGCGCTGCGGGCCCGTACCCTTACCGCCGTGCAGATCGAGCGAGTCGACCGAACGCAGGCGCGCCCGGTCGAGCGCCCGGAGTGGTTCCCCGGCGGCGAGGTGCTGACGCAGGCGCTCTCCGACCCCGAGGACGTCGCCGGCGTCGAGATCCTCGCCGTCTTCTTTTCAGCCGGCGCGCGGACACGGCCGCACACGCATCCGACCGACCAGATCCTCCAGGTCGTCGAAGGGGAGGGAATCGTCGCCACCGAGACCGAGCGGCGGATCATCCGTGCCGGCGACTTCGTCATCGTCCCGATCGGGATCTGGCACTGGCACGGAGCGACGCCGGATAGCGCGATGTGCCACCTGTCGATCAAGCCGCCCGGCCAGACCGACTGGACGGCGCCCTGGAAGGACTGGAAGACCTACGCCGAGGGCGCCCGCTGATTCGTCGGCGGGTCGTCGTCCACGGCTGGGTTCAGGGCGTCTTCTTTCGGGACACCGTCCGGCGGATCGCCGCGCAACGCAGCGTCGCCGGCTGGGTGCGGAACAACCCCGACGGGACGGTCGAGGCTGTCCTCGAGGGCCGGCCCGAAGCGGTCGAGCATGTCACCGACTTCCTCCGCAAGGGGCCGCGTGACGCCGAGGTCGAACGCGTGGAAGTCCTCGAGGAGCAGCCGCAGGGCCTGAGCGGGTTCATCATCCGCTGAGCCGCCTCAGCCGCTGCAACCCTCCCTGTAGCGGCAAGCGAGGCAGTGGATTCGCTTGGTCCAGATCATCGACTCGCCCCAGCGAGGGCATGCCGGGTGTTCGTCCTCCTCGGCGGAGACCCGGCAGCCGGCTTCCTGCACTACTCCCATTCGATCGTGGCGGGCGGTTTCGACGAGAGGTCGAGGGCGACGCGGTTGACCCCGGGGATCTCGTTGATGATCCGGCTCGAGATCGTCTCGAGCACGTCGTACGGCAGGCGCGCCCAGTCGGCGGTCATCGCGTCGTCGGACGTGACCGCCCGGATCACGATCGGGTAGGCGTACGTCCGCTCGTCGCCCTGGACGCCGACGGAGCGGATCGCCGGCAGGACGGCGAAGCTCTGCCAGAGGTCGCGGTAGAGCCCGACCCGGCGGATCTCCTCCTGGATGACCGCGTCGGCCTCGCGGAGGATCTCGAGCCGCTCGTCGGTGACCTCGCCGATGATCCGGATCGCGAGGCCCGGGCCCGGAAACGGCTGCCGCCAGACCATCGCCTCGGGAAGACCCAGCTCCTCCCCCACGCGGCGCACCTCGTCCTTGAAGAGCATCCGGAGCGGTTCGACGAGCTCGAGGTCCATCTCCGCCGGAAGGCCGCCGACGTTGTGGTGCGACTTGATCTTCGCGGCTGGACCGCCGTCGGCGCCGCCCGACTCGATCACGTCCGAGTAGAGAGTCCCCTGGACGAGGTGCCGGATGCGCCCGAGCCGGCCGGACTCCTCCTCGAAGACGCGGATGAACTCCTCGCCCACGCGGCGCCGTTTCTCCTCGGGGTCGGTGACGCCCGCGAGCCGCGAGAGGAACCGCTCCCGTGCGTCGACGTGGACGAGCGGCACCTGGAAGTGACGACGGAACGTCTCGACCACCTCCGTCGCTTCGTCCTTGCGGAGGAGACCGTGATCGACGAAGACGCATGTCAGCTGGTCGCCGACCGCCTTGTGCACGAGGAGCGCGGCGACCGCGGAATCGACGCCTCCTGAGAGCGCGCAGAGCACCGGCTCCCGCCCGACCTGCGCGCGGACGCGGGCCGTCTCCTCCTCGATCACCGCGGCCGCCGTCCACACGGGCGGCGCGTCGGCGACGCGGTAGAGGAAGTTCTTGAGGATCTCGGTGCCGTGCGGGGTATGCAGGACCTCCGGGTGGAACTGGACGCCGTAGAGACGGCGCTCGGATGCCTCGAAGGCGGCGATCGGGGTGGAGCCGGATCCGGCGACGACCCGGGCACCGTCCGGTGCGGCGACGACGGAGTCGCGATGGCTCATCCAGGCAATTTGCTCGGCGCCGAGACCGGCGAAGAGCTCGCTTTCGGGATCAGCCGCGATCTCGGTGCGCCCGAACTCGGAGATGCCGGTCCGCTCGACGCGGCCGCCGAGCTCCCGCGCCATCAGCTGCATGCCGTAGCAAATGCCGAGCACGGGCACGCCGAGCTCGTACAGGCCGGGATCGATCTGCGGCGCGCCCTCGGCGTAGACCGAAGCGGGGCCGCCGGAGAGGACGAGCGCGAGCGGGTGCCGGGCCCGCGCGGCGGCGGGTGTGATGCGGTGGCCGACGAGCTCGGAGTAAACGCGGCACTCGCGGACGCGGCGCGCGATCAGCTGGGAGTACTGCCCGCCCAAGTCGACGACGAGCACGGGCCGCTCGGCCGGATCCGGCTCGGGCAGGCGGATGACCTCGGCTTCGCCCATCACTGCCCTCGTGCACGCTCGTGACGGGCCTGGCTCGGTTCCAACGCGATGCGCGCGTCACTCGTGCGGCTGGAGGGGTTACGCTCGAAAGCGGGTGGAGGCGCGGGGTGGCCCCCGGGCGCCCGGCCTGCCGCCCGCCGCCCCATTAGGCCATGCCGATCCGCTGGGCCTGCTGCAGCGCCTTGCCTTCCGTCTTGATCGCAGGAGCGAGCATGATCTCGGCCCGCTGGAAGTCATGGATGTTCTCATAGCCGCAGGTCGCCATCGACGTCCGGAGCGCGCCCATCAGGTTCAGCGTGCCGTTGTTCTCGCGGGCGGGACCGACGATGATCTCCTCGAGGCTGGCGGACTGCTTGACCTCGACCCGCGCCCCGCGCGGCAGCGTCGGGTGGAAGGTCGCCATCCCCCAGTGGTAGCCGCGGCCGGGGGCCTCGTGAGCGCTCGCGAGGGGCGAGCCGACCATGACGGCGTCCGCGCCGCATGCGATGGCCTTCGCGATGTCCCCGCCGGTCCGCATCCCGCCGTCCGCGATCACGTTCACGTACGTGCCGGTGTCGATCAGGTGCTGGGCCCGCGCCGCCGCAGCGTCGGAGATCGCGGTTGCTTGCGGAACACCCACGCCGAGCACGCCGCGCGTCGTGCAGGCCGCACCCGGGCCCACGCCGACGAGCACGCCGGCCGCTCCGGTGCGCATCAGGTGGAGCGCGGTCGGGTACGAGGCGCAGCCGCCGACGATCGCTGGGATCGGCAGCTCGGCGATGAACTGCTTCAGGTTGAGCGCCGTGCCGTTGGAGGAGACGTGCTCGGCCGAGACGACCGTCCCCTGGATGACGAGGACGTCCAGCCCGGCCTCGAGGGCTACCTCGTAGTGCTCGCGCACGCGCTGGGGCGTCAACGAGCCAGCGGCCAGCACGCCCGCGTCCTTGATCTCGCGGATCCTGGCCGCGATCAGGTCCGGCTTCACCGGCTCGGCGTAGATCTCCTGCATCCCGCTCGTCGCCTCGGCCGGAGAGAACGAGGAGATCTGATCGAGTTGTGCGTCGGCGTTTGCATACCGGGTGAAGAGACCCTCGAGGTTGAGGACGCCGAGCCCGCCGAGCCGACCGACGACGATCACCGTCTTCGGGGAGGCGACCCCGTCCATCGCCGCGGCGAGAAGCGGCAGCTCGAGCAGGTGCTCGTCGAGCGTCCAGCCGATGTCCACGTCGTCGGGATCGCGCGTTCGCCGGCTCGGCACGATCGCGATGTCGTCGAAGCCGTACGCCTGCCGGGCCTTCTTGCCGAGGCCGATCTCGATCTCCACTAAGGCACCCCTTCCCGACGCAAAACCCAGGCGCTCAACCGCTCGCCTGGGCCGGAAAGACGGTCGCTGCCGTCACCACTCTCATGCGACGCGATCCTACCATCCTGGGGTGATGGCCCAAGGGGCCGAGTTCGTGGCTCAGGCCCCGTGCGCGACCCGTTCGAGGCGCTCCACGGAGACCGTTGAGCCGAGCCTGCCCGCTTCCCTTGCATCGAAGCGCCCAGGCCCGGCCTCGAGCACCGACGCGGCGCCCGCGGCGACCGCCTGCCGCACGGAATCCTCGAGCGAGCGACCGTTGATCCGCGCAGCGATGAACCCGGCGAGGAGGGTATCTCCTGCCCCGACCTCCGAGACCGCCTCGAGCCGCCGCGTGCGGCCGCGGAGCAAGATCTCGTCGCGCTCCTCTCTGAGTGCCGCGAAGCAGCCGTCCTCGACAGTGATGAGCACGTTCCGAGCACCGAGCTCTGCGATCTCCTCGAGCCCGGCGACCACGTCCTCGTCGTCGTTGAATTCGTGGCCGACGAGGGCCTCCGCCTCCCGCGTGTTCGGCGAGACGAGGTACGGCTCGGCCTCGACTCCGAGCCGGAGCGGCTCGCCTTCGCAATCGAGCACGGTCAGCACATGGCGGCGGTTCGCGTCGCGGATGAGCTCCGCGTACAGCCCCGGATCGACGCCACGGGGAAGCGATCCGGCGAAGACGAGGAATTCGGCCCCCTGCGTCAGGTAGACGACCTTCTCGCGCAGCATGTGGAGCTCGGCGTCATCCACCTCCGGGCCCCACTCGTTGATCTCCGTGTAGGCGTTCGCGATCGGATCGAGGACGGCGATGGAGACGCGCGACTCGTCGTGGATGCGGACGAAGTCGTTGAGGATGCCCTCCTCCGTCAGATCCTCGACGACGCGCGTTCCCGTCCGCCCGCCGGCCAGTCCCGTGCACACGACCGGAACGCCGAGGCTCTTGAGCGCCCGGCCCACGTTGACCCCTTTCCCACCGGCGGTCGAGAGGCCGAGGCTCGCGCGGTGGCGATGGCCGAGCTGGAAGCTCGGCACGACCAGCGTGCGGTCCATCGCGACGTTGAGCGTGACGGTGACGATCACGGGAGGACGGCCGCGACGAGGCTCTTGAGCATTCCGCCGGCCTCGTCGACCGTACGGCCAGCGTACCAGGAGAGCTTCTGCCGGAACCCGACCGCCGGGACCGCCCTCGCCGCGACGAGCGGCACGTCGGCGACCAGCTTGCCGCCGGCGTACACCCGCACCTGGCCGAGCCGCCTACCGCGCGCGATCGGCCCCTCGAGCTGCGCGGGCGCGACGACCCGCTCGACGAGCGTCCGGTCGAGGCGAACGGTCCTGCTCGGTGCCGCCCGCGCGACCAGGGGAAGGCGGTCGCTCGTGAAGGCGAGTGCGGCGCTCGCGTACGTCCGGCCGGGCACGACGAGCGCGAGACGTGAGTACTGCGCGAACGCCCAGTCGAGGAGGCTGACGAGTGCGTCGTTTCGCACGGCACGGTCCGGACTTCCCAGCACGACCGCGTAGAGCGTCACGCCCTTGCGCCGCGCCGCAGCCACCTCGTTCCAGCCGGCGTTGCCCGTGTGACCGGTCTTAACTCCGAGCGTCCCGCGGTACGAGCCCAGCAGATCGTTCCAGGTGTGCAGCCTGCGTCCACCCGCGATCGTGGCCGTCCTCATCCGAACGATCTGGCGAAAGATCGGCCGGTGCATGGCGAGGCGGGCGAGGCGGAACACGTCGCGCGCGGACGAGTAATGGCCGGGCGCGTCCAGGCCGTCCGGCCGGACGTAGTGGGTGTGGCGCAGCCCGAGGCGCCGTGCCCTGTGATTCATGAGCGCGACGAATCGCCCGATGCTGCCGTGGCCGACGTACGCGGCGAGCGCGTCGGCGGCGTCGTTCGCGCTCTGGATCAGCGCCCCCTCGAGCAGGTCGCGCACGCTCAGCCGCTCCCCGCCGACGAGGTGGATGCTGGACTCCCCGACCTCCCCGGCCGCAGGCGCCACGCGCACGATGCTCCCCGGCCGTGTCCGGTCGATCGTGATGAGCGCGGTCATGATCTTCGTGATGCTGGCGATCGGGAGCTCCGCGGTCGCGTTCCGCGCGTAGAGAACCTCGCCGGTCGCGCCGTCGGCGACGAGGACCGCGCGGGCGTCGACGGAGGGCGGAGTGGTCAGAGCCGCCGCGCGCCCGGTGGCGGCCAGCGCGGCGACGAGCATGAGCACGAGAGTGAGGGTGAGCCGCCGGCGCACGGACCGAAACCTATAATCACCCGCGCCCGTGCGGCCGAGCCAGAAAGACGACAAGCCCGAGCGCGTCCGAGGGGTCGAGCGCTCGATCGAGGTGCAGCTCGGACCGCTCGGGGGCTTCGAGCTGCGGCCGACCCGCTGCTTCGTCTGGCCCGGCGAGGAACGGGCAGGCCGAGAGCGAGTCGTCTCGCTCGGGCCCGCGCCGCGGAACCTCATGATCCCGCGCAAACGACGGGAGCTACGCGCAGGCACGCTCCGGGTGAGCTCACTCGGCAACCCGCTCATGACGCTTGCGCTCGCCGGTGTTCACGCGGCCCGGCGCATCTCGGACCAGAAGAGCACGACACGGCGCGGCCCGGCGCGCTAGCGCACCCGGACGCGCTGGCCCGTCCCGAGCGAGAGCGGGTCGATCTTCGGGTTGAGCCGAAGCAGGCGGTCGACCGTCGTGTGGTACTTGGCCGCGATCGACTCGAGCGTGTCGCCCGCCTTGACGTTGTAGAACCGCTTCTTCTTCGGCTTTGCGGGAGTTGTCGCCGGCGGCGTCGAGACGCTGGCCGAGGGGGTGCTCGTCGTCGCCGGGCTGGACGAGCCCGTCAGCGAGCCGTGGATCAGCAGAATCAGCACCGTGGCCGCCGTGAAGAACGCGAGCGGCGCGAGCACCCGCGCCGCGCGTGTGCGCGCCCCCGGCTCGTCCTCGGGCACCGCCATCGGCTCCTCTACCACCCCGAGACCGCCCACACCTCGCCCCGGAGACGCGCCGCCTCGGCGCCGGCCGCCTTGCGCCAGTCGCTTCCCTCGACCCGGAACGCGTAGATGAGCGAGCGCGAGACGGGGACGAGCGCGCTCGCGGGGCCGCTCGTGAAGGCGCGCGCCACGTCGGCCGGCGACGCACCCTGCGCACCGACACCCGGAAGCAGGAGCACCGCCTGCGGCATCAACCGGCGCGCTTCGCCGATCGCGCGCGGATACGTCGCTCCGACGACTGCGCCCACGCTCGACAGACCCCGCTCCCCGATCAGGTCCTCGCCCCAGGCGGCGACGAGCTCGGCCACGTGCTGCCAGACGCGCCGGCCGTCGGAGAGCGTGAGCTCCTGCACGTCAGCGCTCCCCGCGTTGGACGTCTTGACGAGGCAGAAGAGGCCGGTCCCAGCCCGGCGGCAGGCGGCGACGAGCGGCTCGACGGAATCGCTGCCGAGGTAGGGGTTGACGGTGAGCGCGTCGGCCCTTGGCGGGCCTCCGTCGCGATCTTCGAGGTAGGAGTCCGCATACGCGCGGGCGGTCGAGCCGATGTCACCGCGCTTTCCGTCCGCGATGACGAGCAAACCCGCGGACCGGGTGTACTCGCAGACCCGGTCGAACGCACGGATCCCCTCCGGGCCGAGAGCCTCGAAGAACGCGAGCTGCAGCTTCGCACCCACGACGTACGGCGCGACGGCGTCGACGAGTCCCAGACAGAATCGCTCGCAACCCTCGGCCGCCGCCGCGACCGTGAGGTCGGCGCCGCCTCGAAGCTCGACCGGAAGCAGCTCGGGCCGCGGATCGAGGCCGATGACGAGCTGGCTACGCTTTCGATCCACCGCTTCGGCAAGACGATCGCCGAAGGTCGCAGTCGCGGGTCCTGCTTGAAGGTCCTGCATGTATTCGGAGCTTACGCGACGGCACTACCGGAATCCTGCGCGCATGCAGCGAGAATTCGCTCGGGCTCGAAGGGCGTGACGACGAGCTCGGGGGGCGGCCGACGGACGAAGCGGTCGACGAGAAGGAGCTCGTCCGCAGCCTCCGGGGCGAACGACGGCCCTCCGCATGCCGCAGCGCGCGCCTCCGCCAGCCCGGCCTGCACCTCGAGCCGCGAGCTGCCGTTGCGCGGGACCGTTCGCACTGCTGCGACGCGGCCTGCCGCAACGAAGTACGCCCGGACGTCGCCCTCCCGGAGCCCCGGCGCAAGCAGGCAAAGCTCGGCGGCGCGCAGCCGCTCGAGCGAGTTGAGCTCCCGGATCACGTGCTCGAGAGCGCGGATCCGCTCGTGCAGGCGCGCCGCGTCCTCGTAGCGAAGCGACTCCGTCAGCGTGCGTAGCCGCGAGCGCAGGCGCGGCAGCGGGGCGCCCACGGTCAGGAGGTCCAGCTCATCCGGTCGAGCGCTGCGAAGTGCGCGCGCCGCGAGCTCGGCCCGGCGGCGGCTCCGAATCGGCCCGAGCGGGCCGGGCCGCGAGGTCACGATCATGCCGTCGCCCCGCCGCGCGAGGAAGAGATAACGGTCGGGACGCGCGCCTCGCGCGTTCGCGGGTGGACGGAGCTCGCGGAGGAGCCGGAGCTCCTCGAGCCCCGCCTCGAGCTCGGAGCCGCAGAGGCGCCACTCGATCCGGTCGAGGGCGAGCAGCGCGGCCTCGACCGCCGGACGCTGACGTGTCGTGCCGAAGTACGAGCGCAGCCGTGCGCGGAGATCCCGTGCGCGGCCGACGTAGAGCACCTGGCCGCTGCCGTCGCGGAAGAGGTAGACCCCGGGCCTGGCCGGCGCTCCGAAGGCGAGCGAGCGCTTCCCGTGCACCCGCCGCGGCCGCGCCGCCGCGAGCTCCTGGAGATCCGCGACCGTCCGGGCGCCGCGCTCCTGCGCAAGCCCGATCAGCGCGATCAGGATCTCGGCGGTGGCCTGGGCATCCGGAAGCGCTCTGTGAACCGGCCGCACGGACGTTCCGAAGAAATGCGAGAGGGAAGCGAGGCTCGTCCTCGCGACGCGGCCGGCGAGAAGACGGCGGGCCAGATGGAGCGTGTCGACGACCGGCGTGGAGAGGCGAAGACCCGTGGCACGCTCGACCTCCCGGTCGAGAAAGGCCGTGTCGAAGCGGGCGTTGTGCGCGACGAGCGTCGTGTCGCCAGCAAAGTCGAGGAAGCGCAGGACGGCCGTCCGCGACGATGGAGCGTGACGAAGCTCGACGTCCGTCAGCCCGGTGAGCGCCGCGACGGCCGTCGGCAGGCGTTCGTCGGGCCGCACGAGCGTCTGGAAGGTCGCGCACGGCTCGAGAGCGCGGACGCGGACGCAGCCGATCTCACAAATCGACGAGTGGCCCGGCGCGAGCCCCGTCGTCTCGAGGTCGACGACGATGAACGCCGCCGCCTCGAGCAGCCTCTCGCCGTCGCCGGCGGCGGATGCGAGCGCGATCCGGGTCCCTGACCACTGCAGCCGCGCGTCGTGCCGGACGACGTCGTCGAGGAGGGAGCGAGCGAGGCCGTCGGGGGGCCGCGCGAGCGCGAACAGCCGCTGGGCAGCCACCGGCGCGGGCACCGGCCCGCGTGCCTCCTGGACCAGCTCGACGAGCCGGTCGGCGGCGTCGAGACGGAGCTGCATCCGCCCGAGTATAAGCGAACGTACGTTCGTACTCGATTTTTGAGGATCTAGGCCGGGTGGCGCTGGCCTCGCGCGCTGCTCCGCTGCGTAGAGCGCTGCGTGTGCCTACAGACCGAGGCGCCCTGGCGAAATAAGACCGCTCCTCGTACGCGAGATAGTGTGTCTTCAAACCATGGCTGAACTCCTACTCTTCCATCATGCACAGGGACTGACGGCCGGGTGCCTCTCCTTCGCCGAAGAGCTCCGCGCAGCCGAACACGTCGTTCACACCCCGGACCTCTACGACGGCAAGACCTTCACCGACCTCAACGAGGGTGTCGGCTACGCGAAGGAGGTTGGCTTCGGGACGATTCAAGAGCGCGGTCAACTTGCCGCCGATGGCTTGTCGAACGAGCTCGTCTATGGCGGGTTCTCGCTCGGGGCTCTGCCCGCGCAGATGCTGGCCCAGACGCGCCCAGGCGCCAAGGGAGCACTGTTGTTTCACGCCGCTTTTCCGGCCTCCGAGTTCGGTGGCTCCTGGCCGCTGGGAGTCCCCCTCCAGATCCACATGATGGAGGACGACGAGTGGGCCGTGGAAGACCTTCCAGCCGCGCGCGAGCTTGTCGAGACGATCAACGCCGCGGAGTTGTTCCTGTACCCGGGCGATCGCCATCTGTTCGCCGACAACAGCCTCCCGGACCACGACGAGAGCGCCGCGAGTCTGCTCAAGCAACGCGTGCTTGGCTTCCTTGACAACATCGACTAGCTAGAGGGTTGATGTGAAATTCGGCCGCAGTCGGGGGCGCTCCAGACCAGGCTGGGCAGCGCGGGCACTCGCGGGGCGTAGCAGCGCTACGGGCCGTGAGCGGCCGTGCTGGTCCAGCGCCGTGTCTGGGGCGTCATCCGGCCCGGCGGAACTTTCACATCAGGCCTCTAGCCCCGATCGGTCATCTGCAGCTGAGAAGTCTCAGGTCGAGACGAACTGGTCGACTGCTCCTGCGTCGCTACTCGAGTTCCATAAAGCTGGGCGGCCCTGGCCTCCCGCGCTGCGCTGCGCCGCCGGAGTGAGCCAAGCCCGCCCGTTTCCGACTCTCAAACCGTATCCACGCTAATCGGTAGTGACGTACGTTCGTCCTCAACCGGCGCGGAACTGCACGAGGGCCGCTGAAGCGGCCCTCGCAAAGCCTGAGGAGCTGGCAGGGTGGTTAGCGCAGCGCGCTCTTCAGCGAGCTTCCCGCCGAGAACTTCGGGACGGTCGCCGCAGGGATGTGCACCTTCTGGCTCGGGTTGCGCGGGTTGACGCCCTGCCGCGCGGCCCGGTGTGCCGTCGAGAACTTGCCGAAGCCCGTAAACGAGACGGAGTCACCCCGTTTCAAGGTCTCCGTGACCGAGTCGAGGAAGGCGTCGACTGCCTTTGCCGAGTCACGCTTCGAAAGGCCGCTCTTGGACGCCACCTGGTCGACAAACTCCTGCTTCGTCACTTGCCCACTCCTCCCAGTCGTTGGGTTCCTGCCGACGGCTCGCAACCCTACAGCTTCCCCGGGAATCACGCAACCATGCGGGTTTGCTGGCACTTTCAGTCCTCGGCGGCGTCCTTCAGGAGCTCGGAGGCCCGAAAGAGCGGCACGAGGCGGACGTCCTCGCGCGCCAGAGCCTCGGCTCCGCCCTCCTCACGATCGACGATGCAGACGGCTTTACGGCACTCCAGCCCGGCCTCGCGGAGAGCGATGACGGTCTCGACGGCGGCCCCCGCCGTGGTCACGACGTCCTCGATGAGACAGACGGTCTCCCCCGCCTCGTAGACGCCTTCCAGACGGTGTCCGGTGCCGTACGCCTTGGCCTCCTTCCGGACGATCACGAAGGGCAGCCCCGAGGCAAGCGAGGCTGCCGCGGCGAGCGCGACGGCCCCGAGCTCGGGCCCGGCGAGCCGGTCGGGCCTCGACCCCTCGAGGGCGCGCGCCGCGATTCGCTCGCCGAGGGCGGAGAGGAGCTCGGGGTCCGTCTCGAACCGGTACTTGTCGAGGTAGTAGCCCGAACGCCTGCCGGAACGCAGCAGAAAGTCGCCCTCGAGGTAGGCGCGCTCCCGAATGCGCCGGCCGAGCTCCGCGTCGGAGAGCAACGCGCCGTCAGGGACGGGCCGCGCCGAGCACGTCGCGCCCGAGATCGAGCAGCCGGTCGCCGTCCGGGGTTCCCTCCGGGAACGAGACCATCGACCCATCGGCGAAGTAGAGATCGGCACGGTCGCGGCCCCGGCCGGAGAGCCGTCGCCAGAGTCCGAGGCCGACCGCGGTTCCGAGGGCGAGAACGGCGAGCGAGCCGACCTTACGACCCATCGTCGCTCGCCTCCTTCTTTCGCCGGCGGCTCTTCGCGGCGGGCTTCTCCTCCTCCTCGCCGATCATGCGCAAACACGTCTTCAGGTCGTAGAAGACGAGGCCGACCGTCGGCTCTCCGCCCGTGATCGCGGCCACGACGTGGCGGTCGTCACGCACGAGGAACACAGAGCCGGCCGGCGTTGCCGTTTCGAGCTGAACGAGCTCCTCCCCGCCGTTGCGGACACCTTGCGCCGCCTCGAGCAGACGAAGGGCAGCCCCTGCGACCCGGTCGGCGCGATCGCCGTCGCCGAACGTCGAGGCGAGGACAGTCCCACCGGTCTCGGCGAGCACCGCGCCCTGGATCTGTGAGGAGACCGCAGTCAGATCAGCCAGGGCTTGCGCTGCATCCATGGCGGCCAAAGCTAACAGCCCGAAAGCCATCGTGCCCGCATCGTCCCCTTGGGCGCAGCGCGGCGCCGACAGGAACTGGTCGTAGACTCGCCCCCGTGCGGCCGCTCCGCGCGATCGTGGGCAAGTTCCTCGCCGACCGCGGTTCCGAGGGCGAGAACGGCGAGCGAGCCGACCTTACGACCCATCGTCGCTCGCCTCCTTCTTTCGCCGGCGG